>Ga0233424_10000477_pt1 | contig 50035 bp, 45 predicted proteins | sample Watercolumn_Towu_FD_181011 | JGI IMG/M metagenome (GOLD analysis project Ga0233424, IMG submission 181011) | Freshwater microbial communities from Lake Towuti, South Sulawesi, Indonesia - Watercolumn_Towuti2014_125_MG | ecosystem: Environmental > Aquatic > Freshwater > Lake | place: Indonesia...
GCGTGGTACTCGTAGAAGGCGCGGCGGCGCTCGTCCATCAGCTCGTGGTTCTCCCAGGCTTCCGGGATCATCATCATGGCGGCGTGGGCCAGGGGGTAGCCCGCCATGGTCAGCAGCTCGATGGCGTTGTCGAAGGTGGCGGTGTCGCTCTGGTGCTCGAAGCTGATGGGGTAGAGCTTCTTGAGGTCCTCACCCAGCACCGGCGACTTCATCACACCCTCGCGGGCGCGCATCCAGTTGAAGTTGCCCTTGACCGTGTTGATCTCGCCGTTGTGGCAGACCATGCGGTAGGGGTGAGCCAAGGGCCACTCGGGGAAGGTGTTGGTGGAGAAGCGCTGGTGCACCAGGGCGATGGCCGAGATCACGCGCTCATCGGCCAGGTCCAGGTAGTACTTGCCCACCTGGTCGGCCAGCAGCAGACCCTTGTAGATGACCGTGCGGCAGCTCATGCTGGGCACGTAGTACTCGCGGCTGTGGGTGAGCTTGAGCGCCTGGATGGCGCTGGAGGCCGTCTTGCGGATCACGTAGAGCTTACGCTCCAGCGCATCGGGCACGATGATGTCGGGACCGCGGCCGATGAAGATCTGGCGGATCACCGGCTCCTTCTCGCGGACGGTGGGCGACATGGGCATCTCGCGGTCCACCGGCACATCGCGCCAGCCCAGCAAGACCTGGCCCTCGGCCTTGACCGCGCGCTCCAGCTCCTGCTCGCAGGCCAGGCGGGAGGCATGTTCCTTGGGCAGGAAGATCATGCCCACGCCGTACTCGCCGGGCGGGGGCAGTTCCACACCCTGCTTGGCCATCTCGGCGCGGTAGTACTCGTCCGGGATCTGGATCAGGATGCCGGCACCGTCGCCCATCAGCGCATCGGCCCCCACGGCGCCCCGGTGGTCCAGGTTCTCCAGGATCTTCAGACCTTGCTGGACGATGGAGTGCGCCTTCTGGCCTTTGATATGGGCGACAAAGCCCAGGCCGCAGGCGTCCTTCTCATTGGAGGGCTTGTAAAGACCATGCGCGCTCAGGTCCTGGATCTCGACGGCTTGCATCTCGGCTTGCGTGGGTGCGCCCATGGCGTTTCTCCAATCTACAGTCTGGCAACTACAGCGATAGCGCGAGCATAGATCGATGCATTCCGTGCATCAAGTTTTAATAAATAGGGTCAGAGCATTAAATAGCAGTCAGACAACAAGGGATCACAAACAATTGGGGACATAGTCATGCCTGCTTTCGAGGACGGCCGCGCTGACGCGGCGCGACCGGCCGCTCCGAGCCCTCGGCCAGCACTTGCAAAAAGCCTGCCGAGCCCAGGGGCCAGCCCTTGAGTGCCGAATCCCCCAAGGCGCGCTGCTCCTCGGGGCCTACGCCCTGCTCCAGCCAGCTGCGCCAGGCGGCTTCGCGCTCAAAAGGCGTGTTGCCCAGGGCCCAGAACAGCGGATGCTCGGTGATCAGGGGGTCGCGCCGGTGGCCCAGATGCTGAGGGCCGCTGGACCAGGCATAGCTGCCGGGCTCCATCACCCAGCCCGCACGCTGGGGGTTGAGCTCGATATAGCGCATGCAGGCCAGTAGGTGCCGCTCGGCCTCCAGGGGCGCGGCGCGAAAGCGCCCTTCCCAGAGCGTGCCGCTGCGGCCATGCCGCTGGTTGAAGGCCGCCACATAGCGCCGCCCCAGGGACTGCATCATGCGGCTCAGACCCTCGGGCGTCTCGGGCGTGGCCAGCAGGTGGAGGTGGTTGTCCATCAGCACATAGGCATGCAGGGCCACGCGCTGGTTGACGGCGGCCTCGCGCAGCAGGGCCAGGAACTGGCGCCGGTCCTCGTCATCCAGCACGATGGGCTGGCGGTTATGGCCGCGCTGGATCAGGTGATGAGGGAGGCCGGGAACGACGAGACGGGGCAGACGGGCCATGGCGGAGTCAGAAAATCAATCTGACCCCATTATCTACACAGCTCGAAGCGCGGGCGGCAAACGCCAGCCCTCAGAACAGCTGCTGGCCCGTCAGGCGCTGGTGTTCCTTGAGCGCGAAGCGATCCGTCATGCCGGCGATGTAGTCGGCGCAGGCGCGCGGCAGATCGGCCTGGCCGGCATGGTCGGCCGGCAGCTGCGACGGGTCGCCCAGGTAGATGGCAAACAGCTCGCGCAGCACCTGCTCCGCCCTCGTCCGCTTCTCCTGCACCTGGGCGTGGCGGTAGAGGCTGGCGAAGAGAAAGCGCTTGAGCTCGCTGCTGCCGCGGCGCATCTCGGCCGAGAAGCGCAGCAGTGGCCGGCCGGCTTCACGCACGGCCTGCACATCGACCGGCTCGGCGGCCGCCAGCTCGGCGCGGCTGGCATCGATGATGTCGTAGACCTGGGCCGAGAGCATGCGGCGTATGGTCTCGAAAAGCAGGCGTTTGCCCGTGAGCGCCGGGAACTCGGCCAGTGCCTCGCGCAGATAGCGCCGCACCAGGGGCACGGCCGCTTCCAGCTGCTCCAGGCTCAGCAGGCCGGAGCGCACGCCGTCGTCAATGTCGTGCGCGTTGTAGGCCACCTCGTCGGCCAGATTGCAGAGCTGAGCCTCCAGGCTGGGCTGCTCGCCGCGCAGAAAGCGGGCGGCCACGCCGTTCGGCTCCGCCGCTTCCAGCAGCTCGGCATTGCGGCGGCTGCAGTGCTTGAGGATGCCCTCGCGGCTCTCGAAAGTCAGATTGAGCCCGTCGTAGGCCGGGTAGCGCTGCTCCAGGTGATCCACCACGCGCAGGCTCTGCAGATTGTGTTCAAAGCCGCCATGGGCCTTCATGCACTCGTCCAGCACATCCTGACCCGCATGGCCGAACGGCGTGTGGCCCAGGTCATGGGCCAGGGCGATGGTCTCGATCAGGTCTTCGTCCAGGCCCAGGCTGCGGCCGATGGAGCGCCCCAGCTGAGCCACCTCCAGGGAATGGGTCAACCGGGTCCGGAAGAGGTCGCCCTCGTGATTGAGGAAGACCTGGGTCTTGTAGACCAGGCGCCGGAAGGCCGTGCTGTGCACGATGCGGTCCCGGTCGCGCTGGTACTCGCTGCGGGTGGGTGCAGCCGGCTCGGGGAAACGCCGGCCACGGCTGCGAGAGGGGTCACAGGCGTAGCGGGCAAGCGGCATCTGGGGATTCGGCCTTCAGTCGCAGTGGGCGTTCAGGACCTCGGCCACCAGGGCATCGGGCGCGCCCCGCATGCCAGCCCGGCCCAGGGCCTCGATCAGCACGAAGCGGATCTCCCCGCCCTCGTTCTTCTTGTCCACCCGCATCAGCTCCAGATAGCGCTCCACGCCCAGGCGCGGCGCCCGCACGGGCAGGCCGGCGCGCTGGATCAGGCTGCGCATGCGCGTGAGGAACTCGGGCGGCATCAGGCCCAGGCGCACCGAGAGATCGCTGGCCAGCACCATGCCGCAGCCCACGGCCTCGCCGTGCAGCCACTCGCCATAGCCCAGACCGGTCTCGATGGCGTGACCGAAGGTATGGCCGAAGTTGAGAATGGCGCGCAGCCCGGTCTCGCGCTCGTCCTGCCCCACCACCCAGGCCTTGATCTCGCAGCTGCGCTTGACGGCATAGGCCAGGGCCGCCTTGTCGCGGGCCAGCAGGGCTTCGAGATTGGTCTCGATCCAGTCCAGGAAGGCGGCGTCGGCAATCGGGCCGTACTTGATCACCTCGGCCAGGCCTGCGGCCAGCTCACGCGGCGGCAGGGTGTCCAGGGTGTCCAGATCGGCAATCACGCGAGCCGGCTGGTAAAAGGCCCCGATCATGTTCTTGCCGCGCGGATGATTGATGGCGGTCTTGCCCCCCACCGAAGAGTCCACCTGGGCCAGCAAGGTGGTGGGCACCTGCACAAAGGGCACGCCGCGCATATAGATAGCGGCCGCAAAGCCCGTCATATCACCGATCACACCGCCGCCCAGGGCGAAGAGCACGGTCTTGCGGTCCGCAGCCCGGGCCAGCAGATGGTCCACGATGCGGTTGAGCGAGTCCCAGTCCTTGTGCTGCTCGCCGTCGGGCAGGATGACGCTGTCCACGCGCCCGTACTGCTGGGCCAGACGCTGGTGCAGACGGTCCAGGTAGAGGGGCGCAACGGTCTCATTGCTGACGATCAGCGCGGCCGCGGCGCGGGGCAGGCCTTGCCAGCTGGCTGCCTCATCCAGCAGCGCGGAGCCGATCAGGATGTCGTAGCTGCGCTCGTCGAGCGCGATGGGGACCCGGATGGTCGGGACGCTTTGGGAGACCGCAAGGGCTTCACTGCTGCTCATGCCTCGAGTGTACGCGGCTGAGGCTCGGCCCCTACCGTGGCGGCCACCTTGTCCGGGCTGATCAGGCCAGCCAGCTCCAGCTGCATCAGCACCATATTGCACAGGGCATGCACCGAGGGCCGCCCGGTCTCCAGCACATAGTGCGCCGTGCGACGGTACAGCGGATCGCGCTGCACATAGAGCTCGCGCAGCTTCTTCAGCGGATCCTTCACCTGCAGCAGGGGGCGCTGCGTGTCATGGCGCAGGCGGCGGAACAGCTCCTCGGGCGAGGAGCGCAGATAGAAGACGGTGGAGCGCGTCTTCATGGCCTCGCGGTTGGCCTCACGCAGCACCGCACCACCACCGGTGGCCAGCACCATGTCCTGTTCGCGCGCCAGCAGCTCGGCGATGACCTCGCTCTCGATGTCGCGAAAAGCGTCCTCGCCCTCGCGCTCAAAAAAATCGCGGATCGGCATGCCGATCCGCTTCTCGATCTCGCTGTCCGAGTCCAGACAGGGCACGCCCAGCTGGCGTGCCAGCTGACGCCCGACGGTGGACTTGCCACCGCCGGGCATGGCGACGAGGGTGAGATGGAGCCTGTGCTGCATCTCACCGAAGGGCTCAGTCATCAATGGCGCAACTGCTGCTAGCGCCCGCCTTGTAGGGACTGGTAGCAAATGCCGGTGGAGGGGTTTCACGCTTCAGCGCGCCAGACTCCACAGGAAGGATGCCCACCCAGCGCGCCGGCGGGCTGCGCACATCGGCCGAAGCGCTGATGTCAACACCCACCCAGCCGGCGTGGCTCTTGGGGTACTCGATCAACAGAACCACCTGGCCGGAAGCGTTCGTCTTGTCTGTACCGCCTTCCATGGAAACGGTGACGTCAGACTTGCGCGGCTCCAGAGTTCCGTTGCCGTTCAGATCCTCGCCCGACTCCAGCGCGCCGTTACGGTTCGAATCTTCGTTGGCGCAACTCAGGATGGACAGTTGGCGAGAGAGGTTGCCCGTCTGAAAGCCGCCGCGCCCTGCAATCCAAGTCGTTCCATTCCAACGATAGTCGCCCTTGTAGTAAGACAGCAGATCGACCTGCGGCGTCACCTGCTGAGAGCCGACCGGGCCACCTGATGCGTTCGCAACCTGGACGACGTAACGCTTGATATAGGTCAGTCCGGTCGAACCTTCCTGGATCACGTCATTTGTGCCGATCGTTACCGCCAGGCCTTCTTCCACTACCGTCAGGAACACGGTCTTGGAATTCGGGCAGGTGCCGACGGCAAAGTCTGTGTTGGCCCAACAGGCTCGCACAACCACGCCGTCAGTCGGACTGGCCGCCGTGCCTGCTCGGTAGTTGGTTACGGCAATACCGCGCGAGTCGGAATAGACCAGGGCATCACCCGAGCTCAGCGAACCGTTGGGTGACGTATTTCCGTTGAAGTCAAAGCGCACGCGAACATTCGGCACGGGGACATTGTTGGCCCCGAGGAACAGCATCTTGATCTGCGAAAGATTGTTGGTATTGGCCGTGTTAACGCGCAGCACGGTTGGGGTGGCTGACGGCGTATCGCTGACAACAGCAATACTTGCTGGAGGTATTGAAGCCGACCCGACGACGATACTCTGCTCGTTCGACACACCGGCAGCTGTTGCCGTGATGTTCACAGTACCCGCAGTCGAGGGCGCCGTGAAGTTGTAGGTGTACTGTCCATTCGGGTCGGTATTACCGGTACTCGCCGCAAGTCCCGGGGCCGAAACAGATACAGCAACACCCACCATCGGACTGTTGTTGACGTCAGCTACGCGATAGGTCACGCTGCCTGCACCACCAGCGGCCACACTGCCTGTGAAACCCACCACGGTAATGCGGGAGCCCGTGACCTGGAACGTCGTGGTCTTGCTCAAAGCACCGCTGATCGCCTTGACCGTCACGGCTCGATTGGCTCGCTTGTCGGGGTCCAGGCGAATGACCGCCGTCACCACGCCATTGGCATCGGTCACGGTGCCGGATGGCACGTAGCTCGCGCCTTCCACCAACTCAAGAGACACTGGCGCGCCGACCACGATTCGGCCACCCTCACCCTTGGCAGTCACCGTGGCTGTCACGGTATCGGTGGCCGTGTTGTTGATAGTCAGCTTGTCCAAGCCGAGAGTGATCTCAGTCGCCACGGGCGCCGTAGACGTCGAGTCGACGACCGAGACGGTTGCCGTCTTGCTCACACCGCCAGCGCTAGCGGTAATCGTGATGGTCCGCTTGGTCTTGTTGTCACCAATACCCAAGGTGGCCTTGAGCTCGCCCTTGTCATCAGTCACCGTGCCCACAGGGCTGATCGTGCCACTGTCGGCAGAGAAGCTGATGGGCACGCCCTTGAGCGTCACATTGCTGGCATCCAACGCCGTGACGGTGATGGTGGCCGTCGCCGTGCCGTCATTAGGCAAGGTCACAGGCGCGGGCGCCACAGACAGCGAGGCCACGGCAGAGCTGGTGCCGGAAGGTGTGGTTCCGAGCAGGGGCGTTCCCGCCGCGCCACTACTGCCGCCGCCGCCACCGCAGGCGCTCAGCAGCGTCGCCAGCGCCAGGGCCGCCGCAATGCGCCCCGCCACCAGCTTGGATTTCAGTTCAGCCATCATCAATAACTCCTTGCTTGCCGCGCAAACGTCACGCCTGGGGCGCCGTGCACGGTCTCTCCCTCATTGCTTTGAATTCAGCGCGCCACCACCCGCTCGGTCACGACCTTGGGGGTGAGGAAAATCAGCAGCTCGGTCTTGCTCGAGACCTTGGACTTGCTCTTGAACAGATTGCCCAGCACGGGCACGTCGCCCAGCACGGGCACCTGCGAAATATCATCCCGCTCGGTCAGCGTGAAGATGCCACCGATCACCACGGTGCCGCCGTTCTCCACCAGCACCTGCGTCTGCACATGCTTGGTGTTGATGGCGTAGCCCTGCGGGGTCAAGGTGCCGCGGCTGTCCTTGTTCACGTCCACGCTCAGGATCACATTGCCCTCGGGCGTGATCTGGGGCGTGACTTCCAGCTTCAGATTGGCCTTGCGGAACTGGATGGAGGTGGCCCCGCTGGCCGTGGCCACCTGGTAGGGCAACTCCTCCCCCTGCTCGATCAGAGCCTTGACCTGGTCGGCGGTGATCACACGCGGGCTGGACACAATCTTGCCCTTGCCATCGGCCTCCAATGCCGAGAGCTCCAGGTTCAGGAAGCGGTTGGCCGTGGCGCTGAAGAGCGAGAGCGCGAAGTTGGTGGCATTGGCCCCGCCGAAGACGTCGGAGGTGACGTTCGCCGGCAGGTTCACGAAATTGCTGTTGGCGTAGTTCTGGGCCACGCCCTGGCGGGTCTGGGCGCCCACGGCGTTGTAGTTGCCGCCGATGGTCACATAGTTGTTGCCGCCAACGTTGTAGCCCGGGATGCCGCCCTGCAGGCCGCGCAGGTCCTGTGCGCCCAGCTTCACGCCCAGGGAGCGACCAAAGCGGTCGTCGGCCTCGACGATGCGCGCCTCGATCAGCACCTGACGCACCGGGATATCGATTTTGGCGATCATGGCCGTGATCTCCTCCAGCTTGGAGGGGATGTCGGTCACGAAGAGCTGATTGGTGCGGGTTTCATAGATCAGGCTGCCGCGCGGCGACAGGATGCGGGCCGCATTCTGGTTGTTTGACCCACCACCGCCGCCACCCTGCCCGGCCGTCTGGCCCGTCAGACCCTTGGCCACTTCCTCAGCCTTGGTGTAATTCAGCTGGATGGCCTGGGTGCGCATGGGCTCCAGATTGGCGATCTGGGCCTTGGACTCCAGATCCAGCTTCTCCTTGGCCGCGAGTTCGTCCTTGGGCGCGATCCACAGCACATTGCCGGACTTCCTCAGGCCCAGGCCCTTGGCCTGCATGATGATGTCCAGGGCCTGATCCCAGGGCACGTCCTTCAGACGCAGGGTGACGCTGCCGGTCACGGTATCGCTGGTCACCACATTGAAGTTGGTGAAGTCGGCAATCACCTGCAGCAGGGCCCGCACCTCGATGTTCTGGAAGTTCAGGCTCAGCTTGTCGCCGGCATAGCCGGGGCCTTGCGTGAGCTTGTTGGGGTCCACCTTCTGCGGACGCACTTCCAGCACGAACTGGTTGTCGCTCTGGTAGGCGCTGTGCTCCCAGTTGCCCTTGGGCTCCACCAGCATGCGCACGCGCTCGCCGTTCTGGCTCACGGCAATGGTCTGCACCGGCGTGCCGAAGTCGGCCACGTCCAGCTTGCGCCGCAGGCGCTCGGGCAGCTGCGAGCGCAGGAACTCCACCACCAGGTTCTGGCCCTGCTGCTGGATGTCCACACCCACCTGGTTGCTGGGCAGGTTGACGATCACCCGCCCGGCGCCGTCGCTGCCACGGCGGAAGTCGATGTCCTGCAGAACCTGCGGGGCCGCATTGAGGCTTTGTGCGAAGTGCACCGGCTCGTTGGGCGCCGCAGCTGCCGCCGCCATGGCCGGAGCGGCATCCAGCACGAGCACCAGGGCGTTCTCCTGCAGCTCGGCACGGTAGCCCGAGGGCTGGCGCAAGTTCAGGACCAGACGCGTGCGTTCACCCGCCTGGGCCACGTTGGCCGAGCGCAGATTGCCCTGGTTGATCTCCACCAGATTGCGCCCCAGGCCGTTGCTGATGCCGGGCAGGTCGATGGCGATGCGCGGCGGGGTCTGCACCGTGAAGCCGCGCGGCAGCTCGGTGAGCGGCTGGCTGAGCTCAATGCGCACCACCTCAGCACCCGCCTGCTGCATGCTGTTGATGGAGCGGATGGCATTCTGCGCCCATGCCGGCATGGGCAACACCATGCACAGGCCGGCGGCCCACGCCAAAAATCCCGCCTTGCGGCCCCACTGGCTCATGCTGAAGCTCTCCTGGAAATTCTTCATCGCCCCTTCTCCTGCAGCTGGAGGGTGCTGCTGCGCTCGACCCATTCACCGGCCGCGTCCTGGACGACTTCTCTCAAGCTCATATCGGTCTCGGTGATCTGGGTCACCCGGCCGAAGTTCTGGCCCAGATAGTCACCCACCTTGACCTGGTGCAGCAGGTTGTCCACCCGCAGCAGGGCATAGCGCCGGCTCTGGCGCGTGATGCTGCCCACCATGGCCATGCTGTCCAGCGGATAGGCTTCCAGCGGCTCGCGCCGCCGCCCCATCTCCGCCGCCAGCAAGGCGCTGCTCTGCGTGGAATCCTGCTTCACGGCCACGCTGAGCTTCTGCGGGCTGAAGGGGTCCACACCGCCCTGGGCCGCATAGGGCTCGGGCAGGAATTTCTTGGGGGCCACCAGGGGCTGGACCGAGGGTCGCACCTCGCGGCGCTGCTGCTCCATCCATTCCTGCAACTCGGCCTGATCCGCCGCGCAGGCCGCCAGCAGCAGAACCGGCGCCGCCAGGGCGAGCGCGCGCTTCAAACTCGATGCGGCCCTCATGGCTTGGCTCCCTTGGACTTGCTCGCCGCAGCCGCCTTCTTCTGCTCGGCCACTTCGGCCGGATCCAGATAGCGATAGGTGCGCGCGGTGGCTTCCATGCTGAGACTGCCGCCGGCAGCTTCCTTGCCCGTGGGCATCACCACGCTCAGATTGTGCAGGGTCACGATGCGCGAGAGATTGGAGACGTCGGCCGCAAAAGCGCCCACATCGTGATAACGGCCCGACACGCGCAGCGCGATCGGCAGCTCGGCGTAATAGTCCTTGACCACGATCTGGCCCGGGCGGAAGAGCTCGAACTGCAGGCCGCGCCCCAGGCCGGCCTGGTTGATGTCGGACAGCAGGGCGTCCATCTCGGCCTTGCCCGGCAGCTGCTTCTCCAGCTGGGTCACATATTCCTCGACCTGGCTCTTCTGCTTGCGCAGCTCGGGCAGATTGATGGCCTGGGCCAGCTTGTTGCGGAAGTCGTCCTTGAGCGTGGGCTCGCGACCGCGCTCGGCATCCAGATTGGCCTGCACATCGGACAGCAGCAGGAACCAGCCCACCACCACCACCACCAGCGCCACCACCGCAAATGCCGCCAGACGCGGCAGCAGCGGCCATTGGCCGGGCTCGTTGGGATTCAGTCCGCGGAACTGGTCCGCGACATCCTCGAACCAGGCATTCAGATCGAAATTGATCGAAGGGAGTTTCTTGCTCGCCATGGCAGGGTCCGGGCTCAGGTCCGCTTGAGGGGCGCACTGGCGCCACCGCTCGGGGCCTCGACCTGGGGCGTCTTGATCGACACCCGCATCGAGAACTCGAACAGACGCTTCTGGTCGCGCGTATTGGCCGTCACATTGGCCAGCTTGATCTCCACCAGCTCGGGCTTGTCCAGCCACTCGGAGCTGCGCGCCGTGTTGCGCAGCAGCTCGGACACCCGCTCATTGGTCTGGGCGATGCCGGTGATGGTCACCACCTTCTCGGCCTGGCGGATGCTGGTGAGGTAGATGCCCTCGGGCGTGTGACGAGCCAGCTCGTTGAGCAGGTGCACGGGGGTGTTGCGATCGGTCTGCAGGTCTTCCACCGCGCGCTGGCGCGATTTCAGGGCATCGATCTCGGACTTGAGATTGGCGATGTCCTTGATCTGCAGCTCCAGCTTGCCGATCTCGGAGCTCAGGTACTGGTTGCGCGACTGCTGCTCGTCGGTGAGATGCACCAGCAGCATCCAGCCCGCGCCAACCAGGCCGGCTCCCACCAGGGCGGCCACGCCCATGCCGGCGAAGAAGGCCTGCTTGCGGCGCGTGCGCTTCTCTTCCCGGTGGGGAAGCAGGTTGATCAGGATCACTGGAAGAACCTCCGCATCGCCAAACCGCAGGCGGTCAGGTAGGCGGGCGCCTCCCGGCGCAGCTTGGCCTCGCGCACCGCGGAGCCCAAGGCCATGTTTTCAAAGGGATTGGCCACCATGCAGGCAAAGCCGGTGAGCTCGGTCACCCGCTCCTTCAGGCCATTGAGCGTGGCCGTGCCGCCACCCAGCATCACGTAATGCACCTTGTGGTGGGGTGTGCTGGTGAAGAAGTACTGCAGGGCGCGACCGATCTCCTGGGACAGGCTGTCCACAAAGGGATTCAGCACCGCGGTCTCGTAGTCCTCGGGCAGCTCGCCGGAGAGCTTCTTCTGCTCGGCCTCCTCGAAGGAAAAGCCATACTGCCGCGCGATCAGCTGAGTCAGCTGGGAGCCTCCGAAGGCCTGGTCGCGGTCATAGAGCATCTCGTCGTCCCGCAGCACCTTGAGGCTGGTGGTGTCGGCGCCGATCTCGAACAGGGCCACCAGGGCATCCTTGCCCTCACCGGGCAGTCCGGCAATCAGGCGGCCCATGGCCATGCGGGAGGCATGCGACTCGATGTCCAGCACCACGGGCCGCAGGCCGGCCGCCTCGGCCAGGCCCTGACGGTCCTGCACCCGGTCCTTGCGCGAGGCCGCGATCAGCACCTCCACATCGCCCACCGAGGTTGGGCTGGGGCCGATCACGCAGAAGTCGAGACTCACCTCGTCCAGCGAGAAGGGAATGTATTGATTGGCCTCGGCCTCGACCTGGATTTCCAGCTCTTCCTCGCGCAGGCCGGCCGGCAGCATGATCTTCTTGGTGATCACGGCGGACTGGGGCATGGCCAGCACCGCATCGCGGGTGCGGGTGCCGCTGCGGGCCACCACGCGGCGCACGGCGTCGGCCACCTCATCGAATTTCTCGATCTGGCCATCGGTGATCCAGCCGCGCTCGAATGGTTCGGACGCAAAGCGCTCCAGCACCATCTCGCCGCTGGCACTTTGGCTCAGTTCCACCAGCTTGACGCTGGACGAACTGATATCCAGTCCAATCATGGGCGGATGCTTGCGACCCAACAGCACGTCAAGTAATCCCATGACGCTTGTTCCCCCAAATCCGGCCCCAACACGCTTCAGGAGTGCCGATGACTATTAATAAGTTACTTGAATGCTAGCAGCAAAGCCTTTGACGGCCCGAGGCTTTCCCGCCACAGCAAGTAACACCGCGTTGCAAACAATACACGCCCGGCCGGAATTGAAAGCCGGGAAAAACACCCCGTTTTCCGGCACTGAAACCAGCGGCAACCCTTTGTAGCGGCGGTTTCGGCGGGAGGCCGGGCAAGTCTCAGCGGATTCCTATAATGGCCGCCAGACATCCGGAGGCCCATGAGCGACCCCAAGAAAAAGACACCTCAGCGCGCTTCGTCTGAGTCTGAATCCAGCCCCTCCCCCACCCATCCCGCCCTGCAGTTCCTGGGACGCTGCCTGGCCTGGCTGCTGGGCCTGGCCGTGGCGGGTGTGTTGGCCGTGGGCATCCTGGTGGGTCTGGGCCTGGCCATGGCCTACCCCAATCTGCCCGACATCCAGGGCCTGACCGACTACCGGCCCAAGCTGCCCCTGCGCGTGCTGTCTAGCGAAGGCGTGCTGCTGGGCGAGTTCGGCGAGGAGCGCCGCAGCTATCTGCCGGTGGAGGAAATTCCCAAGCTCATGAAGGATGCGGTGCTGGCCATCGAGGACGCCCGCTTCTACCAGCATGGTGGTGTGGACTATCTGGGCGTGATCCGGGCCGGCCTGGCCAATATCAGCGACTCGCGCAGCCAGGGCGCTTCCACCATCACCATGCAGGTGGCGCGCAACTTCTACCTGAGCAGCGAGAAGACCTTTGTGCGCAAGATCTACGAGATCCTGCTGGCACTCAAGATCGAGAACGCCCTGCCCAAGGACAAGATTCTGGAAATCTATATGAACCAGATCTTCCTGGGCCACCGCGCCTATGGCTTCGCCGCCGCCAGCGAGGTCTATTTCGGCAAGCCGCTCAAGGACATCAGCGTCGCCGAGGCCGCCATGCTGGCCGGCCTGCCCAAGGCGCCCTCCGCCTACAACCCGATCAGCAATCCGCGCCGCGCCACGGTGCGCCAGCGCTACATCATTGACCGCATGCTGGAGAACGGCTTCATCAGCGAGGAGCAGCATCTGGAAGCCAAGGCCCAGAAGCTGCGCTATCGCCCGCAGATGAGCGAGAACTCGGCCCATGCCGAGTACGTGGCCGAGCAGGCCCGCCAGATGATCTTCGGCCAGTATGGCGAAGAGACCTACAGCCGCGGCCTGAATGTCTACCTGACCATACGCGCCGAGGAGCAGATGTCGGCCTACCGGGCCCTGCGCCGCGGCATCATGGACTACGAGCGCCGCCAGGTCTACCGCGGCCCCGAGGCCTATGTGGACCTGCCCGCCGATCCGGCGGATCTGGACACCCGGGTGGCCGAAGCCCTGTCCGACCATCCGGCCAACGACGAGCTGCTGCCCGCCGTGGTGCTCTCGGCCGACCCCAAGAAGGTGGTGGCCGCCCTGCAAAGCGGCGACAGCATCGAGATCACGGGCGAAGGCCTCAAGCCCGCCGCCTCGGGCCTGACCGACCGCGGCAACCCCAAGACCCGCCTGCGCCGCGGCGCCGTGATCCGCGTGCTGCAGACCGGGGGGAACAAGCCCTTCTGGACCATCACCCAGCTGCCCGAGGTGGAAGGCGCCTTCGTGTCCCTGGACCCGCGCAACGGCAATCTGCGCGCCATGGTGGGCGGCTTCGACTACGCCAAGAACAAGTTCAACCACGTGACCCAGGCCTGGCGCCAGCCCGGCTCGGCCTTCAAGCCCTTCATCTACTCGGCCGCCCTGGAAAAGGGCTTCACGCCCAGCACCGTGGTCAATGACGGCCCGCTGTTCTTCGATGCCAGCACCACCGGCAGCCAGCCCTGGGAGCCCAAGAACTACGACGGCACCTTCGAAGGCCCCATGCCCCTGCGTCGTGCGCTGGCCCGCTCCAAGAACATGGTCTCGATCCGGGTGCTGCAATCCACCGGCGTGCACTTCACCCAGGACTGGCTGGGCCGCTTCGGCTTCGAGGCCGAGAAGCATCCCGCCTACCTGACCATGGCCCTGGGCGCCGGCTCGGTCACGCCCATGCAGATGGCCCAGGCCTACGGCGTGTTCGCCAACGGCGGCCACCTGCTGGGCCCGCGCCTGATCGCCAAGCTCACCGACAACAAGGGCCGCCTGCTCTACGAGGCACCGGCCCTGAGCGCCGAGCAGACGCCCCAGGTCATCGAACCGCGCAATGCCTTCCTGATGAGCAGCCTGTTGCAGGAGGTCACCCGCAGCGGTACCGCGGCACGCGCCCAGGCCACGCTCAAGCGCCCCGACCTCTATGGCAAGACCGGCACCACCAACGATTCCATGGATGCCTGGTTCGCCGGCTACCAGCGCGAGGTGGTGGCCGTGGTCTGGATCGGCTATGACCAGCCGCGCAAGCTGGGCAGCCGCGAGACCGGCGGCGGCCTCTCCCTGCCGGTCTGGATCGAGTACATGAGCTATGCCCTGCGCAATGTGCCCGTGGCCGAGTACGCCGCGCCCGAGGGCGTGGTCAACCTCAATGGCGAGTGGTACTACGACGAGTTCTCGGGCAATGGTGGCGTGCGCAGCCTCAGCAATGACAACACGCCCGTGCCACAGGAAGCCAGCCCCGAGGAGAAGAAGAGCATCCTCGACCTGTTCAAGCGCTGAGCCCGCGCCAGGCCGCTCCATGCCAAGCCCCGCTCGCGCGGGGCTTTTTCTTGGGAGCGATCAGGCCGGCGTGAAGACCAGGGGCTGGCCCGCCTGCGCGCTGGCCGCCTCGGACAGCAGGGCCAGGAATTCGCGACCCTCGCGCTCCAGCCAGCGGCCCTGCACATGGCGGAAGTGGTAGCCGCCCTGGCGCGCCGCCAGCCACAGCTCCTGTAGCGGCGGCTGGGTGTTCAGCACGATCTTGCTGCCGTTGGGGAAGGAGAGCTCCAGCAGGCCGCCGCTGCGGTGCGTGTCGATATCGATCACATCGGCCTCCAGCCAGGCGTCGATCTGGGACTCCACCCGGGCCAGCAAGGCATGGGTCTGGGCGTGGTAGTCGGCATCGCTGAGCGGCGTGGCGGCAAGAGCGGTCATAAACTCGCGGGCATGAAGATGAACACAAAGAAGTGCGCAAGTGTAGGTCCGCGCGCGCGCCGCGCCCTGGGCCTGGCCCTGATGACCCTGGTGCCATTGCTGATGGCCGGTTGCGGCCAGAAGGGGCCGCTCAAGCTGCCGGCGCCGGCCCAGCCGGCCAGCGCAGCCAGCCCGGCACCGCGCTAGGCGGCCACCGGGCTCAGGCGCGCGGACTCAGATCCGCGCTTCCTCGACCGCGTGGCAGGCCACGCGCACGCCCTGGAACTCGCGCAGGGCCGGACGCTCGCTCTTGCAGCGGGCGTTGGCATGCGGGCAGCGCGGGTGGAAGCTGCAGCCGCTGGGCGGATTCAGCGGATTGGGCACCTCGCCCTGCACCGGGGTGCGGGCGCGGCCGCTCATGTGGATGTCGGGAATGGCATCCAGCAGCATGCGGGTGTAGGGGTGGCGCGGGGCGCTGAAGAGCTGGGCCTTGTCGGCCACCTCGACCAGGCGCCCCAGGTACATCACGCCCACCTGATCCGCCACATGACGCACCACCGCCAGGTTGTGCGAGATGAAGAGATAGGTCAGGCCCTGCTGGCGCTGCAGGTCCTTCATGATGTTGAGCACCTGGGCCTGTACTGACACGTCCAGGGCCGAGGTCGGCTCGTCGCAGACCAGGAACTCGGGCTGGGTGGCCAGGGCGCGCGCGATGGAGATGCGCTGGCGCTGGCCGCCGGAGAACTGGTGCGGAAACTTCTCGGCATCCACCGGCGACAGGCCCACCGAGCGCAGCAGTTCGGCCACACGGGCCTTGAGCGCCTCGGGCTTGCTGATCAGACCATGCTCCAGCAGGGGCTCGGCGATGATGTCCTGCACCTTCCAGCGCGGGTTCAGCGAGGCATAGGGATCCTGGAAGATCATCTGCATGCGCCGACGCAAGGCCTGGCCCCCAGGGCCGGCCAGGGTCTGGGCGGTGTCGGTGCCGTCAAAGCGCACCTGACCCTGGGTGGGCTTGTACAAGCCCACCAGCAGGCGCGCCACCGTGCTCTTGCCGCAACCCGACTCGCCCACCAGGGCCAGGGTCTTGCCCTTCTCGATGGAGAAGCTCACGCCGTCCACGGCGTGGACAAAGGCCTTGGGCTTGCGCTCCACCACCCGGTTCAACCAGGGCGGCGAGACATCGAAGATCTTGGCCAGGTCCTGGACTTCGACCAAAGCGTGGCTCATACGGCGGCTTCCTTGTGGGCGGCTTGATGCAGCCAGCAGGCCGCGCGCGTGGCGGCCACCGGCATCAGTTCGGGGCGCTCGGCGCGGCAGCGCTCGAACACCTTGGGGCAGCGAGGGTTGTAGGCGCAGCCGGTGGGGATGGCATTGAGGCGCGGCATGGCGCCGTCGATCTGCAAGAGGCGCTCACGGTCCTCGTCCATGGCGGGGATGGAACCCATCAGGCCGACCGTGTAGGGGTGCGCCGGCTTGTGGATCACATCGTGCACCGGGCCGATCTCGGCCACGCGCCCGGCGTACATCACGGCCACGCGGTCGCAGGTTTCGGCGATCACGCCCATGTCGTGGGTCACCAGCATCACGGCCGCGCCCTGCTCCTTGCATACGCGCTTGAGCAGGGAAATGATCTGCGCCTGGATGGACACGTCCAACGCCGTGGTGGGCTCGTCCGCCACGATGAGCTTGGGCTCGGCCGCCAGGGCCAGGGCGATCACCACGCGCTGGCGCATGCCGCCGGAGAACTGGTGCGGGTACTGGTCGATGCGCTGCTCGGCGGCCGGGATGCCGGTCTGCTTGAGCAGGTCGATGGCGCGAGCGCGGGCCTGGCTCTCGGTGAGCGGCAGATGGGTGGTGATGGTCTCCACCAGCTGGCGACCCACGGTGTAGAGCGGGTTCAGTGAGGTGAGCGGGTCCTGGAACACGGCGCCGATCTGGCGGCCGCGCACCTTGCGCATTTCCTCATAGGGCAGATTGTCGATGCGGCGGCCTTCCAGCAGGATCTCGCCGCCGGCGATGCGGCCCGGGGGGTCCAGCAGGCCGATGATGGAAGCGCCGGTGAGCGACTTGCCGGCGCCGGACTCGCCCACCACGCCCAGGATCTCGCCGGGCGCGATGTCGAAGCTGATGTTGTCCAGGGCCAGCAGGGTGCCGCGGCGCGTCGGGAACTCGACGCGCAGATTGCGGACTTGGAGCAGGGGTGCGGTCATGATGGCGGGCTCCTGATCAGCGCAGACGGGGGTTCAGGGCATCACGCAGCCAGTCGCCCAGCAGGTTCACCGAGAGGGCGATCAGCACCAGCATCACGCCGGGCCAGATCGTGATCCACCACTCGCCCGAGAAGAGGAAGTCATTGCCCACCCGGATCAGGGTGCCCAGCGAGGGGCTGGTGGGCGGCACGCCCACACCCAGGAAGGACAGGGTGGCCTCGGTGATGATGGCCGCCGCCACCTGGATGGTGGCCAGCACCAGCACCGGGCCCAGCACATTGGGCAGCACATGCTTGCGCATGATGCGCAGCGGGCTCACGCCGATCACGCGCGCGGCCTGCACATACTCCTTGTTGCGCTCCACCATGGTGGAGCCGCGCACGGTGCGGGCGTACTGCACCCAGCCGGTCAGGGCAATGGCCAGGATCAGCACCGCGAAGGCCAGGGTGTCGTGCGCGTTGGGAAACATGGCCCGGCCCACGCCGTCGATCAGCAGGGCGATCAGGATGGAGGGGAAGGACAGCATCACGTCGCAGACGCGCATGATGAAGGCATCCACCTTGCCGCCCACAAAGCCGGCCAGCAGGCCCAGGCCCACGCCGATGATCATGGACAGCAGCACCGAGGCCAGGCCCACGAAGAGCGAGATGCGGGCGCCGTACATCAGGGCCGAGAGGATGTCGCGGCCCTGGTCGTCGGTGCCCAGCAGGTATTTGGCCTGCCCCTCGTCCATCCAGGCCGGCGGCAGGCGCGCATCCATCAGCTCCAGCGAGGCCAGGTCAAAGGGGTTGTGAGGCGCCACGAACTCGGCGAACACCGCGCAGAACACGCAGATGAAGGCGATCACCGCGGCGATGATGGCGGTGGGCGAGCGGCGGAAGGAGTACCAGACGTCGCCGTCAAAGAAGCGCTTGAACGCGCCCGGCGCGGCGCCGGCGGGAGCGGGAGAACTGCTCATGGATGGTTCACTCCGGATGCGAAGAAGTCAGGGGCAGACCTTGCTCCACCAGGGCGGCGAACAGCGCGCCGCCCAGGGGCAGGATCTCGTCGTTGAAGTCGTAGCGCGGGTTGTGCAGGCTGCAGGCCCCGCTGCCGTCGGCCGCGGCCTGACCGATGCGCAGATAGGCACCGGGCTTGACCTGCAGCATGAAAGAGAAGTCCTCCGAGCCCATGCTGGGCGGCAGATCGGTCTGCACCTGGGCCTCGCCCACCAGGGAGGCCGCGACCCGGGCCGCGAAGGCGGCCTCGGGCGCACTATTGATGGTGGCGGGGTACAGGCGCTTGTAGTTCACCGTGGCATGGCCGCCAAAGCCCAGGGCCAGGGACTCGATCAGGGCGTTGAGCCGCTCCTCGATCAGCTGCTGCACCTCGGGGCGGAAGGTGCGCACCGTGCCGGTGAGCCGGGCCTCGCGCGGGATCACGCTGAAAGCGCCGGGGTCACCCGCCTGCATCGCGCACAGGCTGACCACCGCCTGGTCCAGCGGCGCCACATTGCGCGAGACCAGGCTCTGTACCGCGGTGATCACATGGCCAGCCATCAGCACCGGATCCACCGCCAGATGCGGATGGGCGCCATGGCCGCCGCGGCCCTGGAGCACGATCTCGATCTGGTCGGCCGAGGCCATCATGGCGCCGGCGTTCAGGCCGATGCGCCCGGCCGGCATCAAGGGCCAGTTGTGCATGGCGTAGACCGACTCGACCGGGAAGCGCTCGAAGAGCCCGTCCTGGATCATCTCGCGCGCGCCGGCATAGCCCTCCTCACCGGGCTGGAAGATCAGCACCGCGCTGCCCGCGAAGCGGCGCGTCTCGGCCAGATAGCGAGCCGCGGCCAGCAGCATGGTGGTGTGGCCGTCATGGCCGCAGGCATGCATCAGACCGGGCGAGGCCGAGCGCCAGGGCACCTCGTTGTCCTCTTGCAGCGGCAGGGCGTCCATATCGGCGCGCAGGCCGATCTGGCGACCGCCCGCGCCGCCGCGGCCGTGGATCACGGCCACCACGCCGGTGCGACCGATGCCGGTGTGGATCTCGTCCACACCACACAGGCGCAGCGCCTCCACCACGCGCGCCGCGGTGCGCGTTTCCTGGAAACCCAGCTCGGGCATGGCGTGCAGCTCGCGCCGCAGCGCGGTGAGCTCGCCACGCAGGGCAAACAGGCGCTGGTAGGCGCCGTTCTCGCTCAGGGCCCCCATCTCAGTGGCCCCCGGCCTTGCCCTCGACGCCCAGGCGCGGATCAACCGCGAAGTACAGCATGTCGACCAGCAGATTGATGGTGACGAAGATGAAGGAGATCAGGCAGAGATAGGCCGCCATCACCGGGATGTCGGCGAACTGCACGGCCTGGATGAAGAGCAGGCCCATGCCCGGCCACTGGAACACCGTCTCGGTGATGATGGCAAAAGCGATCAGCGAGCCCAGCTGCAGACCCGTGATGGTGATCACCGGCACCAGGGTGTTCTTGAGCGCATGGCCGAAGTAGACGGCGCGATTGCTCAGGCCGCGGGCGCGGGCGAACTTGATGTAGTCGGTGCGCAGCACCTCCAGCATCTCGGCGCGCACCAGGCGCATGATCAGGGTGAGCTGGAAGACCGAGAGCGTGATGGCCGGCAGCACCAGGTGTTTGAGCCCGTCCAGGGTCAGCAGGCCCGTGGTCCAGCTGCCGAAGGCGATCACATCGCCACGGCCAAAGCTGGGCATCCACTTCAGGTTCACCGCGAAGATCAGGATCAGCAGGATGCCGATCAGGAAGGTGGGCAGGGACACGCCCAGCAGGGACAGGGTCATCAAGAGCTGTGAGGTGAAGCGCCCGCGCCGCAGCGCTGCATACACCCCCAGCGGAATGCCCACCACCAGGGCGATCACACCGGCCGCCATGGCCAGCTCCAGCGTGGCCGGGAAGCGCTCGGCGATCAGGGTGGAGACCTTGCGCCCCTGGCGCAGGCTCAGGCCGAACTCGCCCTGCACGGCATTGCCGATGAATTTGGCGAACTGCACGGGGAAGGGATCGTCCAGGCCCAGGTCCTTGCGCAGCTGCTCGCGCTGCTCGGGCGTGGCGTCCTGACCCAGCAGATTGGTGACGGGGTCGCCCACATACTGGAACAGCATGAAGGCGATGAAGGCCACGGTCAGCATCACGACGATGGCCTGGGCGAGACGTCTCAGGATGAAAACTAGCATGTCTTGTCGGTCAGCGTTGAGGGAAGAGCGTGGGCCATCACCACGCTCGTCACATGCATGATCCGGGCCACCCGCCATGGCCAGTGCCGCGGGCCGCGACACTTTGCGCGCCAAGCTTGGCAGCTGGTGATTACAGCAAGGCAGCCCCTCAGCGCATGCATATCGAACGGGCACCAAGGCAGTGCACCGATCGGTTGGGCGCCATCATGGACAAGTCCGAGGGGCGCGGCAAACGGGAAAGCCCTAGGGCATGGCAGCGGCCTTGCCGCCGTGCAGCTGCAGACTGCCTGGCAGGACCGCCCCTTCGGGCGAGCGGAAGAGCAAATCGCCGTAGCAGGCGGTCTTGCGGCTGCGGGTATTGTCGGCATCGGTCATGAAGGCCGCCCCGATCAGGGCACCGGGCGCCTCGCCATAAGCCCGCTGGAAATCTGCGCGCACATCGCGGCGGAAATCCAGCCAGCGGCCGGTGTTGGACCCCGAGCCCACGACGATCTTGCGCACCCGGTCGCTGTGGCTGCTGACGACCACGCTCTCCGGCGCCGCGCCCTGGCTGTCCCAGACATACATCAGCGTGGCATAGGGCGGCGCCTCGCCGCTGAGCGTATGCATGAGCTCAAACAGGCTGCGCGTGCGCAGGGAGAGGCGCTGCACATCGCCATCAAAAGCCAGCACCAGGCGGGTGGGCGCGTCGTCACGCTCCGGTTGGGTCACGGTGGCATTGGCATCGGCGCTCATCAGCCACCAGGAAAACTCCAGCGTAGCCAGGTTCTCGGGCGCCAGGTTCAGGCGCCGCCGCCACAGGCTGGCGGACTGGTCGGCCTGGGCCAGCACGCAAGGCCTGCCCCCCTTGAGTGCCAGGCTGTAGGCCGTGCTGCGCTTGCCCGGCAGGGCGCGGGCCGACCATTCGGGCATCTCGACCGTCAGGGCCTGATCACCCGACTGCGGCGCCGCGCCGCGCCAGGAGGCGCAAGCAGTCAAGGCCAGCAGGCCCACCAAGCCCGTCAGTCCGAGGCTTCGCCTCAAAAGCCCGCTTCCAATAAAAACATACAAGCACATTCTCCAGACGCAACAAGGGCCGCACTCGGCGACCCTTGTACTGAGACTGAGCGTGATCGGCGTGCGGCAAACCCGTGGTCAGGCCTGCCGCCGCGAACCCGCCTTGTCGCGGGACTCAGAAGCGGTGGCGAATGCCTGCGGCCACGTTGTTGGAGTCTACGCCAGGCGCCTTGGTGAAGCCGCCCAGGAAGCCGGCCTGGCCGGGGGCAGCCTGACCACCTGCCTTGTTGTCGAAGTGGGTGAACACGAAGTTCAGGTCGGTGCGCTTGGACAACGAATAGGTGTAGACCGCACCGTAGGAGTCGGTGTCGGCATTGAAACGCCCCTTGTCATTGAAGCTGTTGAAGGCCGTGTAGATGGTGTGCGGGCCGAAGCTCATCTTGTAGCCGATGCTGAACAGCGTCGCCTTCTGCACAAAGGCCTGCTTGTAGTCGTTGACCAGGCTGGCCACATTGATCTGGCTGGCCAGCTGCGTACCCAAGCCAGGCGCGGCGGCATTGATCTGCGCAGCCAGGCCTGGCACGATTTGCGCGCTCAGTGTGCTGCTGAGCCCGCCCAGCAAGGCCGAGAGGCCGGAGGGGTTGGGGTCGGACACATCGTTGAACAGGAAATTCACCGTGCCAGGGCCCACCTTGGCGGAGGCGCCGAAAGTGATGGTGCGCAGTGCGCGCTGACCCAGCTCGTTCTTCTTGGTGTTCACGCCCACACCGACGCCGTAGTCGTCGGTCTTGTACATGGCCATGGCGCCAATGAAACGCCCCTGCGAGGACTCGCCTTCGCCAGCCGCCACCATCAGGCTGGCAGTCAGGCCGCCCTGCTGAACGCGGTACTGCAGCGCATTGCTCTGCCGGATATCGATCACGGCAGGCACGGCGGCCACCTGGCCGGCGGCCAGGCTGGACTGCGTCGCCAGGGTATCGAATGCCGCGTTCAATTCATAAGCGGGCGTGTACTGACGACCGGCCAGCAGGGCGCCGTAGGGCGTCACCAGACCCGCGTAAATCTGGCGATCCCAGAATCGCGCATTGCCGATATTCACACCGAAGGAGGCCGCCGCCAGACGACCACCGAGGGTGGTGGTCGCGGTCTGTAGTGCGCCGGCCAGACCTGCGTTGGCGCGGGCGATCACTTGCTGGGCAACCGCAGAAGGCACGGTCGAGGGCAAGGTGAAGCTGGTCGGGGTGAAGATGCCGGCGGCATTACCCCAACGGTCCGGCAGGAAGGTGGAACCCGAAACCGGCGTGTTGCTGTTGGTGCCGGTATCCAGCTCGGTGCGGTTCTCCATCAGGAAGAGCGCGCGGTAGCCGCCGCCCAGGTCCTCGTTGCCACGCAGGCCGAAACGCGAGCCATCCATGATGCCGCTGACCACCTGCTTGCGTGCGCCACCCGCAATCCCGGTGGTGTAGCTCACGCCGCCATCCAGAATGCCATAGACGGTGACGGAGGACTGGGCCCAGGAAGCCGTGCTCGCAGCTGCCATCGCCAGAATCAGAGCGGTCTTCTTCATCATCTGCTTGTCTCCTGTGATCGGATTCGGATCGCACTTGTCTTGGTGGTGTGCGTTCAGCAGATTGTGCGGCGAGGGTCGCGCGCAGGCATCACCTTTGTTGCCGGCCTCCCACAGGCACTAACCCTGTCGCTGCTGCGACAGTGATCTTCGAGCTGGCATGAAAAAAGCCGCCCGAGGGCGGCTTTCGCTGATTGCAGTTCCGCTCGAGCGGAACGGGAATCAGAAGATGTGACGGATACCGACTTCGACGCCGCCGTTATCGTTACCGGCCTTGATGCCATTCTGCCAAGCAGTCGGGCCAGCAACCTTGATGGCCGAGGTCGTGCCGTCGTCATTGGAAACGCGCGACACGGTACCGTACAGCGAAGTGCGCTTGGACAGGTCGTGGATATAGCCCACGGCGATCTGATTGGCCAGGCTGGTCTTGATGTAGGAAGCACGGATGGTGCCGCTACCCAGGGGTGCCGAGGCGCCGATCAGGCCGAAGTTCTGCTTATTGGCACCGAACTTGTTGGTCTGGTAGAAGCCCATCAGCTTGACCACGCCCAGATCGTACGAAGCGCCCACGGTGGTGCGCTTGTAGTCGGTGTTCGAGGTGTCGACATCGCTGTTGGCGAATGCCAGGCTGACGTTCAGCGGACCTTGGGCATAGCCCACGCGGAAGCCTACATACTTGTTGTTGGCGTCCGGAGTGGTCTGAGCTTCACCGGCACCGACTTCAGCGGAACCGTAGAAACCACCCAGGTTCGAGGGCAGGAAGTAGCCCACGATATTGTCAGCACGGGTGGTGCTGGTCATGCCGCTACCCAGGGTATCGACCATCTTGCTGGAGTCGCCCACGCCGTAGGCGCCGAAGGGATCGAAGTCAGCGTAGCCCGTGAACTGGTTGGTCAGGTAGCGACCCAGACGCACTTCACCGAAGTCACCCATCAGGCTAACCGAGGTGCGGCGATGCCAGAAACGCTTGGCGTTGGTCGTGCCGTCATCGGGGTTGATCGCAGCTTCCAGCCAGAAACCGGCCTTCAGGCCACCACCCAGATCTTCCACGCCGCGCATGCCCCAACGGCTGCTGTAGATACCGTCGGTGCCCAGGGACTTGGTGGTCTGGCCGCCACCCTTGTTGTAGCGAGCATTCAGATCCAGGCCGCCAAACAGCGTCACCGAGGACTGAGCTGCCGCGACGCCCGCCATGGAGCTGAGCACGGCCAGCACAATCAGGGATTTCTTCATTCGATTCTCCTTGGTTGAGTAAGAGGCCCCGATCCAGGAAGCCCTCTGGCGGGGGCTGATCAGGCCAACCTCCTGAGCGGAAGTTGACGTATTGCACCAGAGCCCTCCCGCCCTGACCAGAGTGCGGCGCGCAAAAGCGAGGGCTTCGTTGTCGTCACGCAACGAGACCGAAAGCTCATAAATTGTTCATGATCGGACGTCATATTCATCGCCGAAAAACTGCGGTTTCGGCTCCCTTTGGCAAGGACCTACACTGGCGCTCATGAGTGCCCAATCCCGCCTGAGTGGGCCCGATCGGCTGCTATCCAGCCTCGATCAGGGCCTGAGAACCGTTTTCGCGCGTCCGGCCGGAGCGCGGCCCACGCCCCGTCCCGAAACCGCTGCCGCATCCACCCTAGCGCCTGCCGAGCGGGAGCTTTCCGCCGCCCTTATGCGGGTAAACCATGTGGGTGAGGTGTGCGCCCAGGCCCTGTATCAGTCCCAATCCCTGTTCAGCCGGGAAGCCGCCTTGCGGGGTCAGCTGCGGCACGCCGCCCAGGAGGAAGTGGACCATCTGGCCTGGACGCGCGAGCGCCTGGATCAGCTGGGCAGCCGCCCCAGCTACCTCGGCCCCCTGTGGTGGGCCGGCGCCTTCGCGCTGGGCAGCCTGGCCGGTCTGGCGGGCGATCGCCGCAGCCTGGGCTTTGTGGTGGAGACCGAGCGTCAGGTCGAGGCCCATCTGGCCAGCCATCTGGACCGCCTGCCGGAGGCCGATGCAGCCTCCCGCGCCATCGTGGCGCAGATGAAGGAAGACGAGGCCCGCCACGCCGATGAGGCGCTGGCCGCCGGCGCCGAGGAACTTCCAGCGCCCATCAAGGGCCTGATGCGCCTGGCCGCCAAGCTGATGACGGTCACGGCGCACCGGATCTGAACAAGGCCCCGCCGCCTCCCGGCGGCAGGGTCGAACTCACACCTCGACGATCTCCACCGAGGTCGTGATCTGCGCGGTCTTGGCCAGCATGATGCTGGCCGAGCAGTATTTCTCGTGCGAGAGCGCCACCGCGCGCTCCACGGCCGTCGGGTTCAGACCCTTGCCGCTGACCACGAAATGCATGTGGATGCTGGTGAAGACCTTGGGGTCCACCTCGGCGCGCTCGGCCTTGAGCTGAACCTGGCAGCCGCGCACATCATGCCGGCCGCGCTTGAGGATCAGCACCACGTCATAGGCGGTGCAGCCGCCCGTGCCGGCCAGCACCGTCTCCATAGGGCGCGGCGCCAGATTGTGGCCGCCGCCGGCGGGCGCGCCGTCCATGGTCAGCAGATGGCCGCTGCCGGTCTCGGCCACGAAAGCCATGCCGTCCGTGCCCATCCAGTTGATCGTGCATTCCATCCGTCGTCCTTTGTGAAAACGCCATGATCCGGCTCAAAGAGCATGGCGTGAATTCGTCCACTCGCGCCGGAAAAAAATATTGCAGCGCAGCAAGCCTTGCCATTAGAATTCTAAGCAAGCAGAGAGAAACAAGCCGCAAACGTGTGCGGATGAATGCAGAACGAGGTTTTTACCAAAGTGATGCATGATTTTTTCGATATGCACCGCTTCAGAGAAATTTGAACCAAAAGCGAGCATTTCGATCCCGCCATCGGTCTTGAGACTTCTGCACCGCTTGTCTCCTCCACCGCCTCCATGGTGGATTCAGCCCGAGTTCGCAAGAACTCGGGCTTTTTTTCGTCCGTGAGGCGCCGCCACCGCCCGGCCAGAAATGCCCCTGAGGAGGCCCGGGCTATCATGCTGCGCCGCAATAGACCCTACGGAGAGCATTCATGGCCGGCCCCGCACCCTCGCGCCGCACCCCTCGCAAGAGCTCCAGCAGCAGCCAGCCCCCCGCGCTGATTCACAGCGACAACAGCTATCTGCAGCGGATTCTCAATGCCAAGGTGTACGAGGTGGCGATTGAGACCTCGCTGGACCCGGCCCGCAATCTCTCCAAGCGCCTGGGCAACAAGGTCTTCCTCAAGCGCGAGGACCAGCAGCCCGTCTTCAGCTTCAAGCTGCGCGGCGCCTACAACAAGATGGCCCATCTCACGCCCGAGGCGCGCGCCCAGGGCGTGATCTGCGCCTCGGCCGGCAACCACGCCCAGGGCGTGGCCCTCTCGGCTCGCAAGCTGGGCTGCCGCGCCGTCATCGTGATGCCGGTCACCACACCCAAGGTCAAGATCGACGCCGTCCAGGCCCTAGGCGGCGAGGTGGTGCTGCACGGCGAGAGCTTCACCGACGCCTATGGCCGCGCTCTGGAACTGGAACGTGAGCAGGGCCTGACCTTCGTCCATCCCTTCGACGATCCCGATGTGATCGCCGGCCAGGGCACCATCGCGCTGGAGATCCTGCGCCAGCACCCCGGCCCCATCGACGCCATCTTCGTGGCCATCGGCGGTGGCGGCCTGATCTCGGGCGTGGCGGCCTATATCAAGGCCGTGCGCCCGGAGATCAAGATCATCGGCGTGCAGACCAAGGACTCCGACGCCATGGCCCGCTCGGTCAAGGCCGGCAAGCGGGTGCAGCTGGCCGATGTGGGCCTGTTCTCCGACGGCACGGCCGTCAAGCTGGTGGGCGAGGAAACCTTCCGCATCACCAAAGCCCTGGTGGACGACTTCGTGATCGTGGACACCGACGCCGTCTGCGCTGCCATCAAGGACGTGTTCGAAGACACCCGCAGCATCCTGGAGCCCGCCGGTGGCCTGGGCGTGGCGGCCATCAAGCAGTACGCGGCCCGCAGCGGGGCCAAGGGCCAGACCTTTGTGGCCATCACCTGCGGCGCCAATATGAACTTCGACCGCCTGCGCTTCGTGGCCGAGCGGGCCGAGGTGGGCGAGCAGCGCGAAGCCCTCTTCGCCGTCACCATCCCCGAGGAGCGCGGCAGCTTCCTGCGCTTTTGCGAGCTGCTGGGCCCGCGCAGCGTGACCGAGTTCAACTACCGCATCGCCGATGCCGATGCCGCCCATATCTTCGTGGGCGTGTCCATCCAGAAGCGCGAGGAAGCCGCGCGCCTGGCCAAGCTCTTCATCAAGCACGGTTTCCCCACCCAGGACCTGACCGACAATGAGCTGGCCAAGCAGCATCTGCGGCATATGGTGGGCGGCCGGGGCGAGCTGGCCCGCAGCGAGCGGCTCTACAGCTTCACCTTCCCCGAGCGGCCCGGCGCCCTGATGCGCTTCCTCTCCAGCATGCACCCTGACTGGAACATCAGCCTCTTCCACTACCGCAACCAGGGCGCCGACTACGGCCGCATCCTGGTGGGCATCGAGGTGCCGCGCGGTGACAGCGCCGCCCTGCGCGCCTTCCTCGATTCTCTGCACTACCCCTACCAGGACGAGAGCCAGAATCCGGTCTACAAGCTCTTCCTGCGCTGAGCCCACCCCCAGGCCTTGGGGGCGCTGCCGATGACGCGCGGCCCTGGCAGGCCGCAAAATCCAGCCTGCCATGCCCATCCACCAGTCGCTGATCTCGCCCACCGCCAATCCCGAGCTGGAAAGGGCCTTGCGCGAGCGCATCGACCGCCGCGCCGCCATCGCGGGCGGCCTGGGTGAGCTGGAGCCCCTGGCCGTGCGCCTGGGCCTGGTGCAGGGCAGCCTGACGCCGCGCTTCAGCAACCCGGCCCTGGCCCTCTTCGCCGCCGACCACGGCATCGCCGTGGAAGGCATAGGCCTGCTGCACGGCCGCAGCAGCCGCGAGCAGGCCCTGCTGGCCCTGCAGCAGCGCCTGCCCCTGGCCGTCTTCGCCAAGCAGCAGGGCCTGGGCATGCATGTGGTGGACTGCGGCCTGGCCGAGCCTTTGCTGCCCCACCCGCGCCTGCTGGCCCGCAAGATCGCCCATGGCACCCGCAATGCCCGCAGCGCCGCCGCCATGAGCATGGAGCAGGCCCATGCCGGCCTGCGCGTGGGCATGGAGATCGCCGACAACCTGGCCGGCAATGTGCTCGCCTGCGCCGGCCTGGGCCAGGGCTCGCAGGAAAGCGCCGCCCTGCTGCTGGCCACGCTCAGCGGCCAGCCCCTGCGCGACTTCGTGGTGGCCGGCCCCGACATGCCCCAGGACCAGCTCAGCCAGCTGCTGCAGATCCTGGGCGGGGCCCAGGCCCGGCATCGCGAGCTGCAGGAGCCGCTGGAAGTGCTGGCCGCCATGGGCGGCCACGAGATCGCGGTGATGGTGGGCGCCATGCTGGTGGCCGCCAGCAAGCGCCAGCTCATCATCGTGGACGGCATGGCTGCCTGTGCGGCCCTGCGCATCGCGGCCCTGATCGCCGCCCCGGTCACCGACTACGCGGTCTTCTGCCGCAGCCACAGCCACCGCGGGCTGGACGAGGCCCTGGCCCAGTTCCATGCCTCGGCCCTGCTGGAGCTGGGCATGGAAAGCCTGGACGGCACGGGCGCTGCTCTGGCCTGGCCCCTGATCCGCAGCGCCGCAGCCCTGCTCAGCGATCTGCACGACCTAGCCGAGCGCCCGCCGCACAGCGGCCATGGCGCCCACGACTCGCAGCCCCTGCCCCTGCTGACCCAGGCCGTGAGCGGCCCCGACAGCCGGGGCTGAGACCCGGCGGTTTCAGCGCGAGCGAACTCAGCGCGTGGCAGCGTCTCGTGCCGGTGCACCCGGCGCGGGTATCTCGCCCGGCTGGGCCTGTATGCCCGGACCACTCTGACCCGAGACCAGGCCCGGCAGACCCGCCGGGGCGCCCGGCATGGCCGGCGCTTGCAGCGTTTGCGGCGCCTGACCGGCGCTCTGCATCGGCAGGCCCGGGGGCGGCAGGTTCTGGGCCGGGGGCAGGCTGCCCGTGGCCGCGGGCGCAGGCGCGCTCAGGTTCAGGCGCAGGCTCACCACGCCCGGGCTGCTGCCCAGGGCGGCCGACTGGCGGTCCAGGGCCAGCAGACGCAACTCACCGTCCACCACGCCGCCCACGCGCACCGGGCGCGGCGGCGCCCCGTCCACCGAGATCACGGCCACGCCTTCCTCGGCATGACGATCGGCCTGGCGCGGCGCCACCAGGCCCACCAGGCGGATGCGGCCATCCACCGGTGCCTGGGCCACGGGCGCCTCAGCGGCGGCGCTGCCCAGCAGACGGGACAGATCGCCCCGCGCCACGGGCTGGTTCTGGGCCGGCACAGCCTGGGGCGGCAGCGGCATGGGGCGCGACCACAGGCGCAGGCCCCAGAAAACCGCAACGCCCGCCAGCAGGGCCCAGACAAGAAATGCCAATAATCGCGCAAGCATGCGCCGATTATGATTCAGCCGACTTGTTCAACCGGCCTGCATCCATGCACGCAAACTTTCTCTCCCGCTCGCGCCGCACGCGCGGCTTCACCCTGATCGAGCTGCTGGTGGTGCTGGTCATCATCGGCGTGCTGGCCGCCCTGGTCGTGCCCAATGTGCTGGACCGTGCCGATGACGCCCGCGTGACCGCCGCCCGCACCGACGTCAACAATCTGATGCAGGCCCTCAAGCTCTACAAGCTGGACAACCAGCGCTTCCCCAGCGCCGAGCAGGGTCTGGAAGCCCTGGTGCGCAAGCCCAGCAGCGGCCCCATCCCGCCCAACTGGAAGCCCTATGTGGAGAAGTTGCCCAACGACCCCTGGGGCCGCCCCTACCAGTACGCCAATCCCGGCGTGAAGGGCGAGATCGATGTCTACAGCCTGGGCGCCGACGGCCGCCCGGGCGGCGAAGGCAAGGACGCGGACATCGGGTCCTGGCAGTAAGTAGTGCCCCCCTGCCCAGCGGCTGCGCCGGCCCCCCACCGCCCCTGCGGACGCTTGATGCCCAGCGCCCCCCAAGGTCGGCCGACCGGCGGGAGCCGTGAGCACGGCTTCACCCTGATCGAACTCCTGGTGGTGGTGGCCCTGATCGCGATTGCCGCGGCCACGGTGAGCCTGGGCCTGCGCGATCCGGCTGCCGCCCAGCTGGAGCGCGAGGGCGAGCGCCTGGCCGCCCTCTTCGAGAGCGCCCGCGCCGAGGCGCGCGCCGCTGGCCTGCTGGTGCGCTGGCGGCCGGTGGCCGACAACAGCAGCGGCGCCCAGTTCCGTTTCGAGGGCCTGCCCGCGAGCATGGCCCTGCCCAGCCGCTGGCTGGGCGAGCCGGTGGCGGTGGAAATCCTGGGCGGGGCCGGCGCCGTGGTGCTGGGCCCCGAGCCGGTGATCGGCGCGCAGCGACTGCGCCTGAGCCTGGGCAGTCAAAGCCTGACCCTGGCCACCGACGGGCTTTCGCCCTTCGCGCCGGTGCACGAAGAGGTCAAGCCATGAGGCGCCACCCGCCGGGCCAGCGCGGTTTCACCCTGGTCGAGGTGCTGGTGGCCCTGGCCATCGTGGGCATCACCCTGGCGGCCGGCCTCAAGGCCGCCAGCGCCCTGACCGACAACGCCGAGCGCCTGGCCCAGGTCAGCGCCGCCCAGTGGTGTGCCGAGAACCAGCTGGTGGAGCTGCGCCTGAGCCGCCAGTTCCCCGGTGTGGGCGAGCAGGACTTCAGCTGCCGTCAGCTGGGCCGCGACTACCGCGGCCGTCTGCAGATCCGCCCCACGCCCAACCCCAATTTCCGCCGCGTGGACGCCCAGGTCGCCAATGCCGAGGGCCTGCCCCTGCTCAGCCTCTCCACCATCGTGGGGCGCTTCTGATGCGGCGCGCTCGGGGCTTCACCCTGGTCGAGGTGCTGGTGGCGCTGCTGATCATGGCCGTGATCGCGGTGCTGGGCTGGCGCGGCATCGACGGCATGCTGCGCGGCCGCGAGATCAGCCAGGCCAGCCTGCTGCGCAGCGAGCGCCTGCAGTCGGTGCTGGTGCAGTGGGAACAAGACCTGCGCATGCTGCAAGACAGCGAGCTGGCCCAGGTCAATGCCCTGGCCTTCGATGGCAATGCCCTGCGCCTGACCCGGCGCCAGCCCGAGGGTCTGCAGCTGGTGGCCTGGCGCCTGCGCGATGGGCGCCTGAGCCGCTGGGAGAGCCCGCCCCTGCAAAGCCAGCGCGAGCTGCTGGAGGCCCAGAACCGCAGCCAGCAGGGCCTGGAGAGCCCGGGCCGCGAGATCACCATGCTGGAGGGCCTGAGCGGCTGGCAGATGTTCTTCTACCGCGGCAATGCCTGGAGCAATGCCCAGTCCAGCGACGATGTGGCCACGCCCAACCCGGCCGCCTCCGCCCCCGGCAGCGGCAGCACCCGCGTGCTGCCCAGCGGCGTGCGCATGCTGCTGCAGTTCGGCGGCGGCGAGCTGCAGGGCGAGCTCACCCGCCAGGTGCTGCTGGGAGCCCAGCCATGAGCCGGCTCGGACCTCGGGCTCGGCAGCGCGGCGCCGCCCTGCTGACCGCCATGCTCATCGTCACCCTGGTGGCCAGCCTGGCCGGTGCCATGGTCTGGCGCCAGTACCGCGCGGTGCAGATCGAGGCGGCCGACCGGGCGCGCGCCCAGTCCGCCTGGATCCTGCAAGGCGCGCTCGACTGGGCCCGCCTGATCCTGCGCGAGGATGCCCGCGCCAATCGCAGCGAGCCGGTGGACCATCTGGGCGAGATCTGGGCCGTGCCCCTGGCCGAGGCCCGGCTCTCCACCTTTCTGGCCGCCGACCGCAACAACAACAGCGCCGAGGACGGCCCCGAAGCCTTTCTCTCCGGCAGCCTGGCCGATGCCCAGGCGCAGTACAACCTGCGCAATGTGCTGCGCCCGGCCGACCCGGCCCTGGAGCAGCGCACCCTGGAGCGCCTGTGCGAGAACGCGGGCGTGGCCGGCGGCACGGCCGCGCGCCTGATCACGCAGCTGCGCGCCGCCTTTGCCGAGCAGACCGATGCCGCCTCCACCGCCCCGCTGCGCCCGCAAACCCTGGAGCAGCTGCGCTGGCTGGGCTTCACCGCCGAGACCGTGGAGCGCCTGCGCCCCTACCTGACCCTGCTGCCCACGCCCACGCCGGTGAACCTGAACACCGCGCCGCGCGAGGTCATCGCCGCGCTCTTTGACGGCATGGACCTGGCCTCGGCCCAGCGCCTGGTGCAGCAGCGCCAATCTTCACCTTTGCGCAATCTGGAAGACGCCAAGGCGCAACTGCCCAGCAGCATCGTGCTCAGCGCGGAGCGCGCGTCCGTGGCCTCCAGCTATTTCCTCGTCAGCGGCCGGCTTCGGCTGGAGGAGCGGGTGCTGGAAGAACGCACCCTGGTGCGCCGCCGCGACCTGGAAATGCAGGTGCTGGGCCGCGAGCGCGTCAATCTGCAGCTCGAGGCCGGGCGCTGACGCTTGTCCCGATACCGGAGCGTCATGCCCTGCTCCTAGAATGCGCCACCGAACATGAGCACCCTCCTCCTCTTCCTGCCCCAGCGCAGCCGTCTGCGGGCCCAGGGCCGCGGCGCCCCGCTTGCCGAAGCGCGCAGCGATGCGGGCCGCGAGTACGACTATGTGCTCAGCGCCGACGGCCGCCATGTGCAGAGCCAGGGCCGCGCCCCGGCCGCCCTGCTGCCGCGCGCCGACACCGTGCTGGCCCTGCCGGCCGAGGCCGATCTCTCCTGGCAAAGCCTGACCCTGCCCCGGGTGCCGCGCGGCAAGCTGCGCGCCGCCCTGGCCGGCCTGCTGGAGGAACAGCTGCTCGACGACACCGAGCAGCTGCACTTCGCCCTGCAGCCCGAGGCCCAGCCGGGCGAGCGCTGCTGGGTGGCCGTGGCGCACCGCGCCTGGCTGCAGGAGCTGCTGACCGAGCTGGAGCAGGCCCAGGTCTTTGTGGACCGGCTGCTGCCCCTGTCCTGGCCCGGCGAGAGCGCCCAAGGCCATTTTGTGGACAGCCCCCAGGGCCTGCTGCTGCGCTGGCGCCATGCCGAAGGCGCCAGCACCCTGTGCCTGGCCGGCAGCCTGGCACGCGACCTCTTCCCGCCCGCCCTGGTGCAGGCCGCGCGCTGGAGCGCCACACCGGCCGCCGCGGCCGCGGCCGAGCGCTGGCTGGGCAGCGCCGTGCCGCCCCAGACCGAGGCCGAGCGCGCCCTGCAGGCCCTGCACAGCGCCTGGGACCTGCGCCAGTTCGAGCTGGCCCCGCGCGCCCGCGGCACCCGCGCCCTGCGCGAGGCCTGGCGCCAGTTCATGACGCCGCGCTGGCAGCCCGTGCGCTGGGGCCTGGCCGGCCTGGTCGCCGTGCAGCTGCTGGGCCTCAATCTCTGGGCCTGGCAGCAGAGCCGCCAGCTGGAGGAACGCCGCACCGCCCTGGACACCACCCTGCGCAGCGCCCACCCCCAGGTGCGCGCCATCCTGGACGCCCCGGTGCAGATGCGCCGCGAGACCGAGCTGCTGCGCGCCGCCGCCGGCCGCCCCGGCGAGCAGGATCTGGAAACCCTGCTGGCCGCCGCGGCCACCGCCTGGCCGCCCGAGCGCGGCCCGGTGGAGGCCCTAAGTTTCGAAACCGGTCGCCTGCAGCTCTCGGCCAGCGGCTGGTCCGAGGCCCAGATCCAGCAGTTCCGCCGCCAGCTTGAAAGCGAGGGCTGGCAGCTGGAGCTGGCCGACGGCCGCATGAGCCTGAGCCGGGCCCGCACCCTATGAGTTCCTCGTCCAACCCCTCCGCCCCGGCCCTGCGCCAGGCCTGGCAGCAGCTGCGTGGCCACTGGCAAGCCCTGGGCGCGCGCGAGCGCCAGCTGCTGCAGCTGGCCGGCGCGGCCCTGGCCCTCTTGCTGCTGTGGAGCCTGCTGCTGGCCCCGGCCCTGCGCGTGCTGCGCCAGGCCCCGGCCCAGCTGGCCCAGCTGGACGGCCAGCTGCAGCAGATGCAGGCCCTGGCCCTGGAGGCGCGCGAGCTGCGCGCCCTGCCCCCGGTGCCGCCGGCCCAGGCCCGCCAGGCCCTGGAAGCGGCCAGCGCCCATCTGGGCAGCGCGGCGCGCCTGAACATCAGCGGCGACCGCGCCGTGCTCAGCCTCAGCGGCGTGAGCAGCGAGGCCCTGCAGACCTGGCTGGGCGAGGTGCGCAGCGCCGCCCGCGCCCGCCCGGTGGAAGCCAGCCTGCAACGCGGCCCCGCCGGCTACAGCGGCACCCTGGTGCTGGCCCTGGGATCGGGCGCCCCATGAGCCGCGCCTGGATGCTGGGCGGTGCCGCCTGCGGCGCGCTGCTGGCCCTGCTGAGCCAGGCGCCGGCCAGCTGGCTGGCCCAGGGCCTGGCCCGCGCCAGCCAGGGCCATCTGCAGCTGGCCGAAACGCGCGGCAGCATCTGGAACGGCTCGGGCCTGCTGGTGCTGGGCGGCGGCCGCGACAGCCGCGATGCCAGCGTGCTGCCCGACCGCCTGGAATGGCGCCTGGGCCTGCAGGGCCTGGGCCTGGAGCTGCGCGCCCGCCAGGCCTGCTGCCTCAATGGCGAGCTGCGCCTGCGCCTGGAGCCGGGCCTGGGCCGCTTTCGCCTGAGCCTGCCGGCCGCGGCCACCGGCCAGGACGCCTGGCTGGCCCGCTTCCCCGCCGCCTGGCTGGGCGGCCTGGGCACGCCCTGGAACACCTTGCAGCTCAGCGGCAATCTGCGGCTCTCGGCACGCGACTTCGGCCTGGAATGGGCCCAGGGGCGCTGGCAGCAGCAGGGCCAGCTGGACCTGGACTTCGTCAATCTGGGCTCACGCCTGGCCACGGTGGCGCCGCTGGGCAGCTACCGCTTCAGCCTGGCCGCCGAGCCGGGCCTGGCCGGCGTGGCCGCGCTGCGCCTGAGCACGCTGGAGGGCGCCCTGCTGCTCAGCGGCCAGGGCAGCCTGAGCAATGCGCGCCTGCGCTTCCAGGGCGAGGCCAGTGCCGCGCCGGAGCGCGAGGCCGCGCTGAACAATCTCCTGAACATCATCGGACGCCGCCAGGGCGCGCGCTCCCTCATTTCGATCGGATAAGAGCATGACCGCCAAGCTCCTGCCCCTGCTGGTTTCCCTGTCCGCGCTGGTCCCGGCGCTGCCGGCGGCCCAGGCTCAGACCGCGGCCCCGCGCGGCCCCGCCCTCAAGGCCCAGACCCCGGTGACCCTGAACTTCGTCAATGCCGACATCGAGGCCGTGACCCGCGCCATGGGCGCGATGATGGATCGCCAGTTCCTGGTGGACCCGCGCGTCAAGGGCCAGATCACGCTCTACAGCGAGCAGCCCATGAGCGTACGCGAGGCCTATCTCAGCTATCTGGCCGGCCTGCGCGGTCTGGGCTTCACGGTGGTGGAGGCCGGTGGCCTCTACAAGGTGGTGCCCGAGGCCGATGCCAAGCTGCAGACCGGCGGCGTGATCGTGGGCAATGAGGGCAGCAAGCAGCGCGGCGACCAGATCCTCACCCAGGTCTACAAGCTCAACCACGAGAACGCCAACAATCTGGTGGCGGTGCTGCGGCCCCTGATCAGCCCCAACAACACCATCAACGCCAACCCGGGCAACAACAGCCTGGTGATCACGGACTATGCCGAGAACCTGCAGCGGCTCTCGCGCATCATCGCCGCCATGGACACGCCCGGCAGCACCGATCTGGAGGTGGTGCCGCTCAAGCATGCGGTGGCCTCCGATCTGGCGGCCCTGGTGCAGAAGCTGGCCGACTCGGGGGCCGGCGGCGGCGCGCCGGGCGTGGCCACCGCAGCCGGCGGCCTGAGTGTGCTGGCCGATCCGCGCAGCAACGCCCTGATCCTGCGCGCCCCCAACCCGGCCCGCCTGGCCGCGCTGCGCGCCATGATCGACAAGCTGGACCAGCCCGGCATGGACGGCAATGCGGCCGGCAATATCCGCGTGGTCTATCTGAAGAATGCAGATGCGGTGAAGCTGGCCACGGTGCTGCGCGCCGCCTTCGGCAGCGCCGCCGGCGGCAGCGCGGGCCAGCCCGGCGGCAGCAGCCTGGGCGGCATCAGCCAGGGTGTGAGCGGCAGCAATGCCGGTGGCAGCAGCGGCCTGGTGGGCAGCAGCGGCACCAGCAGCAGCAATAGCGGCAGTGGCAGCTCCGGCCAGGGCTCGGCCGCGGCCAACACGCCGGTGGCGGCCTCGGCCAGCCCCTCGACCGGCGGCTTCATCCAGGCCGATCCCTCGACCAATTCCCTGATCATCACTGCCGCCGAGCCCCTGTACCGCCAGATCCGCGCCGCCATCGACCAGCTCGACGGCCGCCGCGCCCAGATCTATGTGGAGTCCATGATCGTCAAGGTGGACGCCAGCAAGATGGGCCAGTTCGGCGTGCAGTGGCAGGGCCTGAGCGGCACCAAGGGCGACTCCACCATCGGCGGCATCGGCACCAATTTCGGCACCGGCAACCAGAACATCGTCAATCTCTCGGCCGCCACCGCGGCCGGCCGCACTGGCATCGCCACCGCCGTGGCCAGCGGCGGTTTCGCGCAGGGCATGAATATCGGCCTGCTGCAGAAGGTGGGCGATTTCTACACCCTGGGCGCCATCGCCAACTTCCTGGAAGCCAATACCGGCGCCAACATCCTCTCCACGCCCAATCTGGTCTCGCTGGACAACGAGGAGGCCAAGATCGTGATCGGCCAGAACGTGCCCTTCGTGACCGGCAGCTTCACCAACACCGGCACCGGCACCGGCGCGGTCAACCCCTTCCAGACCATCGAGCGCAAGGACGTGGGCCTGACCCTGCGCATCCGCAGCCAGGTGGGCGAAGGCGGCACGGTGCGCATGACCATCTACCAGGAGAACTCCTCGGTCATCTCCAGCACCAGCAGCTCCAGCAGCGGCCCCACCACGGACAAGAGCGCCATCGAGACCTCGGTGGTGGTGGACGATGGCCAGATCATGGTGCTGGGCGGCCTGCTCAAGGACGAGTACCAGGACGGCGACGACGGCGTGCCCGGCCTCTCCAGCATCCCGGTGCTGGGCAATCTGTTCAAGAGCCAGAACCGCAAGCGCGTGAAGTCCAATCTGATGGTCTTCCTGCGCCCCGTGGTGATGCGCGACCAGAAGAGCCTGGACCAGCTGACGGTGGACCGCTACGAAGCCATCCGCGCCAACCAGCAGGCCGCCCAGCCGCGCGCCAGCACCCTGCTGCCCGACACCGGCGCGCCGGTGCTGCCGGCCCTGCCCGGCACCGTGCCTGCGGCGCCGGCCCAGCCGGCCTCGGCCGCCAGCGGCAACTGAGACAGGACGACGGACCATGGCCATCCGCCATCCCCTGCCCTATGCCTATGCCAAGGCCCATGCGGTGCTGCTGGAGGACGACGGCAACCAGCTCACGCTCTGGGCCCCGCCCGAGGTGGCCCTGTCCACCCTGTCCGAGATCCAGCGCCTCTATGCCCTGGACCGCCTGGAGCATGAGGCCCGTGCCACGCTGAGCGAGCGCATCGCCAGCGCCTACGCGGGCAGCGAGTCCAGCGCCGCCGTGGTGGTGGGCGAGGTGGAGAGCGCGGTGGACCTCTCACGCATGATGCAGGACCTGCCCGCCGTGGAAGACCTGCTGGAGGCGGCCAACGACGCCCCCATCATCCGCATGCTCAACGCCCTGCTGACCCAGGCCGCCAAGGACGGGGCCAGCGACATCCATATCGAGCCCTACGAGCGTGCCAGCTCGGTGCGCTTCCGCGTGGACGGCACCTTGCGCGAGGTGGTGCAGCCCAATCGCGGCCTGCACGCGGCCCTGATCTCGCGCCTGAAGATCATGGCCGAGCTGGACATTGCCGAGAAGCGCCTGCCGCAGGACGGCCGCATCTCGCTGCGCATCGGCGGGCGGGCCATCGATGTGCGCGTCTCCACCCTGCCCTCTGCCCATGGCGAGCGCGCGGTGCTGCGTCTGCTGGACAAGACCGAATCCAAGTTCACGCTGGAAGGCCTGGGCATGAGCGGCGAGGTGCTCAGCGCCTTCAAGCAGCTGGTGCAGCAGCCGCACGGCATCGTGCTGGTCACCGGCCCCACCGGCTCGGGCAAGACCACCAGCCTCTATGCCTCTCTGCAGACCGTGGACACCAGCACCACCAATGTGCTGACGGTGGAAGACCCCATCGAGTACGAGCTGCCCGGCATCGGCCAGACCCAGGTCAATGCCAAGATCGACCTGACGTTTGCCAAGGCCCTGCGCGCCATCCTGCGCCAGGACCCGGACGTGATCATGATCGGCGAGATCCGCGATTACGAGACGGCGCAGATCGCCATCCAGGCCTCGCTCACCGGCCACCTGGTGCTGGCCACCCTGCACACCAATGACGCGCCCAGCGCCGTCACCCGCCTGATGGACATGGGCGTGGAGCCCTTCCTGCTGAGCTCCAGCCTGCTGGGCGTGCAGGCCCAGCGCCTGGTGCGCAAGCTCTGCGAGGACTGCAAGCGCCAAGGGCCCGACGGCCACTGGCATCCGGTGGGCTGCCCCAGCTGCGGCCACACCGGCTACCGCGGCCGCACCGGCGTCTACGAGCTTATGACGGTGGACGAGGAGCTGCGTGCCCTGATCCACCAGCGCGCCGCCGAGGGCGAGCTGGCCGCCGCCGCCCGCAAAAAGGGCCTGCGCTCCATGCGCGAGGATGGCGAGCGCCTGATCACGGCCGGCATCACCTCGGCCGAAGAAGTGCTGCGCGTCACGCGCGACTGAGCATGATGAGCACACGCCCTCACGCTCACCGCCCTGGCCTGCGCCCGCGCGGGCGCTTCATGCCCCAAGCACAAGCGGTCGGACACTGACGATGCCCGCCTTCAAGTACGAAGCCCTGAGCCCCGAGGGCCGCAGCAGCAGCGGCCTGCTGGAGGCCGACAACGCCCGCGCCGCGCGCGCCCAGCTGCGCGCCCAGGGCCTGGTGCCTCTGGGCGTGGAGCCCGTGGAGCAGCAGGGGGCCGAGACCGGCCCGGGCCTGGGCTTCATGCGCCGGCGCGTTTTCGGCGCCACCGGCCTGGCCGTCTGGACCCGCCAGCTGGCGGGCCTGGTGGGCTCGGGCCTGCCCATCGAGCGCGCGCTCACCGCCCTGGCCGACGAGGCCGAAGACCAGCGCCAGGCCGAGCTGCTGGCCCAGCTCAAGGCCGAGGTGAATGCCGGCTCGCCCTTTGCGCGCGCCCTGGCCAGCGCGCCGCGCGAGTTCGACGAGGTCTACCGCGCCGTGGTCGCCGCCGGCGAGCAGAGCGGCGCCCTGGGCCCGGTGCTGGAGCGCCTGGCCGACGATCTGGAGCAGCGCCAGGAGCTGCGCGCCAAGCTGATCGGCGCCATGGCCTACCCGGCCATCGTCTCCCTGATCGCGGTGCTGATCGTGATCTTCCTGGTCAGCTATGTGGTGCCGCAGATCGCCAGCGTCTTCACGAGCAGCAAGCGCGCCCTGCCCCTGCTGACCATCGTCATGCTGGGCATCAGCGACTTCGTGCGCCACTGGGGCTGGGCCCTGCTGGCCGGCGTGGTGGCTGGTCTGGGCGGCCTGAGCTGGGCCCTGCGACGCAGCCCGGCCCTGCGCGAGCGCTTCGATGCCGGCCTGCTGCGCCTGCCCCTGCTGGGCCGCCTGGCCCGCGGCTACAACGGCGCCCGCTTTGCCGCCACCCTGGCCATGCTGGCCGGCTCCGGCGTGCCCATCCTCAAGGCCCTGCAGGCCGCGGCCGAGACCCTGTCCAACCGGGCCATGCGCGCCGATGCGCTGGACGCCCTGGTGCAAGTGCGCGAGGGCGCACCCCTGGGCTCGGCCCTGGCGGGCAAGAAGCGCTTTCCCGGCATCCTGGCCATGTTCGCGCGCCTGGGCGAGCAGACCGGTCAGCTGCCCCAGATGCTGGAGCGCGCCGCGCGCCAGCTGGGCGCCGAGGTGCAGCGCCGCGCCATGGCCGCCGCCACCCTGCTGGAGCCCCTGCTCATCGTGGCCATGGGCGGCCTGGTGATGATGATCGTGCTGGCCGTGCTGCTGCCCATCATCCAGCTCAATACCTGGGTGAAGTAAGTAAGGCCCAGGGCGGCCGACGCCGCCCGGCTAGCGCCGCCCGCCGTACAAGACCTCGGCACGCTGGTAAAGCAGCCAGCTGGTGGCGATGTATTTGTGGCCGCCGCGCGGCCTATTGCCGCGGTGGGTGTGGGTGAAGGCCGCCGGCGCAATCAGCAGGCTGCCGGTGCGGGGCCGGATCTTGCGCTGCTGGTAGAGGAACTCGGTCTCGCCGGCCTCGAAGTCCTCGTTCAGATAGATCGTCCACAGCAGGGCGCGGTGCAGGGTCTCGCCGCCATCGTCCTTGGGGTACTGCTCGCTGTGCCAGTAGGGGTAGCCGCCCTGGTCGGCCAGGTATTTCTGCAGATTGATGCTGCCGGGGCGAAAGACCTTGGCCACCAGGGCCTGCAGCAGCTCATCGTTCATGGCGGCCACCGCCTCGGCATCCACCACCGTGAGCGCGCCCGAGGGCTGGCGCTGCTTGAGCTGCAGCGGGGCCAGGGCCACATGAGCGTAGCGGCGCAGATAGTGGCGGAAACCGCCGAGCACGGCCTCGTTGAGCCGCTGCTGGGCATCGGCCCAGCCGGGCGAGCGGTCGAGCTGGATGTCCCAGCTGTCCTTGAGGCTCAGGTCCACCCCGCTGCCCGTGCTGCCGCGCTGCGCCTGGCCGCTGGCCTCGAAGCGCTCGATCAGCTGCCGGCAGCTGGCGGGGTCCAGCGCCCCCTCGTAGACCTCGACAAAGTCCTGGGGCGGCATGGGATCGGCGGGGCGGTTCATCAAAAAATTAGAGCACCCGCCGCGCGCGCCTTGGTCGCCATGCGCACGCGCGTGCTGGGGTGGACCCCAGGCCCGCAAAGCCGGTAATCCTCGGCAGTTCAGGGCTTTTTCCTACACCGCACGCGGCTCGCTTTTGCTTGAATGGAGCCAGGCCCCGAGGCCAGACGGGGTCAGGAGAGTCGCCATGAGCAGCCCCCGTCATGCCATTGCCTGTATCGCCCCGCGCATCCCGATTGCGCAGATGCGCAGCGTGTTCAGCGTCGCCGAGGTCGAGCGCAAGCTCGCCAAGCTGCCGGAGCGTGAGCACGAGTCCCTGCGCGGCACCTACCAGCGCATGCTGGAGAAAGGGCCGCAGCGCTTCCAGGTCAAGCCCTCGGGCCTGCCGGCCATGAACGAGCTCTACGAGGACCTGCCCAACTTCCACCCGGTGCTGGACGATGTGCGGCGCCAGATCGCCCTGTGCGAGGACAGCGGCGACTCGCTGGAGATCACGCCCCTGCTGCTGCTGGGCCCGCCCGGCGTGGGCAAGACCCATTTCGCCCGCCAGCTCAGCGCACTGCTCGGCACGGGCATGGGCTTTGTGTCCATGAGCTCCATGACCGCGGGCTGGATCCTCTCCGGCGCCTCCAGCCAGTGGAAGGGCGCGCGCCCCGGCAAGGTCTTCGAGGCCCTGGTGGACGGCGACTACGCGAACCCCGTGATGGTGGTGGACGAGATCGACAAGGCCGGTGCCGAGGCCGCCTACGACCCGCTGGGTTCGCTCTACAGCCTGCTGGAGCACGACACCGCGGGCAGCTTCACCGACGAGTTTGCCGAGGTGGCCGTGGATGCCAGCCAGGTGATCTGGGTGGCCACGGCCAATGATGCGCGCGGCATCCCCGATCCCATCCTGAACCGGGTGAATGTGTACGAGATCGAGGCACCCGACGCCGAGGCCGCCCGCCGCATCGCCCTGCGCCTGTACCAGGGCCTGCGCGCCCAGCACGACTGGGGCCGGCGCTTCGACGAGGAGCCCTCGGACGCCGTGCTGGAACGCATGGCCGAGCTGGCCCCGCGCGAGATGCGCCGCGCCTGGATGACGGCCTTCGGCAATGCCAAGCTGGCGCAGCGCGGCACCGTGCTGTGCGAGGACCTGCCCGAGGCCGGCGGCAAGCGCGGCCCCATGGGCTTCATCCAGTAGCTGCTTCTATGATGGGCGCCTATGCCCATCTCCCTGGACGGCCGCCTGGTGGTGGCAATTTCCTCGCGCGCCCTCTTTGATTTCGAGGCCGAGAACGAGCTCTTCGAGGCCGGCGACGACCGCGCCTACATGGCCCTGCAGCAGCAGCGCCTGGACACGCCCGCCAAGCCCGGCGTGGCCTTCTCCCTGGTGCGCAAGCTGCTGGGCTTCAACGAGGCCGGGCGACCGCCTCGGGTGGAGGTGGTGGTGCTCTCGCGCAATGACCCCATCTCGGGCATGCGGGTCTTCAAGTCGGCCCAGCACTACGGCCTGGGCATCGAACGCGGTGTGTTCACGCGGGGCCAGAGCCCCTGGCGCTATCTGCGACCCCTGCATGCCCAGCTCTTTCTCTCGGTCAACGAGGCCGATGTGCGCTCGGCCCTGGCGGCCGGCGTGGCGGCAGCGCGGGTGCATCCGCAGTCGGCCCGCGCCTCGGAGGCGCATCCGCGCGAGCTGCGCATCGCCTTCGACGGCGACGCCGTGCTTTTCTCCGACGAGGCCGAGCAGGTCTTCCAGAGCGCCGGGCTGGACGCCTTCCAGGCCCATGAGCGCGAGCGCGTGCTCACGCCCCTGCCGGCCGGGCCCTTCAAGCCGGTGCTGGCCGCCCTGCACGCCCTGCAGCAGGACCGCGAGGACGCGATGAGCATACGCACCGCCCTGGTCACCGCGCGCAGCGCCCCGGCTCATGAGCGCGCCCTGCGCACCCTGATGGACTGGCAGATCGAGGTGGACGAGGCCATGTTCCTGGGTGGCCTGCCCAAGGGCGAGTTCCTGCGCGAGTTCGAGCCCGACTTTTTCTTCGACGACCAGATCGGCCATGTGGAAAGCGCCCTGGCCCATGTGCCCGCCGGCCATGTGGCGGCCGGTGTGAAGAACCACTGAGCCCGCAAAAAACCACGGGGCACGCGCCGCGGCCCCGGTAATCGGCCCGGGTTTCCCCTAGGATTCGGGTTTTGCCATCGAGCTGAAAAACAAAACATGCAAACCGCGCAAGGCGATATCGCCGTGATCGGGCTGGCCGTGATGGGCCAGAACCTGATCCTGAACATGAACGACCACGGCTTCACCGTGGTGGCCTACAACCGCACCACCGCCAAGGTGGACGAGTTCCTGGCCCACGAGGCCAAGGGCAGCAAGATCATTGGCGCCCGCTCCGTGCAAGAGATGGTGAGCCTGCTCAAGCGGCCGCGCCGCGTGATGCTGATGGTCAAGGCCGGCGCCGCGGTGGACGAGTTCATCGAGCAGCTGCTGCCGCATCTGGAGCCGGGCGATATCGTGATCGACGGCGGCAACTCGCTGTTTGACGACACCGCGCGCCGCGTGAAATACCTGGAGTCCAAGGGCTTGCACTACATCGGCACCGGTGTTTCCGGCGGTGAAGAAGGCGCGCGCTTCGGCCCCAGCATCATGCCCGGCGGCTCGGCCGCGGCCTGGCCGCATGTGAAGCCCATCTTCCAGGCCATCGCGGCCAAGGTGGACGATGGCTCCCCCTGCTGCGACTGGGTGGGCGAAGGCGGTGCCGGCCACTACGTGAAGATGGTGCACAACGGCATCGAGTACGGCGATATGCAGCTGATCTGCGAGGCCTACCAGCTGATGAGCGAGGGTCTGGGCATGACGCCCGACGAGATGAGCGCCGTCTTCGCCGAGTGGAACCAGGGCGAGCTGGACTCCTATCTGGTGGAGATCACGCGCGACATCCTGGCCAAGAAGGACGAGCAGGACGGCGCGCCCCTGGTGGACAAGATCCTGGACACGGCCGGCCAGAAGGGCACGGGCAAGTGGACCGTGATCTCCTCGGCCGACCTGGGCATTCCCATCACCCTGATGGCCGAGGCCGTGTACAGCCGCTGCGTCTCGGCCATGAAGAGCCTGCGCGTGGAGGCGGCCAAGGTCTTTGGCGGCGCCTCGCGCCGCATCGAGAACGCCGAGCGTGCCGCCTTCGTGGCCGATGTCCGCCGCGCCCTCTACGCCTCCAAGATCATCAGCTATGCCCAGGGCTATATGCTGATGGCCGCGGCCGCCGAGCAGAACGGCTGGCAGCTGAACTACGGCGGCATCGCCCTGATGTGGCGTGGCGGCTGCATCATCCGCAGCGCCTTCCTGGGCAATATCAAGGACGCCTTCGACCAGAACCCGCAGCTGCAAAACCTGCTGCTGGCGCCCTTCTTCGAGCAGGCCATCAAGCAGAGCGAGGCCAGCTGGCGCCGCGTGGTGGCCACCGCCGTGCAGCAAGGCATCCCGGTGCCGGCCTTCAGCAGCGCCCTGGCCTTCTTCGACGGCTTCCGCAGCGCCCGCCTGCCGGCCAATCTGCTGCAGGCCCAGCGCGACTACTTCGGTGCCCACACCTATGAGCGCGTGGATCGTCCGCGCGGCGAGTTTTTCCACACCAACTGGACCGGCAGCGGCGGCCGCACGGCCTCCAGCACGTACTCGGTGTAACCCCCCTACGCGCTGCGCGCGCCCCCTCAAGGGGGCGGCTCCGACCGCCCGGCAAAGCCGGATCGGCGGAGCCCGCTCGGTCAGCTCAGCGTGACGCGCGCGAACTTGCGCTTGCCCACCTGCAGCACGAACTGGCCGGGCTGGACCTTGAGGCCCTTGTCGCTGACCACGCCGCCGTCGATCTTCACGCCGCCCTGCTCCACCATGCGCAGGCCCTCGCTGTTGGAGGCCACCAGGCCCGCGGCCTTGAGCAGGGCGCCGATGCCCATCTCGCCGCCGGCCAGGCTGAGCTCGGGGATGTCATCCGGGATGCCGCCCGCGGCGCGCTTGTTGAAGTCGGCCTCGGCGGCCTCGGCCGCGGCGACCGAGTGGAAGCGGGCGGTGATCTCCTTGGCCAGCAGCACCTTGGCGTCCTTGGGGTTGCGGCCCCCGTCCACCTCGGCCTTGAGCTGGGCGATCTCGGCACTGGAGCGGAAGCTCAGCAGCTCGTACCACTTCCACATCTGCACATCGCTGATCGAGAGGATCTTGGCGAACATGGTGTTGGCCGGCTCGGTGATGCCCACATAGTTGTTCTTGGACTTGGACATCTTCTCGACGCCGTCCAGGCCCTCCAGCAGGGGCATGGTCAGGATGCACTGGGGCTCCTGGCCGTACTCGGCCTGCAGATGGCGGCCCATCAGCAGATTGAACTTCTGGTCGGTGCCGCCCAGCTCCAGATCGCTCTTCAGCGCCACCGAGTCATAGCCCTGCATCAGGGGGTAGAGGAACTCGTGCACCGAGATGGGCGTGCCGGCGGCATAGCGCTTGGTGAAGTCGTCGCGCTCCATCATGCGGGCCACGGTGTACTTGGCGGCCAGCTGGATCATGCCGCGCGCCCCCAGGGGGTCGCTCCACTCGCTGTTGTAGCGGATCTCGGTGCGCGCCGGGTCCAGCACCAGGCTGGCCTGCTGGTAGTAGGTCTCGGCATTCACCTTGATCTGCTCGGCCGTCAGCGGCGGACGCGTGGCATTGCGACCTGAGGGGTCGCCGATCATGGAGGTGAAGTCGCCCACCAGGAAGATGACCTGGTGGCCCAGCTCCTGGAGCTGGCGCATCTTGTTGAGCACCACGGTGTGGCCCAGGTGCAGGTCGGGCGCAGTGGGGTCCAGGCCCAGCTTGATGCGCAGGGGCTGGCCGGTGGCTTCGGCGCGGGCCAGCTTGTTCAGCCATTCGGCCTCGGGCAGCAGCTCATCCACACCGCGCTGGGTGATGGCCAGGGCCTCGCGCACCTTGTCGGTGACCGGATATCGCGGCGCCTCGGCCGGTGCGGGGGACGGAGCGGCGGCAGGGGTTCGCGATTCGGACATGGTGGATGCAGAAGTGGGCGCAGGCTGAATGTAAAGCCTTGATTTATCGGGTTTTCTTGGCGTTGACGCGCAGATCGCGTCGGTATACTCGCCGCTGTTTTTGCGCGCGCGTCGCCTGAACGGGTGACGGCGCGAAGTCGAATTCTAGTGGAGGGCTCCGGCCATCCCTGGCTGCGAGGGGCGCCCGCGAGGACGCCAAAACAACAAGGCCCCAGGTTTCTTAGCGTGACTGACTGGAAAAACGAACTCAAGCAGACCCTGGTGCGGACGGAGGCCTTTGCGGCCCGCCACCCCCGCGCCCTCACCGCCACCGTGGTGAGTCTGCTGGGCGGCTTTGCCATCACCGCCTTCGGTATCGCGCCGCTGGCCCCTGATGCCGAGGACCTGCCGCAGCGCGTGATCACCGAGTCCGTGCAGACCCTGGACCTCGAAGAGCAGCTCACGGCCCTGGCCACGCATGAGCTGGCCCTGGTGCGCAACGATGTGACGCGCGCCAGCGATACCGCCGATTCCCTGCTGCGCCGCATGGGTGCCTTCGACCCGGCCGCCGCCGCCTTCCTGCGCAGCGACCCGCTGGGCCAGCGCGTGCTCAAGGGCCGCGTGGGCAAGATGGTGCAGCTCAGTGCCGAGCCCGATGGCACGGTGCACAGCATGGTGGTGCGCTTTCCGGCCGAGCTGGCCGAGCAGCAGGCTACGCATTTCAGCCGCCTGAGCATCGAACGCAAGGGCCAGGGCTTCAGCGCCAAGCTGGAAACCGCCCCGCTGCAGCCCCAGGTGCGCCTGGGCAGCGGCACGGTGCGCAGCTCGCTCTTCGTCGCCACCGACGAGGCCGGCATCCCCGATGCCGTGGCCTCGCAGATGGCCGACATGTTCTCGGGCGACATCGACTTCCACCGCGAGCTGCGCAAGGGCGACCGCTTCTCGGTGGTCTTCGAGAGCCTGAGCGCCGACGGCGAGCCCATCAACTGGGGCCAGGCCAGTGGCCGCGTGATCGCCGCCGAGTTCGTGAACAACGGCAAGAGCCATTCGGCGGTCTGGTTCAAGGACCCGGCCAGCGGCAAGGGCAATTTCTACGGCTTCGACGGTCAGAGCAAGCGCCGCGCTTTCCTGGCCAGCCCCATGGAATTCTCGCGCGTGACCTCGGGCTTCGCCATGCGCTTCCACCCCATCCTGCAGAAGTGGCGCGCCCATCTGGGCACCGATTACGGCGCCCCCACCGGCACCCCGGTGCGCACCGTGGGCGATGGCGTGGTGGAATTCGCCGGCTGGCAGAACGGCTTTGGCAACGTCATCCATGTGCGCCACAGCGGCGATCGCCAGACGGTCTACGCCCACCTGAGCCGCATCGACGTGAAGAAGGGCCAGCGCATCGAGCAGGGCCAGAAGATTGGCGCCGTGGGCGCTACGGGCTGGGCCACCGGCCCGCACCTGCACTTCGAGTTCCGCGTCAAGGGCCAGCACCAGGACCCGCGCATCATTGCCCGCGCCTCCGAAGCCATCACCTTGCCCGCCACCGCGAAGACGCAATTCCAGGCCACCGTGGCCAGCGTCAAGAACCAGCTCTCGGCCGCCGAATCCATGGGCGTGGGCGTCAGCGGCGCGGACTGAGCCCGCGCGTGAGCGAGCTCTTCATCGGCCTGATGTCCGGCACCTCGCTGGACGGGGTGGACGCCGTGCTGGCGCGTTTTCCCGGCCCGCAGGGCGCCGCCCTCGAGGTGCTGGGCCACGAACACCAGCCTTTTGAGCCGGCGCTGCGCGCCGAGCTGCTGGCCCTGAACAGCCCCGGCGAGAACGAGGCCCACCGCTGCGCCCTGGCCGGCAATGGCTTGGCCCGCGCCTATGCCGATCTGGTGCGGCGCCTGCTGCAAGCACACCGGCTCGCACCCGGCGCCGTGCGCGCCCTCGGGGCCCATGGCCAGACCATACGCCACCGCCCCGGCGAGTTCGACGGTTGCGGCTACACCCTGCAACTGCTCAACGGCGCCCTGCTAGCCGAACTCACGGGCGTGGACACAGTCTGCGATCTGCGCGCTCGGGACGTGGCCGCCGGCGGCCAGGGCGCACCCCTGGTGCCTGCCTTCCACCGCGCACTGTTCGGTCGCAGCGATGCCCAGGTGCTGGTGCTCAATATCGGCGGCATCAGCAATATCAGCGTGCTGGAACGCGAGGGCCAAAGCCTGGGCTATGACTGCGGCCCGGGCAACTGCCTGATGGATTTCTGGGTGCAGCGCCACCGCGGCCAGGCCTATGACGCCGATGGCGCCTGGGCCGCCAGCGGGCAGGTGCTCGCCAAGCTGCTGCAGCGCCTGCTGGACGAACCCTTCTTCGCCCGCCCGGCGCCGCGCAGCACCGGGCGCGACCTCTTCAATCCCGACTGGCTGGCCGCGCGCCTGGGTGATGCCACCCAGGCGCGCCCGGAAGATGTGCAGGCCACCCTGCTGGAGCTCACGGCCCAGAGCATTGCCGACTGCCTGAGCCCGGGCGCCGAGCCCGACGCCGAGCTGCTGGTCTGCGGCGGCGGCGCGCTCAACGGCCGCCTGATGCAGCGTCTGCAGGCCCTGCTGCCCCAGCAGCGCGTGCTCAGCAGCGCCGCACGCGGCCTACCGCCCATGCAGGTGGAGGCCGCCGCCTTCGCCTGGCTGGCCCAGCGCTTTGTGCAGCGCCTGCCGGGCAATCTGCCGGCCGTGACCGGCGCCGACGGCCCGCGCGTGCTGGGCGCCCTGCATCCGGCATGACCGGAGCCTGAGCCCAGCATGACAAAGGCCACCCGAGGGCGGCCTTTTCACAGGGCAGCGACGACGCCCTGGCGGGGCTCAGACCGAAAAGCTCGAGCCGCAACCGCAGGTGGTGGTGGCGTTCGGATTCTTGATCACGAACTGCGCGCCCTGCAGGTCTTCCTTGTAGTCGATCTCGGCGCCAGTGAGGTACTGCAGGCTCATGGCGTCGATCAGCAGGGTCACGCCGTTCTTGCTCATCTGCGTGTCGTCTTCGTTCACGGCTTCATCGAAGGTGAAACCGTACTGGAAGCCGGAGCAGCCGCCGCCCTGCACAAACACACGCAGCTTCAGGTCCGGATTGCCTTCCTCGGCCACCAGGTCGCGCACCTTCTCGGCAGCGCTGTCGGTAAAGATCAGCGGCACGGGCATATCGCCGGCGCCAGCGGTGGAGGTCTCGAGAACTGCGCTCATAGCATTTCCTGTGGAATGGTTCTTGCCGCGATTGTCCACGCAAACGGACATGTATGCAGACTGGGGATATTTTGTGCCGGGCCCAAATGAAACAAGGCCGCTGCATTGCGGCAGCGGCCTTGTCGAGCAAGCGACCCACCGCCAGGGCAGGTCGGCAGGCCGGGATCAGCGCTTGCTGAACTGCTTGCGGCGACGGGCGCCGTGCAGACCGACCTTCTTACGCTCGACTTCACGCGCATCACGCGTGACGAAGCCGGCGCGGCTCAGTTCGGGCTTCAGGGCTGCGTCGTAGTCGATCAGCGCGCGGGTGATGCCCAGACGGACAGCACCGGCTTGGCCGGACTCGCCACCACCGTGGACGTTGACCTTGATGTCGAAGGCTTCGCCATTGTTGGTCAGGACCAGGGGCTGACGTGCCACCATGATCGAGGTCTGACGGCCGAAGTACTGCTCGATCGTGCGACCATTGATGATGATTTGGCCCGTGCCCTTCTTGATGAAGACGCGAGCGACCGACGACTTGCGGCGGCCGGTACCGTAGTTCCAGTTTCCGATCATTGCCGCTCCTTAGATGTCCAGAGGCTTGGGCTGCTGAGCGGCGTGCGGGTGGGTATCACCGGCGTACACCTTCAGCTTCTTGATCATCGCGTAGCCCAGCGGACCCTTGGGCAGCATGCCCTTGACAGCCTTCTCCAGGGCGCGGCCCGGGTGCTTGGCTTGCATGTCCTTGAACTTGGTGGCGTAGATGCCACCGGGGAAGCCGCTGTGACGGTAGTACACCTTGTCGGTGGCCTTGGTACCGGTCACACGGATCTTGTCGGCGTTGACGATGACGATGAAATCACCGGTATCGACGTGAGGCGTGTAGATGGCCTTGTGCTTGCCGCGCAAACGGAGTGCCACTTCGCTGGCAACACGTCCGAGCACCTTGTCGGTGGCGTCAATCACAAACCACTCGTGCGTCACTTCGGCCGGCT
>Ga0233424_10000478_pt1 | contig 49875 bp, 48 predicted proteins | sample Watercolumn_Towu_FD_181011 | JGI IMG/M metagenome (GOLD analysis project Ga0233424, IMG submission 181011) | Freshwater microbial communities from Lake Towuti, South Sulawesi, Indonesia - Watercolumn_Towuti2014_125_MG | ecosystem: Environmental > Aquatic > Freshwater > Lake | place: Indonesia...
CGCCCCGCAGCCAGCTTCCGCCCAGCCTGCGCCGTCACCAGTTCCCGCCACGGCGAGTTCGGCGCCAGTACCCCAAAGTAGCGGTGCCGATGCTTGCGCGGTGGCGGTACCAATAACGCAATCCGATGCAGAAACTCGCTTGCGCTCAGTTGACCAAGTGCGAAGCATGAGCTGCTTCTGCTATTCCGACTGATTGAGAATGAGAGATTGCGTAGTGAAGGCTGATATTTAAGCGTCAGTGAACACGAAATTCACTTGATACTTTTTGAGACTCAAACCAGGGACAACGGTTGCGGCCAACTTCGCGCGTTCGGTGAAATGATGAGCAATGATGATTCCTCTTACCGATCTAGCAACGGCGATCTTTTGCTTCACCCATCCCATGTAAGCTTGAATCTGGCCACAGACTTGACGATCGGCATCCCCCGCCTTCAGCTCGATGACAACGAAGTTCTGATTGGAATCGACAGCAAGTAAGTCGATACGTCCCGCTTCCTTTGCATCAAGCTGGCGTCGTCTCGTGCCGTCTGACTCGTACAAGCGAAGCCCTTTCTCGATCTGTGCCAGATTCGCGGCGATGGCATCTTCGAGATCCGCTTCAAGTGACAGGGACGTGTCGATCGCTTCTTCGAGAGCTTGTTCTGGAGCCTGCACTTCGTCATCAATCTCGCCAATCGGAAAATTAAGAGCCCGGAAATACTGGTTCGTCGGCTCCCCGCCAGACAGGGCGCCGATGTCACCGACAATCATGCGCAACAGTTCTTTTGGAGGATAGTCTCGTCCATTATGTTTGACGGCATAAGTCCGCCAGCGACGATAACTACTGCGAAAATCTTTATCGAACTTTTCCATTGCGCGTTCAACATCTTCGCGAGTGAACGTTTTGCCGTGAAAGTTTGCCTCTATCATCAAACACTCCTTCTGAAAATAGGATCAATGCTTGCTAGGTCCGGCCATCCATTAAAGAGAAAGTAATTGTTGTAGCTGGGGACGCTGACCCCGGCTATAACAATTACACAACACAGTGCCAAGCAACATAGCTGTTCTGCGCCAAGAGTTTTGATTCTTCCCCGTAGACTGCGTCCGTTCGCGGCATAGCGGGAACTCCTGTTCCGGGATTGGCTCTGCATCCGCATCCGCATCCGCACCCGCACCGGCACCGGCCCCTAACCTATCATGCCCAGCTTCCGCTGTCAGGTTTGCCGTCTGGTCAAACTCAATTTCGGGGATTGCCTCTACTGCTTCTGGAGCAATCAGCTGCTGTGCATTCGCCTCCACCGGTGGTGAGCGCGCGGGTGCGATTGCCGGTACAGTTGTTGGCTCGCCGACATGCCCCAGTATCTGTCGCACTGTCGCCGGCTCTGTGATAAAGCCAGCCAGGCACACCCGCCCGGTTGCCCGCCCCAGAGCTTTCGCCGGCCCAATTTTGCGATTGGGCGGCAAACTCAAAGCGCAGTAGGCTAAACTTAAGGCATGACGCCAATAGAATTAGACGGCGCAGTAACCCTAAAACACATCTCAAAGTCTTACAGCGACAAGGTAGTCGTTAACAATATTTCGCTTGAGGTGCAGGCGGGCGAGTTTTTTTCGATGCTTGGGCCGTCGGGATGCGGGAAGACCACAACCCTGCGCATAATCGGCGGTTTTGAACAGCCGGATAGGGGCACCATATTCATCGATAACCGCGATGTCACGCACGCCGAACCCGAGGAACGCCCATTAAATACGGTGTTTCAGCACTATTCGCTTTTTCCGCATCTAAACGTGCAGGAAAATATCAAGTTCGGGCTGCGCTTTGAAAAATCCTCCGCCGCCGGAACCAAGCCTGCTACTCAACGCGTCGCCGAAGCGCTTGAACTGGTGCAACTTACTGGGTTTGGCGAGCGCCGCGTGCACCAGCTTTCCGGCGGCGAACAACAACGCGTCGCCCTTGCCCGCGCCTTAATTCTTGAGCCCAGTGTGCTGTTGCTCGACGAACCGCTGGGCGCACTCGACGCCCAATTGCGCGCCAGATTGCAGGTTGAATTGGCCACCTTGCAGCGCCAGATCGGCATCACTTTTATCTATGTAACTCATGACCAACATGAAGCATTTACGATGAGCGACAGAATCGGAGTGATGCGCGCCGGGCGTCTACTGCAGGTTGGTGTGCCCCGCGAACTTTACGAGCAGCCCAACTCTGTCGAGGTCGCGCAGTTCGTCGGCGCTGCAAACCTGATTAGCGGGCGGGTAACCTCGCGCGGAGTGGTTGAGTTTGCCGGCGAGAAATTCGTGGCCCCGGACTCGGCGCCCCTTGGCGACGGCACTGTAATGATCCGCCCGGAGCGCATCCGCATTGGTACCGGCGGACACAGGGCCACCATTGAGCGGATAATTTTTGCCGGTTCAAGTTTGCGAATCGCACTCCAACTCGGCGGTGTGACGATTAATGCTGAAGTGCCAAATGACGAAACGTCAACAAGCCTGCAGGACGGCCAGGAAACGCTGATTGATATTTTGCCGGACGCAGTTCGCGTCCTGCAGCCCGCACGCTAACTCCTAGTTATCCATCTGGGTAACATCGGCAAGCGCTGCGCGCAGCCCGCCGCGTTCCCCCTGCTGTTTCCGCCAAGCAGCCAAACCAAACAGCCCGACAATTAACACGGAGAAAGATGCCAGCACGAGCAGCGTTGCAAGTGCATTCAGGGCCGGCGTTGCGCCGCCCTTCACCGAGGAGTAAATTCGCAACGGCACAGTTTCTGAACTTACGCCAGCCGAGAGAAAACTGGTGATTACGAAATCATCAATCACTGTGGCGAACACAACCACCAGACTGGCCATCACAGATGGCCAAAGCATCGGCAATAGAGCATACCGCAATGCTTGCAATCTGGTTGCGCCCAGGTCGCGCGCGGCTTCTTCAAAAGATGCGCCAATTGAAACGAGGCGCGCGCGCACGATGACCACAACACTTGAGAGCGAAAATGTCACATTGCCCAATAGTTGCGCAGCAAAACCCAGCGGTATTGCAGTGAACAAGCGGGTGAAAGTTATCAGCAGTGCTGCGCCGACCACAATTTCAGGGGTGATCAGCGGCGCAGCAGTCAGGGCCTGTACCAAGCGGGCTCCGCGCCCGCGCATCCGCTGCGCGCCAACAGCCAGGGTAATGCCCAGCGGCGTCACAACGAGCAGCGTCACTATTGCCAAAACAAGCGAATGGCCGATCGCACCGCGTGTTTCAGCATTATGAAATATTGAAGCATACGGGTCGGTAAACCACCAGCGCAGCGAGAACCCCTGCCAGACGGTGCGGCTGCGGCCATCGTTAAATGAATAAATCACGGCGATGATCACCGGCACAAGACTCCAGATGATATAGCCCCAGATCATAAACACCAGCGGGGAGGTTTGCTTGATATTCCGCGAGCGGCCCATGAACCCTAGCCCGTGGTCTGGCGCGCTGCTTGCCCGGTGCTGCGCAAGTAGAAGGACATAAACAAAAGCAAAAAAATTGACAGCGCAAGTACAAGCAAGGCGCCATTTTGCGGTTGGGAGCTGGCATTCAAGAAGAAGTCAATTTGATTGCCGATCATCTCCGTGCTGGGCGAGCGCGACAACAGGTCGTTGGTGTAGTAATCACCAAACATGGGCAGCGCAATCAAAATTCCCGCAGCAACAATTCCCGCCTTCGACATCGGCATTGTCACCAGGCGGAATGCCTGCCACGAGTTAGCCCCAAGGTCGCGCGCTGCCTCAACCAGGCGCCAATCTAGGCGCTCGAGGGTTCCAAAAAGAGGCAAAATCAAGAATGGAATATACCCATACACCAAGCCAATAATGACCGTGACGGGCGAGCCATCCAGCCAGTTGTAGTTTATTCCAAATATTCGCATAAACCGGGTGAACAAACCGTCTGTACTGAGCAGGTTGACCCAGGCCAGCATGCGCATTAGGTAGTTGACCCAGAACGGCACAATGATCAAAACGAGCAGCATAAGTTTTTGTTTGCCGGCGTGCCGGGCAAGATAATATGCAACAGGGAACCCGACTGCGAAGCACACAACCATCGCGCACGCGACATAGAAAATGGTTCGCAGAGCAACCCCTTGCAGGGGACCCGCCGCCAAACTTATTGCGATTTGCTGTGCCTGAGCGAAGTCCCATGCCAGCGGACTCCATTGCGGTACGGCGTCCCTGAAAATGGGACCAATGGTGCCGAACGCCACGCAAGCCACCACGTAAAACGGCACGGCGAACAAAGCGATCAACCAGACAGTGCCAGGTATTGCGAACCCGGCCCAGAGGCGGTGTGAACTTTTCAGCATCTACCCAGCGGTGAACGCCGTCCATTGATCGAGCCAAAGGCGGTCCACCTCCGGCTCAAGCGAAACTTGTGCCAATCCAGCATCGTACTTTTCCGGCGTGACGAGCGCACCAATCAGCGACTCCGGGATCGTGCCGCTCGCAATCAGCAGGTCTATCGTGATTGTTTCAAGCGCCGGCTGATAGCCAACATATTCGCGGTTCAACATCGCACTTTCTGTATCGCAAAAGAAATTAATTAACTGATGCGCCAGAACCGGAGCCTTCGCGTTCTTGGTAATGCAAAGGAAATCATTTTTGGTAATTGTGGTCTCTGGATACCAAAAGCCAAGCACGTCGGGCGAAACTCCCTCGGGCAGATACTGCAATGCGGTTAACAGGTCGCCTGACCAAGTGAAGTTGATGTCACGGTTTCCCGCGGCGAGTTCCTGGTAGGCCAGCACATCCACCTTCGGGTTGGTGGCTTTTCGCATTGCAATCAGATCTTCGCCGGCTTTTTTGATAATCGCGGGATCGCTGGTGTTGGCATCTTTGTGGCCCGCCCGAAACATAGCCATTGCCAGCGTGTCACGGTAGGAGTCAAGCACTGCCAGCCGGCCGCTGTACTGCGGATCCCAGAGCACATCGTATCCATTGCCATTGGTAAAGGCATTCTTGTCGATGCGATCAGCGCGATAACCGATGCCATTGCCATAAATCATATAGGGCACTGTGTATTGCGCCTCAAGGTCGTAATACGGGTTTTGTAGTCCTCTAATCACGTTTCCAAAATTAGGAAGGTACCACTTGTTCAACGGCTGCAGCAGATCGGCGGCAATAAGTTTTGCCAAGCCGGTATCAGTCATGCCAACGATGATGTCTGGCTTAAATGTGCCGTTGCGCAGCTTGGCAACCGCTGCTTCCTCTGTATCGTAAATGCTTGTCGAGATCGTGACTCCGAATTTCTCTTCAAATATTGCGATTGACTCGGGGTTTTGATAGTCGGCCCAGTTGAGGATTTCCAACGTTCCAGATTCGCTTGGAAGGCCATCGGCGATCGGCTTTGTCGTGACTGGCAACTTGATCGGATTGTCAGGTGTGCCGATCGGTAAACCCTCGGAGTTCGTTTTAGCGGACCCGCCGCACGCTGCAAGCAATGACCCGCCAAGCGTCACTCCGCCAGTGGCGATGGCTAAGTCCCGTAAAAAGTCCCTGCGGCGCATCAAACTAAATGGTTGTGGGCTCGCGAGAAAAAGTTATCCGCTATAAAGTTGCTCACCAAAATAATCGCGGGCTAGGAATAAAAATCCGGGGCAGGCGCCTAAGTGGGTACGGATGGACAATTCACTTCACCTGCACTTTCGCATCGTACTCCCTGACCCCGCACTTGTCAACTCCCGCTTGCCGCTATTTCCGGCGCGGACATTGTTTAGCACCCGCAATCAGCCGGACGCCGCAAAGCTGTCTTCATGCACAACAGCTGTCCTGGTCCTTCACCATCGGCACATCGAGCGCCGGGTTCTGGTCGAAGAAGCCGGCCGGCATCCAATTGAACGCCGCGTAGACGCACGGCTGGACCGGAAAATCCTCCGGGCGCGTTAGATGGTGGTAGTTGAGCGTGTACCAGACGACGACATTCTCGTTCTCAATTTTCGCGTCGCGCTGTGTCCATTTGGGCAATCCGTCACCGCCCGGGTGCTGATTCGGATATTTACCCGCGGCGAAGAGCTCATTCGGCTGGTACTGCGTCGCCCAGAAATGCTTGAACATAAAACGCGCCCGCTTGGCAATATGCGCCTCAGGCCGCAAGAACGGGAATGAGTTCACGCCGGGCACGAGTTGATAGCCGACCGGAGTGCCAAGCGCGTTCTTCACATTCGGATTGATAACTTTCCACGAACGCGACCGCGCGAGATCCATCAGGCGCTGCGCCTGCAACTCGCTCTCCAACGGCCGCGCGCTGATCTTTGCCGCGTTGCCGTGCGGATTTGCGGGCCCAGCCGGTGCAGCCTCGCAGTCGATCTCGCGCACGGCATTCCGCTCGCCGTCAATCGCCATATCGAAGCGGTAGGAGAAGCAATGCTGATGGACATGCGAGGTGATGCCGGGCGCGACCGTCTCGCCATAGGCCGAAGTTGCGCCCGCAGCCAGGCCCGTCGGAAACGGGATGCCGGTTGCCTTTACCTCCACGCCGATCGTGCCGTCCTGATAAAAGTACCAGAAGAAGCCGTAGACATAATTGCCGATGGTGGCGAAGGAGGACAGCGCAAGCCGCCTAGAGCGCGCCCGCGTCACGTCGCCGGTGATCCAGTTCGAGTACTTCCACAAGAGGCCGTAGTCCTCCTCGTGCAGGCAGACGGCATTCTGCTTGACTTTCGGCGCGCCATGCCAGTCGTGCACCGCCATGTCGAAGTAGCGGATGTGGCCGAGGCAATCGCAGCCGAGCGCCAGGCTGTCGAGGAATTGGCCCACGCCATATTCGCCGGTGTCGAAGGCGTTGCGCCGGAAGTTGCCGCCGGTCGGGTCGCCATAGGGAACAACCATCTCGGACAATGACGCGCGATGCATGATTGAGCGCACGCGGCCGCCGTCTTCATAGCCGATCTGGTGCAGCACCACCCCTTCGCGCACATTGAAGCCCAGCCGGAACTGCCACTTTTGCCAGCGCACCAAGTGGCCCTCAACGGTGAAGCTCGGGCCTTCAGGCTGCAAGACATGGAGCGGCTTCAGATCGGTGCGCAGCTCCGTGCGGTGATGGAACTTGGCCGGCTCCGGCGGCAGCGGCACAACACCGAAATCGTCCACCCGCACTACCTTGCGGGTCCTCAGGTCAATCACCGGATGCAAATTGGCGATCGGCATTGCATAGGGATTGCCGCCGTCGGCTGCGGCAAGCCAGCAGTGGCCATAGGCAATGCGCTGACCTTCCTCGGATTCGATTCCGAAATTGCCCGCAGCCCAGGGCTCGATCACGACGCGGTCAAAATTGGTGACGCCGCGCTTCCGGAGCGCCGCCTGCACGCGCGGGTCAGCGGCTGCCATCTTGCCAGCCTCCATAAACTCGTCGATGCTGATGCGCGCCTGTGCGCCGGGGACGTGCGCAAATGACTCGAGTGTTCCGGCGAGCAGATCGGCGACACCATCGAAAGTGCGGCCACTCGAGCGTTCATAGAAACACACGTGTGCCTTGCGCCACTGCAGCTTCGGATTGGCAAGATCCGCCTTTTCCGGCTCAGCCGTGCCAACGGTTTCCACCCAGGCCGTGTCATCAAGCCCGCCAGCACGCCGGACAATGGCGACCGCAGTTTCGATCTCGGCAGCACCCAAGGGATCAAGCGGATGGGGGAGCGGCCGGGCTGCATCAGTGCTATTGGATTTGGGCATGGTCGACTTCCCTCCGGGAGGCTAACGCACCAGCGCCGGCAAGGCGGCGCAGGCTGCGATGTTGAGATCATACACCGCAGCTCCGGAAGTCCGGCACTGCGCTTCGCTCTGCGCAACTGCCGCCAGCGGGAGGTTTTTCCGGCGGGCACTTAGTCTGCTTTCAAGGCACACCGGCCAGCGGGGAATGGAAGCCAAGCCAGAGAACGGAGCATGTCTGAATTACCTCTCTAGATCAATCCACGCTGACATACCCCAACGCCCGCTCATAGGGGCTACCGATCCCCAGCACCTCGGCCACACGGCGAAAGATGCCGCTTCGCTCAACGACTTTGGCATGTTTCGGATTTATATAGACAACCGCCACCGGACCAGGGGACGACCTCTGCCGTTCGACCAGCCGGTCGATCACAAGTCCCAGGATGCGGGCGGGGAAGGGATTGAATAGGTACACAAGCAGGTGTCCCGGAGGGAGGTCGTACGCCGCCGGGTCCCCCGCCACGAGATCTATCCGTCCCGTCAGCCCGCAGCGTTCGACATTCCTGCGTGCAATCGTCAGACAGGGAACCGAAATATCGAGGCCGATGATCCGGCGGAAGGGATACCGCGCGGCAATGATCAGAGGCTTTCCCTTCCCGCAGCCCAGGTCAAGAAAGGTGTACGGTGAAAGGTCGATCCCAAGGCTCTCAATCGCAGACTCAATCGCGGACTCGGCGGTGGTCTCGTACCGGTTGACGAGGAAACCAAGCGGTGCCCGCGTCTGCATTAGGGGTGTGGTGTCAGTGCCGTGCTGTCCATCAAAACCGTCGCTATCGATTCGTTTCGCAGCGCGCCAAAAGTACGGAAACTGCAGGACCATGCAAATCCACTGAAGCATTCGCCGCAGGCGGCTCACTGGTTTTATGACGCCCTCGCGAACAATGTGGTCCAGCGATTCGTTGCCATTGCACATCAGGCCTGATGCCATGTCCAGCAGGCCGGATCACAGGCCTATTGAAGACCCAAAAGTCCACCTGTCAGAGTTGTCAGTAAAGCTGTCCGGATTTTTCTCGCCATCCCGATTGTTAGGGCGGGACAGTGGGAGCGACTTTTCAACATGCCGGAAAGGGTTGTGCAGGAGCGGACTGTCCAGTTTTGCCATGCGCCGCAACAGCATTTGCCCTATCCAATTGATCACCGGGTGACGGTGCTGCACCAGGCATGTCAACCCCTGCGGAACCGCCCCAAGAGCGCTCTTTGTGTCCTGAGCCGTTCGCCCCAGCACAACCCGCTTCACGCCCCGGTCGATTGCCAATTGGAGATGGTCGAAGAGCATCCTATGATAGATGGCATTTTTCCGGTTAATGGCATAGTCAAAGCCCACACAGTAAGCATCGATCCGGCCAGCAGCGACAATGGCTGCAAAATATCCAACGAGTTCACCGTGAAGCAGGTAGCCGACCACCGGAAATTGGTCGCCAAGTGCCAATCGCAGCGCTGCCAGGTGGCTCACACCCCGTGGGCCGATCGCAAACATTGCTTTTGACCGGACGTTCTCGTGCAGGGCGGTCATCCGGTCAGCTTGATCAAGAATGTCCTGACGGCTCAGCTCGCGCCTTTCGAGCCTGCTTGCCTTCTTCATAACACTCTTCGCACGATGGCGGTACTTAGACGAGAGATTGTTGAGATAGTCACCAAGCCTTCGCCAAGATTGAGGAATTTCAATCACCATTGTCGGCGCTGTTTCAACGGGCAAAAACCCCCGCTCGACCAGGCCCTGCGGCACTTTAAATCTGAAGTCCTTGATGAGCGAAACTCGGGTGCCCGAAAGAATTTCCACGCGCCGGATCGCCTCAGCGAGTGCACCATCCCGGGCGTGCTCCGCAATATCGGGCCGAAAGTAAAAACCATGTTCGCCGGAAACCGTTGGATCGCCGCAGATGACGATGCGTGTTTCTACTCCGCAGACCAGCTTGAAGATACGCAATCCAAGCCACCCCAAAAAATTATTGCGCGTGATGGGCATGCTGCCAAGATCGAGCTGCACCAACTGGAAGCGGCCTATCCCCACTGGAACTCCGCGGCGGTGAAAGACTGCATAATATGATTTTTGCGATCCACGTACACCCGCTAGTGCGCGCTGGTAGTTCGCCGACAAATACAGGTTACCGTTGTGCTTGGGAATTGCCTCCAGCCAGTCGGACTCGACTGCAGCGAAATGTTTCTAGATCCGTATTTCAATTAATTTAGTGCGCAGAACTTATGCAAGGACTTTTTCACGGCCGTGCCCATCCATAAATTCTTAACTATACCTACACCGTATGAACCAAGGCTCGCCACCCCCACTGTCATTCATCTTAGTGGCCCACACGCACCATGCTCCGTCCCAAATGGAGGCTTTTTATGTCGCGCAGTGAATATTTCACCCGCCCAGCTTCGCGCTTCACCAAGTTGTTACCTGAGCAACCAGAGCAGATTGCCGGATACTGCACAGCACAGGCGGTCCAAAATATTCAACGCACCCAGCCGGCGGCTGTCACACAAGGGCGTGGATCACTTGACACACCTTCGCAAGATTCGGCACCGGGCACCTAATCCACCAATCGAGAACAATCCTGAGCCAAAATCATTTTGAGACTTGTTTCTAGAACGGCAACCATTCCACGACGCGAGACATAAACCAGGTACTCGCCCAACTAAGAGTAAATAGAACGTTTGCGCCTTCGAGCACTGCGACTTTTCACCCTCGGTGGCATCAGTTCAAAGCAGAAAATTCTTACAAGAAAAAGGGCACGGTCACCCGCGCCCTTTTGGCACCAACCAGAATAGACCTGCTGGACTAAAGTGCGTCAGACTTCGCTTTAGCGATCCGGTAAATCATGAGGCCATACCCGGCCTTGGCCAGCACGTCCGCTAGAGAGTAGCCCAACTGCAAGACAACCACGGCGCTGCCCGCGGCGATCCCAAACAGGGGCAGCATGTAAGTAATGGGGTAGAAACCCCAGGTCGCCAGCAGCAGCAGGCGTGTGTTGCGCATGAGAATCTGGACGTACGCGCTTTCCTTGCCCATCGCCTCGCCAATCTCGCCCCACAACACCCACAAGATGTAAAGAAATGGAACGGTAGACACCGCACCCCAGATCGCGCGCGTGCCATCGGTGGCAACCTCGCCCACATAGCCGGTGCCGATCATGATCACCGCCGCAACGATCAAGCGGAAACTCAAGCCCTCGGCCTTAGCCCGATCAAGCGCGAGCAGCGCTACGTACTCAGCCAGCAACAGCGGCACGGTCAACAACCAGTCAATGTAACGGTAGGCGTCATTGAAAGGCTCGCCTGTGGGCGCAAACATTCCACCCTCGAGGGCAAACGCAGCTTTCCAACTCTCGAAAATCCGCAAGTAGTGGTAGCCCGCGATAAAGCAAACCACAGCGGACATGGTTATCGCGTGGCGATACTTCGCATCTACATCCGGCCGGGACAGCACAAAAAACACAAACGCGCCCCCCATGGCAGCAATGGCAAAAGAGATCGAGTTATATACAAGCTGATACTGGGACAATGTTAACGTAGGCATGAAACGGCTCCTTGAATTACTAGATATTTGGCTCGTGGAATAACAATATAACAGTTTTGCTGATCAACACCATTGGTTGTACAAGGTTGTTGACTAGTCGTCCAAGCACCACACTAGCCATTTCGCCACAAATTTCGGGGTGCCGGCCAGCAGCCGGACTAAAGCAGACTGCGGACCGAATAGCGGCTACCTCCGAGAAATACTCGTCAGCAGCAGCCCACGCCATTTATTCTGCGAAAGCGCTGGGGCTGGCACCCAACTCACCAGACCCGGTTGCGGGCCAGATCGTGCAGCAGTGCGGCCGCTGCATTGCGGCCGGCCGCGCCCATGATGCCGCCGCCGGGATGCGTGCTCGCACCGGTGAGGTACAGCCCCGGCACAGGTCCGCGATATTTACTGAAGCCCGCAGCCGGCCGCAGCGCGAACATCTGGTCGACGGACATTTCCAGATGCATCAGATTGCCGCGCACCAAGCCGAGTTCGCGCTCCAAATAAAGCGGGGTCTCAACTAGCCACCCGCTGATTTTGTCGCGCGTCATATTTGGCGCGTAGCGCTGCAATACAGCCAAGATGCGTTCGGCTTCACGCTCTGCAATCGCGTCCCAGTTTTCACCGCTGGCAAGCTCATAGGGAAAATATTGGCCCCACAAAAACACAACGTGCTTGCCCGCCGGCGCCAAAGTGGGATCCGCTGCGGACCATGTCATGACTATCACGGCCGGCTCCGCGGAAGACCGGCCCGCCAGAAAATCTCCATAGCACCGGTCTAAATAATCCAAATCAGGGCAGATGAACTGCATGGCGATGTGCTGTGATGCTGCGTCAAAGCCGGGTGCGCGGTCACTGGTGGCGGTTGGCTTGGCGCTGTAGTCGGGAAGCTCATCAATCGCGCAGCGCACCATCATGCCAAACCCGTTTCCAACGCGCGCCTTTCCGATAGCCGCGCGCGCCTTGGCCGGTGCGTGATCACCCAGTAACTTAAGCGTGGTGAAGATATGCGCACCGCTCACAACCGCGCGGCGGGCGCTGTAGCTTTCACCGCTGCTGGTTAGCGCGCCCACCACCCGCCCGCGCTCCACAAGCATTTTTTCCACCGGCGCATCAACAATCACTTGCCCGCCATGCGCCACAATCATCTTCTGCAGCGCCTGCGTAAGCATCCCAGAACCGCCACGCGGGCGGCGCGTACCGCTTACGTGATACATCGGGTGCCACAATGCAAACGGTGCGGACAGCAGCTCGGTGGGCGGCGGGCCGGATTGCGCCGCCATCCACGCAATAACCGCGGGCACATGCGGCTCCGCAAACGACTGCCGCAACAACTGGCCATAACCCTTCATCAGCTCTTGCAGATTGTCCAAGCCGCTGGTGCTAAACCCCTGCCCGAAAACCAAATATCGCGCCAGGTTGAGCGGCGTGGGCGCATTCAAAAACGAACCAACCATGCTCTGAGCCATGGGCGTCCAGCGGTTAATGAACTCGCGGTAGTTTTCGGCGTCGCGGGACGAGATGGCGGCAATACTTTCGCAAGTCTTGTCCAAGTCGCGCCAGATGGTTAGATGTTTACCATCCGGAAACGGCGCAAAGAAGAGCGGGTCAAGATTTATGTAATCAAGGCCAAAGTCAGCCAGTTTGAGATCACTGACGATAGGAGTGTGATTTATCAGGATGTGGGCTGATCCGCCGAGGTCAAATTGGTAGCCGGGCACAATCTCCTCGGTAACCACTGCCCCGCCTGCCTTATGCCGGCGCTCCAGCACCACAACCTTGTAGCCCGCCTGCGCAATATACGCAGCGCACACGAGCGCGTTGTGGCCCGCACCAATCACGAGAATGTCACAATCAGACATGGCCGCCTCCCAACTGTGGCAACCGGCAAGGTGCAGCGCGCCCGGCCCGCTGGAACCAGTTAGCCCCGGTCAAACCCAAAATTTATGGAACAATTCGCAGCGTTTCGATGATTTTTTTCTGCGAATGGCCACCGCATTCTTTGCAGAACTTTCGCGGAGAGACCAAGTTTGGAAGAGGTTACCGCAATAATTGCCAGCGCAAGCCCGGTGTAGAGAGTCCCGGAAATAACAATATTTGGTGCTTTTTTAGACGCAGCAACGCCCAAAACCTGGCCTGGTTGTACTTGTGCTTGCTAACAGCAGCGCGCATGCTAGCTCACGATTTGTGCGTAACCAGCCTCTCTTAAACCGGCAGCTGCTTGGGCAGCCAGACCCCGGGCCACTTCCTGAGTATCTTCAAATACATCCAGCACATACACGCTACCCCAGCGCAGGGTGATCACATGCAAGCCCCGGTTGAAGTACGACGCATCACCGTCGAGAAGCGTTGCCGTGGCGTCCCACTGCACAAATACGGTGGTATGCCACGGCCAACCCTTCACCCAGATGTTGTTGACCTTTAGATTGAGATTGGGCAGGACACGGCCGACACGCTCGAACCAAAGGCGCAAGGTTTCTTTGTCGTGGCGCTCACCACCAATTGCGTGTGCGCCGGCAAAGCGGTGATGCACTTTCGGCGCAACAGATTTCAGCAGCTCATCCCACCGGCGATTATTGACGTGCCCAAAGCTCTGCCGGATCAATTGCTTAACAAAGTAGTGATAGAGCATTGTTATCCCTCTAGAATCTACAAAGAACTTTCGGCGCTCGCCCCGCACTCGTCAAGTCCCCCTCTACACAAACTTCCACCCCGCCACTACTTAATGGTCAACGATCACTCTTGAATGGCATTCCGAGAGGTACGCTCAGCGCAACAGTCGGAAATGGCCCGATTTGGACAGGCCAGCATCGGCAGCCCTGAATGTTCAGTGCGCTCTGCCAGCAGCCACACCACGCCTGCCCAAGCTGCGCCGCGTGTGCCATTACTGCAGCGCAGGATTACCAACCTACTGTCTGATCTGATGTCTGAATTTGTTCGGCACTATGTAGCACGAGGAGCTGGAATTGGTTAGAAAATAGCCAGAAAACAAGGGGGGGCGGCGCGCAAACCAAAACCTAGAAAGTTTCCGAAAATGGAAATTTTTGGTGAAGATTATGGTATTCTACCTCGTTAGGATAGGAAATTTAAACCCACAACCATCGGCAAAAGATAAGCGCTGGGCCCGCACCCGTCAAGCACCACTGTGCGCTAACCTGCACCCCGCCATTGCTTAGAGGTAGACGATCACACTTGTTGGATTTTCCGAGGGGTACGCTCAGCGCAACAAGCAGAAATTAGATAACTTCTACAGGCCGGCATCAGCAGTCCTAAACATGCAGTGCGCTCTGCCAGCGGCCGCACCACGCCTGCCTATGTTTGGCCGCATGTTCCATTCCTCGGGGCAGGATTACCAACCCAATGGACCAAAACAAACGGACTGACGAGTCAAAATCGTCAGCTAGGAATGAAAGTCAGTAATCGGAGTGCAATGCTCACGCGTCAAATATCGCGGTCGGCAGATAACGCGGCTGGCGACGATATTGGGTGGCCTGCTCGAAGGCATAAGCGTATTTGATCAAATTAGGTTCCTGCCAGGCTTTGGCGAAAAAGGAAATACCCACTGGCAAACCAAACACATAGCCCGCCGGGACGGTAATATGCGGATATCCAGCCACCGCTGCTGGTGAGGTGCTTTCCATATCCCAATTGATCGCATCGCCGTTCGCCAGATCGATCAGCCACGCTGGTCCGCCCGAAGGGACAACGATCGCATCTAGTTTGTGTTTGCGCAGGGTCGCATCAATCCCGGCTTTGCGCGTCAGTTGCAAGTTCTTCGCGAGCGCATCTCTATATTTCTTCGCGCTGAGCGCAGCCTTCTCTTGTGCGGCAAGCATATGCTCCTGCCCAAAGTAAGGCATAACTTTATCGCTATTGTCTTCATTGAACTTGATCACATCTGCCAGCGAATGGACGCGCGCGTGTTTATCAAGTGTCTTGAGATATTTATTCAAGTCCGCCTTAAGCTCGTAATGCAGCACTTCGAGCTCCGTGGCACCAAACTTATCAAAGTTTGGCACATCAGCCGGGTCAACAATCACTGCGCCCAACTGCTTCATCACTTCAAGACACATCTCAAAGATCTTGAGGATGCGCGGATTCGCACCCGTCATATTTCTAGCGACGCCGATACGCGCGCCCTGGAGTCCCTCCAAAGCGAGATATTTTGCATAATTGGACAAAGCCTGCTGCTTCCTAAACCTGGTGGCTGCATCGTTGCCGTCAACTCCCGCCAATGCCCCGAGCAGAATCGTCGCATCTGCCACCGTCCGCGCCATGGGACCGGGTGTATCCTGACTATGTGCGATCGGAATAATGCCACTGCGACTTGCCAAACCCAACGTCGGTTTGATCCCCACGATGCCGTTCGTCTGCGCTGGGCTAATGATCGAGCCGTCGGTTTCGGTGCCGATCGCCGCCACGCACAAATTTGCCGCCACCGCCGCGCCCGAACCGGAAGAGGAACCGCTCGGCGAGCGATCCAATGCGTATGGGTTACGCGTCAATCCACCGCGCGATGACCAGCCACTAACCGATCGTTTGCCGCGGAAATTTGCCCACTCGCTCAAATTAGTCTTGCCTAGAATCACCGCACCGGCCTTACGCAACCGCTTTACGATAAAGGCATCCTTCGCCGCGATATTACCTGCCAACGCCAGCGAGCCCGCCGTTGTTTGCATGCGGTCATGTGTATCGATATTGTCCTTGATCAAGATCGGGATGCCGTGCAACGCGCCGCGCAGTTTGCCTGCCTTGCGCTCTTTATCGAGTGCATCCGCAATGCCCAAGGCATCCGGGTTTAGCTCGATCACCGAATTGATATACGGCCCGCCTTTATCTATCACCGCGATGCGCTGCAGGTACAACTCAGCGACCTGACGTGCAGTCAGTTCCCCTGATACCATTTTTTCATTCAGGTCAGTAATCGTCCACTCTGGCAGGATCATTTCGCTTGCTCCTGTAACGGAAGGTACATTCAAGCTTCCTTGCACCCCAACACAACACACCTACTTGCTGGGAATGTCTGGCGCAATTTCGCGCAGGATTCCACACCCCATCATCTCATGACCATAAACCACTAAGGTCTTTTTTGACAATTACTGGGGTATGAGCCGCGTCACCAAAGCAAGTCGCACTAGTTATTCATTCGGGCATCCGCAGCCCTAAACATTCGGTGCGCTGTGCAAGCGGATGCACCACGCCTGCCCACGCGCCGCCGCATGGCTTTGGTTTTACCGCCCCAGCACTTCTGCCAATGCCGCCAGATCGTCCACCATCACGCCATCCGCACCGTAGGCTAACATCAACCGCATCGTGAGGGGATGTTAAATGGCCCCGAACCAGATGTAAACCCGCTGCCCACGCGCGTGGGCGGCGCGCACCATCCAGGGATTGAGGAGTAACATCTCTGCCATTGGGCAGGAGGCGATGGTTTGACCCGGCGCTTGGGCGGGGAGAGAAAACTTCCAGAGCCCTGTCAACAGGCAAAACTGCACGCCCGGGCGATAGGCAAGAATCCTTGCAGGGTTTCAGGGACAAAGGATTCAATAATGGTATGTTCGAGGTAATCTGCCGCGATGATTTCATCCACCATCTTCTCCCTAGGCGCGGATAAAAGGCGGGGGATTTGGCTTCGGGAAGAATATCCACGCCGTTCTCTTTGGCGAGTTGGATGACCTCTGCAAACGTGGGCACTAGTTCGCCATTTCCCGCGTCGAGGGCGCGAATCTGATCGAGAGTCATCTCCCCGACCAATCCGGTGCCGTTCGTCGTTCGGTCAACGGTGTTATCATGGATGACGATGAGATGCCCGTCAACGGTCATTTGCACGTCAAATTCCAAATAATCTGCGCCGAGGGTGATGGCGTTACGGAAGGATGCCAGGGTATTTTCTAGGGTGGTTACTTTCCCCCCGCGATGGGCAATGAAATTGGGGGTGGCTGGAAGGGGGCCACGCAGAATAAAATTTGCGCCTTAGTAGAACAGGATCAGGGCAATGGGTGCAAGCAGAAAGCCGCGTCCGCGTGGTAGCCGGTGTTTGGCGGGGGTAGACAGAATAGAAAAATAGTCTCCAAATACTGTGCAATTACTCCGCCACATTCAGGTAGTGGTAATAGTCCAGTGCCTGCGCATGCATGGCGCGGCGGTAGTTAATGGCAACATTGTCAAAGGTCAGGTGCAGCTCGGCCGCCAAATCAAATGGCACTTGCTCCGGGCGCTGTGACTCCACTATGCGCTTGTCCTGCCCGAAGATGGTGTCCTCGAAAGCCTGCAAGACTGAGTCCGGCTGGTCCAGATCATAGTTGCGTCCGATGATGCAATAACCGCGACAATGGTTTTTGTCAATCGGCTGCGCCGCAAAGAGATACACCATGCCCTTCGTTCCGCCCCAGCCCAGGCGCAGCACTATCGTATAAGGCAGATGCAGCTCGTAGCGGCTGCGGCGCTCGGGTGCCACCGTCTGCTCATTGCCAAACACCGGAAAGTCATCCGTGTTGGCAGCTTCCGGGCGCACGATGGCGTAGTGCAGCACATGGTCACGCACTTCCACTTTGTGATCGGGAACAACCGGCCGGTTTACATCGCCGAGCAATCCCGGGTGCACCCACGGGAAGTGCCCAAAATCGGTAAAGTTTTCTACCTGGCGCGAGGCGTCGCTGTCCCAGCTGAACGGGCCGGTGTTCACCACCTTCCATTTCCCGTTTTCCAGCTCGGGAATCTCCGGTAACGGATAGCGCGGCGGCGCATGCAACGCCACCCAAATCAGCCCGTACCTTTCAATGCAGGTAAAGCGTTCCACCCGCGCTTTGAGCGGGATGGCGGTGCCGGCTTCTTTTTGCGGAATGAGGGTGCACGCGCCGCTGGTGTTGTAGCGCCAGCCGTGATAGCCGCACACCAGCTCGCTGCCACTAACCCAGCCAAGCGATAACGCGGTGCCGCGGTGGATGCACAAGTCCTTCATGGCATGCGGCATCCCGTCCGCCGCCCGCCAGATCACCAGTGCCTCGCCCAGTAGTTTTGCAGCAAAGGGCGCGTCCCGCACTTCGTGGGCATAAGCCACTGGATGCCAGCAAGCGCGCAGGTTTTGTGCAGCGGTGTTTGTCATCTGGCTTTCGGGCAGCGTTCCGCAGGGCATAACCACCAGCCCGCGCCGTACCGCGTCCTGCGGGACAGCCCAGGCCTTTCATGCAAAGGTCGCACCTCCCAATCCCGCGCGTGCGGATTTCGCGCTTCGGGCAGCTGCATTACTGGCAGGTCTCCACTGTGCTCCCGCAGGAGTTATGGTGAGTCACTCTCAGCCGCGCCATTTGCTTCATTGACGACCAGCTTGCTGCGGGCGCGCCACCGTCCGTCACCTTACGCTCTGGCCCACAAAGCGCCCGCTGCCGGCGGGGCGCGGTAGCCTGGCATGCGCTGCAGCAATTGGCGCCAGCGCCTGCAAAAGCTCTGCTCCCAGCGGGCACGCTTTCTTTAGCGCCGTGTCCACGTGCAGGTAAAGGTGCTCGGCTGTGGCCACCGGCGTGCCATCCGGCCGCGCCATCACCGAATGCAAGTGCACGCATTTTTCGTCCAGCTGCACAACCTGCGCCGTCACAACAATCTCATCGCCCGCGCGGCTTTCGTTGAGGTAACGCACATGGCTCTCAACGGTGTAGAAGGAGCGCCCGCTGGCGAGATATCCGGCATTGAAGCCGATGGACCGGAAGAACTCGTCCATGGCCTCGCTTGAGAGCTGCATGTAGCGGCTGTCATTGGTGTGGCCGTTGTAGTCCGTCCAATCGGCAGGAATGTGGCGGCGCTGCACCTCAAGCGGCGCATCGAGGCGGGCGGGCAGCGGGGTTGCAGCCCCAAATAGAGAGCGCTCATAGTCGGCAAGAGTTTCACCGGCCCCAAAGCCCACTTGGCGCAAACCCTGCAGAACCGCCACGAGGCAGTCATCGCGCAGCGCCTCGAGCTGCCGGATCGATTTTCCATCCGCCTGCGCATCGGACTGCGCCACCAGCCGGTCAAGCAGGCCGGGGGTAAGTTCCGGAACGTCCATAAGTTTTGTCCACGGCCACTTGAGCGCGGGACCAAACTGCGCCATGAAGTGGCGCATGCCGGCTTCGCCACCGGCAATGCGATAGACGAGGAACGTGCCCATGAAGGACCAGCGCAAACCGGCGCCAAAGCGGATGGCATCGTCAATTTCCTCGGCGGTGGCGACGCCGTCATTCACAAGCCACAGGGCTTCACGCCACAAGGCCTCCATCAGGCGGTCAGCAACGAAGCCGTCGATTTCTTTGCGCAGCAGCAGCGGCCGCATGCCCACGGCAGAGTACACCGCCCGCGCGCGTTCGCGGGTGGCGGCAGAGGTGCGGTCGCCGCCGCACACCTCAACCAGCGGCAGCAGGTAAACCGGATTAAATGGATGCCCGACGACAAGCCGCTCGGGGTGTTGCATCTGCGCCTGCAGCTGCGTGGGCAGCAAACCGGAGGTGGATGAGCCAAACACAATGTGCGGCGCTGCTGCGCGGCTGGCCTGTGCCAGCAGTTGCTGCTTGAGGTCCAGGCGCTCCGGCGCGCTCTCCTGCACAAAGTCAACGCCCGTCACTGCAGCCTCCGGTGAATCCACAAAGGTGAGCGTGCCCGCCGCCGGCAGCGGCGCCAGCGTCATTTTTGCGTAGGCGCGGCGCGCAAGGGCCAGTACCTCGCCAACTTTGCGTTCGGCTTGCGGGTCCACATCGTAGATGCGCACATTGATGCCGTTGAGCAGGAAGCGCGCGGCCCAGCCGGCGCCGATGACCCCGCCGCCAAGCAGGCCGACGGTGGAGAGTGACTGGCGCGCGGTCACGCGTGCTTTTTGAGCTGCAGCTTTTCGCGCACGGCCGCCGGACCCAGCACGCTCACGTTCATAGCCTGAAGGATTGTCACAGCGCGCGCCACAAGTTCCGCGTTGGTTGCCATGCGCCCGCGGCTGAGGTAAATATTGTCTTCCAGGCCAACGCGCACGTTGCCGCCAGCAAGCGCTGCCATGGCCACATACGGCAGTTGCATGCGCCCAATTGCAAACGCGGAAAAGATTGCGCCGGGCGGCAGCTGGTGCACCAGCGCCAGCAGAGTCGTCGGGTCGTCCGGTGCGCCGTAGCTGATGCCCATGCAGAACTGCACCAGCAGCGGGTTATCGATCAGGCCGGCAGCCACCAGATCCTTCACCATCACAAGGTGCCCGGTGTCAAAAACTTCAAGCTCGGGCCGCACACCCAGTGCTTTTACGTGCGCTGCCATCGTGCGCAATACGCCCGGGGTATTGGCCATGATGTAATCGCCGCCAGAGGCAAAGTTCATGGTGCCGCAATCAAGTGTGCACAGCTCCGGGCGCAAGCGGGCTACATGCTCAAGGCGCTCGGTTGCGCCGGCCATGTCTGTGCCCGCTGCGTCCAGCGGCAACACCTGCTCGACGCCGCCGAGCACCAGATCTCCGCCCATGCCGGCCGTAAGGTTGATGACAACGTCAGTGCCGGATGCGCGGATGCGCTCAACAACCTCGGTATACAAATCCAGCCGGCGGCAGCCGCGGCCCGTGAGCGGATCGCGCACATGAATGTGCGCAATGGCTGCGCCCGCTTTTGCAGCGTCGATCGCAGAGTCGGCAATCTGCTGCGGCGTGACCGGCACCTTGTCGCTCTTGGCCGTGGTCTCCCCGGCTCCCGTAACGGCACAGGTGATGAAGACTTCAGTGTTCATTGGAAGTTGCGAAGAGTGAAGTGTAGCAGGACGAACATTTACCTACCGGTTGCTGGCAGCGGTCGGTCAGGCTTGTGCAGGCTGCAACACGATTACACGCATGAATTTTACCCCGCAGGCAAAGGCGAACCGCAAAAAGATGCCGGTTGCTGACGGCAGTGCCTATCACTCAATCGTGCGCAAGTATTCCTGCTCACATCGGCCGCCGCGCTTCAAGCGCCGCGCACACTCGGCGTGCGTGCGCTGCAGTGCCTGGCGCGGGTCCCCCTTGGGGATGAACTCATGCGCCACAAAACCAACAAAGCCGGTGCGGGCAATGGCAGCCAGAATTGCCGGATAGCACAGCTCCTGGCTGGCATCCAGATCGTTGCGGCCCGGATTGCCGCCCGTATGAAAGTGCGCGATCGATCCGATCGCACGCTCGACGGTGCGGATCACGTCGCCCTCCATGATCTGCATGTGATAGATGTCGTACAGCAGGCGCACACACGCCGCGCCCGCCAGCTTGCAAACCTGCAAACCCCAGTCCGTGCGGTCCGCCTGGTAGCCGGGATGGTCCACGCGGCTGTTGAGCAGCTCCAGCAGCAGCGTAACGCCGGCTGCCGTTGCTGCGCCTGAAACACGCGCGAGGCCGGCTGCCGTGATGTGCGCCGCCTCCGCGTCCGTTGCACTGTGGCGGCTGCCGCTGAAGCAAACCAGATTTGGAATGCCCCACTGCGTGGCCAGCGCAATGTTTGCGCCCAGCTCCTGCTCGATGCGTGCGTGCTGCTCCGTGCGGTTCAGCCCCAGCTCAATTGAGGCGTGGCCGACTGCCGACGAGATCTGCAGCCCGCAGTCCCTAACGCGCGCCCAATGCTCTGGCGGCACGAGGTCGATGGCAGTGAAGCCGGCTTGCATGGCAGCTGCCAGGAACTCATCCGCAGTTAACAGGCCGGGCACATAGCACCACCACGACACCGATTGCGTAATTGTGCCGATCATAAAATTTTTGCGGCTTCCTGCCGTTGCGCTTACAATTCTAAGGCAGCCAGAATATGACCCCCGCAACCGCACCAGAGGAATCTTTCAGCGCCAGCGTGGACCGCATGGTGGATCGTGCGCTGGCGCATGTAAAACTGCCGCCCGGCCTGGCCGGAGAAATCAAAGCTGTAAACAGCGTACTGCAGGTGCAATTCCCGGTACAGCTGCGCGATGGGAGCTACCATGTGTTCAAGGGCTGGCGTGCCGTGCACAGCACGCATCGCCTGCCCGCAAAGGGCGGCATCCGCTACGCGCCGTATGTGTCACAAGACGAGGTGGAGGCGCTGGCAGCGCTGATGACCTACAAATGCGCAATTGCAGACGTGCCGTTTGGCGGCGCCAAGGGCGCGCTGCTGATTGACCCGCGCCAGCATGACGCTGCCGAGCTGGAGGCGATCACGCGGCGCTTTACGCGCGAGCTGGTGGAGCATGAATTTATGAGCCCCGGCGGCAATGTGCCCGCGCCAGACATGGGCACGGGCCCGCGCGAGATGGCGTGGATGGCAGACGAGTACAAGCGCATGCGCCCGCACGATATCAATCATCTAGGCTGCGTCACCGGCAAGCCGGTGACAGCCGGCGGTATTCGCGGGCGGGTGGAAGCCACCGGGCGCGGTGTGCAGTATGTACTGCGCGAATTCTTCCGCCACCCGGAGGACGTGCAGCGCGCCCACCTTACCGGCGGCCTGACCGGCAAGCGCATGGTGGTGCAAGGCCTTGGCAATGTGGGCTACCACGCGGCAAAGTTCCTGGCTGAAGAGGATGGCGTGCGCGTGATCGCCATTCTGGAACATGACGGGCTGCTGTTTGCGCCGGACGGCCTGAATGTGGAAGCGGTGCGCCAGCACATCAGTGCCCGCGGTGGCGTTACTGGTTTTGCCGACACGGCGCAGCACCAGCCGGACTCGCGGGCGGGCCTGGAATTGGAATGTGATATTTTGCTGCCAGCTGCCATAGAAAACCAGATCACAGTGCACAACGCTGCGCGCGTGCGGGCGCCGCTAGTGGTGGAAGCTGCCAACGGGCCCGTGAGCTTTGCTGCCGATGAGATTCTGCGCCAGCGCGGCGTGGTGATTTTGCCGGACGCACTGGTAAATTGCGGCGGCGTAGTGGTATCTTACTTTGAGTGGATCAAGAACCTCTCGCACATCCGCTTTGGGCGCATGCAGCGCCGGCTGGACGAGCGCCGTGGCGAGCAATTTGCAAATGCGCTGGAGCAAATGACAGGCAGAGCAGTGCCAGCTGCGCTGCGCGCCGACCTGACGGCCGGCGCGGATGAGCTGGCGCTAGTGCGCTCCGGCCTGGATGACACGCTGCGCCTCGCCTATCAGGAAATTCGTGCAGTGCTGCTGAATGAACCGGCGGTGCAAGACTTCCGCACCGCGGCTTTTGTGGTGGCGCTGCGCAAGATCGGCACCACACACATGGAGATGGGCGTCTGACGCCGGCCGCCATGCCAAACCTGACCCTAACCCCCGAGCACGAGCAACTGCGCAAAGCAACGCGCGATTTTGCACAACGCGAGATTGTGCCGATTGCGGCTGCGCATGACGAGAGCGGCGAGTTTCCGCTGCGCACCGTAGCCTTGATGGGCAAGCTGGGCCTGATGGGCATCGAAGTGCCGGAGGAGTACGGCGGTGCCGGCATGGATCCGCTTTCTTACGTGCTTGCCATGCTGGAGATCAGCAAAGCCGATGCATCGCACGGCACCATCATGACGGTAAACAACTCGCTGGTGTGCCACGCGCTGCTGCATTACGGCAGTGAAGCCCAAAAGCAGCGCTACCTGACGCGTGTGGCCAGCGGCGAATGGATCGGGTCCTACTCGCTTACCGAGCCCATGTCTGGCTCTGATGCCGGCACAATGCTCTCGCGGGCCGTGCGTCACGGCGACCACTACCGCATCAACGGCCGCAAGAGCTGGGTGACCAGCGCACCCGTGGCGCGCATTATCTTGCTGTTCACCATGACGGCGCCGGAGCTCGGCCATCGCGGCATCAGCGCTTTCATCATCGACACCACCCAGCCGGGCTTCAGCCGCGGCAAGACCGAGCCCAAGCTGGGCATTCGCGCCTCGGCCACAAGCGAGGTTGTGTTTGATGATTACCGCTGCGCGGTGGAGGATCGCATCGGCGCGGAGGGCGAGGGCTTTAAGCTGGCAATGGCCGTGCTGGATGCCGGGCGCATCGGCGTGGCCGCTCAGGCGCTGGGGATTGCCGAAGCTGCGTATGAGGCAGCGGTTGGCTACTGCAAGCAGCGCGAGGCTTTCGGAAAAAAGATTGGTGAGTTTCAGGGGCTGCAGTTTCAGATCGCAGACATGAAGATGCGCATTGAAGCAGCGCGCCTGCTTACTTACAGCGCCGCACTGGCCAAGGCGCGTACGCAAGCCAATGGCGGGCGCTACACACTGGAGGCCAGCCTGGCCAAACTACACGCTTCAGAGACAGCCATGGAATGCGCACACCGCGCGCTGCAGCTGCATGGCGGCATGGGCTACTCCAAGGAGCTGCCCGTTGAGCGCTACTTCCGCGACGCAAAGATCACGGAGATCTACGAGGGCACGAGCGAGATTCAGCGCACGATTATTGCGCGCCACGAGCTGGGGCTGCGCTAGCGACGCGTCGGCCGCAGCCAGCGGGGAGGCAATTGCCGGCAGTGCGGCAACCAGCCAGCATGCGGGCGAACCCGGTGGTGCGGGCAGCGCTGGTGCTGGCGCGCAGGGCCGGCTTTCTGGGATTGCCACAGCTCGCAAACAGCCTGCGTGCATAGTGCGCTGCAGCAGCGACCGCAGCTGTTTTCCGCTCTATGTTTGACAGTTCAAACAAAACGCATAGACTCTAGGGGCAGGCCGAAGTGGCGGAATTGGCAGACGCGCTACGTTCAGGGCGTAGTGATCGCAAGGTCGTGTGGGTTCAAGTCCCACCTTCGGCACTCTTTGCGGTGCGCGCGGGCAGCCGGTGTGCCCTGCAGCCTGCGCATGCACTCCAGACCATAAACTTATGACCACAACTTCGCGGCGCCGCTGGCTGCGCATCTCTCCGGTTACACTGCTCATGGGAGTGGCGGGCCTGCTGGCAGTGGTGTCTGTGGGTGTGTACCGCGCCAAACTGGTGCAGCTGGCAGACATCCGCGCCGAGCGCAACCGGCTGCAGGCTGAGCTGGCAGCTGAGCAGCAGCGCTCGGTTGATCTGCGCGCCACGCAGGCATATTTGGAAAGCCCCAACGCCGTGGGAAATGAAGCCCGCAAACTTGGGTATGGCTTCGCGGATGAGACCCGCGTGATTGTAGTGACGCCGGCGGGTTACGTGGCACCCACACCCGCGCCGCCGCCCCCGCCGCCGCCGCGCCCGCAAAACTGGCGCGTGTGGTGGGAGTTGTTTTTCGCACCAGAAGCCTAATGTGCTGCGGCCCGCTTCCGGCACCACTGCGACTCCATGCCTGCCCGCATAAATTAATAGACCAACTGCTTTATCCGCTTTCTTGCTCTTATGCGGTCGGTTACTAAACGCTGCCGCGGGCGAACTCACGCTGCACGGTGCAGCGGGCACGCAGCCCTTCAGCCGGCAGTTTCGGCGGCGGTTGGCGCAGCCACAGGCGGGTCTGCCGGAGCGTCAAACTTCAGGCTCAGGTCCGAGCAATCGAAGCGATAGCCGCAGCACACACATGTTATCTTGCAGGCATGCGCCTGCATGGATGCACCGCAACAGTCACATTGTTTTGCAAACTTGGGCGGAGCCGGTAAATGCATCGGGCAGTAGTCTACCAGCCCCTGTGCAGAAAAGACTGGTTATACTTCTGTCCAAGATCAGGCTAAATGGAGCACGAAAAAAACTATGAGCACTTCTTTAACAAAACCCGACGCGGCTGGCAGCTTGTTACAGCGCATTGATGCAGGCGTACGGGCTACTTTTCAGGATCATCATTCAGCGGCTTTCCAGCGCACCAGCAGCATATTGACGACGCTGATCTTTGCCTCCGTTTTTTTTACCGTGATGGACACCGTGGCTTCCTTTCGCGAACAATATTATGTGTATCTAGATATTGTGGAGTGGGTGCTCGTAGGCATTTTTACAGTGGAGTATTTGCTAAATATTTATACTGCGCCGGACCGCAAGGCGTACGTGCTTGGCATATGGGGCATCATTGACCTGCTATCTGTGCTGCCCAGCTACGCCAACCTCGGCAATTTTGCGGGGCTTAAGGTGCTGCGTCAGCTGCGGATCCTGCGCTTTATGCGGATTCTGCGAATCCTAAAGCTGGCACGGGGCGTCGCAGCCCAACTGGATGCAACCAAAAATGCCGATGCAAACGTACGCATGAACCTAACAATTTATGGTGTCTCACTTTTCACAGTTATCATGATCTCCAGCACGCTGATGTATTTTGCCGAAGGAGAAAACGAGGGAACGCTGTTCACGTCCATTCCGCAGGCAATGTGGTGGAGTGTTGTTACCATCACCACCGTGGGCTACGGGGATATGTACCCCGTAACAGTTGGCGGGCGGATTGTTGCTGCGGTAACGATGTTTGCCGGCTTGTGCCTCTTTGCGGTGCTGTTTAATGTAGTGGGCAAGGTGCTGATGGTGGCGCTGTTTGGGGAAGGCGATTTAGACAAGGCCGAGCCTGCGAGCACCCCCGCAGCACCTGCTGCAGCCGCTCGGGCCGGGAATGCTGGCAGCTGCGCGTGCGGGCGCGGGCTTGATGCAGACTGGCGCCTATGCCCGCACTGCGGGCTGCTCGTAACCTAAAAAACCGTCTACGCAGCTTGGGGCAGCGCAGCGAGCAGCTGCTGCATGCGCCCGGCGCTGAAGCTGCCGGCGCCCAGCTGTAGTGTGTTGGCTGCGCCGGCGGCCACTCCGTGGCGCAACGCTATCTGCAGCGCTGCGCCCGCGCACAGTGCCGCCGCCAGCCCTGCAAAAAAAGAATCGCCACTGCCCACCGCGCAAATAGCATCCACCTGCGGTGCACCACAAAAATAGACCTTCCCGGTGGCGTCAATTGCCATGGCGCCGGCCGCACCCAGCGTAATCACCACCTGCTGCGCACCGTGCGTGCGCAAAGCGGGCAGCGCCAGCCGCACATCTTCAGGTCCATGCAGGGGGCGCCCCAGCAGCGCCGCGGCTTCATTCTGGTTAATCTTCAGCACAGCGGGGCCGGCTGCAACCGCCGCCGCCAATTGCACGCCATGCGCATCCAGCAGCACGGGCACCTTGTGGCGCTGCGCCAGCTGCACCACGCGCTGCAATCCATCCACTGGGTCGGCCGGCCGGCAACTGCCGCACACAGCCAGAAAGCGCGCATGCGGCAGCTGCAGCTCGAGCGCTGCCAGCAGCCGCTCCCATTCGCCGGGTTGCTGCGCTGCGCCGGGCTCGTTAAGCACCGTATCGTTGCCGGCGGCAGAGTCCACAACAATGGTGCAGGTTCGCGTCTCACCCGCCACCCAGAAGGGTAAATGGGCGATGCCGTCCGCGGCCGCCAGCGCGCATAAGCGGTGGCCATCGCGGCCGCCAAGCGGCCCCACCACCAGCGCCGGCTGGCCTAAAACGCCCAGGGCGCGCGCAAAGTTGTAGCCTTTGCCGCCCGCCTGCAGCAGCACCTGCGTGGCGCGCCACACGCCGCCCGGCGCCCAGTGTGCCAGCAGCAGCGTCTTATCAATCGCCGGGTTGGGTGCGCAAACAAGAATCATAAATTACGGCTCCGCATTACAATGGGGTACGCGTACAGCCAATTGTGTACCTGAGGCCCGCATCAATTGTATTGCATGCGCAAAACTTAAATTTACCAGCCATGTGAAACAGAACGAAAATGATTCCGCTAAACCTGCCTGACGACCCGCGCCCGCTGATGGTGGAGCTGGCGCGTCTGATGTACGCCCGCCACCTTACAAACTCGGCTGGCGGCAATTTGAGCTGCCGCGTGGGCGCGCACACCTTCATTACGCCCCGCTATGCCGGCAGCAAGCAGCGCTGGAACCTGCAGCCAGCGCAGCTGATTGTGCTGGATGCACAAGAGCACGTGCTGGAGGGCGACGCGGCGCTGCTGAGCCGCGAAAGCAAAATGCACTTTGCCTGCCTGCGCGCGTTTCCCGCCATCAACGGCGTCATTCACGCGCACCCGCGCCACCTGAGCGTGTTTGCAAACGCCGGCCGGCCGCTAACACCAACGGTGGAGTACACGCACAAGTTTGGCGTGGTGGACGTTGTGCGGCCACTGCCCAGCCACTCTGCGGAGCTGGCGGAAGCAGTGGTGGCAGCATTGCGCCCGCGCGCTGCCACACTGCAAAACAACGGGCTCGGTTTAATTCTGGCGCAGCATGGCGTGGTGGTTGTGGCACGCGACATGGCCGAAGCTTATGATGTACTGGACCGGTTGGAGGACAGTGCGCATACGCTGTTGCACAGTGATGCGCTGCCGGCTAGTTAGGCTGGCAGCCCCAAGCCGGCAGCTGCCTGCTGCGCAGCGTTAGCGCTGCTGGCGCGCCTGCACCGCAGCAAACAGCGCCAGCGAGCCCGCAATCGCAGCATTCAAGGAAGCCACGCGCCCCTGCATGGGGATGCGCACCAGAAAATCGCAGCGCTCGCGCACCAGGCGCCGCAGACCGCTGCCCTCATTGCCAATCACCACCGCCAGCGCGCGGTTTAAGTCCATTGTGCCTAGCGGCTGCGCATCCGCAGCCATGTCCAGGCCCGCCAGCCAGATGTCGCGCGCGTGCATCTGTTCCATCGCCTGCACTACGTTGGTCACTTGTGCAATGCGCATGTGTTCGCTGGCGCCCATGGACGCATCTGCCACGGCCGGCGTAACACCGCCCGCGCGCCGCTCCGGCAGCACCACGCCATGCACGCCAAATGCCTCTGCACTGCGCAGCACGCGTCCGATGTTGCCCGGCGACTGCACCAGGTCCAAGATCAGCAGCAGCGGCAGCACACCGGTTGGCACGCTATCCAATAGCGCGTCTAGTTCAACATACGGGTAGTCACCCACTACCAGCAGCGCGCCCTGGTGCTTTTCGCCGTGCGCCAGCTGCGCCAGCTTGTCCGCGCTAATGGTTTCCTCGCGCACGCCGCGCTGGCGGGCGGCTGCGCGTACGGCATTGGTGGACGCCGCCGTGGCATCTTCGGCCAACAGCAAACGGTGAAAGTCACGCCGGCCGGCGGTCAAAGCCTCCAGGATCGTGTTGCGCCGGCACAGCAGCTCGCTCATGCTTCATCAGCAGCCTGCAGACCGGCCTTCCAGGTTGTGCCGTCTTTGCCGTCTTCCAGCACAATGCCCAGCGCGCGCAGGCTGTCGCGGATGTTGTCGCTGGCTGCAAAATCTTTGCGGGCACGCGCCTGCATGCGCATTTCAATCAGCAGCTGCACCAGGCCCGCCTCGCGCCCCGCATGGCCGCTTGCCGCCGTGCCTGGCGGGATCACACCCAGCACGCCGCCGCCCAGCTCGCTGTAGACCGCGTCAATCGCGGCCAGTGTGGTGCGGCCGGGCTGCGTGCCGGCAGCCAGCATGGCGTTTACCTGGCGCGTCAGTTCAAATAACGCCGCCAGCGCAGCCGGCGCGTTGAAGTCGTCATCCATCCCTGCCCGAAATGCCTGGCGCGCTTCATCCAGCACACCGCTAAAATCGAGCTCATCCTGCGGTGCCAGGCCTGCCTGCTGCAAGCGCCGGCGCACGGTGCGCACCGGCACCATCAAGCGCTCCCAGCCGCGCTGCGCAGCGCCCAACGCCGTCTCGCTCACGTCAATCGGATTGCTATAGTGCCCGGAGAGCACAAAGAAACGCAGTACCTCGGCCGCGTGGCGCTGCAGCGCCTCCTTGATGGTGATGGAGTTGCCGAGGCTCTTGCTCATCTTCACGCCGTCCACCGTCAGCGAGCCGGCCAGCAGCCAATAGTTGGCGTAGGTGCTGCCCGTCAGCGCTTCAGACTGCGCCATCTCGCATTCGTTGTGCGGAAAGATGTTGTCGATGCCGCCGCCGTGAATGTCAAAGCTCGGCCCCAGATACTTCATCGCCATGGCGCTGCACTCAATGTGCCAGCCGGGGAAACCCTCGCCCCACGGGCTGGGCCAGCGCATGATGTGCTCCGGCTCAGCGCGCTTCCACAACGCAAAGTCCTCCGGGCGGCGCTTGTCCTCGCGGGCCGCCACGCGCGCGCCCTCTTCAAGCTCCGCCACGCGCCGGCCGGAGAACTTGCCGTAGTCTGCGTGCGAGGAAACATCAAAATAAACCGAGCCGTTCACTTCATAGGCATTGCCCTGCGCCAGCAATTGCTGCACCGCCGCAATCTGCTCGGGCACGTGCCCGCTGGCGCGCGGCATAATGTCCGGGCGCGTATTGTGCAGCGCGTCCATGTCATCCAGATAGGAGCGCATGTAGCGCTCCACCACTTCCATCGGCTCCACCCGTTCGCGGCGGGCGCCTTTAAGAATGCGGTCTTCGCCGCTGTCCAGCAGGTGGCCGACATCGGTTATGTTTTGCACGTAGCGCAGTGCGTAGCCAGAGTGGCGCAGATGGCGCACAATCACATCCATCGATACGTACATTTTGGCGTGGCCGATGTGCGCGTGGTCGTACACGGTGGGGCCGCAGACATACATGAAGATGCGCCCGGGCTCGCGCGGCACAAAGGGTTCCTTCTGGCGCGAGAGTGCGTTGTATACAACCAAAGTCATGGCCGGGCTCCGCTGCAAATACCGGGCCGCATTACTCGGGCCGCGTAAAGACCATGCGCCCGGCAGCCGTCTGCAGCACTTTGGTCACCACCACCGCAATGGTTGCGCCAATGTGGCGCCGGCCGTCGTCCACCACCACCATCGTGCCGTCCTCCAGATAGCCCACGCCCTGCGAAAGCTCTTTGCCTTCGGCGCTAACCAGCAGCCGGAAACTTTCGCCGGGCATCAGCACAGCGCGCACCGCACTAGCCAGCTCATTAATGTTGAGCACCACCACTCCCTGCAGTGCGGCCACGCGATTGAGGTTGAAGTCATTGGTCATCACCGCACAGCCCAGCTTTTGGCCAAGGCGCACCAGCTTGTCATCCACCTCGCGCACTCCCGGAACATCCTCATTGATAATCTTGACCGTGTCGGGAAAATCCTTTTGCATGCGGCCCAGAATCTCAAGACCGCGCCGGCCCCGGCCGCGCCGCAAGGCGTCAGCCGAATCTGCCACGCGCTGCAATTCAATCAGGACAAAACCAGGCACCCACAACTGCGCGCGAATAAAACCGGTTGCAAAAATATCTGCGATGCGGCCGTCAATGATGACGCTGGAGTCCAGCAGCACCCCCGCACCGCCAGCAGCCGCCGGATTGCCGGCTGCGCCGATGCGCAGTCCGCGCGAGCGCGCCAGGGCAACAATCTCCCGCTGCCGGGCCACAAAAAATGTGGTGCCCAGCCACGCGCATAGGAGTGCGCCAGCCGAAGGCAGCAGCGCGCCGAATGGAAAGGGCAGCTGCCCGAGCGGAATAGCCAGCAGCGCAGCCACCACCAGCCCCAGCACCAACCCCACCAAACCGCTCAGCGCAATCGCCAGCGATGCCTCGCCTAAGAAGCGCCGCACCTGCCGGGCGGGGCGGGTGGAGATATACGGGGTTGCCACAGCGCCAAAGAGCGCTAGCGCAAAGGGCAGCACAAACCCGTCCCACGGCTTGGCCAGCAACTCCGCCAGCGGCCGGGGCAGCTCCAAATAAAAGCCAAGCACTCCAAACGCCACAAGCCCTGCAAGACGGGCAAACTGGTCTGTACCCATAAAACCCCCGAATAAATTAAAAAGGCGGGCCCTGCGCCGGGACCCGCCTTCATTAAAATATGAAGTTGTTCGCAAAGCAGGGGCATTCTGCCCCGTCATCCCTCAAACCAATCTGCGAACCAACCCCATGCCAGTAAGGACAAATAATGAAAGAGAATTAAACCGGCCAGGTGCAAAAAATAATTAAAGCGCACCTTTGTCCCACATTGTAGCTCAAATTTGGAATAGCGCAAGATCCGGCGCTGGATTCCGGGGCCACCAAAGCCGCTGCCTTTTCTGGAACAGATTAGTGAAGGCGCACCCGCCCGGGTGCCCGCCTAAAGGTTAAGTGGCGGGCGCTGGTGGGATTGCAACGCAGGGGCGTAAGCCCGCAAAAGACGGTGATGCCGCCCTCATTCGCTAGGCGCAGCCACTCCGATAATGTTAAAGCCAGCGTCCACGTAGTGCACCTCGCCCGTGACGGCGGCTGCCAGCGGCGAGCACAGGTAAACCGCGGCATTGCCCACATCTGCGGGGCTGACGTTGCGACGCAGCGGGGCAGCTGCAGAAAACGCAGTCTGCAGCTTGCGGAAATCCGCCACGCCGGCTGCTGCGAGCGTGCGAATTGGGCCGGCCGAAATGGCATTGACCCGATGCCCGAGCGGACCAAGATCAGCAGCAAGGTAACGCACCGAAGCCTCAAGCGCTGCCTTGGCCACACCCATTACGTTGTAGCTGGGCACAACTTTCTCCGCACCGTAGTACGTCATGGTCAGGCAGCAGCTGGCGGGGTTGAAGAGCGGCAGCGCGCGCTGCACCATCGCAGAGAAGGAGTAGCAGCTTACGTCCAGCGCGGTCTGAAAGCCAGCGCGGCTGGTGGCGTAGTACGCACCGGACAGCTCCGCGCGCGGTGCATACGCCACAGAATGCACCAGAATGTCCAGCGTACCCAGGCGCTGCTTGGCGCTTGCAAACAGCGTGTCGAGCTGTGCGTCACTGGCCACATCGCATTGTTCCACAAAGTCACTGCCCACCTTGGCGGCCAGCGGCACCACGCGGCGCTGCAGGATCTCGCCCGCATAACTAAAAGCCAGCCGCGCGCCTTCGCGGTGCAGTGCCTCAGCCACGCCCCACGCAATCGAGTGATCGTTGGCAACTCCAAATATCAGTGCGGTTTTCCCAGTTAGCAGTCCCATGCTTCAACTCCCAGCGTGTGCGCTTCTACAAAAGTTCCATGGCAGGCCAAGCCAGGGCTGTGGCGTCTTGCCGAGCCCCGTGCGCGGCTTGCACACAAACCCGGCGCTTTCATCCTGCGGCAGCTGCTCCACAAACAGCTGCGCATCCGGCGCACACATGTCGTGCGTGTTCCATGCGCCATCCAGCTGCAGGGCGCGCGTGAGTTTTGCGGGGCCGTTTGTGGGCGGTAGCGGCTGCGCTGTCTCCCTTTCGCATAAGTTCACTGCGCGCAACAGAACGGCTGCGGGAAAGCCGCTGCGCTCTGTCACAATGTTCAGCATCCAATGCATCCCATAAGTAAAGTACACATACGCGGTGCCGGGCGGACCGTACATTGCCGCCGTGCGGCGCGTGCGCCCGGCGCGCGCATGGCAGGCCAGGTCACTCTCGCCGATGTACGCCTCGGTCTCTGCAATCACACCCGTCTGGCGGCTGCCGCCGGCACCCAGCCGCACCAGCAGTTTGCCCAGCAGCAAGCGCGCCACAGTGAGCGTAGGTTGTGCATAAAAGCTGCGCGGCAGGCGCCCGCCCGGCTCAAGCATGAAAGCGTCCATCGGCAGCCAGCGTGCGGCGCAGGCCTTCGTCCAAGCCCACCTGGGGGCTGTAGCCCAGCAAGCTGCCCGCCAGCGTAAGGTCTGCGCACATCTCGCGCACACCGCCACTCTCTTTGTTGTTATACAGCGGTTCAAGGCGGGCGCCGGTCACCTCGGCCACCGCAGCCACCAGTTGGCGCAGTGTGGTTGCCGTGCCGCTGCCCACGTTAACCACCAGCCGGTCCAAATTGCGCGCTGTGGCCGCGGCCAGCAATGCCGCCACCACATCCGACACAAACACATAATCGCGCGATTGCTGGCCATCGCCGTGCACCACCAGCGAGGCGCCGCTCACCGCGCCTTTAATAAAGCGCGGCACCACCGGCGGATGCGAAGCCGGCAGCGGCTGTCCCGGTCCGTAGGCGTTGAACACGCGCAGCGCAACAGTCTCAATGCCCCACAGCGTGCCAATAGTGCGCACATACGCCTCAGCCGAAAGTTTGCTCACCGCGTAGGGGGAATCAGGATTTGGAACAAGGGTCTCACGCAGCGGCTGTTGCAGCTGGGAGCCGTAGACTGCGCCCGAGGAGGTGAGCACCACGCGCTTCACTCCGGCATCGCGCATGGCTTCCATGACACCCACCGTGCCGCCAACATTTACCGCGTTGTACTCGCGCGGAAACAAAATTGATTCGGGCACGGAGACGCGCGCCGCAAGGTGGTACACGCACTCCACGCCCTGCAGCAAACTCCACAGCTTAGGGCGGTCGTTTACATCGCCGCGCGTAAACAGCACTTCCGGTGCCAGCCGGTCACTGTCGCCGGCGGAGAGGTCATCAAGCGCACGCACCTCGTGCCCGTCATGCGCCAGCTGATTAGCAAGCGCGCTGCCCAAAAATCCGGCGCCGCCGGTAACAAGAAACTTCAATGTACTTAACCTAATAAATTCTGGACAAAATACATTTTAGCATGCAGGCAATGCGCAAGCTACAGCATCTAAAGCAGCTCGTTCGGTGCAGCTGCGATGCACTAAAATAGAGAATGGAAAGTGATTCTGCCTTGGTAATCACTAATCCGGCAGCCAACCGCGGACGCTGTGGCGCTGCGGTGGCAGCGCTGCGCTCCGCCCACCCCGCTGCACCCGGTGTGCGCTGGGTATCCACCGACCAGCCGGGTAATGCCACCGCGCTGGCCACGACCGCCGCCCAAAGCGGACGCCAGGTTGTTGTAGCAGCCGGCGGCGATGGCACTGTACACGAAATCGTCAACGGCTTGATGACTGTGCCCGCTGCGCAGCGCCCCGCACTGGGCCTGCTGCCGCTGGGCTCCGGCAACGACCTTGCCTTCAATTGCGGCCTGCTGGACACGCCCGCAGCTGCATTGCAGCGCGCGCTGCACGGCACGCCCACTCCGCTGGACGCAGCTTTGATTGAGGATGACGCCGGCCGCAGCCGCCATTACATAAACGTGGCCGGCATGCTCTTTGATGCAGCTGCGCTGATGCATGCACTGCGCATCCAATACCTGCGCGGTTCGCTCATTTATCTGGTGGCAGTCCTGCGCACCATTATGCAAAACCACTTTCCAACGCGCGTGGAGCTAATTGTGGACGGCGAGTTGAGCTTGCATTCACTGCTGATGCTTACGCTGGCAAACGGCGCGCGCGAAGGCGGCGGCTTCATCTGCGCTCCGCAGGCGCTGCCCGATGACGGCTGGCTGGACTACGTGTCCGTCATCGAAATCTCACGCCTGCAAATGCTGCGCCTGCTGCCGGAATTTTTGCGCGGTACGCAGGGGCGCTTTAGCAGTGTGCAGTTTAAGCGCGGGCGCACATTTGAAATTAGCGCGGACCGCGCCATACCGGTGCATTTGGACGGCGAGCTGTGGGCAGACTACACTGCCAATGTGCGCCGCTTGCGCGTCACGCTGCTGCCCGGCGCCCTGCGCCTGATGCGCTAACGCGCTGCGTGTGCCATGCCGTGCTCCTGCTGTGCGCCTTCCAACATTAATGACCTGGACGGCACCTTCGATGCCGCAAGCGCCGCCAAGGAAGCCAAGCGCTTCCTCAAACGCGGTGCTGTGCGCCGCACGCTGCGCCTGATCCGCCCGCTGCTGGCACTGCCCACACCGCTGGCCAGCGTGCTGGACATTGGCTGCGGGGCTGGCGCGGCACACCATGAGCTGCTGCGGCGCGGCGCAGCACTGCTTGCGGTGGGCGTTGATGCCAGTGCCGGCTACATCACGGCCGCAACAAGTAACTCCCAGCTGCTCGGGCTGCGCGAGCGCACCCAGTATCACCAGCTCGATTTTGCACTGCATGCAGCGCAGTTTGAACCCGCAGCGGTAGTAATCATGGATCGCGTGATCTGCTGTTACCCGAACCTCGGCCAGCTGCTGGGAGCAGCCGCAGAGCGCAGCACAGGCTTCCTCGCGCTCAGCTTTCCGCGCAACAATTGGTGGGTGCGGCTGATCGGCACAGCGATTAACAGCTTTTCGGCATTCGGCCGCAGTAGTTACCGGTTTTTTATCCATCCGGAGCCCGAAGTGCTGCGGGTTGTCCGCGCCTCCGGCCTTTTGCGCTTGGAATCAAGCACTTTTGGGGCTTGGCACCTTGTGGTTTTTGCGCGACCTGCCGCCCCGCCTTTGCAAAGTTCGTAATTCGGGTGTAGATTATTGGTGATGGACAAACAGGTATTTGCCTCGTTCATATCCGAAGCCCGAACCCGTAGAGCGTTTTTAGACACGTTGTTTGCGCGGCTTGGTTTTCCAGCTCCACCGCGCACCGTGCCGGCACCAGCGCCGGACTACATTCAGCGCGGCTTTCTACCATTCAAGATTACGCGTCCTGAGGAAAAACAAGCGGGAACCTATGATGATGCCCCGAGTCGGGTCACCGCCAAATTTGAAATTCCGGATCGGCGCGAACGGGCAGGTGGAGTCGGTAGCCTGCAGCCCGCTGCTGCCGGGCGCCCCTTGTATGAACCCGACAGCGTGGAGAAGAGCCTCGAGGCCATCTCCATCAACCCGCGGGCGCATGCCGCAGATGCGCCGCGCTCCGCAGCGCTTGCCAGCAGTGTGCCCAACCCCGGCATCGTGCTGGACAAGTTCGCTTAATCCACTGCGCAGCACAATTTAGAACGGCCCCTAAATCACGGGGCTTATAATCGCGCGCGTGCAATATCGCCTCGGCGCTGGCGGCCAGCTGCAGCGCCGCCGCAAACAATGGGTACGCTGGCTGGCAGGCCTTGCGGTGCTGGCAATGCTGGTGCTAACAGCTGGCGGGTTGCAAGCCAACCCCGGTACATCGTTGCGGCTGTATTGGGAGTGGGACCGGCTGCGCGGCGCCACGCGCGATTTTTTGTTTCGCAGCTCCGAGACTTTGCCGCGCGCCGCGCGCCAGCCCGCAGTGGCAACGCCAGCTGCCAGCGCGCCAGCAGCGCGCGCGTCATACGACGAGGCAGCTGCCACACCGCAAGTAGCAGCCGCCAGCAGCGCACCAACAGCGCAGCCATCGCCGACGCCAATAATCTACAACCTTATCTCCCCGCCCGCTGCTTTCAAAATCTCAGGGTTCCAGCACGAATTCGAAACACCGAACAATTGTGGCCCGGCCACGCTCGCCATTTTGCTGCGCTACTGGAAGTGGAAGGGCGATCAGGAAAAAATTGCCGCGGTGCTCAAGCCGCAGATCCGCGACCGCAACGTACGCTGGGACGAGCTGGTGCAGTATGTGCGCACGCATGCCGGCTGGCTGAATTCGCTCTTTCGGGTGGGCGGCACCTATGAGACGCTGCAGTTGTTTGTGGCCAACGGCTATCCGCTCATTATTGAGACCGGCTACGAGCTGGAGGTTGGCTGGGTGGGGCATTACCTGCTGGTGACGGGCTATGACGCCAACGCGCAAACGGTGATTGTGCAAGACGTTACCGGCGGCCCCAACCGCACATTGCAGATTGCACCCGTGGACAAGCTATGGCAGCAGTTCAACCGCTTGTATATTGTGGTGTATCCAGTGGCAGACGCCGGCAAGATCTTGCAGCTGCTGGGGCCGGACGCAGACTTGGACAGCAACCGCGCCCGCGCGCTTGAGCAGGCAGCTGCGGACCGCACGGCAGATAACGCCAACGCCTTCGCTTGGTTCACGCACGGCTCCAACCTGAATTACTTTGAGCGCTACACCGAAGCTGCCGCAGACTTTGACAAGGCGCGCGAGCTGGGCCTGCCCTGGCGCATGCTGTTTTACCAGTTTGGCCCGTATGCAGCGTACTTCAATGTTGGCCGCTATCAGGATGTGATTGACCTTGCAACCGCCACGCTAAACGCCCGCCCGGAGCTGGAGGAGTCTTATGTTTGGCGCGGCTGGGCGTGGTACATGCTTGGCAAGCGCACGCAGGCAATCACTGATTTTCGAGCTGCACTTGCAATCAACCCCAACTTTACGGACGCGCAAAATGCGCTGGGCATCCTGGGGGTCAAATGAATCAGTGCTCTGCGTCCCGTTGCGGTTTTAGTTTCGTCTTCCGGCACGGCACGACATGAACCGCTCGCCCGCAACCCCAAGCCCCACCGCGCGCCCGCTGCTGCGCGCCACGCTGCTCATCGCTGCCTTTTTTGCAGTAGATAAAGTTGCCGCGCTGGTGCGCACGGTCATTATTGCGCGGGTCTTCGGGGTCTCGCCGCTGCTGGATGCATTTAACGCCGCCAATAACGTGCCGGATCTCTTGTTCACACTAATCTCGGGCGGCGCGCTTAGCATTGCGCTAATTCCCGTGCTGAGCGAATATTTTGACCAGCACGGCCGCGCCGCGGGCTGGGAGGTGTTCAGCATGGTGGCCAACCTTGCTTTTGTGGTTACGGCTATTTTGGCAGTGCTGGTGGCGGTGTTTGCGCTGCCGCTGGTGCAGTCGCAGCTGGGAATTGCGCCGGGGTTTGACCCATCCCAGCAGGAGCTGGTCGCGCAGTTGATGCGCCTCAATCTCTTCGCCACACTCATCTTTTCCGTCGGTGGGCTGGTAATCGGCGGCTTGCAAGCCAATCATCACTTTCTGCTGCCTGCTCTGGCACCCACGCTCTACAACTGCGGGCAAATATTTGGCGCGGTTGTGCTCGCGCCAACGAAACCTTTCCTTGCTGGCTGGGCGCTGCCCGCATTGGGTCTTGGCGTGCACGGGTTAGTGTATGGCGTGATCATTGGAGCGCTGCTGCATTTGGCTGTGCAGCTGCCGGGCTTGTGGCGCTGTGGCTTCCGCTGGCACTTTAAAATTATGCTGCGGCATCCCGGTGTGCTGCGCGTCCTAATGCTGTTGGGTCCGCGCCTGGCAGGCTTGGGTGCATTTCAGCTGACAGAGTTGATGCGGGACAACCTGGCTTCGCGCATGGGACCCGGCTCAGTAACCGCGCTCACCTACGGCTGGTTTCTCATGCAGGTCCCAGAGACCATCATTGGCACGGCAATGGGCACCGCCCTGCTGCCCACGCTCGCAGCGCTGACGGCGCGGCGCTCTCCGGCAGAAACCGAACGCAGCACACAAATCCTCAGCACCGCACTGCGCGTGGAAATGGCACTAACCCTGCCCGCGGCTGTGGCGGCTTGGTTTTATTTGCCGCCATTGGTGCAATTGGTTTTCGAAGGGCGCGCGTTCACCCCCGCAGCATCAGAGTTGGTTGTGTTTGCGGCGCGCCTGTACTTTGCCGGGCTGCTTGGCCACGCAGCCCTTGAGCTGGCCGCGCGCGCATTCTACGCACGCAAAGACTCCCTGACGCCCACGCTCGTAGCGCTGGCTTGCATGCTGCTGCAGGTGGCGCTCGCGCTCGGCCTCACCCAAATCAAAGCGCTGGATTTCGGCGGGCTGGCACTCGCAAACTCAATCGCATTCTCTGTGCAGGCACTCGCACTGCTGGTTCTCCTGCACACGCGCCGCCAAGCCATTGACGCGCGCCATGTACTGCGAGGCTTGGCACACACAGCCCTTGCTTCAGTTGTAATGGGTGGTGTGCTTTGGCTCGGAGTGCGGAGCGCCAACAACTTATGGCAGCTAGCAGGCATTACTGTGCTGGCAGCTACCATCTACGCAGGCTTGTTGCTGGCCAGCGGCTTTGATGAGTTGCGCGGGCTTGGTAGAAATCTTCTGGGCAGGGCAGCGTGAGAGCTGCGTGCAGTTCAATACTGTGGTGCGGCAGAGTTATACCTGTACCCGCAAGGCGACCACAATCTCCGCTTGAATTTTGAGGAGGCAATGCAGCGCACCCTGCGGTTTTTTGAGGAGCACCTCAAATGATGGCAGGGTAAATCGGCGAGTTCTAAAATAATTGGTGCGGGCGTTTAACTTTGCGGGGCCAGAATCAAAACAACCAGTGCTCCAGTCCCCTCACAACCACCTTAGCGCAAGCTTCACCAGGCGGCGCACGGCTGCAGTGTAGGGCGGAAACAGCAGCTTCATCGGGGCCAGCGGCCCCTGGCGCAGGAAGGCGCGCTCGTGCGAGAAAGCGCGGAAGCCATACACGCCATGCGCACTGCCCGTTCCGCTGTGGTTTACCCCGCCAAACGGCAGGTTCGGGTGCATGAAGTGCAGGACAGCGTCATTGATACAAGTGCCGCCAGCAGAGGTGCTTGCGGTGATCTGCTCGATGTTGTGGCGGTTGCGGCTAAAAATGTACAGTGCCAGCGGCTTGCTGCGTTGATTGATTTTTTGCAGCGCATCCGGGAGCAGTGTGTACGAAAGCACCGGCAGGATTGGGCCGAAGATTTCTTCCGTCAACACTGCATCATCCTCGGCCAACTCAACCAAGATGGTGGGCGCAATGTAGCGATCGGCGGCGTCCACTTCCCCGCCAATATGGGCGCGGGCGCCATTCTTTAAGCTGGCCGTTAGCAGCTGCGCGCAGCGCGCAAGGTGGGCAGCGCTCACAATCCGGCCATAGTCTGGCGAATTGCGGCGCGCTGCCGGGTCGGCACCATAGGTTTTGCGGATCATTTCACCCATCTGCCAAACCAACTTTCCCACTACGCTTACATGCGCGATCACGTAGTCTGGCGCAATGCATGTTTGGCCGGCATTCAGGAACTTTGCCCAGACAAGCTTTTTAGCCGCGTCCACAATGTCCGCGCTCTCATCTACTATCACGGGCGATTTGCCACCCAGCTCCAGCGTGATGGTGCTTAGGTGCTCTGCGGCAGCGCGCATAACCAGCCGGCCCTTGCTGGTGCCACCGGTGAAGAAGATGTGATCAAACGGCTGGCGCAGCAGTTCTTCCGCGGTCAGATGATCGCCCTCGAAGACGGCAACCTCATCCTCCGCAAACAACTCGCCCAGCATGCCCGCCAACAGGCGGGCGCTGTGCGGGCTGATTTCCGATAGCTTGAGGCAAACGCAATTGCCGGCTGCAATGGCGGAGACCAGCGCGCTAAGCGCGAGGGTAAAAGGAAAGTTCCACGGCGTAATGATAAGCACGACGCCGCGCGGTTCCGGGCGCACCCACGCGCGCGCTGACACCATTGCCAGCGTGGGCGCGACGCGCTTGGCACGCATCCAGCGCGCCAGATGGCGGCGAGCATGCTTGATCTCGGTTGTGACCGGCAGAATTTCCGTAAGGTCTGCTTCCGACGCCGGCTTGCGCAGGTCCGCGTGCAGGGCAGCGTGAATGTCAGCGTGGTGGCTGTCCACCCAGCGCAGCAGCAGATCTAGTTTTAGTTTGCGCTGCTTTGCGGTGCCGGCAGCCACTGCTGGTTGCTTGGCGCGCTGTGCAGCAAACACGCGCAGAATTCGGTCTTTGTCCGGGCCTTTGTTTGCGGACGGCATTGGATCGCCTAGCGGTGGCGGCCCTTGGCGCGCTCCGGCTTGCGACCCTTGTAGCTGGGGCAGGTTAACACGCAGATTGTGCTCAGGCGCGGGTCGTTCAGGCGCGTTTCAAGGCGCTCGCTAATCTCAGATTTGGCAGCCGCCATGGTCACAATCGTTGGCGATTGCTTTACATACCGGTGGTCAATCAGCTGCAACAGCTTTTCGCGCGCCCACGGTGTGGCGCTTTCGGTCAGTAAGTCATCCAGCACCAGCAGCGGCGTCTCCCGCACTTCATTAAACAGCTTGTCGTAGCGCACTTGCGAGTCCGGGCTGAACGTGGCGCGCAAATGATCCAGCAGGTCAAGGCAGGTAATGAACAGCGCCGTCATGCCGCTGTCCACCCGGCGGTGGGCAACGGCTGCAGCCAGATGGGTCTTGCCGGTGCCATGCCCGCCAACGAGCACCAGCCAGCCCACCGGATTTTCGGCATAGCGCTGCGCGGCTTCGTACGCAGCTGCCAGCCGGCGTAGCGGATCCCCGGTTAGCTCTCCCGGCCGCAGGTCAAAGTTTTCAAATGTATGGCTGCGGTAATTTTCCAGCGCGGAAATACCAGTTTGCTCGGCTTCAGCGCGCCGGAAGTCCGGCGCATCCAGCAGCACCTTGCGCACCAAATCCATGTCCACCAGCCGGCTGCGCACGCGCGGGTCGATGCGCTCCAGATCCGTGTTGCTTGTAATCACAGTGGGCAGCTTGTTCGTGTAGCGGTGGTTCACAAGCTGGTAAAGCTTCTCCTGCGCCCAGGCGGTGGCACTCTCGGCGCCAAGGTCGTCCAGCACCAGCAGCGGCGTGTTGCGCATTGTGTCAAACAAGGCATCGTAAGCCACGGACGAGTCCGGGGCGAATGTGGTGCGCAGATGATCCAGCAAGTCCGGCACGGTTACAAACAAAACGGGGACGCCATTGGCAAGGCACTGCGCAGCAATCGCTGCCGCCAGATGCGTTTTGCCGCAGCCGTAAGTGCCATGCAGCAGCAGCCAGCCGCGCGGGCTGGCTGCGTAGCGCTGCGCCAGCTCCATTGCGCGCCGCACACTCTCGCGCTGGCGCGGGTTTGTGGCGTGGCCCTCAGGCAAAAAGTTGTCAAATGATTTGTCTGCCAGCGCGCCCAGGCTGGACACCTGCAGGCGCTGCTGATCCTGCGCTCGCTGTACTTCCTGCGCGCGGCACGCACACACATGCAAGCGCCCAAACTGCGGGTGCCCGGGCGGCACATCGCTGGCAATGTAGCCCAGGCCGTTGCACTGCGTGCACTCCAGCTGGCGGGGCTGCGCCGCGCGCTCAGCGGAGCCAGTCTTTGTAGCGTTCGCCGTTTTCGCCATGGGGTTCCCTGCCGGCCTTGTGCCTGCGTTCAAGTATTGCACGCACGTACTTCAGGCTGCGCTTGTTATGCAGCACACTTTCAAGCAGCGCCTGTTCCACCCACTCCGCGTTGAAGCTTTTTTCAATGTCGCGCAGCTCGTCCGCCACCAGCGGAGTGATGGGGCCAATGTTTTGCTCATACAGCGTGAAAATGTTGCGGCGTTCCACCTGCCACTGCGCCGCGCCCGCGGCCGGCTCGTCCGGCTGCCAGCTTCCCTGTTCAATCTCCGCCGCGGCAGCCCGCCCTTTTGGGGTGTTGAGCAAATAAAGATTCAGCTCCGGCTTGGCCGGCAGGCTGAGATGGAGCAGCGTACCGCGCGCGCAGGCACGCTCCAGCGCTTCTGCAAGCAGGCTGCGGGCGGCTTCCGGCGCTGCTGCCAGGCTTGCCAGCAGCTGCCCGTCTGCCAGCAGTTCCGTGTGCCAGATAACCCGCACGTCATCAGACTTGCGCGTGAGCAGCCAGAAGCAGTGCAGCGTCAGCTTCAGCTCTGCCAGATTGTCGATGATGGGCAGCAGCTCGCTGAAGAAAGCAGCCGGCAGCGCGGTGGTGCCGTCTGTTGCAGCGGTAAATCCGGCAAAGCCTTTCATGTTGCCGCAGTTAATCGAGGTTGATGGACTTGTGCACGGCATCCGCAAACTGCGTGAACTGCGGCAGGAAGATCAGATCCAGCGTGCCAGTGCGCCCGTTGCGGTGCTTGGCCACCACCAGCTCAGTCACATCTTTCTTTTCGGGCATTTCGTCCCACTCATCCGGGTGATGCAAAAACATCACCACATCGCTATCCTGCTCAATGCTGCCGGACTCGCGCAGGTCAGCCAGCATCGGGCGCTGGCCTTTGCGCTGCTCCACTCCGCGGCTAAGCTGCGCACCCGCCAGCACCGGCACCCGCAGTTCGCGCGCCAGCGCCTTCAGGCTGCGTGAGATGGCCGAAACCTCCTGCACCCGGTTGTTCTCGCGGCCCACTTCGGCAGTCATCAGCTGCAGGTAATCCACAATCACCAGGTCGAGGCGCGTCTCTGCATCCAGCCGCCGGCATTTGGCGCGCAGCTGCGTGGTGGAGATTGAAGGCGTGTCATCCAGATGCATGCCCAGCGCAGACAGCGAGGTTGTGCTGTGCGCGAACTTGGTCATCTCGTCGGCTGTCAGCTTTCCGAGGCGCAGGCGCTGCGCATCAATTTTTGTCTGCTGCGCCACCATGCGCTGCATCACCTGCTCGTTGGACATTTCCAGAGAGAAGATAGCAACCTGCTTCTTGTCCCGCACGGCGGCGTTCAACGCCGCAGAAATCATAAACGCGGACTTGCCGCGTCCCGGCCGCCCTGCGATCACAATCAGGTCGGATTTTTGCATGCCACCCAGCAGCCGGTCCAAGTCTTGGAAGCCGCTGCGCACGCCGGTGAACTGGTCTTGATGCTCGTAGAGAAACTGGACGCGCTCATAGTAGTCGGCTGCCACCTGCCGGATAGGCTGCAAGTCAGTGGCCATGCGGGCCTCGCTGACGGCAAATACCAGTTGCTCTGAATGGCTGACAACTTCAGAGATTTCCGTACCCTTATCGTAAGCTGCCTTTGCAATATCTGAAGCAGCCCGCAGCAGGCGCCGGCGGATGGCAGCTTCCTCCACAGTTTTGCCGTACGCGGCCACATGCAATGCGGACGGCACGAGCGTAACCAGCCGCGTAAGAAAAGCCTGGCCGCCAATGCCTTCCAAGCGGTTGGTGCGGTCCAGCTCGTCGGCTGTGCTGCGCAGGTCAATTGGAGAATTGCGCTCATGCAGGCTGGCAAACGCGGACCACACCCAGCCATGCTTGACGATGTAGAAATCCTGCTCGCGCAGCATTCCAGAAACCTCAAAGTACGACTCCGGGTCGATGAGCACAGAGCCGAGCAGTGCCTCCTCCGCCTCGACTGCCTGCGGCTCTGCTAGAGCTGAAATTGTGTCGTGGGGGGCCATGTCTTTAATGACAGCCGCGCACCAGTGTTTGGGGCGCGGCGGGTAACAACCGTTGGGTGGGCAGCGCGGCTGGCGCTAGCTGTTTTTGCCGCCCTCGTCTTCATCGCCAAAGTCCAGCGTGTCAACGAAGTCGGTAAACACAGAAGGCGTTGCCTCCTCCGCGCTGCGCCGCTGCTCCTGCTCTTCCGAGCCCAGCTCCTCTTCAATGTCACGCTCCGGCGTGATACCGGCAGTTTCCATGACGGCCTCGTCCACATAAATCTTGGTGTCGGCGCGCACTGCCAGCGCCAGCGCATCCGAGGGCCGCGAGTCAATTTCCATGCGCTTGCCGCGCACGTTGAGGACGATGTGCGCCATAAACACATCATTGCGCAGCTCGCGGATAAGCACGTGCTCTACTTTGGCGCCCAGCTCCCCGATCAAGTTGAACAGCAGGTCATGGGTGATGGGGCGCGCGACCTCCACCTCCTGCAAGCGCACCGTAATGGCGTCGGCCTCGCAGGGTCCAATCCAAATTGGCAGGAAGCGCTCCCCGTCCACGTCTTTGAGGATTGCCACCCGGTGCTGGGACATCAAGCTAACGCGAATGCTGTCGATTGTTACTTCAACCATGTTTGTGCGCTCACTTTACGCTGGACTGGGGCAAGTTTAGCATAGCCCGCCAGCCCTGGCTTCAGGCTGATTGTCCGGCTGTCAGCGCAGCTTGCCAGCGCGCAGCCATAGTGCGCGTCGCCTCAAACGCAAGCTCTGGCAGTTCGCGCGCAGCGAACCAGCCCGCTTGGTCCACGTCATCCGCCGGCTGCAAGGTGCGGGTGCGCAGGCGTGCGCTGTAGAAAATTACGAAGCCCGCGCCGCGCGGATGCTCGCGGCCGGCCACAATATCCAGCAAGCCAGTCAACTCCACCGCAATCCCCAGCTCCTCAGCGCACTCCCGCACCACTGCGCTGGCCGGATCTTCCCACGCGTCCACATACCCGCCGGGTATCGTCCACAAGCCACGCTGCGGCATCACCGCCCGGCGCACAAGCAAGACGCGCCCTTCCTCCTCGATCCAAGCCGCAGCAGCCACTTTGGGGTCGAAGAAGTGCACGTAATCACAGGTTGTACAGCAGGGGCGGACTGCACCCTGATGCTCCCGCCGCAGCAGCGCCGCCCCACAGCGCACACAGAAGCGTACCGCCGGGTCGTCGCGTGTTGCAGCAGACATCGGGGGTGCTCAAACGCAGCGCCCGGCTGCTGGCCGGGCGCACGCTCAATTGCTGGTGTTACTTCAGCTCAACAACTGCGCCGACTTCCTCAAGCTTTTTCTTGGCTTCGTTTGCGGCATCCTTGGTCACGTTCTCCAAAACTGTGGAGCCCGCAGCTTCGGCCACATCTTTGGCTTCCTTTAGTCCCAGGTTTGTCAACTGGCGGATCACCTTAATGACGTCGATCTTTTTGGGTCCATGCTCTTTGAGCACCAGCGTAAACTCAGTCTTCTCTTCAGCAGGCGCGGCGGCTGCTGCGGCCGGCATGGCCGCCATCGAAACCGGAGCAGCTGCCGAAACCCCCCATTTCTCCTCGAGCAGCTTCGTCAGCTCCGAAGCCTGCAACACTGTCAGCTCACTCAGCGCGTCCACAAGTTTGTTTAAGTCTGCCATGATCTTTGCTCCTGTTTTATTGGTTATTGAAATTTATCACTGCACAAATTCACGCCGCAGCCGGCGCGGCATCTTTGTCCGCGTAAGCCTTGACCACATTCACTATCTGGCGCACGCTGCCGGCCACTGCGCCAACGATCCGCGAGGCGGGTGCGCTGAGCAGGCCCAGGAATTGCGCCCGCACCACCGGCAATGGCCGCAGTTCCGCCAGCGCCTGCACCTGCGCTGCATTCAGCACTGTGTTGCCCAGCAAGCCGCCGCGCACAAGCAAGTTGTCGTGGTCTTTGGCAAAGTCTGCGATGACTTTGGCAACTCCCGGCAGGTTTCCGTATGCGAAGCCGGCCACCATGGCGCCCACCATCAATTCCCTGGGCACGGGCAGCCCGGCCTTGCCGAGCGCAATGCGCACCAGCCGGTTCTTTGTGATGCGGCATTCGCCCTCGGCAGCGCGGATCTTCTTGCGCAGCTGCGTCAAATCCTCCACCGACAAGCCCTTGTTGTCGGCGAATATCACACCCTGGCATTTCTCAAATATGCCGGTGTAAACATTCACTAGTTCATTTTTGCGTTCCTTCGTAAGTGCCATTGCGCCTCCTGTTGGCTGCCAAACAAAAAGTCTTTGCGGCCGCAGACATACTTTGCGGGGCAAAGACTTGGCAACCAGCGCAAAAGCCACATGGCGGCTGCAGCCGGATTGTTGTGTCCGTGCCTCGGCGGGAAATTAAGCGCACCCGTTTGGTGCGCGCCCGCTGTCTGTGGCCGGGAACCAGCGGCGCCTTGCGGGCGCCGCCAGAACTGCTATTGTACTACTGGCCGGTGCTGATTGCGTTCTGGTCCACCCGCACGCCCGGCCCCATGGTGGCCGCCACCGTAATTCGCCGCAAATAATTGCCTTTGGCACTGGCCGGCTTTGCGCGCCGCACAGCGTCCATCAAAGCCAAAAAGTTTTCCAGCAGCGCCTCGGCCGTAAATGATGCTTTGCCGATTGGGACATGCACGTTTGCAGTTTTATCCAGGCGGAACTCCACGCGCCCGGCTTTGGCCTCGTTGATTACACGCGGCAGATCCTGCTCGGGCGCAACGGTGCCTGCCTTGGGGTTGGGCATCAAGCCGCGCGGGCCGAGTACCCGCGCCAAGCGGCCCACTTTGCCCATCAGCTCCGGCGTGGCAATCGCCACGTCAAACTCCAGCCAGCCTTCTTGAATCTTCTTGATCAGTTCATCATCGGCAATAAAGTCTGCGCCGGCATCGCGTGCCAGCCGGGCGCCGTCGCCATCGGCAAACACCAGAATGCGCACGGTCTTGCCCAGGCCGCGCGGCAGCAGCACCGTGGCGCGCACTTGCTGGTCCGCCTGGCGCGGGTCAACCGCCAGCCGGATGTGAACTTCGATGGTGCCGTCAAACTTGGTGATTGAACCTTCGCGCGCAAGCTTGAGCGCCTCGAGCGGTGCGTACGCCTTGCTGCGGTCGACTGTGGCCAGTGCGGCCAGATACTTCTTGCCCTGCTGTGTCATGGTTGCCTCCGGTGGTGATAGCGGGTCGCTTGGGGCGCCCTCCCACAAATTGATTTACTTCTCGACGGTGATGCCCATCGACCGCGCTGTGCCTTCAACCATGCGCATTGCGCCCTGCAGGTTGATGGCGTTCAAGTCATTCATCTTGGCCTCTGCAATCTCGCGCACTTGCGCCGGGGTTACTTTGCCCACCTTGGATTTGTTGGGCTGCCCGGAGCCTTTCTGCAGGCCGGCCGCTTTGCGCAGCATTACCGCAGCCGGGGATGTGCGCAGAGCAAAGGTGAACGAGCCATCGGTGAAGATGGTAATGTCCGCAGGCAAAATATCGCCGGGGCGCCCTTGAGTGCGCGCGTTGTATTCTTTGCAAAACCCCATCAGGTTTACGCCATGGCTGGCCAACGCCGGCCCCACCGGCGGTGCCGGGCTGGCTTTGCCCGCTTCCAACTGCAGCCGCACCACGGCTTTGATCTTCTTTGCCACTTTTGCTTCTCCTCGTCTAGAGCTTTTCTACTTGCAGGAAATCCAGCTCAATCGGTGTTTCCCGGCCAAAGAACGAAACCATTACACGCACCTTGGAGCGCTCGCTGTCCAGCTCGTTAACCGTGCCCATAAAGTCGTTGAAGGGACCGTCTATGATGCGCACCTTCTGGCCCACCTTGTAACTCACCATCACGCGCGGCGAATCCGCCTCCATGCGCTTCAGGATGCGCGAAACTTCTTTGTCCGGCAGCGGCGTGGGCATTGTGCCCAGCCCCACAAAGCCGGTGACACCCGGCGTGTTGCGCACCACAAACCAGCTCTCTTCCGAAATTGCCATCTGCACCAGCACGTAGCCGGGGAACACGCGCCGCTCAAACGTTTTGCGTTTGCCGTCGCGCACTTCAATCTCCTCCTCGGTCGGCACAATGATGTCGAAGATTGCCGACTGCATGTTCATTGTGTCGATGCGCTGCTCAAGATTATGGCGCACCTTATTTTCGTAGCCGGAGTAGCAATGCACCACGTACCAGCGCCGGTCCGTGTCGGATTCAATTGCGGGCGTCAGTTCATCATCATGCTCGGCGTCGACCGGCGGCTCTTCCGAGACCAGTGGCAGCTCAGGCAGGTTGCGGGTAACGGCCACCAGCTGGTCCGCCAATGAGGGGCCTAAATCGCTGTCGTCGAAATCCACGTCAAAGTCGATATCCTTTGCCTCAAGCGGGGCATCCAGTTCTGCGCCGTAGTCTGGTGCCGGCGCAGCCGCGGCCGGCTGCGCTGCGGCATCTCCCGCTTTAGGCGCTGGAGTCTGTTCTGGTGCCACGGCAGCGTCCATGGCAGGCTCCGGCTCGGTCGCCGCTTCCGCAAAGGGGGTGTGGTTTTCAGGATCTTCCTGCATCATTTTATTCTATCCACGCCGGCAATCACCGGCTCAAATTAACTGCGCAAAAATAAGTGTGAAAACTGCATCGAACAGCCCCAGCACTATTGCGCTCACTGTAATGGTAATCAACACAATAATCGTCAAATCCGTGGCCTCACGCCGCGTGGGCCACGAAACGCGCCCCAGCTCCGTGCGCGTTTCGCGCAGATAGTTGATGATCTCCACCCGGTAGCTATAGAGCAGAAATACCACAAGGCCGAGCGCCACGCCCAGCAGTGCGGGCCAAATTATCTGCCGGTAATCGATCTGACCAAAATTCATAATTCGTTATGTCAACCAATTTCATCGCGCACAACACCGCCAGCCGGCGGTGTTGTGCTAGGCATTCTCTCTAAAGCAGGCGAGGCAGGACTTGAACCCGCAACCTACGGTTTTGGAGACCGTTGCTCTGCCAGTTGAGCTACTCGCCTATGATTCGCGCGGCTATTTAGCCTCGCGGTGCATTATGTGTTTCCGGCAACGCGGGCAGAATTTTTTAAATTCCAGCCGCCCGGGATCGTTGCGCCGGTTCTTTTCGGTTGTGTAGTTGCGCTCCTTGCACTCTGTGCATGCCAGCGTGATTACAGGGCGGACATCTTTCTTGGCCATGGCTGGTTAGAGAACCTCTGTGATAACGCCCGCGCCAACCGTGAGCCCGCCCTCGCGGATTGCAAACTTTGAGCCCTTCTCCAATGCCACCGGAGTGATCAGCTTCACTTCCATGTTC
>Ga0233424_10000479_pt1 | contig 49771 bp, 38 predicted proteins | sample Watercolumn_Towu_FD_181011 | JGI IMG/M metagenome (GOLD analysis project Ga0233424, IMG submission 181011) | Freshwater microbial communities from Lake Towuti, South Sulawesi, Indonesia - Watercolumn_Towuti2014_125_MG | ecosystem: Environmental > Aquatic > Freshwater > Lake | place: Indonesia...
CGTGGCACCCCACGATCGTCAGCACGATGCCCACATGCGCCACGCCGTCTTCGACCGTGATGTCGCGCACCATGTCGAGGTCGCCGATCGGCCGCCGCAGCTCGGGGTCGGTCACCGCCGCCACCGCGGCTCTGACGCTCTCGGCCGCGGTCATGAGGCGGTGCCGCCTGCGGGCTTCTCCTCGGCGTCGCCCAGCTCGGCCAGCAGGGCACGGAGCTCCTGCCGCAGCACGTCGCGGGTGACCACCTGCGCGTTGCGCTCCTCCAGCGACATCCGCAGCGCGACGATCTCGCGGGCGAGGTACTCGGTGTCGGCGAGGTTGCGCTCGGCGCGCTGCCGGTCCTGCTCGATCTGCACGCGGTCGCGGTCGTCCTGGCGGTTCTGCGCGAGGAGGATCAGCGGCGCGGCGTATGAGGCCTGCAGCGACAGCATGAGGGTGAGCGCGGTGAAGCCTAGCGCGGCGTCGTCGAAGCGCACCTCGCGGGGCATCAGCGTGTTCCAGCCGATCCAGAGGATGCAGAAGAGGCTGAGGATGACGAGGAACGCCGGGGTGCCCATGGCGCGGGCGACCCACTCCGTGAAGCGACCGAAGCGGTCGCGCGAGGTCGACCGGGGGCGGGTGCTCGTCCGTCCTGGCGCGTCGAGGCGGGCGGCCCGCTCCTTGCGCGCCATCAGCGCGCCTCCGTCACGGGCGGTGTCACATCGTCGCTGTCGTGGGTGCGCCAGTCGTCCGGCAGCAGGTAGTCGAGCACGTCGTCGATGCTGATCGCGCCGACGAGGCGGTGGGCTGCGTCGATCACGGGCAGCGAGACGAGGTCGTAGCTGGCGAGCATGCGGGCGACCTCGGCGGCGGAGGCGGTGACGGGCACCGGCTCGAGGCTGTCGTCGAGGATGGCGCCGAGCCGCTCGTGCGGCGGATAGCGCAGCATCCGCTGGAAGTGCACGAGGCCGAGCAGCCGGCCGGTCGGCGTCTCGAACGGCGGGAGCGTGACGAAGACGGCCGCGGCGAGAGCCGGATGCAGCTCGTGGCGGCGGATGAGCGCCAGTGCCTCGGCGACCGTGGCGTCGGCGGAGAGGATGATCGGCTCCGGGGTCATCAGACCGCCCGCCGTGTCGGGACCGTAGCGCAGCAGCATCCGTACGTCCTCGGCTCTCTCCGGCTCCATCCGCTGGAGCAACTGCTCCAGCTGGGTGGGCGGGAGCTGGGCGAGGAGATCGGCGGCGTCGTCCGGCTCCATCTGATCGAGGATGTCGGCTGCCCGCTCCTCGCCGAGGCGGTCGAGGATGTGCACCTGCTCGTCCTCGGGCATCTCCTCGAGGGCGTCGGCGAGGCGGTCGTCGGAGAGCTCCTCCGCGACCTCGATCATCCGCTGCTGGGGGAGGTCGAGGAGCGTGTTGGCGAGGTCGGCGGCGTGCAGCTCGGAGTAGGAGGCGACGAGCTGCTCGGCGGACTGCGATTCGCCCGGTGCGTGCTCCTCGGTGACCTCGCTCCAGGCGGCGAACGTCGTCGGGCCCTTGGCGAACGGCGACGCACCGGTCTTCGGCCGGCGCAGGAAGAGCTGGCTGATCGCCCACTCGCCGAGGCGGTTGGGCTCGATCGCGACGTCCTCGATGACGGCGGTGCCGCTTCCGTCCGTGAGGCTCACGCGTCGGCCGAGCATCTCGGCGAGGACGCGTACCTCGCCGGCGCGCGGCGAGAAGCGACGGACGTTGATGAGGCCCGTGGTGATGACCTGACCGGACCGGATCGACGTGACCCGGCCGATCGAGAGGAACACGTGGCGGCGGCCGGGGATCTCCACGACCAGTCCGATCACGCGCGGGGCCGCGGTACTTCGATACACGACGACGACGTCCCGGACCTTGCCGAGCCGGTCGCCGACGGGATCGAAGACGGCACACCCTGCCAGGCGCGCGGCGAAAACCCGTTGTGTGCTCACTCGACCAGCGTAGCCCGCGCCGTGCCGGGACGGCGGTCGCGGCGGTCGCTCGGCCGGACGCGGGGCACGACGTGGAAGAATAGCCGGATGAGCATGCTGAATCGCCCCGCGAGCGGCACGGACACCGGTGAGATCGTCGCCTCCATGCGCGACTACGAGAGCGCGCAGAAGGCGGTGTCGAAACTGATCGCCGGAGAGGTCCCCGCGCGCGACATCGCGATCGTCGGTCAGAGCGTGCGGACGGTCGAGCGGGTGACCGGACGGCTCGGCTATGCCGCGGCGGCACGGTCGGGAGCGATCAACGGCATCCTCATCGGCCTGTTCCTCTCGGCGATCCTCGTCCTCGGCAATCCTGAGGTGCCGATCCAGCTGTTCGTCGGCTTCGTCCTCATCGGCGTCGCAGTGGGCATGCTGCTGAGCCTCATCACCTACGCGATCGTGCGTCGCCGTCGGGACTTCGCGAGCGTGACGCAGTTCGCCGCGGATCACTACGAGGTGACCGTGCAGCCCGGTTCGCTGGCGAAGGCTCGCCAGGTCCTCGGTGCGCAGCGTGTCGCCCCGGTGCGTCCGCCGGTGAACCTGGACGAGCCGCCGAAGTACGGCGAGCGGATCCCGCCCGGTCCTCCCCAGCCCTCGCCTGAGCCTGCACCCGAGCCTGAGGCTGATCCTGCCCCGGCGCCTCAGCCTCAGCCTGCACCGGCTCCCGAGCCCGCGCCCGAGCCGGGACTTCCGCCGCGACCCGCCGACCCGGAGACCGGCACCCCCGGATCGGTGCGGTGACCGCGGAGCCCACGCCGGTCCGCATCGAGGTCGCACTGCCGACCGGTACGACGACGGTGTCCGCCGACTGGACACCGGGCATCCGTGACGACGTCGTCCTGATCGCCCACGGGGCCGGAGCCGGGAAGGACCACCCCTTCCTCGTCGGGTACGACCGCGCACTCGTGGCGCTCGGGTACGCGACGCTGCGTTTCAGCTTCCCGTACGCCGAGCAGGGACGCCGCATGCCCGGTCCGGCCGCGCACGCCGTCGCGACGTGGGACGCCGTGGTCGCCGACGCCCGCGTACGAGCGCCACGAGCCGCCGTGTGGGCCACCGGGAAGTCCTATGGCGGGCGCATGGCGTCCCTGGCCGCGGCGGAGGGACTCGTCGTGGAGGGCCTCGTCTACCTCGGCTACCCGCTCCATCCGCCCGGCCGCCCGGACAAGCCCCGGGTCGCCCATCTGCCGTCGATCACCGTCCCGCAACTCTTCATCGAGGGCACGGCGGACCCGTTCATTCAGCCGATCGCCCAGCTCGACGACGCCGTCGCCGGCTGTCAGGACGCCAGGGTGCACTGGATCGAGGGCGGCGGGCACTCCTTCGAGGTCAAGGGGAACCGGCGCCCGCCGGCCGAGGTCGGCGCGGACATCGCGCCCGTGGTCGACGCCTTCGTCGCAGCACGACGGGGCTGATCCTCCTCCGAATCGGGAGAACCGGGGGAACCGCGTAATGAACGGCCGGCTCCCGCATCTCTTCCGTGGGAGGCGGCCGCAGGTCTTCGGGGGGAGACGCGGCGCCGGCACGGGCACCATGCCGGGGGCGGCTCCAGGGATCCTCGGGGGAGGGCCCCTGGTCGACCTTCGTCTCCGCAGAGGGGGAACGGGCCGCCGGTCTGGGGAGAGCGGCGGCCCTCCGTCCTCCCCAGCCTCGGCTCAGCGGCTCCGGTCAGAGCTCAGCGCTGCAGACGGGCCATCCAGGCCTCGACCTCATCGGCCGTGCGGGGGATGTCCGCGGAGAGGTTGACCGGGCCGTCCTCGGTCATCAGGATGTCGTCCTCGATGCGGACGCCGATGCCGCGCAGCTCGGCGGGTACCGTGAGGTCGTCGATCTGGAAGTACAGTCCCGGTTCGATCGTGAAGACCATGCCCGGCGTGAGGATGCCGTCGTAGTACATCTCGCGGCGCGCCTGAGCGCAGTCGTGCACGTCGATGCCGAGGTGATGCGACGTGCCGTGCACCATGTAGCGCCGGTGCTGGCCGCCCGCGTCCGCGTCGAGGGCCTCCTCGGCGGTGACGGGGAGCAGGCCCCATTCCGCGGTGCGGGCGGCGATCACGGACATGGCCGCCGCGTGGACGTCGCGGAAGCGGACGCCGACCTTGGCCGCGGCGAGGGCGGCGTCGGCCGCCTCGCGCACCGTCTCGTAGACGCGGCGCTGCACCTCTGTGAACGTCCCGGACACCGGCAGGGTACGGGTGATGTCGGCGGTGTACAGGCTGTCGGCCTCCACGCCGGCGTCGACGAGGATGAGGTCTCCGGGGATGACGGTGCCGTCGTTGCGCGTCCAGTGCAGGTAGCAGGCGTGCGGCCCGGACGCGGCGATCGTGTCGTACCCCTCGCCGTTGCCGTCCTCGCGGGCGCGCCGGTGGAAGACTCCCTCGACGACGCGCTCGCCTCGGGCGTGCGCGACGGCGGCCGGGAGCTCGCGGATGATGTCGTCGAAGCCCCGCGCGGTGATCTCCACGGCCCGCCGCATCTCGGCGATCTCGAAGTCGTCCTTGATGAGTCGCAGCTCCGAGACGAAACGGGTGAGGGACTCATCCTCCTCGAGGACGAGCTCGCCGTCGACCGGGGCGAACTCGTGCAGGTGGGCCGTGGCCACCTGCAGGTCGGCGGCGACGCCGGCCAGCGACGGACGCGGACCGATCCAGAACTCGCCCACGGTGGCGTCGGCATAGAACTCCGTCGTCGTGCGGTCGGCGCGCTCGCGGAAGTACAGCGTGACGTCGTGCCCGTCGTGCGTCGGCTCGAAGACGAGCACCGAGTCCGGCTCCGCGTCGGACCCCCAGCCGGTGAGGTGCGCGAAGGCGGAGTGCGCGCGGAAGACGTAGTCGGTGTCGTTGCTGCGCTGCTTGAGCGAGCCGGCGGGGATCACGAGCCGCTTGCCGGGGAAAGCGGCCGAGACGGCGGCCCGGCGGCGCTCGGCGTACGCGGCCTGGGCGCGCGGCGCGGGCAGGGTATCCGGACGCTCGGCCCATCCGGTGGAGATGGTGTCGAGGAACCCCTGCGGGAACGGCTGCTTGCGGTTGGTCGAGCTGTTCTCGACGGTGGCTTCGACGGTCTCGTCAGCGATCGTGTCGTTTTCTCCGGTGCTCATCCGTCCAGTCTCTCACCTGGACGCGCCAGGCGCGGATCAGCCGGTCGGCTCGAGCTGCACGATGAGGGCGCGATGATCGCTCCCGCCGGCATCCTCGAGGACGGCGGAACCCGTGGGTCGCCAGTTGGGGGAGGCCATCACGTGGTCGATGGGGGCGCCGGCGAGGGCAGGGAACGAGCTCGGCCAGGTTCCGGACATCCCGTTCCCGGTCCGGGAGGCGGCGTCGCGGCAGTACCCCATGTCGCCGCCGTCGATGCCGAGGGAGGCCATGTGATCCACGGTGGCGTTGAAGTCGCCGGCGAGGATGAAGTCACCCGCGGGGCACTGGTCGGCGATCCACTGCAGATCACTCTGCCACTGCTGCATCTCCTCCATGCGCGGCGCGACCGCGTGCACGGCGACGATCGTCGGACCGTCGCCGTCGATCGGCATCAGCACGGCGCTGGGCACGGATCCGGTGTTGTTGCTCCCGTCCTTCGACGACTCGATGACGGAGTACTCGCCGAGCTCGGGGGCCACCAGGACCGTCGTCTGCCACGATTGCGGGCCGTCCTCCACGTCCGGGCGGAACTGCACGTGATGCACCCACATCGGATGCCCCTGCTCGCGGAGCATGAGCGCGATCCGCTCGCCGACCTCCTCGGTGGTCTCGGGCAGCGCCACCACGTCGGCCTCCTGCTCCAGGATCTCCTGGGCGATCTGCTCGGCGGAGACGGCCTCACCCGCGGTGTTCCAGGTGAGCACCCGCAGGCTCGTGTCGGTCCGCTCGGGAATGGCGGCCACGCCGAACCCCCGCGTCGCTCCGATCACCCCGGTCGCGGCGGCGCCGAGCAGGGCGACGATCAGGACGGACGCCGCGAAGCCGCGCAGCGGCCGGGCGAGCAGGAGCAGCAGCGCCAGCACCGCGATGATCAGGAACCCGCCGAGCACGAGGCCGCGGGCGGCCACGAGCTGCGCGAACGGGTACGTCTGCTCGAGGTTGAAGAACTGCGGCCACACCACGACCGCCGCCGCGATCGCGAAGAGCACGGTGAGCAGGATCCCCAGGAGTCGAAACATCCCCTTCAGCCTAGAAGCGTCGCCTGTGAAGTCCCTGCCTCGCGGCCGGCCCGACGCCGCGATCGGGGTCCGGGAATCCGCGCCACGCGCGTCGGCGCTCGGTACGCTCGGAGGATGCCCGTTCCGCCCGCCGGTCCCGCCGATCTGCACCTGCACTCCAATCACTCCGATGGCACCGAGGCGCCGGGCGAGGTCATGAGACAGGCGCATCGACACGGCGTGCGGACCGCCGCGCTCACGGACCACGACCGCACCACCGGCTGGACGGAGGCCGGGGAAGCCGCCGTCGCCCTCGGTATGACCTTCCTTCCCGGGATGGAGCTCTCCGCCAAGCACGAGTGGCGCAGCGTGCACGTGCTCGGCTATCTCTTCGATCCGGACGACGCGGCGCTGCGGGCCGAGACCGACCGGATCCGGAACGACCGCATCGGAAGAGCGGAGCGCATCGTCCGAAACATCGGCCGCGACTATGACCTGCATTGGGACGACGTCCTGGCCCAGACCACGCTCGACGCGACCGTCGGCCGCCCGCACATCGCCGACGCGCTGGTGGCGCGCGGCATCGTGCGTGATCGGGGCGAGGCCTTCGACGGCATCCTCCACCCGCGGGAGGGCTACTACGAGCCGCACTACGCTCCGGACCCGCTGACGGCCGTGCGACTGATCACTCAGGCGGGAGGTGTGGCGATCATCGCCCATCCGGTCACGGCCGGCCGGGACCGGATGATGCCGGTGCCGTACATCGAGCGTCTGATCGACGCGGGGTTGGCCGGGTTCGAGGTGGATCACCGGGAGAACACGACCGCCGGCAAGAAGCTGCTGCGCGAGCTGGCGGAACGACACGACCTCATCGTCACCGGGTCCAGCGATTACCACGGCACCGGAAAACCGAACGTTCCGGGAGAGAACACCACGGCGGAGGACATGGTCGCCCGGATCATCGATCGCGCCTCCGGCTCCGGTCCGCGGCGTCCCTGACCCCGGCGGACTGTCGGCGGTCTCCCGGCGTTCTGTCGAGACGGACCGATACGGTCCGAGGCATGCAACGTCCCACCTCCCTGGAGCGCCGCGTCGACGCGACCGCTCGCCGACTCCTCCGCGCGGTGCCGACCACGGGCTTCCGCGCCGGACTCGCCGAGTTCGTCGTGTTCGTGCTGAAACAGGCATGGGCGTGCGTGTTCGGAGCGGCCCTGCTGGTGGTGATCGTCGCGGCCCGCCTCTGGTATCCCGACGACGCGGCACTGGCCCGCAACGATGCGCTGACGATCGCGGCCGTCCTGATCCAGGTGGCGATGCTCGTGTTCCGCCTCGAGAGCGGACGTGAACTCTGGGTGATCGTGCTCTTCCACATCACCGGCACCGCGATGGAGCTGTTCAAGACCGACGTCGGCTCCTGGGCGTACGCGGCGGACGGCATCCTCCGTATCGGCGGTGTCCCGCTGTTCAGCGGTTTCATGTACGCGGCCGTCGGCTCCTACATGGTGCGCGTGTATCGGCTGTTCGACCTCGGGTTCACCCGCTACCCCCGCCGGTGGTTGACGGCTGTGCTGGCCGCCGCGATCTACGTCAACTTCTTCACCCACCACTGGTGGTGGGATGCGCGCTGGGTGCTCTTGGCAGGGGTCATCGTGCTGTGGCTGCCCACGATCATGCATGCCCGCGTATGGCGCCGCACCATCCGGCTGCCGCTCCTGGCCGTCTTCGCCGGAGTGGCGGTGTTCATCTATCTGGCCGAGAACATCGGCACCTGGGCGGGTGCCTGGGCGTATCCCGACCAGGCGGATGTGTGGCAGCCCGTGTCCCTGAGCAAACTCAGTTCGTGGTTCCTGCTGATGATCATCTCGGTCGTACTCGTCGCCTGGGTCTACCCGCCGCAGGTCCCGGCTGCACTCCTGGAGAACGAAGGGCGCCGCACGGAAGACCGTGCGGCGCCCCTCGGACGATGATGATGCGGATCAGGCGCCCGTGACGGGTGCCGCTCCGGTGCCGGAGCCGCCGCGACGACGGCGGCGACGACGCGCCGGAGCGGGCTTGCCATCGTGGTGCTCCTTGCCGGCGCCGTCGTGCGTGCCGGCGCCCTCGGCGCCGCGGTCGGCGGCCTGCGCGGTCGAGCCCTCGGCGGACCCTCCCTCGCTCGCCCCTTCGGCGAAGGTCGAGCCGACGGGCGTGGAACCCGTGCGGCGGCGGCGACGGCGGCGCGTGCCGCCCTCCCCGGTCCCTTCAGCGGCGGCGTCGGCAGCGCGCTCCGGGCGACGGGAGCGCTCGGTCTTGACCGCCTCCTTCTTCGGCGCGCTCACGAGCCGGCCCTTCGTCCCCTCGGGGATGTCGAGGTCGGTGTAGAGGTGCGGGCTCGAGGAGTAGGTCTCGATGGGCTCGGGCTGGCCGAACTCGAGGGCACGGTTGATGAGGGCCCACTTGTGCAGGTCCTCCCAGTCGACGAAGGTGACGGCGATGCCGGTCTTCCCCGCGCGTCCGGTGCGTCCCGCGCGGTGCAGGTACGTCTTCTCCTCGTCGGGGATCGTGTGGTTGATGACGTGCGTGACGTCATCCACGTCGATGCCGCGCGCGGCGACATCGGTCGCCACGAGAACGTCCTTCTTGCCGGCCTTGAACGCGGCCATGGAGCGCTCGCGCTGATCCTGGCCCATGTCGCCGTGCACGCCGCCCACGTTGAAGCCGCGGTCGGTGAGCTCGTCGACGAGGCGCTGCGCCGCACGTTTCGTCCGCGTGAAGATCACGGTCTTGCCGCGCCCCTCGGCCTGCAGGATGCGGGCGATGACCTCGTCCTTGTCGAGCGAGTGTGCGCGGTAGACGAGGTGCTTGATGTTCGCCTGCGTCAGACCCTCGTCCGGGTCGTTGGCGCGGATGTGGATGGGGTTGGTCATGAACCGCCGCGCGAGCGCGACGATCGGACCGGGCATGGTCGCGGAGAAGAGCTGGGTGTGCCGCACCGCCGGCACCTTCTGGAAGATCTTCTCGATGTCCGCCAGGAAGCCGAGGTCGAGCATCTTGTCGGCCTCATCGAGCACGACCTCGGTCGCGTTCGAGAGATCGAGCAGGCGCTGGCCGGCGAGGTCGATGAGACGACCCGGCGTGCCGACGACGATCTGCGCGCCGGCCTTGAGCTGGTCGATCTGCCCCTCATAGGCCTTGCCGCCGTAGATGGCGACGACGCTCGTGGAGCGGTTGCTCGTGAGGAGGTCGATGTCCTCGTAGACCTGCACCGCGAGCTCACGGGTGGGGACGACGATGAGGGCCTTGACGCCCGGCTCCGGGTCCTTCCCGAGTCGCTGCACGACCGGGATGCCGAAGCCGAAGGTCTTGCCCGTACCGGTCTTGGCCTGCCCGATGATGTCCTGGCCGGGGAGGCCGAGGGGGATGGTCTGCTCCTGGATCGGGAAGGCATCGACGATGCCCTTCGCTGCCAGTGCGTCGACGATGTCCTGGTCGATGCCGAGTTCGGCGAAACTTGTCACTGTGTTCAGATGCCTGTCCGGCGACCTCGCGATCGCCTCGTAAACGGAGCCACGCCGTCTCGTGTGCCACAGGCGCGGGGCCCCGCTCCGACGGCGGGGACACGCCCAGCCTACCGGAGGGGCGGCTCCGGACAGGGAGGACGCCGTCGCCCGAGTATTGTGAACGACGTGGCCGACTCGGGAGGAACACCTCGTGGTTAAGTGGTTCTGGCAGCGCGACGCCGCGCCGCGACGCACCCTGGCGCTGCGCAGCCGGGGCGAGCAGAGCGATGCGACGCGCGTCGACTTCGCGGAGCTGGCGCCTGAGCTCGACCGGTTCCTCGGCCAGGCGGCCTACCTCCAGCTCGGCTACTTCGAGACGCTGACGCGGCTCATCCGCGCGACTCCCGAGCTGGCCGAGAAGGAGTCGCTGTCGCGGGCCGCCGGTGCCGCGCTCACCAAGCACCGGGGCATCGTCGACATCATCGCGGCACGTGGCCAGGACCCGACGCAGCTCATGCTCCCGTTCCGCGAGCACCTGGACGCGTTCCGGCGCAAGACCATCGGGGCGCGCCCGCGCGAGACCCTGCTCGCGGTCTACATCACGGCAGGCATGCTCGACGACTTCTACCTCGCGCTCGCCTCGAGCTACGGCGAGACGGGGCGGCGGGTCGCCGAGATCCTGCGCGAGGACGACGCGCGCCACGAGATCGTCGCGATCATCCAGGAGACGATCGAGAGCGACGAGGAGTGGCGCTCGCTGCTGTCCATGTGGGCACGACGCCTCGTCGGGGACACGATCCTCGTCTGCCGTGCGGCGCTGCGGCCGGAGCTCCTCGCCGTGGAGGAGGCCCGCATCGAGCCGGTGTACACCGAGCTCATGGGAGCGCACGCCCGCCGCATGGATGCGATGGGCCTCGCGTCCTAGGTCAGATACCGAGCGCGGCTCGCCTCTGCGCGTCGCCGCGTCGACGCCCTGCGGTGAGGGCCGCGGTCGCCAGGGCCGCGACCACCGCCGCGCCGAGGATGCTCGCGAGCCACAGCCAGGGGCTGTCCTCGCCCACGCCGGCCCATTGCAGGCTCGTGTAGACGATCGCCGAGACGGCCGTCGCGATCGCCGGGGCGAGGGCGACGCCGCGCAGCTCGCGACCGCCGATCAGGAAGTGCGCGGCGATCCCGAGCACGCAGGCGCCGACGAGGGCGAGGAGGATGTACATGCGCGGGTCAGGCGACGAAGCCCACGCGACGCGACTCCTCGGTGCCCAGCTCGATGTAGGCGAGGTTCGCGGTCGGCACGATGTAGGAGTTGCCCTTCACATCGGCGAAGCTCAGGTGCGAGGCGCTCTGCTCGAGTGCCGCGGAGACCTGGGTGCGGACCTCGTCCGCCGTGGCAGCGGTGTCGAAGCTCAGCTCGCGGCCGGTGTTGATGATGCCGATGCGGATTTCCACGGATGCTCCTTGCAGGTCGTCGGACTCGCCAACTCTATCGCGCAGCCGGCGGCGGAGACCGGCGACGGCGGCCGTTTCGCCCTGAGCGCACAACCCGCGACGAGCGTCGCCTTCGACGTCGATGTCCGCGCCTCCCGATAGCGTGGAGGGATGTTGTCGGATGCCGCCCAGCGAGCCGTGATCACGGCGCCGCCGACCGCGTCCGGCGTCGTGATCGGTGCCCCCGGCACCGGTAAGACGCGCACGCTCGTCGACCGGGTCGTGCAGCTCCTCGAGGTCGAGGGGCTGCGGCCGGAGGAGGTGCTGGCGCTCACCCCGAGCCGGCAGGCGGCCACCGCGCTGCGCGACCGCATCGGCGTGCGCATCGGCCAGGCGACGCCGGGGCCACTGGCCCGCTCGCTCGGGTCGTTCGCGTTCCAGCTGGTCCGCGGGGCGATGGTCCGCGAAGGGGCCGAGCCGCCGGCGCTGCTCACCGGCGCCGACCAGGATCGCATCATCGCCGAGCTGCTGGCGGGCGACGTCGAAGACGGCCGGATCTCCTGGCCCCCGGCGCTCAGCGAGCCGGTCCGCGCCTCGAAGGGCTTCCGCTCCGAACTCCGCGCCTTCCTCGCGGAGTGCACGGAGCTGGGGGCGAGCCCGGCGGAACTGCGTGCCACCGGCGATGCGGTCTGGACAGCGGCCGCCGACTTCGTGGAGGAGTACCGCACCGTGCTCGACGCCTTGCGGTCCGCCCACCGCGACGCCGCCGACCTCCTCGGTGAGGCGGCGGGGATCCTCCGTACGGCGGACGCCGCGACGCTCGGAGCGCTGGCACCACTGCGCGTGGTGCTCATCGACGACGCCCAGGAGCTGACGCGCGGCGGGATCGGCGTGGTGCGCGCGCTCCTCGACCGCGGCATCGCCGTGCAGGCCTTCGGCGACCCCGACATCTCCTCCGGTGCCTTTCGCGGGGCCAGTCCCGAGCTGTTCGCGCAGCTCACCGGCGCGCTCGGCGCCGTGCACGTGCTCGACGGCGCGCACCGCCAGCGTCCCCTGCTGACCGCGCTGACGCGCACGGTGACGCAGGCGATCGGGGTGTCCGGACGGGTCGAGCACCGGCGGGCGCCGGCACCGGCGGCGGAGGACGACGAGGCCGAGGTGTCGACGTTCCTCGCCCCGTCCCCCTACGAGGAGTTCGACCGGATCGCCGGGGTCATGCGCGACTGGCATCTCCGGGCCGGAATCCCCTGGGAGCGGATGGCGGTCATCGCCCATGACACCCGTCAGGTCACAGCCCTCGAGACCGAGCTCGCCGCGCGCGAGATCCCGACGAGGGCCGCGGGGGTGCAGCGCCCGCTCGGCAGCGAGGGGATCGTGCGCGACATCGTCGGCATCGTGCGGCTCGCGTTGACCCCGGACGAAGAGCGCACGGTGCAGGCCTGGGAGGAGGCGCTGCGCACACCCTTCGGTGGCATGGACGCGATCGCGCTCCGTCGGCTGCGCGCGCGGCTCCGCCACCTCGAACTCGGCCAGGGCGGGTCGACTCCGGCGCGCGAGCTCCTGCGCGCGGCGATGTCGGCACCGGCCACCCTCACCCTCATCGATGCACCGGAGTCACGGACTGCCGAGCGCTTCGCCGAGACCGTAGCGGGCGTCGCCCGTGCCGCGGCGGAGGGAGAGACGATCCATGACCTCCTGTGGCGCATCTGGGAGCAGGCCAGGGCCGTCGACGGGCGGCGGCTGCACGTCGCGTGGCGGGAGATCTCGCTGCTGCCCACCGGCGCCGAGACGGCACGGTCGCTCGACGCCCTCGTGGCCCTCTTCGACGCGGCCAAGCGCTTCGTCGAGCGCACCCCGAACGAGCGCCCCGAGGTCTTCGTGCGCGACATCCTCGACAGCGAGGTGCCGGAAGACACGCTGTCGTCGCCCGAGCGGCCGGGCACGGTCACGCTGCTCACGCCGGCCACCGCGCTCGGGACGGAGTTCGACGCCGTGGTCGTCGCCGGGGTCCAGGACGGCGTCTGGCCCAACGTGCGACTGCGCGGCGGGCTCCTGCAGACCTGGCGGCTGGCGGACGCGCTGACCGCGGCTCGCTCCGGCCTGCCGGCCGAGGTGCCGGACGTCCTCGACCGGCGTCGCGCCGCGCTCCACGACGAGCTGCGGCTGTTCGTACGGGCGATCTCGCGCGCCCGCCACCGGCTGCTCATCACCGCCGTCGACGACGACGATCTGACGCCCAGCGCCTTCTTCGGCTTCCTTCCCGCGCCGCAGCCGTCCGAGCGCCATCCCTCCGCAGAGCACCCCCTCACTTTGCGTGGGCTGGTCGCGCGGTACCGCCGGGTGCTCACCACGGCCCACTCCGAACCGGCGCAGCGCGAGGCCGCCGCCCAGCTCGCCGTCCTGGCGAGGGAGGGGGTGCCGGGAGCGCATCCGCACGACTGGTACGGGGTCACGGCGCCGTCGACGGCCGCGCCGCTGCGCGATCTCGCCGCGAGCGGAGCACGGGTGTCGCCCTCGGCCGTGGAGTCGTACGAGGAGTGCGGGCTCAACTGGGTCGTCTCGGCCCTCGGAGGCGATACGGTCATGCCGCCGACGGCCGGTATCGGCACGATCGTCCACGAGGCGATGGAGCGCGTACCGGACGGCGACCTCGAGCGCATGCGCGAGATCGTCGAGGAGCACTGGCCGGAGCTCGACTTCGAGACGGCGTGGATCGGTCGCAAGGAGCGTCGTCGCGCCGACCTGTTCATCGACCGGTTGCACAGCTATCTCGGCGAGGTGAGGCGAGACGGCGGTCGCATCCTCGGCAGCGAGGTGGAGTTCCGGTTCGCCGTCGACGTGTCCGGCGAGACCGCCGAGCCCACCGTGCACCCGGTGGGAGAGGACCGCGGTCACCGTGCCATCGTGCACGGCTACATCGACCGGGTCGAGGCGTACCCGCCCGGGGCGGGCGAGCACGGCCCGGCCCGAGGACGCGGCTGGCAGTCGATGTCCGGCGGGCCGGAGGGGACCACGGTGGTCGTCGACCTCAAGACCGGCAAGACCGATCCGGAGTCGGACGGCGGCGTGGTCGATCATGCCCAGCTCGCGGCCTATCAGATCGCGGTGCAGGAGGGCCTCGTGCCGGGGGCCGCGCCGGGCTCGCTCGGGGGCGCACGTCTCGTCATCGTCTCGAAGACGCTGGCCAAGAGCGACTACCGCGTCGCGCACCAGCACGCGCTGGACGCCGAGGCGCGGTCGCAGTTCCTGAACCGGGTCGCCGAGGTCGCCCGCGGCATGTCGGCGGCGAGCTTCACGGCTCAGGTCGAGGCGCACTGCGCGGACACGCAGCGCCGGGTGCATCCCTGCCGGATCCACACCGTGCCGGCGGTGAGCGCATGACCGCAGGAACCCCGGACGCCGTGCTCTCGGCGACCGACATCGCCGCCGCGCTCGGACTCCCGACCCCGACGCCCGCCCAGCAGCAGGTGATCGAGGCTCCCCTCGAGCCCGCCCTCGTCGTCGCCGGAGCCGGCAGCGGCAAGACGGAGACCATGTCGGCCCGGGTGGTCTGGCTCGTCGCGAACGGGCTCGTCCGCCGGGACGAAGTCCTCGGACTCACGTTCACCCGCAAGGCGGCGGGGGAGCTGGCGGAGCGCATCGGCGCCCGCCTCGCGGTCGTCGACGAATACGGTCGGCGGGGTCTGCTCCCGCATCTCCCGGAGATCGTCGCCGGAGAGGCGCTGCGCCGCGTGGCGGAGGCCGCGCCGGGGCGGCAGCGTGAACTCGTGCGCGCCCACGTCCTCGATGACCTCGCGCGGCACTACGGCACGGGCGGGCAGCCCGGTGCGGTCCGCACGGCCGAGGACCTCCTCATCCGTCCTCGCGTATCGACCTACAACGCCTTCGCGGACGGCATCGTCCGCGAGCACGCCGCGCGCATCGGCCGGGACCCCGATGTGGCGATGCTCAGCCAGGCGGCGTCCTGGATGCTGGCGCGCGAGGTCGTGCTCCGCAGCGACCTGCCGGAGCTGGAGGAGGTCGACTACGCCCTGGGAACGGTCATCGACGCCGTGCAGCGGCTCGCCGGCGAGGCCCTCGATCACCGGGTCGACCTCGCGGAGGCGGAGCGCCTCGCCGCGGCGCAGGCCGCGGCGTTCGAGCCCTACCGCTCCCACGCCGACGTCGAGAAGGCGGCGGTCAACCTCCGGAGTCTGTCGACCCTGACCCGTCTCGTCCGGGACTACATCGCCGAGAAGGACCGGCGCGGAGTGCTCGACTTCGCCGACCAGGTTTCCGGCGCGTTCGACATCGTCGAGTCGGCTCCGGACGTCCGCGCCGAGCTCCGCGAGCAGCACCGGGTCGTGCTGTTGGACGAGTATCAGGACACCTCCGTGATCCAGACCCGCTTCCTCGCCGAGTTGTTCCGCGACACGGCCGTGATGGCCGTCGGCGATCCGCATCAGTCGATCTACGGCTGGCGGGGGGCCAGCGCCGACAACCTCTACGCGTTCCCCCGGTCCTTCTCGAGCACGGGCGACGTGCGCACCTACAGCCTCATGACGAGCTGGCGCAACGATCGGAGCATCCTCGACATCGCCAACCGCGTCCTCGAGCCGCTGCAACGCCCCGGACTCGACGTCCCGCCGCTGGAGCCGCGGCCGGGCGCGGGGGAGGGCACGGTCGCCGTGCGCTACCCGTTCACCGTCGACGACGAGGCCGCCGAGGTCGCGGCCTGGTTCGCCGAGCGCCGCGCCGCCCATGACGAGACCTCGACGTCCCCGCACACCGGCGCGATCCTGTTCCGGTCCAAGCGCCACATGCAGACCTTCGCCGGCGCGCTCGCCGCGCGGGGGATTCCGCACCGCATCCTCGGACTGGGCGGACTGCTCGCCACGCCCGAGGTCGTGGACGTGGTCTCGACGCTGCGGGTGGTGCACGATCCGACGGCCGGCTCGGCGCTGATCCGGCTCCTCACCGGCCCCCGCTTCGGGGTCGGGGTGGCGGACATGGCCGCGCTCTACGAGCTGGGACGGGCGATCGCGGAGCGCGACACCGCCCTCATGCCCCTCCCCGAGGAGGTGCGGGCGCGGCTGCGCTCGTCCCGTGGCGCCGACGAGGCCGTCTCCATCGTGGACGCGGTGGACATCGTACGCGCGGTGCGCGACGACTATCGCCTGCTGGAGGGCATCACCCCGGAGGGGCGCGCCCGGATCCGGTCCGCGGGGGAGATGCTGGAACGCCTTCGTCGCGCATCGTCCCAGCCCATCCCGGAGCTCATCCGACTCATCGAGCTGGAGCTGCGGTTGGACATCGAGCTCGCCGCCAACGAGACCCGAGGACCTGCGCGGGTCGCAGCCACACAGTTGCGGGCGTTCGCCGACGAGGTGCGGGCGTTCCTCGCCGCCGACGAACGCGGCACCATCGGCAGCCTGCTGGCCTGGCTCGACAAGGCGGAGAGCACCGACGAGCTCATGCCCCGTCCGGAGCCGCCGGAGGCCGGCGTCGTGCAGCTGCTCACGATTCACGGGTCGAAGGGCCTGGAGTGGGATGCCGTCGCCGTCGTGCGCCTCGTCGTCGACGAGCTGCCGGCGCGGGTGTCCGACACCTCCGGGTGGTTCGGGTTCGGCGTGGTGCCCTTCGCGCTGCGCGGAGACCGCGACGCGCTTCCGCGCTTCGTCTGGGATCCGGAGGAGGCGATGGAGGGCGAGACCGACCCCGGCAAGCGGCAGAAGCTCGCCCAGGCGTCGCTGTCGGGCGGCGCGACGAAGGCGAACCCGCACGGCGGCGCGCTCAAGCGGTTCAAGGACGCCTACCGTGAGTACCAGCGGCAGGAGGAGCGCCGTCTCGCCTACGTGGCGATCACCCGAGCGAAGAGCGACCTGCTGCTCAGCGGGGCGCACTGGGCGGGTCAGAAGGCACCACGCACCCCGAGTCCGTACCTGCTGGAGGCCATCGACGTCCTCGGGCTCGACGAGATCCCGCCGGTCGATCCGGACGAGAACCCGTACGACGGCCCCGGGGCCACGCTGCACTGGCCGCTCGATCCGCTCGGAGGACGGCGCGGGGTGGTCGGTGCCGCGGCCGCAGTCGTCGAAGAGGCCCTCCAGGACGACGCCGTCGTGCCGACGGAGGAACTGCGTCGGCTGCTGGAGGAGCGCGCGGCCCGCCAACGCGGGACGGACGCGCAAGCCCCGACCCGGGTTCCCGCGTCGCGGTTCAAGGACTACGTCACCGACTACACCGGCACCCTGTCCTCGCTCGTGCGTCCGATGCCGGAGCGTCCGTACCGTCAGACCCGTCTGGGGACCCTGTTCCACGCGTGGGTCGAGCAGCGCTCAGAACTCGTCGGTGTGGGAACCCGGGTCGACGAGGCGCTCTGGGAGATCGACGAGGACGAGCCCGAGGGCGACAGCGCCCCGGGCGCTTCCGCATCCGGGGCTGCGGCGGACGCCGCCGACCTCGCTGCGCTGCAGGAGACATTCGAGCGGAGCGAGTGGGGACCGTTGCAGCCGCTCGCCGTGGAGATCGAGATCGACTTCGCGCTGGGAGCCGGCCTTCCGGGGCTGCACTCAGGCGCGGACGCGCACATCGTCATCTGCAAGCTCGACGCGGTGTACCGACGCGCCGACCGCGGCGGACGGATCGAGATCGTGGACTGGAAGACCGGGCGGGCGCCACGGACGCCACAGGAGCGCGAGGAGCGGATGCTGCAGCTCGCCCTCTATCGGCTCGCGTACCATCGGCGCTTCGGCGTTCCGCTGGAGGAGATCGACGTGGCGCTGTACTACGTGGCCGATGACCTCGTCATCCGCGGGGATCGCGTCTACTCCGAGGAGGAGCTCTTCCAGCGCTGGAGCGCCGCCCGCGCCGCGCGCTGAGCCTCTTCGGAGTCGTCGTCGTCCGCGGCCGGGGACGAGGCGAAGGCGGAGGACTCGCTTCGTCCGCCCCCTCGCGTCTCGGCGAACGCGTGTGCGACGCCGGAGAGGTCCTCGGTCTCGATGCTCGCCACCGCGGCGCGGTGCTCCGCGTCGGGTTGCGACGGTGCACCCCCAGGCACATCCAGGTCGGCCGACACGTCGGCCGGCGCGTCGCGGTCCGCGTCGTCCGTCTCCGCCACCCAGAGCTCTTCGGGGTTGTAGGCGTCGGTCTGCATCGAGGTGTCCACCTCCGGAGCGGCCGCCACCGGCACGCGGTCGAGCGCGTCCATCGCGGAGTCGACGTCCGAGCGACGATCGCCGGGCACGCCGAGGTCGTCATGGCGCAGGCCGTCGGCCAGAGCCTCGAGCAGAGCCGCGGCATCCTCCACGATGTCCTCGCGCCGCAAGGCGTCGCCGTGGACGAGCCAGCGCGCGAACTCCAGTTCGGCGAGCAGGCGCGCGCGAACCTCGAGCCCGGCGTCGGGAGTGCGGTCCATGGTGCGGGCGTAGGCGCCGTGCACGTCGGCCGCCGCGTCGGGAGCCGCGGACAGCCAGGAGAGATCGAGTGCCGGATCGCCGACCGCGAGACCGTGCCAGCCGATCACGCCGGTGACCTCGGGGCCGCGCTCGGGGTGGTCGTCGAAGAGGAAGGACGTCGCCTGCGCGCCGCCGAGGACGACCGTCGACTCGAAGCGCCAGAGGTCGTCGTCGGCGACGGCATCCCGCCACCTCACCGTGAGGCGGGCGGGGACGCGTCCGGTGGCGGCCGCGGTGTCGACGAGCCGCTCCAGTTCGGCGCGGCTCTCCTCGGCGCTGCGCATCACGAGTCCGGCGCCGCGGACGACCGACGTCGGCAGCCCGTGCACGGCGGCGATCGCGGCTCCCATGGATTCCGCCGCGCCGCGTCCGGCTGGCACCATCGACGCCTCGATCTGGAAGCCGGGGAGCAGCTCGGTCACGAGCGCGCGCCCTTCGCCCACCCTGGTCTCGCCGATGTAGCCGGGGGCGCGGAACGGCAGCATGGCACGCGCGCCGTCGGTGAGGGCGCGCAGCGCCAGGGCCTCTGCCGCCAGCTCCCGCGCCGCGTCGTCGTCGTCCGCCACGCGGATCGCGAGTTCCCGGCCGTCGGCGAGGGAGGCGACGGCGGAGTCGAAGCGCCCGTCGCCGTCCGCGGTGAGCGCCCGGGTGCCCGTGACCTCCGCGCCGGGAAGTGCGGCCGTCACCGCCGCGGCTAGAGTGAATGGAGAGCGTCCCATGCCCCCAGGGTAGGTCGGCTCAGGGGCGGTCCCGCCTCCGCCACGCCCGTGAAAGGGGGAGTCGATGAGCATTCCGCGCCCGTTCTTCGACCGCGCCGCCGAACTCCGCGAGGAGGAGGGCGTGCTCGAGCGTCTGCGCGACGACGCGGGCTCGCGCGTCGTCGTCGTCCGGGAGGGACGTGTGCGTGTGGCGGCCTCCGCGCTGCTGCGCGTCTCCGCGGACGAGGTCGCGGACGGGACATGGGCGCTGCTCGGCCGGGATGCCGACGGCACGGCGCTCCTGCTCGCCGCGCTGCCGCCGGAGACCGATGCCCTCGACACCGCGCCCGACGAGATCTGGCTCGGGCTCCGCGACCTCGGCGGGCGCCTGGACGCGGCGGAGTCCGAGGTCCTGGTCGCCGCCGTCGCCCTGGCCGGCTGGCTCCGCGACGCCCCGTTCTGCCCCACCTGCGGCGGAGGGACGGAGCTGCGCAACGCGGGCTGGTCTCGGCGGTGCCTGGTGTGCGGGCGCGAGCACTTCCCGCGGACCGATCCTGCCGTGATCGTCGCCGTCGAGAGCGCGGACGGCGAGCGGCTGCTGCTCGGCGCCAACGCCAACTGGGGCGGACGCATGTACTCCTGCTTCGCGGGTTTCACCGAGGCGGGGGAGTCCCTCGAAGCCACCGTGCACCGGGAGATCGAGGAGGAGTCCGGCGTGCGGCTGTCGGCCCTCCGCTATGTCTCCTCGCAGCCGTGGCCGTTCCCGCGGTCGCTCATGGTCGGCTTCCGTGCCGTCGTGGAGGACGAATCGGCGGCCAGGGCCGACGGTGAGGAGATCATCGACGTGCGCTGGTTCACACGGGCGGAGATCGGTTCCGCGCTCGCCGGGGACGGCCCCGTCGGGCTGCCGGGGCCCGCGTCGATCGCGCGCGCTCTCATCGTCGACTGGTTCGAGGATCGCCCGTGAGCGCACTCGATGCCCTCGACGAGCGGCAGCGAGCGGCCGCATCGGTGCTGCGAGGACCGGTGGCGGTGCTCGCGGGGGCCGGTACGGGCAAGACCAGGGTCATCACCCACCGCATCGCGCACGGGGTGGACACCGGTGCCTATTCTCCGTCGCGCGTGATGGCGGTGACCTTCACCGCGAAGGCCGCCGGCGAGCTCCGCGGTCGCCTCCGTGCCCTGGGGATCGAGGGTGTCGCCGCTCGCACCTTCCATGCCGCCGCTCTCGCGCAGCTCAACTTCTTCTGGCCCACGTTGGCGGGGGCTCCCGCGCCGTCGATCATCGACAACAAGGTGCGCATGCTCGGCCAGGCCGCCGACGCCATCCGCCTGCGTCCTCGAACGGCGACCCTGCGTGACATCGCGTCGGAGATCGAGTGGCGGAAGGTGTCGATGATCTCGATCGACCGGTACGCCGAGCTCGGACGCCCGGTCAGCGGGGTCGACCCCACGCAGCTCGTGGAGTTGATGCGCGGCTACGAGGCGCTCAAGGACGAGCGTCACCAACTGGACTTCGAGGACGTGCTGCTCGCGTGCGCGGGGATGCTGGAGACCGAGCCGCGCGTCGCAGCCGCCGTCCACGAGCAGTACCGGCACTTCACCGTCGACGAGTTCCAGGACGTGTCGCCGCTGCAGAACCGGCTTCTGGAGCTGTGGCTCGGGGATCGTCACGACATCTGTGTCGTCGGTGATGCCAGCCAGACGATCTACTCCTTCGCCGGAGCCGACCAGCGGTTCCTGCTCGAGTTCGAACGGCGGCATCCGGACGCGACCGTCGTACGACTGGAGACCAACTATCGGTCGCAGGCTCCCATCCTGACGGCGGCCAACGCGCTGATGCGCGGTCGCCCCGGGGCGCTGGAGCTGATCCCTGCCCGGGAGCAGTTCACCGCCGAGCCGCCGACGATCACGGCCTACGACTCGGAGGCCGAGGAGGCCGCAGGCATCGCGGCCGGCGTCGCCGCCCGCATCGCCGACGGCGCCTCGCCGGCCGAGATCGCCGTGCTGTACCGGGCCCACGCGCAGTCCGCGGTGCTGCAGCAGGCCCTCGCCGCCGAGGGGATCGCCACCTCGGTGCTCGGCGGCACGCGGTTCTTCGCCATGCCGGAGGTGCGTCAGGCGATCCTCGCGCTCCGAGCTGCCGCCGTCGCGCCGACCGAGCACGGATTCCTGCCCGGGGTGCGACGCGTGCTTCGGGAGCTGGGGCTGACCGAGGAGCCGCCGACGGCCGGGGGAGCGCAGCGCGACGGCTGGGAAGCGCGTCGCGCCATCCTGCGGCTTGCCGAGGAAGCGGGTCCGGAGACGACGCTCCGGTCGTTCAGCGACGAGCTCATGGCCCGTGCCAAGGATCAGCACGAGCCGACCATGCGGACGGTGACCCTCTCGACCCTGCATGCGGCGAAGGGCCTCGAGTGGCCGCACGTCTATCTCGCCGGGTGGGCGGAGGGGTCTCTCCCCATCTCGTACGCGACGACGTTCGAGGCCGTCGATGAGGAGCGACGCCTCGCGTATGTCGGGATCACGCGGGCTGCGCGCACGCTGGAGCTCTCGTGGGCGCGGTCGGCAGGGCGCGGCGAACGGGCGCCGTCCCGGTTCCTGGCGGAGATGGGGACGACGGGTCGCGGCACAGGCATTCTGCGCGAAACCGCACCGAGCGCCACACGATCGCGCCGTCCGCGCTGATCCTGGCGATGCGCGCCGGATCGGCCGCGGCCAGGAGGTGCGCCGCGACGGCACCGGCCGACGCCACCCTGGCGAGCGTGATGCGCCCGGGGTCGCGGCCCACGAGCTGAGCATGGATCAGCGGCCAGGCAGGGTCGCGCGCCGTGTCCTCGGCATCCCGGCAGCTCAGACACGGGGTGAGCCCGGGCGAGACGAGCGGTCCCACCGTGATGCGCGACGGCTCGATGGCGATCGGCAGATGCGAACGGTCGGTCCGGAGGAACGGCGCGAACTGCACGGCCGCGGCCGCGCCGGGGACGAGGAGGACGGCGACCGTGGTCGAGGCCGGTGCCTCGTCCGATGCGAGCGGGACCCCCTCGTCGGCCAGCGTCTCGCACAGCCGCCCCTCGGCGCGGGTGTCGGTGAGCCCGAGCGCGGAGACCCGGGCGGCGCGCGGGCGGACGGGCTCGTCCTGCAAGGCCGGTTCGAGGACGGCCAGTAGTCGGCGGGCGTCCTCCCGCGGTGCGCCCGCGCGATGGGCGACGACGTCGAAGGCGCTGCGCCGGAATCCTCGACGCATGCGGCTGAGGAGCCGTTCGACCCACGGCGCGGACGCGGGGATGCGGATGGCGGGGTCGTCGCCCACCTGGAGGGTCGTTCCGTCTCGCCAGAGCAGCGGCAGCGCGGGGTCGAGACGGGTCAGGGTCGTCGGGGTGAGCGGCACCTCTCGATTCTGCGGATCACCGAGGGAGCGCAGGTCGATTCGAGGGATCGGTGGAGAAGTCGGCGTTCCGCCCGAGGTCGGGGAGAAAGAGTGATCGTGCTCCCCGGCTCGGCTGAGAAGGACTCAGACCGGACGCCCGCCTTCCGGATCGTCGCCGTCGGGCGCCGCGTCGTCGCCTTCGGCGGGCGTCTGTTCTGAGAAGTCGTCGCCGTCCAGCAGGCGGGCAAGGGCCTCGTCGAACTCGTCGGCCTCCGGCTGCTCGCCGCGCTCAGCGGCCTGCAGGCGGGCGATCAGCGCTGTCGGGTCGTCGATGTCCTCTGCGGTGGGCATGAGGTCCGGGTAGTCCCACAGGGAGTCCCGGGCCGCGACACCGACCGCGTCGGTGACCGCACGCCACATGGCCGAGGCTTCACGGATGCGCCGTGGTCGGATCTTGAGCCCGACCAGCGCGCCCAGGGCATCCTCGGCAGGACCGCCGACCGCCCGCCGACGCCGTGCCGCCTCGGCGATCCTGCCGCCGTCCGGCAGCCGGGAGGTGGCGTCCGCGGTGACGACGTCGACCCACCCGTCGATCGTCGCGATGAGGTTCTCCAGCCGGGCGAGGGCTTCGCGCTGCGCCTCGGTCTGCGTGGGCAGCAGGGCGCCGCCCTCGATCGCCGCACGCAGCTCCTCGGGGTTCGAGGGGTCGAGGCGGCTCGCCACATCCTCCAGAGCGTCGACGTCGACCGTGACGCCCCGGGCGAAGTCGGTGATCTGCGCCATCACATGCAGGTGCAGCCACTTGGCGTGCCGGTACAGGCGGGCGTAGGCGAGCTCGCGTGTCGCCACGTAGAGGGCGATCTGATCCTGGGGGATCTCGAGCCCCTCCCCGAAAGCGGTGAGGTTCTGCGGGATCACGGCGGCCGTGCCCGCCGGCAGCACGGGGATGCCGACATCGCCGCCGGACACGACCTCGAGGGAGAGGTTGCCGAGCACCTGCCCGAACTGGGCGGCGAACACCGAGCCGCCCAGGCCGCGCATCAGGCGTCCCGCACCCTGCACCACGCCGCGCATCTCCTCCGGCACCTGGGTGTCGAGGGCAGCCGTCAGCGCGTCGGCGATGCTGGTGGACACGGGGTCCGCGATCTCCTTCCACACCGGGAGCGTCTTCTCGACCCATTCGCCGCGGGTCATCGCCACCGGCGGGTCCGCGAGCTCGGAGATGGTGGTCGCCTCGCCCAGCCAGAGGCCGGCGAGAGCGAACGAGTCGGCGAGGGAGGACCGCGAGCCGTCTCCGATGCCCTGGCCCTCGCGGTTCGCGATGTGCAGGGCCTGCCGCAGTGAGTTCTCCCACGGGTCGCCGCCGAAGGCGCCCTGGAGTTGCGCCATGATCGTCTGCATCATCGCCGGGTCGAAGGTGAAGCCGTCCATTCCCTGGAACGCGTCGCGCAGCGCCTCGGGGTCGATGTCTCCGCCGCCCTGGTTCGAGAGCATCCGTCGCAGGAACTCCTGGAAGTCCTCCGGGTTCGGTTCGTTGTCTGCCATGTCGCTCGCCCTCTCAGCACGTCTGAAGCCGTGGCATCTACGCTAGTCACAGGTTTCAGTGCGCGACCCCGAAGCGGGCAGATCGCTGTACGCCGCTCGCGAACGACGGAGGATTGCTGTGGAACGACCGCGCGCAGGGAAGCTCGGACTCGGTGTCTGGGCACTGGTGGTCGCGCTCGCCGCGCTCGCCGTCCTCACCTTCCTGCCGTCGCCGTATGTGATCCAGCGTCCCGGCCCCGTGTACGACACCCTCGGCACGGCGAAGAACGCCGACGGCGAGCAGGTCCCGCTCATCAGCGTCGACGGGACCGAGACGTACGAGACGGGCGGGACGCTCGACCTGACGACCGTCCAGGTTGTCGGCAACCGGGAACGGACGCCGAGCTGGTTCGAGCTCGCCCTCGCGTGGATGGACGCGTCGCGGGCCGTCGTGCCGCTGGACGCGGTGTTCCCCGAAGGCGTGACCACCGAGCAGCGGGACGAGCGGAACGCGATGCTCATGGTCGACTCGCAGCACGAGGCCACGGCCGCCGCGCTGAACGAGCTCGGCTACGACACCGGAGCCGAGGTCGTGGTGGTGGACGCCGTCGAAGGGTCGCCGGCCGACGGCCTGCTGCAGGCGGATGACGTGATCACCGCGATCGACGGCACGCCCGTCACCTCGGCGACTGCACTCCGCGAAGCCATCCAGGAGGCCGGCGGCGATCCGGTGGCACTCACGGTGCGCCGTGACGGCGACGAGCAGACGGTCGAGATCACGCCGGAGGAGCAGACCCAGGAAGGCACGACGTCGTGGCTCATCGGCATCACCCTGCGCACCGACTACGACTTCGAGGTCGACGTCACGATCCAGCTCGACAACGTCGGCGGCCCCAGCGCGGGGATGATGTTCGCCCTCGGGATCATCGACACCCTGACGCCGGGCGAGCTGAACGGCGGCAAGGAGGTCGCGGGCACCGGGACGATCGATGCCGAGGGGACCGTCGGCCCGATCGGCGGCATCCGCCAGAAGCTCTACGGTGCTCGCGACGCCGGTGCGGACTACTTCCTCGCGCCGGAGGCCAACTGCGATGAGGTCGTGGGGCACGTGCCGGACGGCCTGCAGGTCATCCGCACTGCGACCCTCGACGAATCGCTCGCGGCGCTGGAGGTCATCGCCGAGGACGGCGACGTCGACGCCCTGCCGACCTGCGACGTCCCGGCCACCTGAGCCGGCGCGGGTCGTGACCCCGCCGTGACCGGTGTGACAGCCCCCCCACAGCGAGCGGTGCCTAGGATGGAGGGGTGACCTCGACCCCAGCCCAGCCCCCGGCCACGCCTCGAACCTCCCGACGCATCCTCGGAATCTCCCTGGTGATCATCGCCGCGCTCATCGCGGCGTTCTTCGTCTTCGCGTCGCTCTACACCGAATTCCTCTGGTTCGACCAGGTCGGGTTCACCGGCGTGCTCACCACGCAGTGGATCGCGACGGCGGTGATGTTCGTCATCGGCTTCCTCGGCATGGCGGTTCCGCTGTTCGTCGTCATCCAGCTCGCCTACCGGCTGCGTCCGGTCTACGTCCGGCTGAGCTCGCAGCTCGACCGCTACCAGGAGGTCATCGAGCCGCTGCGCCGCCTCGCGATGTGGGGCATGCCCATCTTCTTCGGCCTCTTCGCGGGGTTCGCGGCGGCCGGCAACTGGAAGACCGTGTGGCTCTGGGCCAACGGCGTCGCGACCGGTGAGGTCGACCCGCAGTTCAATGTCGACACCGGGTTCTACATGTTCGCGATGCCGTTCTACTCGATCCTCCTCGCGTTCGTCTCGGCGGTCCTGCTGCTGAGCCTTCTCGTCACTGCGCTCGTGTCCTACCTCTACGGCTCCGTGCGCATCGGCCAGGGCGAGCTGCGCATCTCGAAGCCGGCCCGCATCCAGCTCGCGGTCATCGCGGGCCTGTACCTGCTCGTGCAGGCGGCGAGCCTGTGGCTGGACCGCTACAAGACCCTCGTCGAGCCGGACGACCGGATCACCGGTGCCGCCTACACGGGCGCCAACGCGACCATCCCCGGCCTCGGCATCCTCGCGATCATCGCCGCCGTCGTGGCCATCCTCTTCTTCGTCACGGCCGTCATCGGCCGCTGGCGCTTCCCGCTCGCGGCGACCGCGCTGCTGATCGTGGCCTCGCTCGTCATCGGCATCGGCTACCCCTGGGTGGTCACCACCTTCCAGGTGAAGCCGAACCAGAACGCCTATCAGGCCGAGTACTACCAGCGGAACATCGACGGCACGAAGGAGGCCTACGGCGTCGCCGACCTGGAGACCACGGCTTTCGAGGCCGAGACCGACGCCGAGGCGGGGCAGCTCCGCGCCGACGCCGAGACCACTGCATCGATCCGCATCATGGACCCGAAGGTCATCCCGCCGACGGTCCGCCAGCTCGAGCAGTATCGCGGCTACTACCAGTTCCAGACCAACATGGACGTCGACCGCTACGAGATCGACGGGGTGAAGCAGGACACGGTCGTCTCCGTCCGCGACCTCGACATGTCGGGTCTCGGCGACGGCGACAACTGGAACAACCGGGTCGCGGTCTACACGCACGGCTACGGCCTCGTCGCCGCGGCGGGCAACCAGCGCACGACCGACGGCGAGCCCGTCTTCCTCGAGCGCGGCATCCCCACCTCGGGCTTCCTGTCCGAGCAGGGTGACTTCGAGCCGCGGGTCTACTTCGGCGAGAACTCCCCGGAGTACTCCATCGTCGGCGCCCCGGAGGGGGCCGACCCGGTCGAGATCGACTACCCGCGGGGCAAGGACGGCTCGAGCGAGACGAAGACGACGTTCTCCGGGAACGGCGGGCCGAAGATCGGCGACAGCTTCACCAAGCTGCTCTATGCGCTCAAGTTCCAGTCGGAGCAGATCCTGTTCTCGAACCTCGTCAACGAGGACTCGCAGATCCTCTACGACCGCGACCCGACGACGCGCGTGCAGAAGGTCGCGCCGTACCTCGAGCTCGACAGCGACCCGTACCCGAGCGTCGTGGACGGCCGCATCGTCTGGATCGTGGACGGCTACACGACGAGCTCGACCTACCCGTACTCGACGAGCGTGAGCCTGTCCGACGCGATCGCCGACTCGAACGTCCCGACGCCGTCGCTCGCGATCGACGACATCAACTACATCCGCAACTCGGTCAAGGCCACGGTCGACGCCTACGACGGCTCGGTCACGCTGTACGCCTGGGACGAGGAGGACCCGGTCCTGAAGACCTGGCAGAAGGTCTACCCGTCCACCCTCAAGCCGATCAGCGAGATGTCCGGCGAGCTCATGAGCCACGTCCGGTACCCGACCGATCTGTTCAAGGTGCAGCGCGACATCCTCGGCATCTACCACGTCGACAAGGCCGGCTCGTTCGCCCAGCAGGACAATCGCTGGCAGACGCCGAACGACCCGCGCAGCGACGCGATGCTGCAGCCGCCGTATTACCTGACCATGCAGATGCCGGGTCAGGACGAACCGCGGTTCTCGATGTTCTCCACGTTCATCCCCGCCTCCCAGGGCGCGGGCGGCAGTCGTGACGTGCTGATGGGCTACCTCGCCGTCGACTCGGATGCCGGCGCCGAGAAGGGCGTGAAGGCCGAGGGGTACGGGCAGCTGCGCATGCTCGAGATCGACACCGACACCACGGTGCCCGGCCCCGGTCAGGTGCAGAACACCTACAACTCCGACACGGCCGTGGTCCCGCAGCTCAACCTGCTCCAGCAGGGGGAGTCCGAGGTCATCTACGGCAACCTGCTGACCCTGCCCGTCGGTGGCGGTCTGCTCTACGTCCAGCCGGTGTACGTGCAGTCGTCCGAGGGGACGCAGCTGCCGCGTCTGCAGAAGGTGCTCGTCGCCTTCGGTGACCGGGTGGCCTTCGAGAACACGCTCACGGAGGCGCTGGACACGCTGTTCGGCGGCGACTCCGGCGCGACCGGTGGTGACGACGAGGTCGAACCCACCGATCCGGGCACGACCGATCCCGACACCGGGGAGACGCCGACCACGCCGACGCCGACGGATGAGCAGGCCGATGCTCTGGCGAAGGCGCAGCAGGCGCTGCTCGACCGCCAGGCGGCTCTCGCCGAGGGCGACCTGGAGAAGTTCGGCGAGGCGGACAAGCGCCTCACCGCGGCCGTCGAGAAGCTCCTGGAGCTGGAGGCCGCCGCGGGAGAGTGATCCTCCCCACGCACACGAAAGGGCACCCCCACGGGGTGCCCTTTCGCATTCCCGGCACCCATGCGCCGGAAGCCGGTCCGCCGCATCAGGCACTCGCGCGGAATCAGGCGACACCCGGCACGTGAGCCTGATTCCGCGCGGGTGCCTGCGTCCGCGTGCGGCGCGCCAGGACAGGCGGTCTCGCGGTAGCAGGCGGGCCCGCGAGGTCAGGCGACCTCTGGGCAGGAAGCCTGATCTGGCGCGAGTGCCTGAGTAGGCGGAGGGTTTTCTCCGGGACGGACCGTCGCGCGCGGAGGGGATGGCATGGGAGGGTGGAGGGAAACAGGGAGGGTGCCGTGGCTGAGCGCATCGTTGTGGGAGTGGTGGACACGTCGGCGGGACGACGGGCACTGGAGTGGGCGGCGCACCGCGCGCGGTCGCGGAAGGCCTCTCTGCTCCTCGCGAGCGTCGTCGGGGGAGCGGTCGGCGCCGTCGGGGAGGGCCCTGTGGTGGACGCCGCGATCGCGGCGGCGCGGAGTCTGCTGGAGGAGCACGCGGAGACGCTGAAGGATCAGGGCCTGGACGTCGACCTCGTCGTGCTCCGCGGCGACCCTGTCCGTCAGCTCGTGTCGACCACCGCGGGCGCGAACCTCCTCGTGATCGGAAGCGACTTCCGTCCGGATGACGCGGACAGCCCTCGGCGCGGCGCCCATGGGCTGCGCATCGTCGCCGACTCCTCCTGCCCCGTCGTGGTGATCCCCGACATCGAGACGAGCGACCGTCGCGGTGTCGTCGTCGGGGTGGACGGGTCTCCGATCTCGGAGGCTGCCGTCGCTTTCGCCGCTGCCGAGGCCGACCGTCTCGGCGAGCCCCTCGTCGCGGTGACGGTATGGACTCCCGTCCCCCTCCCGCGCGGAGCGAGGTCGTATCCCGAGCAGTACCTCTCCTCTATGCAGGAGCTGTCCGAGGAGACCCTCGCCGTCGCTCTCGGCGGATTGCGCTCGACCTATCCGGATCTCGAGATCGAGCCCCGGGTCGAACGCGGATACCCGTCCGAGGTCATCAACCGCGCCGCCGCCACCGCGAGCCTCGCCGTCGTCGGCTCGCACGGACGGGGGGCGGTCGCCCGTTTCCTGCTCGGCTCCATCAGCCACGAGGTGCTCGCGGCGCTCGTGGCGCCCACCGCCGTCGTGCGCTGACCGGGGGCCGCAGGCCTAGAGCGGGCTTGTCAGCACCTCGTGGAGCACGCGTCGGCTGTCGTCGCCGCCCGGCCCTGACCCGTCGGAGAGAGTCACCAGGGCCTTCCAGAGTGCCCAGCCGCGAGCCCGTCGCCAGGTCGCGGCGTCCAGGTCGACGGCGTCGCGGAACGCGTCGCGCGCGTCCCCGTCGAAGTACGTCCATGCCATGACGAGGTCGCAGGCGGGATCGCCGACGCCGCAGGTGCCGAAGTCGATCATCGCCGACAGGCGGCCGTCGCTGACGAGCAGGTTGCCCACGGCGACGTCGCCGTGGAACCAGACCGGCGAGGACTCCCACGCGCTGCTCGTCGCATCGAGCCAGACGCTCCGGCAGAGTCCCGCGTCCACGGTGCCGTCCAGCCGCTGGAGCGCGGCGTGGACCTCATCGCTGTAGACGCTCGGATGCGAACCGCGGAAGAACGAGTGCCGCCCGGCCGCCGAACCCGCGTCCACGGGCAGGGACCTCACGGTGCGGAGAACTGTCCCGAGATCGGCGGCGAGGCGAACGCGATCGAGCCCCCCGGCGCGCTCGACGGTGTCGCCGTCGAGCCACCGGCGGATCGACCACGGAAACGGGTAGCCCCGGCCGGGTTCCCCCAGCGCTACGACGGAGGGAACGGCGACGGGAAGCCTTCCGTCGAGGAACTCGAGCGCTCTGCTCTCCTTCTGCACGGCCGCGGCGTAGCCCTCGGCACGAGGAAGTCGCACCGACAACTCGTCACCGAGACGGAACGTCCGGTTGTCCCATCCCTGACGCGCCACGGCGCGGACGGGCAGGTGCGCCCAGCGGGGGAACTGCTCCGCGACGAGGTCGGCGACGAGCAGCTCATCGATGTCGACCGGTCGGTTCACCCCTCGATACTCGCAGAGGTCGGCTCCCGTCTCATGCGAAAGGCCCTCCGGCCTGGGATCACTCCCGGCCGGAGGGCCTTTCCTTTGTTGCGGGGACAGGATTTGAACCTGCGACCTCCGGGTTATGAGCCCGGCGAGCTACCGAACTGCTCCACCCCGCGGCACAAGAGATAACTTATCACGGATCCGGGGAGGCGTCGAATCGAGCGCGGCGCCGGCGGGTGCGAGAGGATGGCGTCATGTCTGAGAACACCGCCGTGCCCGTCGCCGTGTGCCAGTTCGCCCCCACCGATTCGCGCGAGCACAACAGGGAACGGATCGCGGAGCTGGCGACGGAGGCCGCACGGCTCGGGGCGAAGCTGATCGTGTTCCCTGAGTACTCGAGCTACTTCGTCGATCCGATGGACGAACGCCTCGCGGCCCATGCGGAGGATCTCGACGGCGAGTTCGTGACCGGACTGATCGGTCTGGCCGCGGAGCTCGCTGTCGTCATCGTCGCGGGCGTCACGGAGAAGGCCTCGGACGAGGGGCGCGTGCGCAACACGGTCGTCGCCGTGCGCGGCGACGGCATCCTCGCGGTCTACCGCAAGCAGCACCTCTACGACGCTTTCGGGCAGACCGAGTCGGACTGGGTGGAGCCGGGAGACATCGGCGAGCCCGCGGTGTTCGAGGTCGGCGGACTGCGCTTCGGACTGATGACCTGCTACGACCTGCGGTTCCCCGAGGTGTCGCGGCTTCTCGCGGTCGCCGGCGCCGATGCGCTCGTGGTGCCGGCGGAGTGGGTGCGCGGACCGCTCAAGGAGCAGCACTGGACCACTCTGCTCGCGGCGCGCGCCATCGAGAACACGGTGTTCGTGATCGCCGCGGACCACCCGGCGCCGATCGGCGTGGGGCACTCACGCATCGTCGACCCGCAGGGGGTCGTCCGCGCGGGCATCGGGCCGGAGCCGGGAGTGGCCCTCGGGGTGGTCGACGGCGCGGCGATCGCCCGCGTCCGTGCGACCAATCCCTCGCTGCGGGCCCGTCGCTACGCTGTGGTGCCGCGCTGACCGGACCCGCTCACGTGTTCAGGCCGGCGAGGCGCGCCGCCGCCTCCTCGAGGACATCGATGCGCTTGCATGCAGCGAAACGCACGAGCCCCGCATACGCCGGACGCTGCGCGGGGGACACGAAGGCGGTCAGCGGGATCGCCACGACGCCGGCACGGTCCGGGAGGGCACGGCAGAAGGCCGCCGCATCGGCGCCGCCGAGGGCCGTCGCATCGGCCACCGTGAAGTAGCCGCCCTGCGGTGCGTGGACCGTGAAGCCGGCTGCGCGGAGCCCGTCGCCGAGGATCCCGTGCTTGCGGGCGAGCACGGCGGCCGCGTCCGTGAAGAACGCGTCGTCGAGGCGGAGCCCGACGGCGACGGCGGGCTGGAACGGGGCGCCGTTGACGTAGGTGAGGTACTGCTTGACGGTCAGGACGGCCGTGATGAGCGCGGCGGGACCGTGGACCCAGCCGATCTTCCACCCCGTGGTCGAGAAGGTCTTCCCCGCCGACGAGATCGTGAGGGTCCGCTCCGCGGCACCGGGCACGGTGGCGATCGGGACGTGCGGGGTGTGGAAGGTGAGGTGCTCGTAGACCTCGTCCGTGACGATCACGGCGTCGTGCCGCGCCGCCAAACGCACCACCTCACGGCGCACCTCCTCGTCGAAGACGGCTCCGGTGGGGTTGTGCGGGTCGTTGACGAGGATGATCCTGGTCCGGTCCGTGACGGCCTCCGCGAGCTGATCCAGGTCGGGCTGGAAATCGGGCGCGCGCAGCGGCACCGTCCGCAGGCGAGCACCCGCGAGCGCCACCGCCGCGGCGTACGAGTCGTAGTAGGGCTCGAAGACGACGACCTCGTCGTCCGGCCCGTCGATGAGGGCGAGCAGGGTCGCGGTGAGGGCCTCGGTGGCCCCGGCCGTCACGATGACCTCGGAGTCCGGGTCGACCGTCAGACCGTAGAAGCGCTGCTGATGCTCCGCGATGGCCAGAAGCAGATCGGGGAACCCGCGTCCCGGCGGGTACTGGTTGAGGCCGCCGGCGATCGCGTCGCAGGCGGCGGTGAGCACCGCCTCCGGGCCGTCCTCGTCGGGGAAGCCCTGGCCCAGATTGATCGAGCCGGTTCGGGCCGCCGCGGCGGACATCTCTGCGAAGATGGTGGGCGCGACGGAACCGTCCGCGTCGAGCAGACCGGCACCGGCCGCCGTGCGACGCCATGCGCCGGGGATGACACTCATGAAGAACAGGCTAAGGCCATAGCTGAAACTCAAGCTCGGCATAAGGAACGCACAGGGATGCGGGGCATCCTGGAGGAGCGTTGAAGGAGCACACCATGAACCAGGACAACCCGCAGGACCGCCCGGCACCGGCGTCGGACGACGCCGTGTCGGCCGCACAGAACCCCCAGACCCCGGAGACCGCGTCCGGTGCGTCGTCGCAGGCCGCCGACGGTACCCCCGTGGCCCCGGCTGCTTCCGCACCGGCCGCCCCGCAGGGACATCACATGCCGCCGACGTTCGCGTCGCACGCCGCCGGCGCCCCGACCGTGGCCCCCGTGCCGCACGGGCTGGCCGCGCCCGGACCGACCGCGGCCGGCGTCCCCGGCGCCGCATTCGGCGTCCCGGCGCAGGACACCCGCCCGCTCGACGGCACGGTGCCGCCGGCTGAGCCGGCCCCCGCCGCCACGAAGGAGAAGTCGCGCGGCGGCACCCGCGTCGCGGCGTTCATCGTCGCGGCCGCCCTCGTCGGCGGCGTCGCCGGCTTCGGTGGCGGCGCGCTGCTCACCGGGTTGCAGGACTCGCCGTCCTCCGGGTCGGCGCAGGGACCGCAGACCGTCACGGTGAACAACCCCGGCTCGGTCAACGAGACCACCGCGGTCGCGACCGAGGCTCTTCCCTCTGTCGTGACCATCGAAGTCGCCGGCTCCCAGGAGGCCGGCAGCGGCTCGGGCGTCATCATCAGCAAGGACGGCTACGTCCTCACCAACACGCACGTCGTCACGCTCGGCGGGGCGGCGGCGGACCCGACGATCCGGGTCACGACCTCCGATGGCCGCATCTACGAGGCGACCGTGGTCGGCACCGACCCCATCTACGATCTCGCGGTGATCAAGCTCACCGACGCCGAGGGCCTGACCCCGATCAAGTTCGCAGACTCGTCGAAGCTGAACGTCGGCGACACCGCCGTAGCTCTCGGCGCCCCGCTGGGACTGGCGAACTCGGTCACCACCGGCATCGTGAGCGCACTGAACCGCAGCATCCAGATCGCCTCCTCCGCTCTGCCGGACTCCTCGTCCGAGGACGCCCCGCAGGAGCAGGCGCCGGAGGACGGCCAGGGCGAGGGGCCGTTCCAGTTCGATCTCCCCGGCAACAGCGGGCAGCAGGCCACCGAGTCGATCTCGATCGCGGTGATCCAGACGGACGCGGCGATCAACCACGGCAACTCGGGTGGGGCCCTCGTCAACAGCAAAGGCGAGCTGATCGGCATCAACGTCGCGATCGCGAGCTCGGGCAGCTCCGAGGAGTCGGGCTCGATCGGCATCGGCTTCGCCATCCCGTCGAACATCGCCGAGCGCGTCGCGGACGAGATCATCGCCGACGGCGCGGCCACCCACGGCCTGCTGGGCGCATCGGTCCGTGATGCCTCCGGCGTCGAGGGCGCGACCGAGGCCGGTGCGTACATCGCCGAGGTCACCGACGGGGGTGCGGCCGCGGCTGCCGGCCTCCAGGCCGGCGACGTCGTGACGAGCTTCAACGGGGTGCCCATCACGAGCGCGACCGACCTGACCGCGCAGGTGCGCGCGGCGGCGGCCGACAGCAAGGCCGACGTGACCTACGTCCGCAACGGCAAGCAGAGTGAGATCGAGGTGACGCTCGGCACGCTCGCCGGCTGATCCCGACGGTCAGAGAAGGACGCCACCCGCGCGATAGGCTCGCCGGGTGGCGTCCTTCTCTTTCGGCACCGGCAACGCGGCCAAGCTGCTCCGGATCCCGCTGTACGCCCTCGGTCGTCTCGGCACCCTCGTCGTGCCGCGCGGTCGGCGCTGGGTCTTCGGATGCGGCGCCGGCGTCGGCGACGGTGCTCTGGCTTTGCAGCGGTATGCGGCAGGGGAGGGGCATGACACCCTCTGGCTGACCGGATCGGCGCGCGAAGCGGCCGACGCCGAGGCCCTCGGCCTGCGGACCGTCCCGCGGGGCGGGCTCCGCGGATGGTGGGCGACCGCGCGCGCCGGCGTGCTGATCGTGACGCACGGCCTCGGCGACGTGAACCGCTACGGCAGCGGTGGCGCCTTCGTCGTGCAGCTCTGGCACGGCATCCCGCTCAAGCGCATCGGCCTCGACTCGCCGGCCACGACGCAGGTGCCCGCCGTCCCCGGCGCCCCGATCCTCCGGCGCCTCGTCGGGCTGCTGTACCGCGGCGCCGCGCGGCGGATCCGCGTGCTCCCCGCCGCCTCGCACCGGGCCAGGGCGCGCCTCGAGTCCGCGTTCGGGCTGAGCGACGACCGGGTCGTGGTCACGGGGGAGCCGCGCGTCGATGTGCTCTCCCTCGGCACGCCCCAGGAACGCCGCGCGCATGCACGGGCCCTGCTCGTGGAGGCCGTGGGCGCGATCGGCGACGCCCGACGACTGGTCCTCTACGCGCCGACGTGGCGGGACGGCGCCCCCGACCCCTCCGTGCCGACGGCCGAGGAATGGATGCAGATCATCCGGGTGCTGGAGGAGCACGACGCCGTCCTCCTCGTGCGTTCGCATCCGCTCGGTGACGGCAGCTACACGCCGCCGCTGCCGACGGCGCGAGTGCGCGCGCTGCCCAGCACGGTCGTCAGCGACGTCACTCCGGTGCTGGCCGCGGTCGACGTCCTCATCACCGACTACTCCTCGCTCGCCTACGACGTGGGACTCCTGGACATGCCGGTCGTCTTCCTCGCACCCGATGTGAGGGAGTACGCCCGCACCCGCGGCTTCTACGGGCGCTTCGAGGAGGTCGCCGCTTCAGGCGTCGCGACGGGATGGGAGGCGGCGCTCGTCCGGCTGGCGTCGCTTCTCGGCGACCCCGCCGCGTTCGACGAGGCTGCCCGACGTTCCGCTACGCTCAGCGCGGAGATGCACGCGTTCCGTGATGGTCGGAACACTCGTCGGGTATACCGGACGATCCGCGCGCGGGGGATCCCCGCGCCGAAGGGAGCAGCATGACGACGGCCCGCATCGATGACACGGCACAGGCGCTGGTCATCGCAGGGACCGGGCAGCGTCCGGAGAGTGCCGAGCTCGCCGGACCGCGGGCGCGGGTGGAGGCCCGCGTCACCGGCGGGGGGAAGACCTGGAAGGCGACGTTCGCGCTCCGCGCATCCCGGTGGGGTGGCCCGGAGCTGCCCCTGCCATCAGGCGAGTACGAGCTGCGCATCGGCGGCGCCGATCTGTCGGAGCTGCGTCTCGCGCCGGTCGTGCTCCCGGGAGTGCGGATCGCCGTCGATGGTGCGGTCGTCCGCATCGCGGCACCCGTCGATCCCGTGTATGACACGGCAGAAGGGCGCTCGACGCTCGAGGAGCGTTATGTGGCGCAGACCGGCGGGACAGAGAACGCCGTCTTCTTCGAGAGCTTCTACGGCCGAAGCGTCGGGTGCAACCCCCGCGCCATCGATCGGGAGCTGGCGCGGCGTGCTCCGCAGGTGCGCCGGTACTGGAGCGTCGCCGATCTCTCGGTCGAGGTGCCGGACGGCGCGATAGCGGTCATCGAGGGCAGCCCGGAATGGTGGCGCGCCCGCGGTGCTGCACGACTGCTCATCGTGAACGACTGGCTGCGCCGTCGCTTCGCGCGCAAGCCCGGACAGAAGGTGCTGCAGACCTGGCACGGCACGCCCCTCAAGCGTCTGGCGCTGCACCGCCCGGGGTTCGCCCCCCGGCGGATGGCGGCGGTGGTCAAGGAGTCCCGGCGGTGGGACGTGCTGCTGGCGCAGAACACCTACTCCGCGCGCATCCTCCGCAAGGCCTACGCGTTCTTCGGGCGGCCGATCTGGGTCGACGGCTACCCGCGCAATGATGCGCTGCGCACCGGGGATCCGGTCGCCGTGCGCGCGGCGCTCGGCATCGGCGCCGACGAACGCGTGCTGCTCTACGCCCCGACGTGGCGTGACGACCGTGCGGAGATGGTCGACTTCGTCGATCCGGAACTCCTGGCGCGGCAGACGAACGCCGTCGTGCTCGTGCGCGGTCACTCGCGCACGCTGGGGGAGGGCAGGGACCGTGCCGGCGCGCGGGTGATCGACGTGACGGGATACCCCGAGACGTCGCAGCTCCTGCTCGCCGCCGACGCCCTCGTCACGGACTACTCCTCCGTCATGTTCGACTTCTCGGTGACCGGCAAGCCGATGTACTTCCTCGTGCCCGACCTCGACCACTATCGCGGTCAGCTCCGCGGGTTCTACTTCGATCTCGCGGAACGCGCGCCGGGCCCGCTGGTCCGTACGCAGGACGAGCTCGTGGCCGCGCTGGACGACCAGGGGCACCGGGAACGGTACGCGGAACGCTATGCCGCGTGGCAGCGGCAGTTCAACGCGCTCGACGACGGCCGGGCCGCGCAGCGGGTGGTCGACCGGATCCTCGACCTCGGATTCGTCACCCCGTAGCCGTCCGCGTTCAGGGCAGGGGAGTGTTCCGCGTGCCGAGCCGCGATGCGTCCACCGTGTCGCCGGCTCCGCGCAGCACGCCGCCGAGGAAGCCGAGGCCCCACGAGAGGTGCATCGTGGGCAGCACGAGGAGCGTCCACAGGCGTTGCCGCAGGCCACCCCCGCCCGGCGAGAGAGCCACGCCGACCACGAGCAGGACGTAGAGCGCGAGCGGGACGTAGACCAGGCCAGAGGCGATGAGCGAGGCGGTGCCGGACACCGCGCCGGTGAGCTGCAGGATGCCGAGGACGACGGCGAGCACGACGAACAGCAGGAGCACCGGCGGGGCGAAGTAGCGCAGACCGTTGCGGCGGCCGAAGCGGCGCACCAGCTCCCCTCGCCAGGCACCGGTCGCGCGGAACTGTCTGGCCAGTCGCAGCCAGCTCTCCCGCGGCCAGTAGGTCACCGACAGCTCGGGATCGAACCACACCCGGTGGCCGGCCTGACGGATGCGCAGGTTCAGCTCCCAGTCCTCGCCGCGGCGGATCGTCTCGTCGAACAAGCCGACCTCATCGAGGACCTCCCGCCGCATCACGCCGAGGTAGGCGGATTCCGCCTCGCCCTCGACGCGGCCGCCGTGATACGCGCCGCCGCCCAGGCCGACGGGGGAGTTGTACAACCGGGCGACGGCCTTCTGGAAGGGAGTCCGACCCTCGGCGTGCATCACGCCGCCGACGTTGGCCGCCCCCGTGCGCTGCAGCGTCTGCACGGCACGGGCCGCGTAGCCGGGGGCGAGCTCGGAGTGCGCATCGACCCGGATGACGGTGGGGTAGCGGCTGGCCCGGATCGCGGCGTTGAGTCCGACCGGGATGTGCGCGGCGGGGTTGTCCACGAGGCGTATCCGGTCGTCGGCAGCGGCCAGTCGGCGGGCGAGGGCCGTGGTGCCGTCCGACGACGGTCCCAGCGCGAGGACGAGCTCGGCCGGAACCCCGACCTCCTGAGCGAGCACCGACGCGACCGCGTGCTCCAGGTAGGCGCGTTCGTTGAGCACCGGCATCACGAAGGACACCCCGGTGACGGGGGCGGGGGATCCGTTGGCTGGCACACGTCGATCATGTCACGCCGCTCCTGCCCCGCTCTCCCAGGCAGAGCGCGGTCGTCGCGGCTCAGCGGGGGCCGCGAGCGGACGAACTATCCTGGAGGGATGGGTGCACTGTCTGACGCGAAGAAGGCCTACCGTCTCCTGCGGCGGGCGCTCGCTTCGCGCTCCGCGGTGCAGCGTGTCCGCCGCCGGCTGGCGGATCAGGCGCCGTACCCGGCAGATCACTTCCGGGTCGCCGTGTACTTCGCCGACGGTGCGGTCAACATGTACCAGATGCGGCAGTGGTACCGCCCGCTGGGCGCGCTCGCCGAGCGGTGGCCCGTGGTGGTCCTCGCGCGCCAGGCGACCGGCGCGGAGAAGCTGCTGGAGGAGGACGGCCCGCCCGTCGCGTTCGTGCCGAAGGTGCGCGACCTCGAGCGATTCCTCGCCACACAGGACATCCGGGTGGTCCTCTACGTGAATCAGAACACCCGTAACTTCCAGATGTTCCGGTACGGCCGTCGCTGGCATGTGTTCATCAACCACGGCGAGTCCGACAAGATGTACATGACCACGAATCAGTACAAGGCCTATGACTACGCCTTCGTCGCCGGTCAGGCGGCCAGGGATCGGCTGTCGCGGACGCTGTGGGACTACGACGTGGAGAGCCGGACCATCGAGATCGGACGCCCCCAGGCGGACCACTACTCCGGCTCGCTCCCGTATACGCCGGACGACCGTCTCGTCGTCCTCTACGCCCCGACGTGGGAAGGCGATCGTCCCAGCGCGCATTACGGCTCCATCGCCTCGCACGGCGAGCGCCTGGTGGCGCGACTGCTCGCGACGGGCGAGCACCGGGTCATCTACCGCCCGCACCCGCGCAGCGGTGTCGTCGACGAGGCCTACGGGGCGGCGCATCGCCGCATCGTCGCGGCCATCGCCGCCGCGAACGCCGCCGACCCGACCGCGCAGCACGTGTACGACGACGGCCCCGAGCTCGGCTGGCAGCTCGCCGCCGCCGACGTCGCCGTCGTGGACATCTCGGCCATGGTGTACGACCGCCTCGCGGCGGGAAAGCCGCTCATGATCACGCGCCCGGTCGACGAAGAGGCCGCCGTCGACACCACCGGCTACCTCTCCGACTGCGAATGGCTGTCCGCGGAGGCGGCGGACGACATCGTCGCCGAGGTCGAGCGCGTACGGGAGGACGAAGCGGCCGTCGCGCGCCTGCAGATGTGGGTGCGCCACTACTTCGGTGACACGACCCCCGGCGTGGCGACGCAGAAGTTCCACGCCGCCGTCGACCGGCTCATGGGGGAGTGGGAGCGGTGGCGCGACCGGGAGATCGGTGCCGTCCGCGGTGATGCGGACGATGACGACGACGAGGCCGACGACGAGGACGCATGAGCAGCGACTTCCCGCGCTCCGCTGCGCTCCTACCACGTCTCGAGGTCGTCGACGCGACCGGCTCGACGAACGCCGACCTCCGGGGAAACGCGGACGACGCCGACGCCTGGCCGCACCTCTCGGTCCTCCTGACCCGGCACCAGACGGCCGGACGGGGGCGGCTGGATCGCCGGTGGATCGCCCCGGCGGGTTCGGCGCTCGCGGTGAGCGTCCTCCTCCGCGATCTGCCTGCCGAGCCGGCAGCGCGAGGCTGGATCCCGCTCGCCGCCGGGGCGGCCATGGCCGAGGCCGTCGCCGCACAGCTTCCTGAGGCCACCGTCGTCCTCAAGTGGCCGAACGACGTCCTCGTCGACGGCCGGAAGATCTGCGGCATCCTCGCCGAGGCGACGCCGACGGCCGTGATCGTCGGGGCGGGCGTCAACACCGCCATGACCGCGACCCAGCTTCCGGTTCCCACGGCCACCTCCTTCGCGGTACAGGGGGTCGTCGTCGACGAGGACGAGCTGCTCCGTTCCTACGTGTCGGCGCTCGACGGCCACCTCCGCGCGCTCGCCGCGGCGGACGACGCGACCGCGAGCGGTCTGCATGCGGCGGTGACCGCGCGGTGCGCGACGGTCGGACAAGCCGTGCGCGTCTCGCTCCCCGCCGGGTCCCTGCTCGAGGGCGTGGCCGTCGGCATCGACGACGAGGGGCGTCTGCTCGTCGCGGCGGAGGGGACGGTGCACGCGGTCTCCGCGGGTGACGTCGTGCACGTCCGGCCCGCGTGACGCGGGGACACGCCGTCCCGCGGACGGTGTTGTCGGCGATCGCGGGCACAATGGGGGTGTGACCCAGCCCGTGACGCTCGGCGGACGCCCGCTGATGCCGCCGCCCGGCACTCCCGCCGAGGAGCTGCTCATCGCGCGCTTCCGCGGCCACGCTCGCCGGCTCTTCTGGTCGGCGCTCGTGCTCATCGCCGCCTTCGGGGCCACCGCCTACTTCTACGGCAACCTTCCGGCCGGGTTCGAGGACTGGATGCTGCTCGCCGCCGCCGGAGTCGTCGTCCTCATCGCCGTCGTGATCCCCTTCATCGTCTGGTACTCGCGGACGACGACGATCACGACCCGACGTGTCATCGCAGCCCAGGGCTTGGGCGCGCGCAACCGCCGCGAGATGTCGCATGCCCGCGGCTATACGATCGGTGTCCGCCGGGGTCCGCTGCAGCGGATGTGGGGCTGCGGGACCATCACGCTCTCGAACGGCGTGGACGCACCGCTCCGTCTCGTGAACGTCCCGAACGTCACCCTCGTGCACGAGACGCTCGCAGATCAGATCGAGGTCGGGCAGATCCTCGCCCATCGCGACGCGCAGGCGAGCGGCGACGAGATCGCCTGAGCGCGAACTCACGGCCGCCTCGCGGCCCGTTCGCTTCGCCGTTCCCCGGACCGGTGAGCGTGCGGAAGAATGGGCATGACGAATGGAGGCGGCACATGGCGCTGCGTGTGGGCGTGATCGGCGGAGGACAGCTGGCACGGATGATGATCGCTCCGGCGGTCGAGCTCGGTCTCGAACTGCGGGTGCTCGCCGAGGAGGAGGGCATGGCCGCGGGCCTGGCCGCCACAGCGGTCGGCGACTACCGGGACCTCGACACCGTGCGCGCCTTCGCCGCCGACGTCGACGTGCTCACCTTCGACCACGAGCATGTGCCGCAGGAAGTGCTCCGCGCCCTCGTCGCCGAGGGGATCGCGGTGCATCCCGGACCGGATGCCCTCCAGTTCGCCCAGGACAAGCTCGTCATGCGCGCCCGCTTGGCGGAGCTCGGCGTGCCGCAGCCGGAGTGGGCGCCGGTCCGTTCCGCCGATGACCTGCAGCGCTTCCTCGACGAGCACGACGGTGCCGCGGTGGTCAAGACGCCGCGGGGCGGGTACGACGGCAAGGGCGTGCGGGTCGTGCGCTCCGGTGCTGAGGCGCAGGACTGGCTCGATGCGCTCGAGGGCTCCGACGCCCTGCTCGCCGAGGAGCTCGTCCCCTTCGTCCGTGAGCTCGCCCAGCAGGTCGCGCGCCGACCTGGAGGAGAGATGATCCCGTATCCGGTCGTAGAGACCGTGCAACGCGATGGCGTCTGCGCCGAGGTGATCGCCCCGGCGCCCGCGGCGACCGAGCGTCTCGCCGAGGTCGCCGAGGACATCGGTCGTCGCATCGCGGAGGGTCTCGGCGTGACCGGGATGCTCGCGGTCGAGCTCTTCGAGACGGACGACGAGCGCATCCTCGTGAACGAGCTCGCGATGCGTCCGCACAACAGCGGGCACTGGAGCCAGGACGGCGCCGTCACCGGGCAGTTCGAGCAGCACCTGCGTGCCGTGGCGGACCTGCCGCTGGGGGACACTCGACCTCGTGCGTCCTGGGCGGTCATGGTGAACATCCTCGGAGGGCCCGCAGAGGGCACGCTGGGGGACCGTTTCGAGGCGGCGATGGCCGCGCACCCGGACGCCAAGATCCACACGTACGGCAAGGCACCGCGCCCCGGTCGTAAGGTGGGCCACGTCAACGTCGCCGGGGACGATCTCGACGACGCGGTGTACGTGGCCAGGGCCGCCGCGGCCGCTTTCGTCTGAGTATTCCCGCGGCGGCGCACGGGAAAAGACGTGTGCCGCTCGGGTGTTCTCCCAGCGCGAGACCGTAGCCTGATCTGGTGACCGAGCCACTGCACTCCTCCGCCGTCCCTCTGGTCGGCGTCGTCATGGGATCCGACTCCGACTGGCGCGTCATGAGCGACGCGTCCCAGGCGCTCACCGATTTCGGGATCCCGCACGAGGTCGAGGTCGTCTCGGCCCACCGCACGCCGGACAAGCTCATGTCCTATGCGCGGGAAGCCCGGGCTCGCGGCCTGCGTGTCATCATCGCGGGCGCCGGTGGTGCCGCCCACCTTCCGGGCATGCTCGCGTCGATGACGGCACTTCCCGTCGTCGGGGTCCCGGTGCCGCTCGCATACCTGGACGGTATGGACTCGCTGCTGTCGATCGTGCAGATGCCCGCGGGTATCCCGGTCGCGACGGTGTCGATCGGCGGCGCACGCAACGCGGGTCTGCTCGCGGCCCGGATCCTCGGTGCCGCGGACGACGAGCTGGCCGACCGTGTCGAGGCGTACGCCGCCGACCTCGAGGCCCAGGTAGAGGAGAAGAACGATCGGCTGAAGGGCTCGCTGTGACCCTTGCGCCCCCGCGCGCGACGCGACGTCCGCTCATCGAGACGCGGCCGCTGCGACACCCGGATACGGCCGATGCCGGGCTCATGTCGAAACGCGCCTGGTGGCTCGTCGGTCTCAACTTCCTGCTGCCGGGGTCCGCGCAGGTCCTGGCGGGTAATCGACGGTTGGGGAGATTCGGGCTCGGCGTCACCCTGACGACGTGGTTCCTGGCCCTCGTCGCCGTCGGGCTCGTGCTGTTCGCCCGCCCCGTCTTCCTCTGGCTCACGATCGGTGGCGGGTTCGTATCGGCGGCGCTGCTCACACTCGTGCAGGTGCTGCTCGTGGGAGTCGTGGTCCTCTGGATCGTCCTCACGTTCGACACGCTCCGCCTCGTCCGCCTGGTCAGGGTCCCCGCGCCGTCGCGGTTCCTCGTGCCGGTCGTCGCGCTCGTCCTGCTGGGGCTCGTCGGAGGCGTCATGGGCTACGCGGCCACCGCGGTGGGCTCTGTGCGCGGCAGTGTCGGGGCGATCTTCGGGCAGAGCGGCCCGAGCCTCCCGCCCAGCGACGGCTACTACAACATCCTGCTGCTCGGCGCGGACAGCGGAGACGGCCGTGACTCGATGCGTTTCGACAGCATCTCCGTCGTCTCGGTCAACGCCGAGACCGGAGCAGTGACCATCACCGGAATCCCGCGTGAGCTCCCGCATGCGCCGTTCAGCGACGGCAGCCCGATGCAAGAGCTCTATCCCGAGGGCTTCCAGGGCCACGGGTCGTCCACCTGCGGCTGGAACGGGTGGATGAACCATGTCCGCAACGCCGCGGAGGTTTGCCGGGAGGACAAGGGGACCGGGCTTTATCCGGACGCGGAGGCCACGGGCTCGGCGCCGGGTATCGAGGCGACCAAGGATGCGGCGGAGGGCGTGCTCGGCATCGAGATCCCGTACTACGTCTTCGTCGACATGCACGGCTTCGCCGACCTCGTGGATGCCCTCGGCGGCGTCGACATCACCGTCACGGAGCGCCTGCCCAAGGGCGGCCCGCCGGAGGGCTGGTCCGGCACGGACGTGAACGAATGGGCGATCGGCTGGATCGAGCCCGGGCAGCAGCACATGGACGGCGACACGGCTCAGTGGTACGCCCGCTCGCGGTACACGACCAGCGACTGGGACCGCATGAAGCGGCAGCGCGAACTGCAGGAGGCGATCCTCGCCCAGTTCACTCCGCAGACCGTCCTCACCCGATTCAACGAGGTGGCCGCTGCGGGCACGGCACTCATCAGCACCGATCTTCCGCAGGGCAAGCTGCCGGAGTTCTTCGACCTCATGCTGAAGGCCAAGGAGCAGCCGGTCCAGACCGTCGAGCTGACACCCGAGAACGGCGTCGACGAGTTCGACCCGAACTACGACTTCATCCACGAGCTCATGCAGCAGAAGCTGCACCCGCCGACGGAGACCCCGGTTCCGGCTCCCTGAGACAGCGGGGAACGACGCAGCCCACGGGCGATGTTCCCGGGAACATCGCCCGTGGGCCGTCCGGTGCATGACCGGATTCGCCAGACGACGGTGATCGGAGGGGGAGGGATCACCGTCGTCCAGCCGGCCACCGCGCAAGGCGGCGACCTGGCTCAGGCGCGCATGCGGCGCGCGACTCAGGCGCGCTTGCGACGCGCGGCTCCGACGGCGACGAGAGCACCACCGGCGACCAGAGCGACTGCTCCGCCGCCGATGATCCACGGCGACACCGATCCACCGGTGAGGGCGAGCTCCGTGCCGCCGGTGAGCGGGAGCTCGGTCCCGGCGGGCGCGGCGGTGCCGGGATCGTGGTCGCAGCTGGAAGCGGCGGCGTTCCCGTGAGACACCGTCACCGTCGCGGTGTAGGCCCGGGAACCGGCGAAGTCGAGGGCGTAGGCCCCCTGCCCGTCGGAGGGCGGGCGGAACGTGACCCTCAGGCTGCCGTCGGATGCGGCGGTGTTGCCCGAGATGGCGGCGGCGCCGGCGTTCTGCCCCGAGACGGACACTCCGACGGTCTCCGAGGGCTCGAAGTACCCGGCGCCGAAGGCGACGGTCGAGACCTCACAGGTGTCGATGATCGCGTCGCCCACCTTCGCACCCGGAGGCGAGGGGTAGGAGTCGCTCGGTGCCGCAGAGGCGACGGTCGGCGCGGCCAAGATGAGCGCGCCAGCGGTAAGGCTGATGGCAGCCAGTTTCTTCAGCATGATTTCTCCCCAGAATTTCACGCGGAATCGCCTCCGGACACACCCCTGCGTCCGACTGCGCGGAGTCCTCTGCCCCCACGGCAGGTTCACGGACCCCGGTTATTCCCCAGTGAGATGACAGTACCTCATCCGTCGGCGATTGTCACGAGCCGCACTGCAGGGTGTCGCGGGTCAGCTTCGGGGCGACGATCAACGGGGTGTGCTGCACCTCGGTGAGGCGCGCTCCGGCGCCCTCGCCCTGGAACTCCACGGTGATCGTGGTGGAGGCGCCGGGGGCGAGGAGCACCTCGTGCTGCACGACGGAGCGATCGCCGATGGTCGTCGTCTGCACGCCCTCCTCCTTGCCGTCCCGGTCGATATGCGACGGCAGGGCACGGTCCGGACCGTAGACGGCGATCAGGGTGCGCACGCTGCCGGCCGGCACGCCGTAGATGCCGTCGCCGGTGACGTACGGAGGCAGAGAAGTGGCGGCGTCGGCGGGGGCCGTGTTCGACCAGGTGACGCGCACCTGGGTCGTCGGCACCCCCGCGCAGGTCCCCACCGCCGTCGCGATCGAGGCGCGGGTGTAGTAGTCCATCTTCCCGCCGGTCCCGTCGTTGATCAGGACGCCGACCACCGCGGCGTCCTCGTCGTCCTGCGGCATGGCGCCGCCGAGCGCGCTGGCGGCGAGGAGCGACTCCTCCGACTCGTGCGCGCTCCAGATCCGGATGCGGCCTTCGCCGGCGGCGTCGGCGAGAGCGCGGACGAGGGCCTGCGGCTCCGCGTGGGACAGAGCGGCCGAGAACAGCCCGCCGGCGGCCTGGGCGAAGATCGCGTCCTGAGCCGCGGGATCGGGGATCGCCGCGTAGATCTCCGAGAGGAGCAGATCGGTCACGGTGTCCGCAGCCGCCGTGAAGGGTCCGAAGGAGAGATCCCCGGTGGCTCGCATGAGGTGTGCGGCGACCACGGCGTCCACCGCGATCACCCCGTCGACCTTCCCCCCGTAGCGCCCCTCCCACCGGGCGGCGATGGTCTGTCCCGCTTCACGGAAGTCGGGGATGCTGGTGATGTTCTGCAGATAGCGGCCGGGGCGGTCCTCGAAGAGCGCGACGGTGCTGTCGCTGACCGGCAGCGCCGTGTCCAGCGGGGGGAAGTCGCGCGTCGACGCCTGCCGCTGCAGCGTGACCTTGCCGTTCTCCGCGCGCAGGAGCGCGATCGAGCCGATGATGCCGCCCGATGACCGCAGCTCTGCGTTGTTCTGCATCGCGAGGACGTAGGTGCGGGGGCCATCGCCGCCGAGCATGGTCGGCAGCAGGACGGAGGCGCCGTGCAGCGCACCGACCGCCGTGGCGGCCTGGGTGACGGCGCCGCGCATCTCCCGCACCGCGTCAGCGAGCGGCGGAAGGGTGGCGTCGGCGTCGATGCGGCGGGCCCGCTCCTCCGCCACGGTCAACGCCGCGCTCGCGGTGCCGAGCGGCTTCTCGACGGCCGCGAAGGGAGCGAGGTCGATCGCCCCGCCTGCGAAGCCGAGGCTCGTGAGGTCGACGTCGTCGGCGACGTCGAGCAGCGGACCGAGGGCGTCCCTGGAGACGTCGTCGGCGATCTCGGCGACCTCGCTCACCGCGCGGAAGTTCGGGCCGATCCAGGGCAGCACAGCGAACGCCTGCCAGATCGGGTCTCCCGTCAGCGATCGGGCCGACTCCGCGTTGCGGGAGATGCGGGCGGCGACCGGGGCTGCCCCATCGAGATCGCCCTCGGCGATGGACTGCTTGAGCTGACTGGTCGCTTTCGATATCTGCTGGAGGTTGTCGACCGCGCCGATGCCGCGCACCGTGACCCAGCCCAGTGCGAGGACGAGGAACACGAGGACGAGGCCGACGGTCCACCCGACCCATCGGCGGCGGACGGGAAGGCGACCATCGCTCACCCTGGCATTCAAGCACGGCGAGGCTGCCCGCCGCGCTCCCGATGCTGTGGGAACGCTGAGTAGCGGTGTGGACAGGTGATGCGCTCCCGGGGTCGTCGGCATCCCGCGGTTAGCCTGATCGCATGGGTGCTCGACTGCGTGTTGTTCTGGATCAGCTCGTGCACGTCGTCGACCCCGATCAGGCGGCGGCGTCGCGAGATCTCGCCGCCGGTCTCGTCCAGACGGCCCCACCGAACTGCACGGTCGACGCGATCGTGCCGTCGGGGGCGGACGTCGACCTGCGCGGCATCGGAGAGGTGCGCACCCTCGCGGTCGGCCGCCGTGAGCTCGCCGCGTCCTGGCAGCTCGGTATCGCCCCTGGCGTCGGCGGCGGCCTCATCCACGCACCCACGCTGCTCGCTCCGCTGGTGCGTCATGACCGCGTGCACGACAACGACCAGACGACCGTCACGCTGTGGGATCTGCGGGCCTGGGAGGCGCCGTCCCAACTGTCCAGGGGCGCCGTCGCCTGGCAGCGCGGGATGCTCCGACGTGCCGTGAAACATGCGGATGCCGTGGTCGTCCCCTCGCATTCGATGGCGCAGCGGCTGTCCGGCCTCGTGAAGCTCGGCGACCGCATCCGCGTCATCGCCGGCGCTCCACCCCAGGGTCTCGTCCTCCCGGCGGACGCCACGTCGCGACGCGACGCACTCGGCCTGCCGTCGGAGTACCTCGTCCTGTCCGGCCCGCAGGACACCCTGGCCGCCGGTTTCCGCGGGGCGGTCGCGGCCGGTCTCGACGCCGTGGTGATCGGAGCGGCGGAAGGCACGGAACCGCGTATCGCCGAGATCGCCGCCGCCGCCGGACTGCCCGAGCGCCGTGCGCACGTCCGAGGGACCCTCGAGGTGTCGGACCGCGCCGCCGTCGTCGCCGGGGCTCGCGTCTTCGTCTCCACCGACGCCGTCACCGGATGGCCCTGGCGCGCTGTGGAAGCGATGTCGCTGGGCGTCCCCGTCGTGGCCGTTGAGTCCGGGTGTCATCACGACGTCCTCGCCGACGGGGGAGCGGTGGTCGCCGAGGAGGCGCTGCCGGAGGCGATCGAGGACGCGGCGGGCGCCGGAAGGGAGCGCCTGCGCGTGCTCGCCGCCGACCGGTCGCGGGCCTTCTCCTGGGCGAGTGCCGCGGAGCGGGTGTGGAGTCTGCACGCAGACCTCTGATCACCTGAACGCCAGCTTCGCATCCACGCGACACGCCGGGAGCTGATCGCGTTTCCGTGGCAACAGTGGCATCATCCCGCAACTTCCGTCACACTGGTCACATGTCTCGACGTGCCCCACGCTCTCGAAACACCACGAAGGTCACCCGCCTTCTCACCTGTTTCCTCGCTGCCTCCGCCCTGGTGATCGGCACGGTGGTCCCCGCCACCGCCGCCTCCGCCGCTGTGACGTCCGCCGTCGGCGGTTCCGTGAGCAGGGTCGTCGGCGACCCCGCGGCCGCCGGGATCGTGAAATCATCGCTGGTCGGGTTCACACCCGGCAACATCATCAGTGACGCCGTCTTCACCGACAGCGGCACCATGACCGAGGCGCAGATCCAGAGCTTCTTCAACAGCAAGGTCTCGAAGTGCCAGAGCGGATACGTCTGCCTGAAGGACTTCAAGATCACGTCGGTCACCCGCCCTGCCGATGCGTACTGCGATGGATACACCGGTGCGAAGAACGAGTCGGCAGCTCGCATCATCTACCGCGTCGCCAAGGCCTGCGACATCAACCCGCGGGTCCTCATCGTCATGCTCCAGAAGGAACAGGGCCTCGTGACGCACACCTGGCCCAGCGCATGGCGTTACAACATCGCGCTCGGCCAGGGGTGCCCGGACACGGCACCGTGCGATCCGAACTTCGTGGGATTCTTCCACCAGATCTACGGCGCTGCGCGTCAGATGCAGATCTACATGGAGGGGAAGTGGTTCCAGTGGTATGCCCCCGGCAAGACCTGGAACATCCTCTACAACCCGAACAAGTCGTGCGGTTCCTCGCCCGTCTACATCGCCAACGCGGCGACGGCGGCGCTGTACTACTACACGCCGTACCAGCCGAACGCGGCAGCACTCCGCGCCGGCTACGGCACGGGTGACAGCTGCTCCGCCTACGGCAACCGGAACTTCTACAACTACTTCACCGACTGGTTCGGCGCCACGAAGTACACCGTCTCCGGAGCGATCCTGACGGCCTGGAACGCCCAGGGCGGAGCGACCGGGCGGTACGGGCAGCCCACCGGCAACGCCGTGTACGTGTCGGCCAACGGGGGCGGCTACGTGCAGCAGTTCGCCAAGGGCACGATCTGGAAGCCGGCCTCCTCTTCGCACGCGTACCCGATGAGCAGTGGACCCTTCCGCACGAACTACCTCGCCGCCGGCGGCGAGAAGGGCTCGTGGGGTTGGCCTACCGGGAATGCGGTGTGCCAGCTGGCGGACGGCGGTTGCAAGATGGTGTTCCAGAAGGGCACCGTGTACTACTCGGCGGCGACCGCTTCCATGCTCGTGCCCACCGCTTTCGCCGCCCTCTACGAGACCCTGGGTGCCGAGTCGAGCCGCTTCGGCTACCCGACCAAGGCCGCTGTCGCCGGGCCGGATGCCGGATTCGAGCAGACGTTCCAGAACGGCGTGATCGCCTACTCGCCGGCGACGCGTCTCGTCGAGGTCAGCGGCTCCTTCCTGACGTTCTGGCGAGCAGCCGGCGGAGTCAAGAGCGTCTACGGGTATCCGAAGACCGCCGTGCTGGCCGTCACCGCGAACGGCGGCGGGCAGGTGCAGGAGTACACCAAGGGCAAGATCTGGTCCTCGTCCGCCGGCACCTTCGGCATGAAGACCGGTGGGATGCTCACCGACTATCTCGCTGCCCAGGGGGAAGCCGGCGAGTGGGGCTGGCCGATCTCGGCACAGAACTGCTCGACGACGGCCGGTGGGTGCGCGATGTCGTTCCAGAAGGGCGTCGTGGGGTGGTCTTCGGCCACGGGCTCGGTCATGGTGAGTGCGAAGGTCGGCGCGGAGTGGACGCGGTACGGG
>Ga0233424_10000480_pt1 | contig 49763 bp, 54 predicted proteins | sample Watercolumn_Towu_FD_181011 | JGI IMG/M metagenome (GOLD analysis project Ga0233424, IMG submission 181011) | Freshwater microbial communities from Lake Towuti, South Sulawesi, Indonesia - Watercolumn_Towuti2014_125_MG | ecosystem: Environmental > Aquatic > Freshwater > Lake | place: Indonesia...
ACGGGCCGGCTTTGTTCGGCCCGATGCGGTTCTGCATGCCGGCGATCACCTTGCGCTCGAACCAGACCATGAGCATCGTGGCGACGAGGCCGACCACGAAGATGACGAGCACCTTCAGCGCGACGATCGCCAGCGGCACCCACAGCACGTCGCCCTCGAGCGCCGGATCGAGCGCCGGTCGCATGGCACTGTCGAGCGCGTTCGCAAACGCCGTCACACCAGTCATGCGACCACCTCCACCACGCAGTCGGTGACCGGCTGGTCGTGGCGGATGAGTTGGCGGATGTCGCTGCCGTGCTGGTTGAACGGCACGAACACGACACCGCGCGCGACTGCGTCGTCGACGACGACGGGCAGGACCACGGCGGCACCGTTGTCGTTGCCGCTGGCAGCGACGCGCACGTCGGCTCCCTCGCGCACGCCGAGGCGCTGGGCGTCGGCCGGGTTCAGGTGCGCGGCAGCGTCGCGCGCGAGCGGGGCGAGCGACGGGCTCTCCGCGGTGCCCGTGGCACGGTCGTACAACACGCGCGCGACGTGCAGGCGGAAGTGATGGCTGAGTCGCGGAGCCGCCGGTTCGGGCGCCGCAGTGATGCGCACCGGTGCTGGGTGGGCGACGACGACGCCTTCGTGCCGCACCGCACCCGCATCGGCCGCTGGTGCGAACGCTGCGACCTGCGCGGTCATCATGTCGTGCAATTCGGCGTACGAGGTGAAGCCGAGGTCGTGGCCGAGTTCCATCGCGAGTTCGGCGGCGATCATCCAGTCCGGTCGCGCGGTGCCGGCCGGCGTGATCTTCTGCGCCACGTCGCTGACGCGGCCCTCGCAATTGGTCGTGGTGCCGACTTTCTCGCCGTACGCAGCGGCCGGCAAGAACACCTCGGCGTGGCGCGACGACTCGGTCACGAAAGTGTCGACTGCGATCACGTGCTTGACGGAGGCGAACGCACGGCGCGCCAGGTCGGCGTCGGGCACGTCGACGAGCGGGTCGGCGCCGAGCAACACGAGACACTCCAGTTTTCCGGCGGCGGCCGCGGCGAGGATGTCGTTGGTGTCGCCCGCCGCGCCGCGCGGCGCGAGCCCCGCCGTCACGGCACCGCGCACGTTGCCGCGGCGCACGACGGGCAGGACGCGCGCCTCGGGTTTGGCGGTGAGCACCGCGCCGGCGGCGAGCAGCGTGAACTCGGGGGCTTCGGCGAGGTTGCCGCGCCCGAGCACGACGGTGACCGCACCGCGCGCCAACTGCGCGGCGACTTCGGGCGACGACAAGATCTCGCGCACCGCGCGGGGTTGGTCGCCCGGGTCGTGTCGCACCGACTTCCAGGCATAGTCAGACAGACCCGTCGCCCGCGGCGAGAACTCGACGATGCGCGTGCGGCGCTTCTCCGCCGCGTCGCGCAGCCGCAGGTAGAGCACCGGCAACTCTTCCTTCAGGTCGGGCGCGAGCAGGACCACGGTCGCCGACGAGCACGCGTCGGCGATGGTGGCTTGCGGCAACGCGAACACTTCGGCGGGAAGCCCGTCGCCGAGTTGCGCGTCGCGCGCCGTGATGCCGAGCGCGTCGGCGAACTTCGCCCACGCGTAGGCGTCTTCGTTGGTGCCGCGCGCACCGCCGATGATGCCGACGGCTTGCGGACCTTTGTCGTTGACCACGACGCGCAGCGTGCGACCCGCCGCGTCGAGCGCCGAGGCCCACGTGGCGTCGGTGAACGCACCGTCTTTGCGCACGAGCGGCGTACCGACGCGATTCTTGGAGTTCACCGACTCGAAGTTGAAGCGGCCGCGGTCGCACAACCAGCCCCAGTTCACCGACTCGACGTCGACGCCTTGGTAACGGACGATCTCGTCGCGACTGCTCTGCACCACGCTGCGGCAACCCACGCTGCACGTGGTGCAGGTGCTCTCGAGTTGGTCCAAGTCCCACGGGCGGGCCTTGAAGCGGTACGGCGACGCGGTGAGCGCGCCGACCGGGCAGATCTGCACGGTGTTGCCGGAGAAGTACGAGCTGAACGGCTCGTCGGGGAAGGTCATCACCTGCGTGTCGTTGCCGCGCGAGGTGAACGAGATCAGCGGATCACCGGCGACTTCGCTCGCGAAGCGCGTGCAACGGTCGCACAGAATGCAGCGCTCGCGGTCGAGATAGACGAGGTCGCTGATCGGGATGGGCTTCTCGTAGTGGCGCTTTTCTTCGACGTACCGGCTCTCACCCGGCCCGTGCGAGAATGCCTGATCTTGCAGCGGGCACTCGCCGCCCTTGTCGCACACCGGGCAGTCGAGCGGATGGTTGGCGAGCAGCAACTCGAGCACCCCCTCTTGCGCGCGCTTGGCTGGCTCCGAAACGGTCGACACCACCTGCCCTTGCGCGACCGGCGTCATGCACGACACGACGAGCGCCGTGCCGCGCGGGCCTTCCACCTCCACGATGCATTGGCGGCACATGCCGACCGGCGACATGCGCGGGTGGTAGCAGAAGTGGGGCACGAACGCCCCCGAGTTCTGGCACGCGTCGATCAGCAACTGGCCAGGCTCGGCCTCGACGCTGCGGCCGTTGATGGTGACGCTGACGGTGTCTTTCGGTGCGGCCGTCTTCGGTTCGCTCTTGGCCGCCGCGGTGTCGGTCATCGTCGCCTGCCTAGGCCCGCGTCGCAACATGCGCACGGAACGGCGACTCGACACCGTCACATGGTCGGCCGTGCTCGATGTAGTGCTCGAACTCGTGACGGAAGCGGCGCACCGCCGAGGCGATCGGCGACACCGCCGACGGCCCGAGCGGGCAGATGGTCGTCTGGCGCGGCGGCCAGGCGATGCCCGGGCTGATGCTCTCGCTCACTTCCATCAAGAGGTCGATGTCTTCGCGGCGACCGTGGCCGTCGAGGATGCGCTTCAGCACGCGCTCCAACCAGGTGGTGCCTTCGCGGCACGGGGTGCACTTGCCGCACGACTCGCGGGCAAAGAACCGCACGATGCGCCAGCACGCAGCGACCATGTCGGTGGTGTCGTCCATCACGACGATCGCACCCGAGCCGAGCATCGAGCCCGCCTTGTCGACGGTCGGCTTGTCGAGCGCCATGTCGAGGTGCTCGGGGAAGAACCACATCGCCGACGCACCGCCGGGGATGAACGCCTTCACGCTGCGTCCGTCACGGATTCCGCCGCAGTACTCGGGCGCTTCGAACAGCATGCGGAACGTGGTGACGCCGTTGGGCACCTCGAACACGCCCGGCTTGTTCACGTGGCCGCTCACCGTGAACATGCGCATGCCCGTCGATGTCGGCGCGCCGAGCGACTTGAACGCGCTGCCGCCCTTGCCGACGATCCACGGCACGTTGGCCAGCGTCTCCACGTTGTTCACGATGGTCGGCTGCATGTACAGACCCTTCACCGCTGGAAAAAACGGCGGCTTCAGCCGCGGCATGCCGCGCTCGCCTTCGAGGCTCTCGATCAGCGCGGTCTCCTCGCCGACGATGTAGGCGCCCGCACCCCAGGTGAGCGTCACGTCGACCGAGAAGTCGCTGCCGCAGACGTTCTTGCCGACCATGTTGTTGGCGTACGCCTCGTTGAGCGCCTGCGCGAGACGCTCTTGGGCGAGCGCCATCTCGCCGCGCACGTACAAGAACGCTTGCACGGCGTTGAGCGCGTAGCACGTGAGCACGATGCCCTCGATGAGTTGGTGCGGGTCGCGCTCCATGAGCAGTCGGTCTTTGTACGTGCCGGGCTCGCTCTCGTCGCCGTTGATGACGAGATAGCGCGGGTGCACGTCGGCGGGCAGGAAGCCCCACTTCGTGCCGGCGGGGAATCCCGCACCGCCGCGGCCCTGGATCTCCGCCGCCTTCACTTCGTCGATCACCTGCTGGGGCGTCATCGAGCCGACCGCCTTGCGCAACGACGCGTACCCGCCGGTGCGCACATAGACGGCGTAGGAGTGGCCGTCGGCGACGTCGAGGCGCGTGGTGATGATGCGCGGGCCGGTCGGAACGCTCATCGCGCGTCCACTTTCGCCTGGGCTTCGACGCCGCGGTTGCTCCAACGCTCGGTCGTCTCTTGTCGCACGACGGCGAGCGTGCCGTGCGGCGGCACTTCGCCCGCCAGTCTGCCCGCGCGCAGGTCGTCGATCAGCGCGTCGAACGACTCCGGCGTCACCTTGTAGCGGTAGCGGTAGTTCACCTGCAGGGCCGGTGCCTCGGAGCACGCGGCGATGCACTCGACGTCTTCCAGGGTGAAGAGGCCGTCGTCGGTGACGGCGCCCGGCTTCACGCCGAGTGATTCCTCGGCGTGGTGCAGCAAGTTCCACGCGCCGACCAGTTGGCACGAGATGTTCGTGCAGATGTTGATGCAGTACTTGCCGACCGGATGGAACTTGAACATCTCGTAGAAGCTCGCCGTGCCGTACACCTCGGCGGGTGCGAGGTCGAGCAACTCGGCGATGTGCACCATCGCGTCTTGCGCCACGTAGCCGTCTTGCTCTTGCGCGAGGTGCAGCAGCGGGATGAGTGCCGACTTCTTGCGCGGGAAGCGTCCGATGATCTCCTGCGCGGTCTTCACGCGCTCGTCGGTGAGGCGGCTCATCGGTCGACCTCGCCCAGCACCGGGTCGATCGACGAGATCACGGCGACGGCGTCGGCGACGAGCCCGCCGCGCATCATGTGCGGCAGGCACTGCACGTTGACGAAGCTCGGCGCGCGCACGTGCATGCGGTAGGGCACCGACGATCCGTCGCTCGCGATGTAGCAACCGATCTCGCCGCGCGGCGACTCGATGGCGACGTACACCTCGCCTTCAGGCACCTTGAAGCCCTCGGTGAAGATCTTGAAGTGGTGGATGAGCGCCTCCATCGACTCGTCGATGCGCCCGCGCGGCGGCGGCGTGACCTTCTTGTTCTGGATGCGGTAGTCGCCGCCCGGCATCCGCTCGAGCACCTGGCGCACGATGTTCATCGACTCGCGAATCTCGTGGAGACGGATGGCGTAGCGGTCGTAGGCGTCGCCGTGCGCGCCGACCACCACATCGAAGTCGACCTCGCGGTACCTGAGATACGGCATGTCGCGGCGCAGGTCGAAGTCGAGCCCGGTCGAGCGCAGGATCGGCCCCGTCGCGGCGAGCGCGATGGCCTCGCTCTGCGTGATGACCCCGACACCTTGCAGGCGCTCTCGCCAGATGGGCTGCCCCGTCATCAGAATCTCGTACTCGGCGAGCCGCTCGGGCAGCATGTCGAGCAGTCGCAACACGTCGTCGCGCCAACCGACGGGCAGGTCGGCGGCGAGGCCGCCCGGGCGGATGAAGTTGTGGTTCATCCGCAGTCCGGTGACCTTCTGGAAGAAGCGCAGCACTTCTTCGCGCTCGCGCCAGCCGTAGAGCATCATCGACACCGCGCCGATGTCCATGCCGTTGGTGGCGAGAAAGAGCAGGTGGCTGCTCATCCGGTTCAGTTCGGAGAGCAGCATGCGCATCCACTGCGCGCGCTCGGGAATGTCGCCGTCGATGCCGAGCAGTTTCTCCGTCGCCATCGAGAAGACGAGCTCGTTGTTGAGCGGCGACAGGTAGTCCATGCGCGTCACGTTCGTGCCGCCCTGCAGGAAGGTGAGCGATTCGCCCGTCTTCTCCATGCCGGTGTGCAGGTAGCCGATGATCGGCTTGCAGCGCAGCACGGTCTCGCCCTGCAACTCGAGCATGAGGCGCAGCACACCGTGCGTGCTCGGGTGCTGCGGGCCCATGTTGATGATCATCGACTGGTCTTCGCCGACGTCGCCCTGCACTTGCGCGAGTGCTGCCGCGGCGGATTCACTCATGCGCAGCACGGCGCCCGCCTCGCGCATGAGCGCCTTCTGCGACACCTCGCCGCGCGACAGGAGTTCTTGGCCGCCTTCGTGCGTCGCAGCGCCCGCCGACACGATGGGCTCGCGCTCCTCGAGGGTCGTCACGACGCGGCCCCCTTGAACTGCACCGGGATGCGGCCCTGCGCGTAGTCCTTGCGCAGCGGGTGGCCGTCCCAGTCTTCGGGCATCAGGATGCGCGTCAGGTCGGGGTGACCGTCGAAGCGGATGCCGAACATGTCGAACACCTCGCGCTCCATCGCCTCGGTGCTCGGGTGCACGTCGCAGAGCGACGCGACCGACTCGCCGTCGGCGACCTGCACGCGCACGCGCACCCGTTCGCGCGCCGCGAGCGACAGCAAGTTGACGACCACCTCGAAGCGTTGTGCCACGACGCCGGGCGGCAGCGTGCGCGACGGGTGCACGAGGTAATCCACCGCGGTCACATCGACGCACATCGTGAAACCCGCGCGGTAGAGCGCCGTCACGACGGCGAGATACGCCGACTGCTCCACGAACAGCACCGCTTGGCCGTGCGATTCGCTGGCGACGACGCCTGGCATCTCGGGCGCGACCGGCATGCGGGTTACCTGCGTTCCAGCACGACCGGCGTCGTGATGCCGGCAGGAATCTCTTGGATGTGCACGTTGGCGCCGGCACCCGACTCGGCGCGCCGGCGCATGATCTCGCCGTCCTCGATCAACTGGTGCAGTGTCTCGATCGCGTGGATGAGCGTCTCGGGTGTCGGCGGGCAACCGGGCGCGTACACGTCGACCGGCACGATCTGGTCGACGCCCTGCACGATCGCGTAGTTGTTGAACATCCCGCCGCTCGACGCGCACACGCCCATCGAGACGACCCACTTGGGTTCCATCATCTGGTCGTACACCTGGCGCAAGACCGGCGCCATCTTCTGGCTCACGCGGCCGGCGACGATCATGATGTCGGCTTGGCGCGGCGAGGCGCGGAACACCTCCATGCCGAAGCGCGCGAGGTCGTAGTGCGGGGCGCCGGTGCCCATCATCTCGATGGCGCAGCAGGCGAGGCCGAACGTGGCGCCCCAGCTCGAGCGCGAGCGCGACCACTTGACGAGGTCTTCGACGCGACCGGTCAGGAAGTTGTGCTTGATGCCGCCGAGTCCGTGGTCGAGCACCTCGCGAACCGCGCTCATGCCGCGCCTGCCTCGCGCGCGGCCGGCGCGACGCGACCGTCGAGCCCGACCACTTTCACGCCCGCCCTCGACGCGTCAGGCGCCGCCGTCGCGCCCACCACGTCGGCGACCGCCAACGACTTCTTCAGCGGACCCCACTCGAGCGCGCCGCGCGCGACCATGTAGACGAACGCGACGAAGAACACCGCGCTGAACGCCACCATCTCGACGAACCCGAAGGTGCCGAGCGACTGGCGCGCGATCGCGTACGGGTAGGCGAAGATGATCTCGATGTCGAACATGATGAAGAGCATCGCCACAATGTAGAACGAGACGGGGAACCGCTCGGGCGACTCCTTGCCCGGCACGATGCCGCACTCGTACGGCGCGTCTTTCGCGGTGTTCGGGCGCTTCGGGGCGAGCAGTTTGGATGCGACGAGCGACAGCACGCCGAACGCGACGGCGAGTGCGGTGAGCACGACGATCGGCAGGTACTGACCCATCGTCACCCCCGAGCGCGCGGGATCAGACCTTCTCGAGCTCGCGGGCGCGGGCGAGGTTGGCGCGCAAGATGAGGTCGCGGCGGTGCAACAACCAGCAGAGGATGAGAAAGACGAGCGTCGAGCCGAGCGTGATGAACATCGCGGGCTGCCGCTTGTTGCCGAGGTCGCGGATCATGTACACGTAGCGACGTTCTTGCGTCTCGTCGATTTTCGGGCGCGCCGGCGCGCGACCCGGCTCGATGCGTTGCGGCACCACCGGTGCGACTTCGACGAGCGCGTAGCGCGGTTCGTGGAAGAACGCGACGAAGTCGAGCGAGTCGTTGATTTTCGGCCCGCGTTCGCCGCCGCGGTCGAACACCGCGACGGAAACGAACTCACCGGCGGCGAACTCCTCGGCTTGGTTGATCAAGAGGTCGTCCGACGCGGCGACGGCCTGGCCGCGCTGCGGGTCGGATTCTTCCAGCAGCACCCAGCCTTCGGCGATGAGTGCGTCGGCGACGGTCGCGGCGTTCTGCGAGGCGGTGCCGGTCAACTTGAGCGGCTGGTCGAGGATCTCCACCTGCTGGAACAACTCTCCGTCGCGGATGATGGTGGCGGGCTCGGCGGCCTTCCACGACGGTTCGCGACCCTTCAATCCGATTCCGTACGTCCACCAGATGACGCCCATCGCGGCCATCCACCCGAACAGCCCCGCGAGGACGACGAGAAAGCCGAGACGCGCACCCAAGTTGGTGCCGACGACGAGGTACGTGCCGCCGATCAGGACGGCGACGGCGATGAGCACGACCACATAGCCGCGCAGCTGGGGTTCCCAGTTGATGGCGAGCGTCGCCAACGAGTCCATCTCACAGTCCTCGCACGTACTCGACGATCGCGGTGATCTGTTCTTGCGTCAGCATCGCGCCGAAGCCCGGCATGCGTCCGCCGCCCTGACCTTGCTCGCCGTACTTCTTGCCGTACTCGCTGCCCGCCGTGATGAAGGCGACCATGTCGGCCTGGTTGGGGAACTGGCGCACGGCCGAGCCGCCCGTCAAGTTCGGGCCGAACGCACCGCCGCCGGTGATCTGCGGCTCGCCGTACGACCAACCCTTCGTGTGGCAGCGCGCGCACGCGTACGAACCCGCGCCGAGCTCGAGGTTGAAGAGCGCTTCACCCACGCTCGCGTACGTGCCGTTGTCGACGAGGCGCTCGGCTTCGGACTGGATCTCGTCCTGGTTCTTCTTCGGCAGCGTGCCACCGTCGCACATCGTCGCTTTGTCTTCGGGGTTGGCGCAGTTCTCGCGCGGAATCTGGATGCTTTTCAAGTAGTCGAGCACCGTCTGGATTTGCTGGTCGTTCATCGGGCCGCCGCCGACGAGCCCCCAGGCCGACATCGGCGAGAACGGGCGCCCGTAGTTGAGGATGAAGCGCACTTCTTCCTCGCTGTAGCGCAGGTACACGTTGTTGATGGCCGGCGCCTTCCAGTTCACCGACTTCACTTCGCCGGTCTTCGGGTCGGTGACGGCGTACGAGGCCACACCGCCGCCGCCGTTCATGCCGCCGTGACAACCCGCGCAGTTGAATCCGCCGTCGGCGGTGGCGGCAAAGAGACCACTGCCCCACGACTCGAACCGATGCTCGAATTCCTTCTCCGCACCGGCTTGCCGACCAGGCTCGAGAATCCAGTAGAGCGGCAACGTCACGGTGATGACGGCGAGGAAAGCGAGTCCGAGCAACTGCGTGCGCTCGAGCTTCTTGCCCTCGAGCACTTCGTCGTCGTAGTAGGGCTTGCGGTTCGCGGCAAGCTCGATCTCCGAGCCGATTTCGGCGCGGCTCGAACGGAAGTTGAAGAACGCGTAGATGGCCCAGCCGCTGACGGCGCCGATGAGCCCGATCCACGCGAGCGTGGTGGTGACGTCGGCGAGCACGGGAGTCATGGTGTCAGTGGCTGCCGCCGCCCACGCAGTGCGGGCCCTCTGCCTCTTGGCCGGTCGTGTTCGTGCCGATCGCCGGGCCGCCGAACACTGCTCCGGTGTCGATCACGACGTTGCCGTTGTTGACCGACACGGCGAAGCGGTCCATGCCGCGCGGGGCCGGGCCTCCCTTCTTCTCGCCGACGCGATTGAACTGCGAACCGTGGCAGGGGCACTCGAACCACTGCGAGGTCGGGCAGTTCGGCACTCGGCAGCCGAGGTGCGGACATTTCTGGTACAACGCGACGATTCCCGACGACATCCCGTTGAACACCGGCGCTTGGCTTGCGTAAATCGTCTCGGCTTTCGCCAGCGACTCTTTCGGATACTCCGTCACCCAGGCGCGCGCCGCGGGCAGGTACAGAAAGCCCTTGTTCGAGCGGATGCCGGCGATGATGTCGTCGAGTTTTCCGGCGGTGATCTTCGAGCCGAAGCCGCCTTCGGCACCCTTCCACAGGAAGCCGATGACTGCCGCACCGAAACCGCCGAGGCTCGCGCTCATGAGCGTGACGGTCGCACGGTTGAAGAACTGCCGGCGCGACACGCCGATCACCTCTGGGTCGGGCGCGACGAACGGCGCGACGGCGACGCTTTGGGGCACCGCGAGCGCGGTGCTGCGCGCGGCGACGGCCTCGCGTTCGTAGTCCCTGCCGCCCGCCTCGCGCGGTTCTTCGTTGCGCGCGGCCTTCTCGCGCGCGCGGGTCTCGCGCGACAGCACACCGACCGAGTCGCGTCGTCGCGCCGCAGTCAGCACGACGACGGCGGCCAGCACGACGAGCACGGTGACGGCGATGATGAGCGTTGAACTCATGGTCTAGAGCTCGAAGAAGATCCCGTCACGCCACGGGAAGGTGAAGTTGTAGCCGGGTCCGCGGAAGAACGAGCTGATGATCACGAGCACCGCCCAGAACATCATGTGAATCGTCATGAGGCTGGTGATGAACTTGCGGTCTTCGGGCTTGTTCGACTCGTTGCGGTCGAGGTACGGCGCGAAGATGAGCAGGATGAGCCCCATGCCCGGGATCGTGACGCCGGCGATCATCGGGTGGAACATGGTGAGCAGTTCCTGCAAGCCCATGAAGTACCACGGCGCCTTCGACGGGTTGGGCGTCTGGTTGAAGTTCGCCGCCTGCAGGAGCGGCGCGTTGACGAACCACGAGAACATGAACGTGAACGCCGTGCACGCGAGCGCGGCGACGAACTCGACCGAGAGCAGGTGCGGCCACACGTGCACCTTGTCGACGGGCACCGACTTCACGTCTTGAATCGAGCCCGACTTCACCACGGTGAGCAACCGCTGCGTGTGACCGCCCGGGCCCGCGCCCACGGGCACGGCGCCGGCGACCGGGGCCGCGATTGTCGGGGCTGCCGGTGCGTCCTTCACCGCGACGCCGCCCGCGCGGGCGGCTTTGCTGCGCTCGAGCAGTTCCGCCGGGATGCGCGACTCGCCGCTCGCGGTGTCGCCGCCCGAGGCTGCTGTGCCGGCCTCCGTTTTTTCTCGCGCCGCCTTCGCGCGCTTCAAGAGGTGTTCGGGAATTTCAGTCATCGTGTCACCGATCCTTTCGTCACAACGGCCCGGAGATGCCGCCGTCCTTGCGGACACGCCAGAAGTGGATAGCGAGGAAGATCACGGTGACGAACGGGAAGAGCAGCACGTGCAGCACGTACCAGCGCAGCAGCGTCTCCGGGCCGATCTCGGTGCCGCCGAGCAAGACGAAGCGCACCTGCGACCCGATGAGCGGCGAGTAGCCCATCATGTTCGTACCGACGGTCACCGCCCACAGCGCCAACTGGTCCCACGGCAGGAGGTAGCCGGTGAACGAGAGCAGCAGCGTGAGCGTGAGCAGGATGACGCCGACCACCCAGTTGAATTCGCGCGGCGCCTTGTACGCGCCGTGGTAGAACACGCGGGCCATGTGCAAGAACACCGCGAGCACCATCAGGTGCGCGCCCCAGCGGTGCATGTTGCGCACCATGAGGCCGAAGGTGACCGACGTGTGCAGCGACTGGATGTCGTCCCACGCGTTGGCCGCGGTCGGCCGGTAGAAGAACATGAGGAAGATGCCGGTGATGGTGAGCAGGATGAAGAGGAAGAACGACAGTCCGCCGAGGCACAGCGTGTAGCTGACCTTCACTGCGTGGCGCTTCACCTTGACGGGATGCAAGTGGTACAGCACCGAGTTCATCACCACGTACGAGCGGTTGCGCGGCGAGTCGGTGTAGCCCTTGCGGAAGATCGAACCAGGCCGGAAGATCGACGACCACACTTGGCTGCCTTGCACCTGCTCGCCCACCTTGGCGAGACGTTCCTTCAGCGTGGGGCGCGGGGTTTCTTCGACGATGCTCGACATTGCCCCTCCTCAGAACCTCATGCCGTAGGCGTAGCCGTGGTTGTTGGTGCGCGCGTGCGGGTCGCCGGTCGCCGGCGCGACGCCGACCTTGCCGAGCACGATCACTCCGGTCGGGCAGCGGTCGACACACAGCGCGCAGCGCGTGCAGATGTCGTCGTCGATGACGAACACGACGTGGTCCGACGGGTCGGCACCGGGCAACTCGGTGCCCTGCGACTCGACGACTGCCGACGGGTTGACCATGTGGATGCACTTCCACGGGCAGATGTCGACGCAGCCCTCGCACATGATGCACTCGCTCTGGTCGATGTGGATGAACTGCTTGGGCTTCACCGCCTTGTTGAGGTAGTCGGCGTCCACTTCGACGAGCGTGTACTCGTCGGTGTACGGCATCATCGGCGGGTTGGCGTCGGTGCGGGTCATCGCGTCACCCCTTCTTCACGAGCGGTCGGCCGTAGGTGCTGCTCGGGAGCGCGACGGGCTTCACTGCGCCGCGCTTCTGCCACCACACGAACAGGTAGATGAACACCCCGATGTAGATGCCGTGGATGACGAGCACGACGACGTCGCGCAACGCCTCGTAACTGAGCGTGAACGGGAACGGCCCGCCGAACTCTTGCGGCTTCAGGATGTTGAACGGCCCGAAGATGAGCTTGTCTTTGCGCCAGCCGAGTTCCTTGTCCGCGTGGTCGATCCACTGGTGCGGCACCACGCCGAAAGCGAGGAAAATGACGAAGAACACGTACGCGCTGCCGAACATCGCCTCGCCCCACGTCGCCTGGCGGTCGACGGGGCGACGCTTGCCGACCACGATCACCAGGTAGGCAAGCAGGTTGGTCACAAACAAGGAGAACAGGAACGCCTGGTTCATGCCGGGCCATCGGAGGATGTCGACTGCGACCATGTGGACGGGTTGCCTTTCGTGACCCCACGCCGGGGGCGTGGACGCCGTTTTCAGCCTAGTCTCGGCGGCTTTCGCCGACTCATTCCGCTGCGCAAATTGCGTGTGACGGATGTGCGAACCGCGTGCACTGTTCGTCGTGCGCTCGTGCAAAGAGTGCAACGAGTGTCCCGGCGATTAGTCTTCCGTCGGTCATGATGATCACGGCTCGCGCATCGAGGTTCACACGGTGACAGAAGTACCCGAGTACCTCCTCAAACGATCGAAGGATCGCCGCACCGTGCTCGAAGGCGGCACGCCGTCGGCCGAACCGAGCACATCGAAGGAGGTCGCGAAGACCGCGACCTCGTCGGCAGCGCCGGCCTTGCCCGTCGAGGTCGCGCCGCCACCGCCACCGAAGCCCGACCCGGCGTACGTGGTCGCGGCCAAGACGCGCAAGAAGATCCCGTTCTGGGCGATGGCCACGCTCAGCCTCCTGCCGGTGTGGGCGTTCCTCTATCTGCTCGCGGTCTCACCGCAAGAGCGCGAGGCGAGCGGACCTCTGGCGATCGGCGAGGCGGCGTACAGCGCGTGCGCCAGCTGCCACGGCGCAGCCGGGCAAGGCGGCGCGGGACGCGTGCTGCACGAAGGCGAAGTGCTGAAGACCTTCCCGCACATCGAGGACATGCTGAACTTCGTCTACACCGGCAGCCAGCCGTACGTGTCGGAGGGTCTCGCGGTGTACGGCAACCCCGATCGCGAGGGCGGCGCGCACGCCCCGCTGTCGTACAACGGCAACGCGATGCCCGCGCAAGGCGAGAAGTGGGGCGGCGGTCTCACCGACTACGAGATTCTCGGCGTGGTGTGCCACGAACGGTACGCGGTCGGCGGCGCCGACCCGAAGAGCGAGCAGTGGGCCGCCGAGTATGCGACGTGGTGCTCGGAAGACTCCGAGATTTTCGCCGCGCTCGAAGCCGGCACGGTGGATTACGACACGCTCGCCGAGACGTTCACGATGCTCGAGACTCCCCCGCGGGCGGTCGGCACCGCCCCGCGACCCTCCGCCAAGTAACGCGGCACTCGGGCTGCGCGGCGTGACCGTCCACTAGCCATCCGCCACACCGCCGCGTCGCCTCGCACTGTTGCTGCGTCTTTACGCTGAGGGGCGATGAACGCAGACGAAATCGGCGAACTTCCCGTGCGCGACACCGAGGTGCTCGTGGTCGGTGGCGGGCCTGCGGGTGCGGCGATGGGTTACTGGCTCGCCGAGCACGGTCACGATGCCGTCGTCGTCGAGCGCAAGCACTTTCCGCGCGAAAAGACCTGCGGCGACGGCCTCACGCCGCGCGCCGTGAAGCAACTCGGCGACATGGGTCTCGGCGAGCGGTTGAAGCAATTCCATCGTTACGAAGGTCTCCGTGCGACCGCGCACGGCAAAGAACTCGAGCTGCAGTGGCCGTCGCACCCGATCTACCCGCGCCACGGTTACGTGGTGCGACGCCGCGAACTCGATGCGATGGTCGCCTTCAACGCGCAGAAAGCCGGCGCGACGCTCTTGCAGGGCCACGAGGCGGTCGAACCGATCATGGAGAAGGGTTGCGTGCGCGGCGCGATCGTGACCGACCACGACGAGTCGCGCCAGGTCGCGATTCGTTCGCAGTACGTCGTCATCGCCGACGGCGCCAACAGCCGATTCGGTCGCGCGCTCGGCACCGCGCGCACCAAGGCGTGGCCGTACGGCACCGCCATCCGCACGTACTGGGTGAGTCCGCGCCACGACGAACCGTGGATCGAGTCGGCGCTCGACGTGCAGGATCGCGACGGCAACTCGATGCCGGGCTACGGCTGGATTTTCCCGGTCGGCGACGGCACGATCAACGTCGGCGTCGGACTTCTGTCCACGTTCAAGAAGTTCAAGGACGTCAACACGTCGCAGTCACTCGATGCCTACGCGCACATGATCGCCGACCGCTGGGGCATCGATCCGGTGAAACCCGAGTGCCGTGCGACGAGCGGAAAGATTCCGATGGGCGGTTCGATGTTCCCGAAGATCGGCGCGACGCATCTCGTCATCGGTGACGCGGCCGGCAGCGTGAACCCGTTCAACGGCGAGGGAATCGACTACGCCTACGAGACGGCGCGCATCGGAGCCGGCGTGCTGCACGACGCGCTGCGCAGCGGTGACGCCTCGGCGCTGCAGCAGTACCCGCGTTTGCTCGACGCGGAGTACGGGCAGTATTTCAAGGTCGCGCGGCTCTTTGCGCGCGTGATCGGTCGTCCCGCCGTGATGCGCGAGTTGTCGCGCGTCGGCATCCAGAGCCGCACGCTGATGGAGTGGGTGCTGCGCATCATGGCCAACCTGTTGCGGCCCGACGAGAAGGGCCCGGCTGAGATCGCCTATGCGATGGCCGCGCGCATCGTGGACCTCGCACCCAACGCCTGACGCATCACTGAGGTATTCCTCAACCACGCAATCCGCGTCGCTACTCGCAGATCACTTCCACCACTTCGTCGCGGTCGAGGTCGAGCACCGTGCGGATTCCCCCCTCCGAGTACGACTCGATGAAGGCGCGCAGCGTCGGTGAGCGCGGCGCTCCTGCACAGGTTCGGATGACGCCGTTGGCGAGCGGCACGTACCAGCCGTTCGCCAGGATCCCGGTGTCGCCGCCGTCGGTCATGTCGACGAGCGTCGGAAGCGCCAGCGTGCGCGCGGCGGGACCGTCGGAGTTGACGAGCGCGTACCACACGACCCCCTCGCCCAGCATGTCGGCGAGCAGCACGCACGCGGCCGGCGTCACGCGGTCGGTGCAGTCGATTTCGCCCGGTGTCTCGCGTGCGATGGTCACGCTGCGGCCGTCGTCGAGCGACAACACCGCCGAGCCCACGGTGACACCCTCGACCACTGCGAACGCTTCGCTCGAATCGATGGCCATCACCGAGGCGACGGTCTCCGTGCGACGTTGAGCGGGTCGAGTTGCCGAGTCGTCCGAGAGGCCGCGTGGGCCGCGTCCGGTCGCCAGCTGCACCGCAGTGATGAGCACGAGCAGCGCGCCGACCGCGGCCCACGTGCGCCACGAGAACAACTGACGCATCACTCGTCAGGCTACGACGAGTACTCCCGCCGATATGGCGCAAGGCGCCAGGTTGGTCAGACCGAGACGGCGCGCTCTTGCGCCGACGATTGTCCGCGCATCTGCTCGTGGTATCCGAGAATCTGCAATTCGACACCGAGGTCGACGTTGCGAACGGCGACACCCTTGCCGACGGTGAGCACCACGGGTGCGAAGTTGAGCAGCGAACCGATTCCGGCGGCCACCAGGTCGTCGGCCACCGTCTGCGCGGCGGTTGACGGCACGGCGAGCACGCCGATGTGCACCGAGTTGGCGCTCACGAAGTCGCTCAACTCGTCGAGATGCTTGACTACCAACCCACCCACCTTGGTGCCGACTTTGCGCGGGTCGACGTCGAAGATCGCGACGACGGGGAATCCTCGCGATGCGAAGCCTCCGTTCACCGTGATCGCAGCGCCGATGTTGCCGGCGCCGACGACGATCGTCCTCCACTCCGTGAGGAGACCGAGCTCGCGCTTGATCTGGTAGATGAGGAACGCGACTTCGTAGCCGACGCCGCGCGTGCCGTAGGTGCCGAGATACGAGAGATCTTTGCGAACTTTTGCGGCGTTCACGTTGGCGAGCACAGCGAGCTGGTCGCTCGAGACCTGCAGTGTCTCGGTGAGTTTCAAGTCGGTGAGGATCTGCAGGTACACCGGCAGGCGGTTGACCGCCGCGCTCGGAATCCGGCGACGGCGCGGCGAGGCGGGAGCGGCGGGCGTCTTCACATCTAGAAGGTTACGGCGGCGGCGCCCGGGATTTCTTTCCGTTCGTCGATGAGTGCCGAACGACACTCGCCGCACCGCTTCCTAGCCTTGGTCTCCCGTGGATTCGCTCACCGTGTCGATGTCCGCTCTCGCCGCTCTCGTCGCGACGGCATTTGCGCTGATCGTCACCGACCGCTGGCACCGCCGCCGGCTCGCGCATCACGGCGCATGGATGGTTGCAATGCTGTTGTTTGCGGTCGGCTCGTTCGCGCTGTGGTGGGCGACCTCCGCGGGCTGGTCGTCGGGGGTGTTCCGGGTGTTCTTCACGGCAGGTGCGGTGCTGAACGTATCGTGGCTCGCGCTCGGCTCGATCGCCCTGCACGCCGGCGAACGCGTCGTCGCGCGGTTGCGAGGATTCATTGCTCTCGCGAGTGCGTTCGCCATCGGCGTGATGACGGTCGCCCCGGAAAAGAAACCGTTCGTCGCCGACGACTTCCCGCGAGCGCGCGACCACTTCGGCGCCCTCCCCCGCGTGCTGGCTGCCGTCGGGTCTGGTATTCCCGCGCTCTTGATCATCGGCCTTGCCGTCTGGTCGTTGGGGCGACTGCTCACTCGTCGCGCGTCCCGGCTCGAAGGCGTCACTGCGAATTTCACGACTTCGAAGCGCCTTGTTGCCAGCAACGTGATGATCGCGGTTGCGACGCTCGTTCTGTCCGCAAGCGGGTCGCTCGCCGGACGTCTCGGCGAAGAGCGTGCCTTCACCGTGACGCTGTCGGTCGGCGTGGTGATGCTCTTCGTCGGCTTCCTCTTGCCCAGCCTCAGCGCAGCAACACCCGCGCGACTTCGCGAGACATTGAGCAGCAGCTCGAACGCTCAGCGCGTCGCAAACGACTAGCGCAGCGCGCGGCGTAACACTTTTCCTGTCGCGCCGGTCGGCAATTGCTCGACAATCAACACCTTGGTCGGGCACTTGTAGCGCGCGAGACGGGCGTGACAATGGTCGATCAGCGCGTCCTCGTCGAGTTGGGCACCGGCCCGCAAGACGACGTATGCGCGCACCGCTTCGCCCGTGTGCGGGTGTTCGACGCCGACTGCGGCGGCCTGTGCGACGGCGGGATGCTCGAGCATCGCCTCTTCGACCTCGGCGGGGTAGACGTTGAAACCCGACACGATGATGAGATCCTTCGCACGGTCGACGAGATACAGAAATCCGTCGTCGTCGACGACTGCGACATCACCGGTTCGCAACCAGCCATCGGAGGTCAGTGCGCGCGCCGTCGCCTGATCGTCGTCGAAGTAGCCGCGGAAGACGTTCGGCCCGCGCACCCAGATCTCGCCCGAGTCGCCGCGCAACGCGTCGTCGCCCTTCTCGTCGACGATGCGCACCTCGACCCCTGGCAGCACGCGGCCGATGGAGCCGATCTTGGTGAGTGCCGTCGCATGATCGACGTCAGTCGTCGTCGTGACGACCGGGGAGCACTCGGTGAGGCCGTAGCCCTCGGTGACGAGAAGGCCGAACCGCTCGAAGAGCGACCGTGTGGTGTGCTCGGGCATTTTGGCCGCACCGGTGAGCGCGGTGCGCACGCCCGCGAACGTGTCCTTCGGCAGGTTCGGCATCTGCTCGAATGCCATCCACAGCGGCGGTGCGCCGGGGATGAGCGTCACGTTGCGCTCGCGGATGGTCTCGACGGCCGTCATCGGATCGAAGCGTTCGATGAGCACGATCGTCGAACCGCGCATGAGCGAGTATCCGAGCACCACGTTCAACCCGAAGATGTGGAAGAGCGGCAGCACGCCGTACACCACGTCGGTGCCGTCGAGCTTGCGCACCTGGGAGAGTTGATCGAGATTCGCGCGCAGGTTGCCGTGCGAGAGCATCGCGGCCTTCGGCGAGCCGGCCGTGCCGCTGGTGAACAGCATGATCGCGAGATGGTCCGGGTCGACGTCGACGACCGGTGCGGGCGTGCTCGCGAGCAGTTCTTCGAAATGGAACGCACCGGGCAAATTGCCTGCGGCTGCGATCACGTGCGCGAGTTGAGGCAGCCGCGCGCGTTCGATGCTCGACCACGCGGCCACTGCCGAAGGTGCGACCACGACGGCGCGGGCCCCGACCACGGCAAGTTCGCGTTGCAACTCCGGGGCGGGAGCCGTCGGGTTGAGCGGCACGCACACGATGCCGCGACCCAGGCACGCGAAGTACGCGACGACGAACTCGACGGTGTTGCCGCACAACAGGGCGACCCGTTCGCCCTCGACGACACCGAGCCCGTGGAGTGCGCCGCGCATCGCCGCGACCCTGGCTCGCAGTTCGCCGTACGTGGTCGCCACCCCGCGACTCAGGATCGCAGTGGCTGCCGCGGGATGCGGCTCGATGATCGACGCCAGGTTCGTCGGCGCAGCGGTCGACCCCGTGCCGTTCATCGCGTCAACTCATCAATATGGAGGCGAGACCGGCGGCGAAAATCGCGAGCAGGAGCAGGCCGAGCGCCAAGGTGGTGGCAGGACGCACGGCGACAACAGTAGCGACGCGGCTCAGTCGCCGCGCGAGGGCGGTCGCAACGTCACGCGCGTCGTGACACCGCCGGATTCCGCGACCGCAGTCAGCACCACCGCGTCACCAGGGGCCACCGACAACTCTTCCGCCGCCGAGCCACGATCGACGCAGAGTGCGAGCATCCCGAACGAGTCGATGACGAGACCGATACCGCCGCCGATCTCCGCGAAGTTGCGCACGATCGCCGCCGTGCGCGTGCTTCGCTCACCCGCCGCCGAGGTGAGGCCGATGCTGAGCGTCGTGCCGAGCATCGCCACTTCGTCCGGACCGACGTTCAACTGGCAGTTCCCGTATCGGTCGACCCACGTCACTTCGGCGACGATCGTGTCGCCCTCAGTGCGCGGCAAGGGCACGACTCCGGGCAACAACAGATTCGGGTCGATGGCGTCGCCAAGTTCGCTGAGCGCCACACCGTTGCACAGGTGCGCGGCAGCAGGGGCGAAAATGTCCCGGCCCGCAAAGGTGGTGCCGGGGGCCTCGAGCTGGTAACGCGGATTGTTGAGCACGACGGCCGCGTCCGCACCGCCGGCGAGCGCGGTGCCCATCGACAAGAGTCCGTTGTCGGGCCCGACCAAGACTCCCCGACCTTCACCGACCGACACCGCGATGCCGCGGCGCGCGGTGCCGACACCGGGGTCGACGACGGCGAGCACGACACCTTGCGGAACGTAGGTGATGCATCGAGCCAGGGCCAACGAACCGGCCCGCACGTCGAACGGCGGCACCTCGTGGGTGAGGTCGATGACGCGGGCGTGCGGCGCAAGCTCGGCGATGACACCCTTCACGATGCCGACGAACTCGTCGCGCAACCCGTAGTCGGAGAGAAACGAGATGGTGTCGTAGCGCCGCGCGATCACGATGCGGTCACGCTACGAGCGCGGCGGAAAGTTGCCCGTATAAAACGTACGGGCCGGTGCCAACCCCCCGACGGCACCGACCCATACGGCGCGACCCTTGCGGGCGCGACTCCCGGAGCGGTATGCCGCCCGGTGATTTCTTGTTTCCCTACCTTACGCTTCGATTCGAAGTTTGCAACACCCGGCATCACGATTTTTTTTGACAGCGAAACCTGCGTCGCCCGACTCCCGCGGGGTTGCTATCGTGACATGGCGACGCTACGCGTCACCGAGTTCTTTGCTCCGAGCCGTCGCCGCGCGCACGGCGGCGACGAATGCGTCGCGCACTCTTCGCTCGTCGAGCGCGGCGATCCCCGCCGCGGTGGTTCCGTTCGGCGACGTGACTCGCGCGCGCAAAGCCTTGGCATCGAGCGGCTCGCGATCGAGCAGCACGGCGGCTCCGAGCATCACGCGCGCGACGAGCGCGGCACTCGTCTCCGCGTCGAAGCCCTCGGCGACCGCCGCGTCGCGCAACGCCTCGGCGACGTAGAACGCATAGGCCGGGCCAGAGCCGACAAGCCCGGTGAATGCGTCCAATTTCGCCTCTTCGACCTCGATCACCGAACCGACGCACGACAGCAACTCCCGTGCCCAGGCGCGGTCGGCATCGGTGCAGCCGTGACCGGCGCTCATCGCCGTCGCGGCGAGACCCACGAGCGCGGGCGTGTTGGGCATCGCGCGCACGACGCGCACGCCGTCGCCGCATGCCTCGTGCAGTGCGGCGAGACGCACGCCGGCAGCAATCGACACGACGCGCGCGGCCCCGGCCGCCACGGCGGCACGGCACGCAGCGGGCACGTCCGCAGGCTTCACGGCGATGATTGCCTCGCTGCACCGCGGCACGTCATCGTGCACGGACACGGCCGGAAACATCTTGACGAGCGTCGCGCGCCGGGACGGCGCCGTCTCGCTCACGGCGATGGTGCCAGGTGCGCGTCCGGAGCCGAGAAGCCCCGACACGAAGGCTGCGCCCATGTTGCCGCCGCCGACGACGACGAGCGGCGCGCCATCCACCACGACGCGAAGGCTACTTAGCCGACGTCGTGAAGCGGCTCGCGAAGCCGAGTCGGATCAGCTCACCGAAGTGCGCCTCGACGGTCGCGTAGAGCGTGCCGATGATGCGATCGAGCTCGCGCTCGTCGACGGCGCGCAGCACGAGCTCTCCGGTGAGGAACACCGCGTTCTCCGCCCCGAGCGCGTAGTGCGCGCCGACGAGTCGCTCGTTGCGCCGCAGCAGTTGTTCGAAGAGCACGGGCGCGTTCTCCTCTGGGTACGGCATCACGTAGGTCTCGTACTGCAAGGTTCGCTGGCCGAGGCGCAGCCACACCGTCGTGAACTCTTTCGCGTCGCCGCGCAACCGCACCATCCAGCGCAATTCGTCGCCCTCCGCCCGCTGCGCCGACACGACGTTCGGGTGCTGGGTGTGCACGGTGCCGAGCCACTCGTCGATGCGCCGCTCGAGACCCGCGCGCCGGCCCTCGTCGAAGAGGTCGCTCATCGCGGGTTCAGCTGCACGTGACGAGGTCGCGGGCGGCGAGCTCGGCGATCACGCGACGCATGCGCATCGCGGCGTGCCGCCAGGAGTAACGAGCGGCGCGCTGCACGGCAGCGACGCCGAGCCGAGACGCGAGCGACTCGTCGTCGAGAATCTGCGCGACGCGCCGGGCGAACGTCTCTCCGTCGCGCTCGGGCACCAAGAATCCGCTCACGCCGTCGTCGACGAGCGACAACAGTCCGCCGACCGCGGTCGCCACGACGGGAGTTCCGCAGGCGGATGCTTCGAGCGCGACGAGACCGAAGCTCTCGCTGCGCGACGGCACGAGCACCACGTCGGCGGCGCGATAGTACGTGGCGAGCAGGTGGTGGGGCTGCGGCGCGACGAAGCGAACTTGATCGGCGACGCCGAGCGACTCGGCGAGCGAGGTGACCCTGGCGAGTTCGCTTTCGCCCTCGTGGCCGCTCGCTCCGCCGACCACGATCAGCACTGCATCGTCGCGCCGCAGCGCTGCCAGCGCCTCGACGGCGACGTCCAGACCTTTCAACGCCTGGATGCGGCCGACGAAGAGCAGCACGGGTCGAGTGCCGAGCGAGAAGTCATCGGACGACAACGCGCTGCGTGCACCACTGCGACTGCCGGGCGAAAAGAACGCGCGATCGACGCCGGGAGTGATGACGTCGACGGTGCCGGGCGAAGAACCGTACAGGCGCCGGAATTGTTCGCGCTCTTCCTCGCACGACACGAAGATCGCGTCACTGCATCCGATGATCGACGACTCGATCGCCTCGCGCTCGTGCGACTCCGCGTCGCCGTGCAGCGACTTGACGCGGGCCAGCGTGTGGAAGGTGGTGACGAGCGGGAGGTCGAGGTCGTGCTTCAGCAGGTGTCCCGACATTCCCGACAGCCAGTAATTGGCGTGCACGACCTGGGCCGGTGCGTGCGTGCGCAGGTGGTGGCTCACGGTGTCGGTGAACTCGGGAACGACCTCGACGAGCCGTTCTTTCGGGAGTTCGAAATCGCCGGCGCGCACGTGCACCAGCCGGTGGTTGGGTTCGATGTCGACGGTCGACGGCAATCCCGGCTTCCACGCACGCGTGTAGGTCGTGCATTCGACACCGAGCCGCGCGAGCGACGACGTGAGTTCGCGCACGTACACGTTCATGCCGCCGCCGTCACCAATTCCGGGTTGGGCGAGAGGCGACGTGTGCAGGGACAGCACGGCGACGCGCTGCGCGGGGATGGCAGCCATGGCAACTTGAACCTATCTGGAATGGGGTGAGAGACGACGAGTCGGCGCGGTCAGCCGGGCGAGTCGTCTGCCACGAAGCTGCGGTAAATCGCGAGCATCGCCTGCTTCTGCTCGTCGTTCAGGTGCGGGTCCTTGGCGACCGCGTCGATCACCGCGTTGCCCTGCGACTCTTTCGGGTCGAGCATGCCCGCGCGCTCGTAGAGCGTCTCGGCAGAAATCTCGAGGGCGCGGGCGATCTGCTGGAGGATGTCCGCCGACGGCTTGCGCAACCCGCGCTCGATCTGCGAGAGGTACGGGTTCGACACGCCGGCTCGTTTCGCCAGGTCGCGGATCGACTGCTGCGCGATTTCGCGCTGCTGACGAATGAACGCGCCGAGGTCGGGGCGCTTGCGGTTGTTCACGCGCTAGCGATCTTCGTCGAGCAGCGCGTCCACGCTGGAGGACGACGAACGGTAGCGACGAACCAGTTCGCCTGAGAGGGCGTCGATCTCCGCGAACAGTGCCTTGCGGCGCGCTGAGGCGCGCGCCTCGAACTCGGCGAGCTGCGCACAGCACATCGCGAGTTCGTCGGCGTCGAGGTCGTGCAGCCCGCCGAAACCCACCGACTCGCACAACGATTCGAGTTCGACGAAGAGCGGATGGTCGACCTCGGGTTCGGTGTCGCGCGGCGGACGGTTGGAGCCGCTGCCGCGCTCGGTGGCAAAGACGCGCGTGATGCCGTCGGTGACGTCGCGGTCGTGCCGGGCTCCCGTCGCCCGCCTGCGCTCTTCGTCGCGCGCGATGTCGAGCCGACCCTGTGCGATGCGACGCACGAACGACACGGCGTCTTCTTCTTTCTGCAGTTCGGCGCGACGCGCGCGAACTTGCGCGAGCGTCAAGTCAGCGAGATCACCAGAGCCCCCGGACACGGGCGGCAGCACCGCCACTTCGTCGGTGTCGGCCACGGGCGCGTCGGGCTCGCACTCCTCGCCGTTCAGCCACACGGTGCACGTGCCCAGCACGGCGGAGAACGACGGACCGAATCGCCGTTGTGCGGCAGCGAGCACGTCGGCGACGGTGGCACCTTCGATGGTGTCGCGCGATCGACCCGCGGCTTCGCGCGCCGATGCAAAGAGCAGGAGACGCGCCACGAGGTCAGGTTACCCAAGCCACTACCCTGCGACGGGCACATCATGGCGCGTTCGACCACGAGCAACGTTGCATCACTCGTCGTGGTGCGCCACGGCGAGTCGGAGTGGAACGTGCTCGGCAAGTGGCAGGGCCGCGCCGACACGCAACTGACCGAGTCGGGCCGTGCGCAGGCGCGCGACGCGGCGGAACACATCAGCCGCAATGCGTTCGCGTTCGAGCGCGTCGTGGCGAGTTCGCTGCGCCGCGCGCACGACACGGCTGCGATCATCGCCGAGCACCTCGGGCTCGCTGCGCCAGTCCTCGACGACCGGCTCGTCGAGACCGATGTCGGACCGTGGGAGGGCTTGCGCGAGCACGAGATCGAGAAGGCTTGGCCGAACTATCTGCGCGACCGTCGCACCCCGCCTGATTTCGAGCCGCCAGAGGAAGTGTTCGCGCGGGCGACCACCGCGCTGCGCGAGTTGGCGCAGAGTCGCGCGCGGGTGCTCGTCGTCAGCCACAGCGGCGTGATTCGCACGGTGCGGCGGCGTCTCAACGTGCACGATCGCAGGTTGCGCAACCTCGAGGGTTGCTCGTTCGGACTCGACGCCGAGTCCCGGCTCGTGGCTGGTGACTACGTCACGCTCGTCGCGAAGTCGCGGCCAGTCACGAACGATGCGGTGTAGTCGCAGCGTCTAGCGTCGCTCGACGTGCTGCGCCGACTGCTCGACGAGTCGTACGACCGCGCGGTGCGCGACAACTTGGTGCCGCTCACCGCGACGCGCATCGTGGCGAACACCGCCTACCGATTCGCGCCGCCGTTCATCGCGATCATCGCCGGCGCGCAGCAAGGCTTCGACGTCTCCATAGCCCGCGTCGGGCTCGTGATCAGCATCTCTGAACTCGCCGGATTCTTGGCGCCTCTGCTCGGTGCGTTCGTCGACCGAGTGTCGCGTCGCACGGCGATGGCAGCGGGGCTCGGCGGGTCGTTGGTCGGAATCCTGCTCATGGCGATCGCCCCGAATCTCGTGGTGCTGTGCGTCGGGCTCACGCTGCTCAACCTGCTGAAGTCGTGCTTCGATCTCGGCATGGCGGCGTGGATAGCCGATCGCGTGCCCTACGACCGTCGCGGACGCGTGGTCGGCCTCACCGAAACTTCGTGGGCGCTCAGTCTGCTGATGGGCGTGACGGTGCTCGGGCTCGTGACCGCCGTGTCAACATGGCGGGTCGCGTGCGTGATTGGTGCAGTTGCAATCGCGGCCTGCGCGACGTGGCTCGACTCGAGCTTGCGACGCTCGGGCGGCACGGCGCGCGGCGGCACGACGACGACTGATGTTGCTGCGAGCGGCGATGCGTCGCATCCGGGCGCTCGCACTACGGGCACGCGTATTGCGGACGGGCGCTCAGCACGAGCATGGCTCGTACCGCTCTCGATGTTCGGACTGATGGGTGCGAGCCAGTGCCTCTTCGTCACGTTCGGGGCGTGGCTCGCCGACGACTTCGGTTTCGGAGCCAGTCGCATCGCCGCGGTCGGCTTCGCGCTCGGCGCCGGCGAGTTGTTGTCGTCGGTGTCGAGCGCCCGCTACACCGATCGCATCGGAAAGGAACGCAGCGTGGCGCTCGGTGCCCTGCTCATGATTCCGGCTGCGGTCGTGCTCGCTGCATTCGGCTCGCTGCTCGCCGTCGGTCTGTTCGGTCTCGCCGTCTTCATCGTCGGGTTCGAGTACGCAGTGGTGAGCATGCTGCCGATCGCGACGAGCCTCTTTGCCGGAGCACCGGGCAAGGGCTTTGGTCTCGTGATTGGTGCGGGCACCTTTGGGCGCGGTGTGCTCACCTTCGTCGCTACTTCTTTGTATGAGTCGGCGGGCATCGCCGGCGGGGCGCTCGCCGGGGCGGTGTGCGCGGCGTTGAGCGCCGCGGCGATCGGGGTGTTCAGCCGCGGTACGCGTTGGTGATCGGCAGGCGGCGGTCCTTGCCGAACGCCTTGCCCGTCACGCGCACGCCGGGCGGCAGCTGGCGGCGCTTGTATTCGTTGTTGTCGACGAGCCGCACGATGCGCTGCACGAGTGCTGCTTCGTGCCCGAGCGCGATGATCTCGGCCGCGGTGCGATCCTGCTCGACGTACAGCGTGAGCACCGCGTCGAGCACGTCGTATGGCGGCAGGCTCTGGTCGTCGCGCTGATCCGGGCGCAATTCCGCTGACGGCGGCTTCGTGAGCGTCGTAACGGGAATCACCTCGCGCCCGGCGCGCTCGTTGACACGACGGCTCAGCGCGTACACGTCGGTCTTGAAGATGTCCTTCACCACGGCGAAGCCGCCGACCGAGTCGCCGTACAGCGTGAAGTAGCCGACGGCGAGTTCGCTCTTGTTGCCGGTCGTCAGCACCATCCACCCGAACTTGTTGGAGAGCGCCATCAGCGTCGTGCCGCGCACGCGGCTCTGCAGGTTTTCTTCGGTGAGGTCGGCGGCACGACCGGCGAACGCGGCATCGGTCATCGACAAGTACGCGGCGAACGCAGGTTCGATGGGGATGGTGAGCATCTCGATGCCGAGGTTTGCGGCGAGCGAAGCGGCGTCGGTCTTCGAGCCTTCGCTCGAGTAACGCGACGGCATCGACACGCCGTGCACGTGCGACGCGCCGAGCGCCTCCACGGCGATTGCCGCGACGAGCGCCGAATCAATGCCGCCCGACAATCCGATGACCACGTCGGCGAACCCGTTCTTTTGCACGTAGTCGCGCGTGCCGAGCGCGAGAGCAGACAGCACGCGGTCGCGCGGGTCGGCGACGGCGGCGACTCGCGAGGGTGCGGCGTCGCGACGAGCGACCGCGGTGCTGACGGGAACAGCGCCCACCGGCGCACCGCGCGCCGGTACTGGCACGTCCACCACGAGCAGTTCTTCGACGCAGTGTGCCGCACGCGCGACGACCGTGCCGTGCGCATCCACGACGAGCGATCCGCCGTCGAACACCAACTCGTCCTGGCCGCACACCTGGTTCACGTACGCGACCGGCATCGACGTCTCGCGCGCGCGGTCGACGACGGTCGCTTCCCGCACTCCGCTCTTGTCGCGGTCGAACGGCGAACCGTTGATGTTGACGCACAGTTGCGCACCCGCCGCCCGCTGCCGTGCGATCGGGCCATCTTCCACCCAGACGTCCTCGCAGATGCTGAGCGACACCGCGACGCCGGCGACGTCGTACAACGTGACGTCGTCGTGACCCGCCGCGAAGTAGCGCGCCTCGTCGAACACTGCGTAGTTCGGCAGCAGTTGCTTGTGGTACGTGCCGACCACCGCACCGTTCGCGCACAATGCGGCCGCGTTGAAGAGTCGCGGCGGGCGCGCGCTCGCGCGCCCCACAGGTTCGTCGTCGGCCACGTCGACGAAACCGACGACCACGGCGCACCGGCCGGTGCGCGCCGCCACTTTCTCGAGCGCGGCACGGTTGTCGGCGACAAAACCGGCTTTCAAGACGAGGTCTTCGGGCGGGTAACCCGACAGCGTCAGTTCGGGGAAAGCGACGATGTCGCAGCCGGCCGCCTCGGCGCGCGCCGCGTAGTCCTCGATCTTCGCCAGGTTGTGCGCCAGGTCGCCGACCCGCGGGTTGATTTGGGCGAGCCCGACCCGCAGCAGCGTCGCTGGAGCCGTCGTGGCCACGCCGTCAGGCTACTGAGACGGCGACTATCGGCTCGCGCGCGGTTTTTTACACGCCGTTCACAAACGGATGACGCCGCTGACACGGAAATGTATGAAACTGACACATCGCGTTTCACGAAAGGAAACATGGCATGCCTTACCAAGCCGAATACATCTGGATCGACGGAGCCAAGCCCACTCCGATGCTGCGCTCGAAGACCAAGATCATCGACAATTCGGTGAAGACCCCGCCAATCTGGGGGTTCGACGGTTCCTCGACCGAACAGGCGACGGGTGAGTCGTCGGACTGCATGTTGAAGCCGGTGTTCTGGTGCAAAGACCCGCTGCGCGGCGGACGCAACATCATCGTGATGTGCGAGGTGTACCTCGCGGCGACCGGTGAAATGCACCCGACCAACACGCGCGCCGCGTGCGCCGCGGCAGCCGCGAAGTACAAGGCCCACGGAATGATCTACGGCATCGAGCAGGAGTACACGTTCATGCGCCTGAACGGCCGACCGTTCGGGTTCCCGGAAACTGACGGCGAGCCCGGCCCGCAAGGCCCGTATTACTGTGGCGTCGGCGCGGGTCGCGTGATGGGGCGAGACATCATCGAGCTTCACACGCAAGCCTGCCTCGACGCTGGCTTGGGCATTTCTGGTACCAACGCCGAGGTGATGCCCGGCCAGTGGGAGTTCCAGGTCGGTCCGCTCGACGCCACGATGGTCAGCGACCAGCTCTATGTCGCCCGTTGGCTGCTCCACCGCATCGCGGAAGACTTCGACGTGGTGGTGTCGTTCGACGCCAAGCCGCAGAAGGGCGACTGGAACGGCGCCGGCGCGCACACCAACTTCTCGACCAAGGCGATGCGCTCGTCGTACGACGCGATCGAGGCGGCATGCAAGGCGATCGGCGGACGGATCATGGAGCACGTGAAGAACTACGGTCACGACATCGAGAGCCGCCTCACCGGCAAGCACGAGACCGCGCCGTGGAACCAGTTCAGCTACGGCGTCTCCAACCGCGGCGCATCCATCCGCATTCCGTGGCAGGTCGCCCGCGACCGCAAGGGCTACGCCGAGGACCGTCGTCCGAACGCGAACATGGACCCCTACGTTGTCACGCGACTGCTGCTCGAGACCGTGTGCTCGCAGGAGCAACTGCCGGCGAGCGGCGGCAAGAAGCAGGCCAAGGGTCGCAAGTAGTCCCCGCGCCTGCTCCTATGCGTGCTGACCAACACGGCGGTTGACTGAACGGTATGCCCGGAATGCACGAGGCCCAGCGCGACTATGTGTTGCGCACGGTGGAAGAGCGCGGCATCCGGTTGGTGCGCCTGTGGTTCACCGACGTGCTCGGCAACCTGAAAAGTTTTGCCATCAGCCCCGCCGAATTGGAGAACGCGCTCAACGACGGGATGAGTTTCGACGGCTCGTCGATCGACGGTTACGGGCGCGTGCAGGAGGCCGACGTGCTGGCGTTGCCCGACCCGAACACCTTCGAGGTGCTGCCGTGGGTCGACTCAAAGTCGGCGGAAGCCCGCGTGTTCTGCGACATCGCGCAACTCGACGGCACGCCGTTCGACGGCGACCCGCGCCAGGTGCTGCGCCGCAACCTCGCGACCGCTCGCGAGCACGGCTACATCTTCTACGTGGCGCCCGACGTCGAGTACTTCTATTTCGCCCCGCCCGACGGCACGAAGCCGCGTCCGCTTGACGAAGGCGGCTTCTTCGACCTCACCACGACCGACATCGCGAGCTCGTTGCGCAAGGAGACGATCCGCACGCTCGAGACGATGAGCATCCCCGTCGAGTACAGCTTCCACGAAGACTCGCCGAGCCAGCACGAAATCGACCTGCGCCACACCGACGCGCTCACGATGGCCGACAGCGTGATGACGTTCCGTTTCGTCGTGAAAGAGATCGCCGCGATGCGCAACGTACACGCCACCTTCATGCCCAAGCCGCTCGAGGGCGTGCAGGGATCGGGCATGCACTTGCACCTCTCGCTCTTTGCGGGCGACAACAACGCTTTCCACAGCGATGACGACCCGTACAACTTGAGCGACGTCGCGAAGTCGTTCATGGCCGGCTTGCTGCGTCACGCGGCGGAGATCACCGCCGTCACCAACCAGACCGTCAACAGCTACAAGCGGCTCGTGCCGGGCTTCGAGGCACCCGTGCACGTGTCGTGGGCGCGCAACAACCGCAGCGGGCTCATCCGCGTGCCGGTGCCCAAGCGCGGCAGCGAACTCGCAACGCGCATCGAATTGCGCTCGCCCGACCCGGCCTGCAACCCGTACCTTGCGTTCTCCGTGATCCTCGCCGCCGGGTTGCGCGGCGTCGAAGAAGGTTACGAGCTGCCGGCGGAGGCCGACGCGAATTTGTTCGAGATGGGTGATGCTGCGCTGAGCAAACTCGGCATCGACCAGTTGCCGCAGTCGCTCAACGACGCGCTGCGCGTGATGGAATCGTCGCAACTCGTCGCCGAGGCGCTCGGCGAGCACATCTTCGAATGGTTCCTGCGCAACAAGCGCGCCGAATGGCGCAGGTACAAGACGCACGTGTCGCAATTCGAACTCGACACCTACCTGCGATCGTTGTGAACCTGAAGCGCCACCTTCGCGAACTCCCTGCCGGCGCGGAGTGCGGCGCATGACGAATCCCGGGCTGCTCGCGGTCTACCCCGATTCGCCGAGCGTCGACTTGGCACGCACGCTCGACCTCTCGGGCTACGTGTGGAAAGGCGTCGCGAGCCCTGACTCTCTGGCGAAACTCGCGCCCACCGAGGGATGGTCGGGGGCGGTGGTCGCCTGCGACGACGACCCGGAGGGCGGCTGGTCGATGTGCCGCGCGCTGCGTCGCCTGGAGCGACCGGTGCGGCGCGTGCTCGTGCTCGTGACCGGTGCCCAAATCGCCGACCTCGAAGTCCGCGACAACCTGTTCGAAGATTTCCAGTTGACGCCGTTCCACCCGCGCGAACTCGAAGCCCGACTGCGCCACCTTTTTTACAACGAACTTGTCGTGCCGTCGTCGTCGGTCGTCGAGCACGCCGGCCTGCGCCTCAACCTCGAGACGTACCAAGCCACCTTCGGCGGGCGGCCGCTCGATCTCACCTACATGGAGTACGAGTTGCTGAAGTTCTTCGTGCAGAACCCCGGCCGCGTGTATTCGCGCGAGGTGATCCTGTCGGAAGTGTGGGGGTACGAGTACTTCGGCGGGGCGCGCACCGTCGACGTGCACGTGCGGCGACTGCGCGCGAAACTCGGCGAGGAACACGCGCACCTGATCGAGACGGTGCGCAGCGTCGGCTACCGCTTCGGTGCCTCGAAATGGACGGGCTGACTTCCTCAGTCGCGCGGCGCGCCCTGCATCCGGCGAGCGAGCCGCGCGTGGTTCGACAACATCTCCGCGAGTCGCGGGCTCACCAAGCGATGGTCGCGCACCACCGAGCGTCCGTGCACGAAGGTGTGCTTGGCGCAAGCCGGGCCGCAACGCAGCCAGCCCTCGATCGGGTCGTCGAGCACGCCGGCGAACGCGGGACCGTCGAGCGACCACACGACCACGTCGCCCACGCAGCCCGCGCTCAGTTCGCCGATTTCGTCGAGCCGCCCGAGGCATCCAGCGCCGCCGAGCGTCGCACACTCGAGCGCCATTCGCGCGGTGCCCGCGGCCGCACCGCTTGAAAGTTTGGCGAGCAGCATCGCCTGTCGCGCCTCGAGCCACAGCGACGCCGCATCGGCCGACGACGAGCCGTCGACACCGAGCCCGACGTGCACGCCGGCCGCGCGCAACTTGACGACCGGCGCGATTCCCGACGAGAGGATGAGGTTGCTGCTCGGGCAATGGGCCACGCCCACACCGGCCGCGCCGAGACGGCGGATTTCGTCGTCGTTCGGCTTCACGCAGTGCGCCAGCCACGTGCGTTCGCCGACCCAGCCGACATCCGCGAGATACTGCGTGGGGCGACATCCGAATTCCTCCAGCGAGTACGCGTCGTCTTCGTCGTTCTCCGCGAAGTGCGTGTGCAAGCGAACGTCGAGCCGCTCGGCGAGCTCGGCGGACTCGCTCATCAGCCGCTTCGTCACACTGAAGGGCGAGCACGGTGCCAGTGCGACACGCACCATCGCACCGCGCGCCCGGTCGTGGTGCGATTCCACCGAACGCTGGCTCGTGGCGAGAATCTCGTCGTGGTCTTGCACCACGCTGTCAGGCGGCAGCCCGCCGTCTTTTTCCGACAGCGACATCGAACCGTACGTCGGGTGGAAGCGCATACCGATGTCCCGCGCCGCGGCGATCTCCGCCGACAAGAGGTCACCCGCCCCGCGGGGGTGCAGGTACAGATGATCCGACGACGTCGTGCAGCCCGCAAGCGCGAGCTCGGCGAGCCCGACCCACGCCGACACGTGCGCTGATTCTTCGTCAAGCTTGCTCCACAACGGGTACAGCGTGCGCAACCAACCAAAGAGCGCCGAGTCGGTCATCGGTCCGTACGCACGCGTGAGGTTTTGGTACAGGTGGTGGTGCACGTTGACCAGCCCCGGGGTCACGAGACAGTCGGTGGCGTCGATCATCTCGCGGGCCGGCGGCGGCGTGCCGGTGCCGGTCGCGGTGACGAATCCGTCGCGCACGGCCACCCAGCCGTTGTTCAGTTCGCGACGCTGCTCGTCGAGCGTGGCGAGCAGGCGCGCCGAGTGCACGACGAGGTCGTCGAGTTGTTTCGGCTGGTTCAGGAGTTCAACTCGAGCAACTCGCTCGCTTCGTTGCGCACGCGAGCATCGCGGTGGAGCGACTCACCGAGGATGGCGGCGATGACGACGGTGCCGAGACCGACGAGCACTGGGAACGCCAGCAACACGATCACGATGAGGATCGCACCGAGCATCGTGCTACTTCTTCTTCCGCTTGGTGCTGGGCTTGGTTGCGCTCGGCTTGGCTGCGCTCGGCTTGGCTGCGCTCGACTTGCTGGCGCCCGGCTTTGCCGCCGCCGGCTTCGCGACGGGCACGTACGCCCACGCCTCGATCTCCACCGCACCACCCGCCGGCAGCGCCGCGACGCCGATGGTGCTGCGCGCCGGGCGGTGCGAACCGAAGCCCGCGACGTACGCCTCGTTGAACGTCGGAAACGTGTCCATGTCGGTGAGGAAGCACAACGTCTTGGCGACGTCGCCGAGTTTTGCCCCGACGCTCGCGAGATGCGCGCGCAGGTTGACGATCGCCTGGGTGGTCTGCGCCTTCACGCCTCCCTCGACGAGACTGCCGTCACGCAAGCCGAGTTGGCCCGAGACGATGATCCAGTCGCCGGCGCGGACGACGGGTGTGTACGGACCTATTGGTGCTGCCATGCGCACAAGGTTAGACGAGCGCGCGAATCATTACCCTTGTCGCGTGGAAGTCGTGACTCGGCGCGAGTTCTTGCGCGCTTCGGGTCGCACCGTGGCAGGGGGTTCTGCATCGTTGATGATTGCGTCGTTCGCCGCGGCGTGCGGGGGGTCGGATGCGTCGCTCGCGCTGCCGAGCGATGCGCAGTTGGTGCAACGCTTCCCCCAGAATCTGGTCGTCGGCGACATTCGCCTGCCGATTTCGGTGGCGAGCGGCGGGCAACTGCTCACCGCCGAGTCGTCGACGCCCGATGAACTCGTCGCGCGCATCGTGCGAATCGATGGCTATCGCGACGATGTCATCTTGGATGGCTTGCGCGCCCCGCGCCACGACGCCAACCTCGCCGTGCCCTACTGGCCGTTTCGCGCGACCATCACCGAGCCGGGTTTCTATCGACTCGTCGTCGAAGGCGGCCCGAGTGACGGGGCCGCGTTCCAGGTCGTGCGGCGCGCCGAAGTGAAAGTGCCCGGCATCGGGGATGCCCTGCCCGCTTTCGGCACCCCGACCTTCGCCGACGCGCGCGGCGTCGACCCGATCTGCACGCGACAACCCGAGCCGTGCCCGCTGCACGATGTCTCCTTGCGCGATGCGCTCGCGCTCGGAAAATCCGTGGTGTTGCTCGTCGGCACACCCGCGCATTGCTCGACCGGCACGTGTGCACCGGCGCTGGAGGCTCTGGTGAGCGTGGCGGCGTCGGGCAGCGCTGCCGTCTTCATCCATGCGGAGGTGTATGCCGACCCCGGCGCGACGCGGGTCGCGCCCGTCGTCGAGTCGCTCGGAATGAACTACGAACCCGCGCTCTTTGTCACCGACGCAGGCGGCGTCGTGGCCGCGCGACTCGATGCGGTGTTCGACGAAGTGGAGCTTGCGTCGGTGGTGGGTTAGTCGCGCGGAGCGTCAGCTGAAACTCTGGCCGCAACCGCAGGTGCGGTTCGCGTTCGGGTTCGTGATCTTGAACCCCGACTCGTTGAGACCGTCGGTGTAGTCGAGGCTGGCGCCGGAGAGCAGTTGTGCCGACGCCGGGTCGACGACCACCCTCACGTCGCCGAAGGTCTGCACCTTGTCTTCGCTCGTGAAGTCGCCGTCGAAGTACATCTCGTAGGAGTAGCCCGAGCAACCGCCGGGACGCACCGCGACGCGCAGGGCGAGTTCGGTGGCGTTCTCGGATTCGAGCAGTTGCTTGACCTTGGTGGCGGCGGCGGGCGTGAGCGTGATCATGGTGCCTTTACTGTACCGCTCGGGCGGGGCGCAGCGGCGAACGCAGTGGAAGATACAGGTCACCACGCACGAGAAACCTCGTCGCGTCCGGCGGCCGACGGCACATCGGTAGGTTGGGGACGTGACATCGCGTCCGGTGCCACCCCCGCAAGCCGACGAGGTTCGCGACTTGCTGCGGGCGGTCATCGACCCCGAACTGGGCGCCAACATCGTCGACCTCGGCATGGCGACCGACGTGACCGTGAGCGCCGACGGCGTGGTGACGATCGGCGTGAAACTCACCGTCAAGGGTTGCCCGTTGCGCGCGCAAATCAAGAGCGACATCGAGTCGCGGCTCGAGACGCATCCCGGCGTCAGCAAGGTGAAGATCGACTGGGGCGAGATGAACGCGCAGGAGCGTTCGGAGGTGATGACCAAGGCGCGCTGGAACGCCCGCGAGAATGCGGGCGACACCGCCGTGCCGGTTTCGGCGCGCGTGCTGGCGATTGCGAGCGGCAAGGGCGGCGTCGGCAAGAGCTCCGTCACCGCGAATCTCGCCGTGGCGCTCGCCGCACAGGGCCGCACCGTCGGCGTGCTCGACGCCGACATCTGGGGATTCTCGATTCCGCGCATGCTCGGCATGACCGACCGGCTCGAGGCGCGACGCCTGGACGGCGCCGAAAGGCCGCGCATCATCCCCAACGAGCGCCGCGTCGGTGGCGGTCTCCTGAAGGTGGTGAGCACCGGCATGCTCGTCGACGACGAGGGCACGGCCCTCATGTGGCGCGGGCTGATGCTGACGAAGGCCGTCGAGCAGTTCTTGAACGACGTGCACTGGGGCGACGTGGATTTCTTGCTGATCGACATGCCGCCCGGCACCGGCGACGTGCAGATGGGGCTCGCGCGCATGCTGCCGCGCACCGACCTCGTCATCGTCACGACGCCGGCGGTGTCGGCGCAGAAGGTGGCGATTCGTGCCGCCGACATGGCACGCCGCAGTTTCTTGCGCGTCGCGGGCGTGATCGAGAACATGAGCAACTTCACGTGCGAGCACGGCAGCACCTACGCGCTCTTCGGCGAGGGTGGCGGTGCCGCGTTGGCGCGCGAGATCGGTGTCGACTTGCTCGGACAGGTTCCGATCGAGAACGCCGTCGCGCACGGCAGCGACACCGGCGAGCCGGTCGCGCTCGCGGGTGTATCGCCGGCTGCCGAAGCCTTCCGCGACATCGCCAAGAAGATCATCGCCGCGACGGTGCCGGCCGGCGAGATGGCGGGTTGCTCGGCGCGGCTGCTCGAGTCGGTCGACGTGGCGCTCGGCAAGAAGCCGTCGAAGTAATCGCCGCTCGCTACGGCAGCGTCGCGTACGCGGGGTCGTCGGGGAACACGATTGCCACGACACGGCCGTCGCCGTCGAAGCGCAACTTCGGAAGAATCGGTGTCGGCACGCCGACGGCACTGGCCGCACTCATCGCCTCCCCGGTGGTGTGGTGCGGCGCGAGGAACCGCAAGTTGGCGGTGGTCGGCGGGATCATCGCCAACTCCCCGCGCGCCGCGCGACCGAGCGCGTCGTTCGGGCTCACCCACAGACTGGCGACGGTTTCTTTGTCGTCGTGCAGCGGCTCCTGCGCGGGCGGCGCGACGGCGACGAAGAAGCGCGTGTCGAAGCGACGCTTCTCGCCCACCGGCGTGATCCAGTGGCTCACGTAGCGGATCGAGTCGACGGCGAGACGCAAGCCTTCGCGACGGCACAGCTCGGCCAGCGAAAGAGTTCCGTCGTGCACTTCGTGGCGCGCGCGGGAGAATCGCGATTGCGCATCGTCGTCGCCCATCGCGACGTATTCGCCGCGCGAGTCACGGGCGAGCAGCACGCCCGCCTCCTCGAAACACTCGCGTATGGCGGCGACCCAGTACGCGAGCCCTCCCTGCGGGACCCTCAGCAAGTCGCTCGCTTCGGCGTCGCTCAGCCCGTCGCACACCTCGTCGAGTTCGCCCGCGGCATCGAGGTCGTCGACGCGGCCGCCGGGGAACACGTACATTCCGCCGGCGAACACCGCGTTCGTCGTGCGCTGCAGCATGAACACCTCGATGTCGCTCGGTGCGTCGCGCACGAGCATCACCGTCGCCGCCGGGCGGAGCGGCACCGACTCCTGCGCGGTCTCGTTCATTCCGTGCGCGGCTTGCGCATCTCGCGGTAGTCGCGCGCGGCACCCTCGAGCGGTTCCACCTGGAGCGTGACACCGTCGATCGCGGCGACCCGCAGCGGAGTGCCCACGGTGATCGGCGTCGCCCTGTTGGTGCGCGCGCGCCACCGTGCCCCGCGCACGGTCACCTCGCCGTCGGGTGCCACGTCGGTCGCGGCGACGCCCTCGAGACCGATCAGCCACTCACGGCCGATCGTCGGCGTGGCGAAACGCGTGCGCACCATCGACGGCATGCCGACCACGAAGGCGAGCGTCATCGAGGCGACACCGGCAACGAGCGCGAGCCACGACAGCCGCAACGACTCTTCTTGCACCGCCCCGTACAACGTGAGTGACGCCGCAACGTGCATGATCACGCCGGCCGCGGTCCAGAATCTCGGGATGCCGACCTGCACGTCGACGGCGAACGCGACGACCGCGAGGATGAGCAGCACGAGGCCCAGCGGCCGTACGGGAAGCTCGGCGAGCCCGAAACCGCCGAGCAGGGTGCACAACGCCCCGACGAATCCCGCGATGCCCACGCCGGCGGTGAAGAACTCGAAGACGAGCAACGCCAAGCCGAAGGAGAACAACAGGTACGCGAGCGCGGCGCTCGCCGAGGTGTGCATGAGTTGGTCGAGCGTGCCGAGCTTGAAGAATCGGGTGGTTGCCGCTTCTCGCACGACGGTTCCGTCGTCGCCGACCACCTCCACGACGGTGTCCAGCACTTTTCCTCTGGCGCTCAGTCCGTCGAGTGCGAACAACATGTTGCGCAGCACCGGCACCCCTTCGTCGGGTATGTCGAGCCGCAACACGCCGCGCCGGCGCGCTTCGTCGGTGCCGAGCGTGTTGCTGCGCAAGAGCGCGGTGGCGTCACCGAAACCGAGCGGTTTGCCGTCGAGGACGATCGGCAGCCCGGTGCGTCCCACGGTGGAGTTCGGGGCCATCGCCGACACGTCGGTGACCGACAGCAAGAATGCCGACCAGCCGTGGGCGCGGGCGCCGCTCGGGCCGACCCACACACCGACGGGAATGTCTGCGTCGCGAACGGCCGCGAGCACCTCGCGCATGCGTGACTCGTCGACGACGGCTCCGCGCGAGTTGAGTTGCAGCACGAGCGCCTGCGCTCCGTTCACCGACGACCGTTCCACCGCGCGCTCGATGCCGCTGGCGACCACCGAATCGATGAGACCGCTGACCTCGAACACGTCCACCTTGGCGAGCGCCGCGGCATCGTCGTTTTCTTGCGCCGACACGGTGCCACTTGCCGCCGGCACGGCACCGATTCCGAAGAACAACGCGAGGCTGAGGGCTGCTGCGGCCAACACGACACGACAACGGTAGCCACGCGCGAGATAACCTTGGCGCTCGTGCACGTGCTCGTTGCCACTGACGCCCAGTACGTGCTCGACGATGTCGTCGCGGCACTCGGGACGCCCGACACGTCGTTCAGCGTGTGTCGCGACGGTCGCGACGTGACCGACGCGGTGAAGCGACGCACGCCCGACATCGCGGTGCTCGACTTGCAGGTCGGCTCGATGGGTGCGATGGCCACCACGATGAACCTGCGTCTCGACGAGAGCGGGGGCAGGCTTCCGCGGGTGCCCGTCGTGATGCTGCTCGACCGTGCCGCCGACGTGCACCTTGCGCGCCGCAGCGGTGCCGATGGCTGGCTGGTGAAGCCGATCGACTCGCTGCGCTTGCGTCGCGCCGTGTCGGAAGTGCGCGCCGGTCGCACGTGGCACGAGTCGGTCTCGCCCGTCGTGCAGCACCGTTAGGCTCATTCGGCACCAACAGCAATACGGGGAGTAGCGCAGCTTGGCTAGCGCGCCACGTTCGGGACGTGGAGGCCGGGAGTTCAAATCTCCCCTCCCCGACGAGCAGCCGCAGGCAGCGTCGCACCACCCGCGCGACGCCTACAGCGTCGCGATGACCAGTTCGGCGATCTGCAGCGCATTCAGCGCCGCACCCTTGCGCAGGTTGTCGTTGGAGACGAACAACACGAGTCCGCGACCGCCGTCCACCGCTTGGTCTTGGCGGATGCGACCGACGTACGACGGATCTTTTCCGGCAGCGAGGAGCGGCGTCGGAATGTCGACCACGCTGACGCCTGACGCGCGAGAGAGGATCTCGTTCGCCTCGCCCGGGGTGATGGCGCGCGCGAATTCCGCGTGCAGCGACAACGAGTGCCCGGTGAACACCGGCACGCGCACGCAGGTGCCCGACACCTTGAGGTCGGGAATGTGGAGGATCTTGCGCGTCTCGTTGCGCAGCTTCTTTTCTTCGTCGGTCTCCAACTGTCCGTCGTCGACGAGCGAGCCGGCGAACGGCAGCACGTTGAAGGCGATGGTGCGCGCGAACTTCTTGGGCGCGGGGAAAGCGACCGCTTCGCCGTCGTAGGTGAGGCGGTCGATGCCGTCGGCAGAAGCGACCTGGGCGTCGAGTTCGGCGACGCCGTAGACACCGCCGCCGCTCACTGCCTGGTAGGTGCTCGCCGTGAGCCGCACGAGTGTCGCCGCATCGTGCAGCGGCTTCAGCACCGGCATCGCCGCCATCGTCGTGCAGTTCGGGTTGGAGATGATTCCCTTCTTGGCGAGCACGATGTCTTGCGGGTTCACCTCCGACACGACGAGGGGCACTTCTGGGTCCATGCGCCAGCACGAGGAGTTGTCGACGACGACCGCACCGGCGGCGGCGAACTTCGGGGCGAGTGCCCGCGACGTGGTGGCGCCGGCCGAGAAGATGGCTACGTCGAGCCCCGAGGGGTCGGCAGTGGCGGCATCCTCGACGAGTATTTGCCGCCCGGCGAACTCGAGTTTGTTGCCGGCCGACCGTGCGGAGGCGAAGAAGCGCAGTTCGTCGTGCGGAAAGTCGCGCTCGGCGAGCAGTGCGCGCATCACGTTGCCGACCATGCCGGTCGCGCCGACGATGCCGACGTTGGGCTTCTTCGACTTCGCCACTTGGTCAGGCTAACCGCGCGAGCAGCCACCAGTGGCCGGGGTGCACGCGCCGCACGGCCAACTTTCGCACGCCGTCGGCCGACAGAGACACGCGACGGCGCGGCGAGTGCACGATGGTCACCTCGCGCAGTCGTGTCCCGATGAGATCCAGACCGATCGACGCGAGCACGTCGTCGGGGCTCAGGCGGTTGGCCTGCCAGCCGAGGCGGGTGAGCACGCGCACGCGCGCCATGTACTTGGCGAGCTTGGGCGTGCGCCAGGCGAGGCGCACCACGCCGCCGAGGGGCACGAGTGCCGCATCGAGTGCGGTCCACGCGCGGAAGTTGAGCGCGACGACGCCGCCATCCCTGGTCACCCGCAACGCCTCGCTCACGAGCGACTTGGCGTCGTCGGCGCTGCAGTGCTGCAACGTGATGTAGGAGAACGCGAAGTCGAGCGACGACGACGGAAGGTCGAGCGTGCGACCGTCGGCGACGTGCAGGGTGCGCAGTGCGCTCGGCTCGCCGTGACGTGACACCGTCTCGCGGCACCGTTCAAGGAACGTCGCGTCGACGTCGGCGGCGTGCACGAGACGAAAGCGCTTGGTGAAGCCGGCCGTCATTCGCCCGATTCCGCTGCCGATCTCCACCATCGAGAGCCCGACGGTCGAACCTTGCGGGAAGCCGAAGATCTTCAGGTAGCGGCGCACTTCGTCGTCGCCGCTCGCAGTGAACGACTCGAGCGAGACGTCACCCGTCTTGTTGTCGAACACCCAGCCGGTGTTGCGCACCGCCTCGTCAGCGGTCAGCGACTCGGTGCGCAGTCCGGCGCTGCGCCACGGCACACCCTGCGGCCGACGCAGACGTTCGGCGACACGGCGCAGCAAGGTCATCGACTATTTGCGTTCGGGCAGCGGTGCCGAGTATTCGCCGCCGCTGTCGAGACCGAAGGCGGTGTGCAGTGCTTGCACCGCCTGGTGCATCATCGTCGCGCGCACCACCACCGAGACCCGGATGGTCGACGTGGAGATCATCTCGATGTTCACCTGGTTGTCGGCGAGCACACGGAACATCTTGGCCGCCACACCGGGGCTCGTCTTCATTCCTGCTCCGACGAGCGAGATCTTCGCGATGTCGTAGTCGTGGTTGACTCCGCCTGCCTTCAGTTCGCTCGCCACGCGAGCCACGATCGGCTCGGCGATCTTGACGTCGGCTTTCGGCAAGGTGAAAGAGATGTCGGTGGTGCCCGCCGTGCTGGTGTTCTGCACGATCATGTCGACGTTCACGTTCGCGGCGGCGAGCGCCTCGAACAGCGACGCCGACACGCCGGGGCGGTCGGGCACGGAATGGATCGTGATCTTCGCCTCGCTGGCGTCGTGCACGACTCCCGAGATGACTGGCTCTTCCATGTTCTTCATCCTTTCGTGACTGCGCCCGACCACCCAGGTGCCTTCTTCCCACGTGAAACTCGAACGCACGTGGATCGGTACGTCGTGGTTGCGGGCGAATTCCACCGAGCGCAGCGCGAGCACCTTGCTGCCTGCACCCGCCATCTCCAGCATCTCGTCGAACTGCAGCACGCCGATCTTGCTCGCCCGCGGCACGAAGCGCGGATCGGCAGTGAAAACGCCCGTGACATCGGTGTAGATCTCGCACGAGTCGGCGTTCAGCGCCGCGGCGAGCGCGACCGCCGTCGTGTCGCTTCCGCCGCGCCCGAGCGTGGTGATTTCTTTCGCCGTGCTGATTCCTTGGAAGCCGGCGACCACCGCGACCTTCTTGTCGGCGATCGCGGCGCGCACCCGGTCACCTTTCACCTCGAGGATCTTGGCCTTCGTGTGCACGGTGTCGGTGATGATGCCGACCTGCGAGCCGGTGAAGCTCACCGCGTCGACTCCGACGTCGTGCAACGCCATGCACAGGAGCGCCATGCTGATGCGCTCGCCCGTGGTGAGCAGCATGTCCATCTCGCGGCTGGGCGGGTTCGCCGACACCTGGTGCGCGAGTTGCAGGAGGTTGTCGGTGGCCTTGCCCATCGCCGACACCACGACCACCAGTTCGTGCCCGGCTGCACGTGTTTCGGCGATGTGGCGGGCCACCTTTCGCATTCGCTCGGGGTCGGCGACGGAAGTTCCGCCGTACTTCTGCACGATGAGCGACATGCTTGTTTCACGCTATCCGTGCCGCAGGTCGCGCTCGGTAGTCTTGCGTACTCATGGGTACCGAAAAACGCGAGCGACAGAAGCGCAACCGCGACGCACAACGTGAGGCGGCGATCAAGCGCGCTCAGCTCGGCAAGACGCGCAAGCGCGGGGCGCAGATCGGCGTGGTCGTGCTCGTCGTGATGGCGCTCGTCGGTTTCGTCTTCATCACGGGAGGCAACGACGACGCAGGAACCGAGACCACCGAGGCATCGAGCGAGACGACTCTCGACACCGCGACCGAGACCACCGCGGCGCCCGCCGTCGCCCCACCGTTCGAGTACGGCACCGGCGAGTGCCCGCCGACCGACGACAGCGCGGAACAACGCCGCGAGTTCTCCGCGGCTCCGCAGTTGTGCATCGACCCCGCGAAGACCTACACGGCCGCCTTCGACACCACCCAAGGTGGCTTCACCGTGCGGCTCTTTGCCGACCGCGCGCCGGGCACCGTGAACAACTTCGTCTCGCTCGCCCGCTGGAAGTACTTCGACGGCACCAAGTGCCACCGTGTGATCCAGGACTTCGTCGTGCAGTGCGGCGACCCGACCGCGACCGGCACGGGCGGCCCCGGCTACTCGTTCGCCGACGAACTGCCCGGCATCGGCGAGTACCGCATCGGGTCGCTGGCGATGGCCAACTCGGGCCCGAACACCAACGGCAGCCAGTTCTTCATCATCACCGGCAACAACGGCACGACGCTCCCGCCGAGCTACTCGCTCTTCGGCGAAGTCACCGAGGGCCTCGACAGCGCCGTCGCGGCGATGGCTGCGTTGTACAACCCCGACCCGGCCGCCAACGGCGTGCCGCCGGCGGGTGACATCGTGTTGAAATCGGTGCGCGTCACCGAGTCGTAAAGACAGGCGTCTTCAGCGCGGCGTTAGCAACTCGTCCTCGAGTCGCCCGAGCGCGGCCTCGCTGACGCCGATGGCCAGCGCGTACTCGCGCACCGAACCGTGGGCGCGCTCGATATCCGCAAGGATGACCGTCATCGCCCGCGGGTCGGCGGCGGCGAACCGCGGCGGCATCATGGCGTACAACTCGGCGAGTTCGGGCTGGTGTTCGCGCGCCCAAACGACCAGGCGTTGCATCGCCTGGTGCGTGAGGCCATAATCTGCGGCGATGATGTCGGAGTCGACCCGCAGCGAGCCGAGCACGAGCGCCGACAGGATTCCCGTGCGGTCTTTCCCCGCGGCGCAGTGGAACACCGCCGGCAGCACCGAAGCGTCGGCGAGCAGCGTCATCGCGTCGGCGAACTTCGGCGCGGCCTCGGCCAGCATCTCGCGGTAGGCCCACACGAGAAATTCGACGACGTCGTCGATCTCGGGTGTGGCAGTTTCGCCCCAGGTGGCGTCGATCACGGGCAGATGGTGGTACGCCACGTCGTGGTCGTCGACGGGGAACGTGCCGCGGGTCTGCACCTCGTTGGCGGTGCGCAAGTCGATGACGGTGCGCACGCCGAGACCCACAACCGATCGGGCATCGTCGTCGGTGAGCCGATACAACCCGTCGGCGCGGAACAACCTGCGCCACCGCGTCTCGCGGCCGTCGGCGGTCGGGTAGCCCCCGAGATCGCGGAAGTTGTGCACGGCAAAGAGCGGCACCACGCGCCGGTCGTCGGCGAGCAGCGCGGCGAGGTCGGCGGGCACCCCAGTACCGTACCGAGCCGCGGCGAGTCGGGCGACGACCAGAGTGAAGCCAGCGTGAACACTCCCCGAACTCTGCACCGTGCGCGACGAGAGGTACGCTTCGCGTGGTGGGCTCGGCGCGGTCGATCGGCATCGTCGGGTCCGGCGTCATGGCTGGCGGGATCGCCGAAGTGGTGGCGCGCGGCGGATTGCGCGCCGTGCTGCGTGCACGGTCGGTGTCGTCGGCCGCGGCGGCCGTGAATCAGGTGGCGGGGGGTCTTGCCCGGCAGGTCGACAAGGGGAAGCTCGAGGCGGCGGAGCGCGACCGTATTCTCGCCAACATCACGACGGCGACCGATCTTGCGGCGTTGCACGACTGCGACCTCGTCATCGAGTCGGTGGTGGAGGATCTCGCCACCAAGCAGGGTCTGTTCCGCGATCTCGAGCGTGCGGTGAATCCGGCGGCGTTGCTCGCGACGAACACAAGCACGCTGCCCGTCCTGGGGCTGGCCAAGGTCGTCGCACGCCCCGAGCGCGTGTGCGGCATCCATTTTTTCAACCCCGCGCCGGTGCTGCCGCTCGTCGAAGTGGTGCGACCGATCACGGCGAGCGACGACACGATCGATCGCGCGCTCGAGTTCGTGAAGTCTATCGGCAAAGACGGCGTGCAGGTGCTCGACCGCGCGGGCTTCATCGTCAACGCACTGCTCTTCCCCTATCTCAACAGCGCGATTCGCATGCTGGAAGACGGCACGGCGTCGATGGAAGACATCGACACGGCGATGAAAGGCGGCTGCAACTTCCCCATGGGGCCGTTCGCGTTGCTCGATCTCGTCGGCCTCGACACGTCATTGTCGATTCTCACGACGCTGCACGAATCGTTCGGTGACGCCAACTTCTCGCCGCGCCCGCTGCTGCGCGACCTCGTCGCACGAGGCCGTCTCGGGCGCAAGACGAAAGCGGGCTTCTACGTCTACTAGGGGCGCCGACCGCGACTCGCGCTGGGGCGACCTCGCGCTGCTGCGTGCCACGTCCGGCTGGGATCGCATTCCAGAACCTGTCGGCGAATGCGAGTACGAGTGGCCGGCGACGGCGGACTGGAACGCCGACGACGACCTCATCGGACACGGTGCCGATCTCGAGATGTCGACCGTCATCGACGGATACCGGCGCGGAATTTTTGCGATGGAGCGAGCGAGGAACGACGGCACGCTCTTTTGGTGGTCGCCCGTGAGCCGCTGCGTCATCCCGCTGGACGGGCTGCGCGTTTCGCGCTCGATGCGGCGCAGCGCGCGGCGCTACCACGTGCGTATCAACACCTCCTTTGACCGCGTGATGCACGGCTGTGCGACGCGCCACGACGACGACAGCCGTTGGATCACCTATCAGTTCATCGACACCTACGGCGCGTTGCACGAACGCGGCTGGGCGCACAGCATCGAGACGTTCAACGCCGACGGCGTGCTCGTCGGTGGGTTGTACGGCGTGCGCATCGGCAAGTTTTTCGCCGGCGAATCGATGTTCCACCTCGAGCGCGACGCGTCGAAGGTGGCGTTGATGGCCCTCGTCGACGTCATGCGCTCGGCGAAGATGACGCTGCTCGACGCGCAATGGCAGACGCCGCACCTGGCGAGCCTCGGCGCAGTCGAAGTGCCGCGGCACGAGTACCTCGCCCGGCTCGCCGTCGCGATCTCGGCTTAGCCTTGGGTTCGTGACCGAGACGAGCCCGCGTCGCGAGCGCGACGAGCCGTGGCTCATGCGCACCTACTCCGGCCACTCGTCCGCCGAGGCATCGAACGCGCTGTACCGCACCAATCTTGCCAAGGGACAGACCGGCTTGTCGATTGCCTTCGACCTGCCGACCCAGACCGGGTACGACCCCGACCACGTGCTCGCGCGCGGCGAGGTCGGCAAAGTGGGCGTGCCGGTCGCGCACCTCGGCCACATGCGCGCGCTGATGCGCGAAATCCCGCCCGCCACGATGAACACGTCGATGACCATCAACGCGACGGCCGCGTGGCTGCTGTCGTTGTACGTCGCCAACGCCGCGGAGCAGGGCGTGCACAGCGAAGACTTGCGGGGTACCACGCAGAACGACGTGATGAAGGAGTACTTGTCGCGCGGCACCTTCATCTTCCCGCCGCTCGCCTCGCGCCGCATCATCGTCGACATGATCGCGTGGGCGAACGCGCACGCGCCGCGGTGGAATCCGATCAACGTCTGCTCGTACCACCTGCAAGAAGTCGGCGCGACACCGGTGCAAGAAGTCGCGTTTTCTCTCGCCAACGCGATCGACGTGCTCGACGCAGTGCGCGCGAGCGGCCAGGTTGCGCATGACGCGTTCGCGGGCGTCTTCGCGTCGATGTCGTTCTTCGTCAATGCCGGCATCCGCTTCGTCGAAGAGACCTGCAAGTTGCGCGCGATGGGCGAGCTGTGGGAGTCGATCGGCCGCGAACGGTACGGCATCACCGACGACAAGGCGCTCCGTTTCCGCTACGGCGTGCAGGTCAATTCGCTCGGGCTCACCGAGGCGCAGCCGGAGAACAACGTGCAGCGCATCGTGCTCGAGATGCTCGCCGTCACCCTCTCCAAACGGGCGCGGGCGCGCAGCGTGCAGTTGCCCGCGTGGAACGAGGCGCTCGGCCTGCCGCGCCCGTGGGACCAGCAGTGGTCGCTGCGCATGCAGCAGGTGCTGGCGTTCGAAACCGACCTGCTCGAGTACGGCGACATTCTCGACGGCTCGCACGTGGTTGAGCGTCTCACGAAAGACATCCGCGACGGCGCCCAGGCGGAGCTCGACGACATTCTTTCGCTCGGTGGAGCATACGCCTCGGTGGAAGAGATGAAGAAGCGGCTCGTGGCTTCGATGGCGCAACGCACGCGGCGCATCGAGAGCGGCGAGCAGGTGGTGGTCGGAGTGAACGCCTTTGTCGAGACTGCCGAGTCGCCCCTCGGCAGGAGCGACAACATCCTGCGGGTCGACCCCGCGGTGGAGACCGCGCACGTCGCCGACGTGCGCGAGTGGCGGGCATCCCGCGATGCGAGCGCCGTCCAATCGGCGTTGCGCGAACTGCGCACGGCCGCACGCGGCACGCAGAACCTCATGGCTGCATCGATCGCGCTCGCCCGCGCCGGTGGCACCACGGGCGAGTGGGCGGGGGCGTTGCGCGAGGAGTTCGGCGAGTACCGCGCCCCGACTGGAGTCGGCGGTGTCGCGGCGCCGCGCGGTGACGAACTCGCCGCAGTGGCACGCCGCTCGAGCGCGATGGTCGGCGGCCCGCCGCGACTGCTCGTCGCCAAGCCCGGGCTCGACGGACACTCGAGCGGTGCCGAACAGATCGCGATCGCGGCGCGCGACGCCGGCATGGAAGTCGTGTACGGCGGCATCCGGTTGACACCGCGGCAGATCGCCGAGTCGGCGCGCGACGAGGATCCCGACGTGATCGGTCTGTCGATTCTCTCCGGCTCGCACGGGGCGCTCGTGCCCGACGTGCTGCACGAACTCGACGCGGTCGGCGTGCGCGTGCCGGTGGTGGTGGGCGGCATCATCCCCGACGACGACCGCGACTCGTTGATTGCCGCGGGCGTCGCCGCGGTGTACACCCCGAAGGATTACGCGGTCGCGCGCATCATGTCGGACATCGTCGACATCGTCGAGCGCCACCGCGCGGCGGGCAACTGAGCCGCGCTCGGGCGAGCGGCAGCAGCCGAGATCAGGGCAGCAGCCGAGATCAGGGCAACAGCCGAGATCAGGGCAACATGGTCGTCGACGGCGCGACCGGCACGAACCCGTTCGCTGGCGGCATGGTGAGCTCGTCACCCGCCTCGACATGGTCGGGGTTGGTGATGCCGTTCAGGTCCATCAGCGCCTGCATGTCCACCCGGAAACTCTGCGCGATGCCAAACAGCGTGTCGCCGCGCTGCACCACGTAGGTGATCGGCGGTTGATACACCGTCGTCGTCGTGGTGCTCGTGGTGGTGGCGACCGTGGTCGGCACGGCTTCGACGCCCGAATCGTTGCGCTGCGCGAAGAACAACGCGAGCACGCCGCTCACGAGGGTGACCGCGAGCAGCGACCACTGCAAGCGCCCGCGCAAGTACATCGGGCCAATGCTAGGTCTGCAAGAGCCGCGCAACCCGCACGCGGTTGTATCTCGCGACCACGATGCACGGAACATTGAGCGCAAGTCCGAACGCGATGTTGCCGAGCATCCACCAACCGCGGTTCCATGCCATCGTGAGCGGTATGACGAGCAACAAACAGAGGTGCACGCGTTCGGCCCGCAACGATTCGGCGGCGAAGCGCGCCAGGTAGCCGTCGTTCGCTGACGGCAGACGGCGCTTGCTGATTCCGCCGAACCAGGTGCCGGCCTCGGGCAGCACGTCTTTCCACGCGCGCACGCGCAGCACGCGTTCGTACATGCCCCTTCGCTCGTTGCGGCGCAACCGTGTGACGGCCCCCGGCGGGGCCAGTCGCCGCCAGTCGCGCCGGGCGAACCCGACGCCGACGACGACGCCTGCGATCGCCCACACCGCGGCGTCGACCACGAGCAGTCTCACGATCGTCGCCTCAGCGACGCGCGTCCATGAACATACCGCGCAACGCCTGATAGTTCTCGATGCAATGCCCGGCACCGAGCACGACGGCCTCCAGCGGCTGGGGTGACATTCGCACCGACACCTTCGTTTCGTATTGCAGTCGGTCGGCAAAACCACGCAGCAAGGCACCGCCACCGACGAGGTAGATGCCGCTCGTCAGCAAGTCTTGCGCCAGCTCGGGCGGCGTCATTGCGAGGCACTCTTTCACCGAGTCAATCATCTGCGTGACGACGTCGTCGAGCGCCTCGCGAATCTCCGCGGCGGTGAGCACGATCGTCTTGGGCAGACCGGTGATGAGGTCGCGACCCTTCACTTCGGCACTGCGGTCGGCGTTCGAAGCGAGCGCGCTGCCGATCTGCACCTTGATTTCTTCCGCTGTACGTTCGCCAATCGCCAAACCGTGCTCTTTGCGAACCCATCCCTGGATTGCTTCGTCCATCGTGAAGCCTCCGACACGTTCGGCACGCAGGGTGACGATGCCGCCGAGGCTGATCACGGCCGTCTCCGTGGTGCCACCGCCGATGTCGACGACCATGTTGCCCGCCGGTTCCTCGATCGGCAGGTCGGCGCCGATCGCCGCGGCCATCGGCTGTTCGAGCAACTGGGCGTCGGCGGCACCGGCCCGCCGCGTTGCTTCGGTGACCGCGCGGCGTTCCACCTCGGTGATCGCCGACGGCACGCAGATGAGCACTTTCGGTCGGGCGAAACGCGACACGCCGGCGCGCTTCAGGAGCAACCTGATCATCTGTTCGGTGGTCTCGAAGTCGGTGATCGCACCGCCCCGCAACGGCCGCACTGCGACGATGAAACTGGGGGTGCGCCCGATCATGTCCCAGGCTTCGCGACCGGTCGCGAGCACTTCGTTGGTGCGGCGATTCTTGGCGATCACCGTCGGCTCGTTCATGATGATGCCTTCGCCCTGTTTGTAAACGAGGGTGTTCGCGGTGCCGAGATCGATCGCGAGGTCTCGTGCCATCGTCAGGCCGCCGGAAAACGTGCGGTATTCACGGCTGTTTCACCTGTCGTTGTTCGCGCACGACTCGAATCTGCTTGCGCAGGTGCTCGCGCGAGTCGTCAGACAACGCGTCGAGATGGCGTCGGAATTGCGCGGCACCGTCAACCGGACGGGTGCGTCGGCCGTCGGTGACGACCAGATACGCCAGCGTCGCGGCGGCGCTGATCGAGATGGCGGCAAAGACCAGACTGGCGACCGAGGTCGCCGCCAGCATCGGGAGCATCGTGCTCACCGCGAGTCTCCCGACGGGCTCGCGACGTCGGCCGCACCGACTGGTATTGCGGCATTCGTGCCCCAGTCATTGCCGGTGCTCCAAGTTTCTTTCTTCCAAATCGGAACGCTCTGCTTGAGAGCGTCGATGCAGTAGCGCGCCGCGTCGAAGGCCTCGGGTCGATGCGGTGCCGACACCACGACCACCACCGACGATTCGGTGAGCGCCAGCGTGCCGACACGGTGGACGAGCGCGATTCGTCCGGCGGTCGCGTGGCGACGCCGTGCCTCGTCGACCACTTCTTGCATCTTGGCCACCGCCACGTCGCGGTACGTCTCGTACGAAAGTGAGGTGACGCCACTGCGACCCTCGGCGTGGTCGCGCACGACGCCCGAAAACAGAACGACCGCGCCACACTCGGGCGTGAGGGCCCAGTCGTAGAGCTCCTCGATGTCGAGCGCGGAGTCGACGATTTCGACGCGGTCCGCCTTCATCGCGTTTCAGCGTACTTGCGCGTCGTCATAGCCTTGGGCGCCGTGGCCGACGACGAAGCGCCCGACCCGTTCTCCAATCCGCTCTTTGCGCATTTCAAGCGCGCGATGGCGTCGCAGGGCCCGTTGCAGTGGGACGTCGCTCGGCAGACCGCGTTGATGACCGCGACGCAGGGCGTCGCCGAACACAACGTCGACCCGCAGCGCCGCATGGCAATCGAGTCGCTGGCTCCGATCGTCGCGATGAGAGTCGCCGAAGCCACGGGCGGCGACACGACCGACCCCGCACGGCTCGAGGTGGTCAATCGTGCGACGTGGGTGCAGACCACTCTCGAAGCATGGAAGCCGTACTTCGAATCGCTCGCACGGGCGCTGAGCGGCGAAGGCTCGACGGCGCTGCCCGGCGAAGGCTCGACGGCGCTGCCCGGCGACGACGATTCGGGCGACGCGATGATGGCGATGCTCGCCAACGTGAGCAAGCTCATCGCCCCGTCGATGCTCGGAATGTCGGTCGGCAACCTGGTCGGA
>Ga0233424_10000483_pt1 | contig 49667 bp, 46 predicted proteins | sample Watercolumn_Towu_FD_181011 | JGI IMG/M metagenome (GOLD analysis project Ga0233424, IMG submission 181011) | Freshwater microbial communities from Lake Towuti, South Sulawesi, Indonesia - Watercolumn_Towuti2014_125_MG | ecosystem: Environmental > Aquatic > Freshwater > Lake | place: Indonesia...
GCACCTCGCCGGCTGGTACCTGCTGAACGTGCACCTGCAGCGAAGCCTCGGCGTGGGCAGCGTGGTCGAGCCCGGCCCTGACGAAGACGACTTCCAGCGGCTCTTCGGCCAGCCGTCGCTGATCGTACTGGCCAATGCCTACCAGGCGCTGCAGGGCCAGCGCGAGGCCGGCTGGCTGCCGGTGGCGCGGCCGGTGCGCACGTACGACGAACTGATGGTGCTGGCGCGCCGCAACGGCACCGACCCGACCCGGCTGCCGCTGCGTGTGGGCTGCGCGAGCCGCCATTCCTGGCTGCCCCGCGCCGGCGCCGTCACGCTGGCCGAGCATGGCCTCTCGCAAGGCGAGTGCGACGTCGTCGCGCTGGGCAGCGACAAGGCGGCGATCGACGCCCTGCTGCGCGGCGACACCGACCTCACGCTGCTCGACCGCCGCGCCTGGTCCGGCCTGGTGCCGGGCGTGCGCGAGCAGCTCTACTGCGTCACCGAGAGCCAGCAGCGCCGCTGTTTCTCGACCCTGTGCGTCAGCCCCGACCTCGCCGCCCTGCACGGGCCGTTGCTCGAGCTGCTGCTGCAACTGCCGGCGCATCCCACCGGCGAACACCTGCTCACCGACCTCGGCTATCCGGGGTTCGAAGCGGTGACCGAGCAGGAGCTGGCGCCGTTGCAGGCGTGGCTGGTGGAGACGGCGGACGCGTGAGTGGTGGGGCGCGGCCCCCTCTCCCTGCCCTCTCCCGCGAGGGGAGAGGGAAACACACGGGCCTCCTCTCCCGCGAGGGGAGAGGAAACACGCACGACTCATCCGGCCCCCTCTCCCCTTGCGGGAGAGGGTTGGGGAGAGGGGTCGTCCAGTACATCAGCCCGCAGGCGCACCCTTCGCCCGCCACGCCTGCGCCGCCTGCGGCCGGTCGATCTCGGCATACGCATCAGCCAGCGCCTGCTCCAGCGCGGCCACGCGCGCCGGATCATCGGCGGGCAGGGGCGCGGGCTCGGCAGACTCGGTCACAGCGGGTTCGGGCGGCGAGAGTTCTTCCTGGTACAGGCTGGCCGCCGCGGCGTCGGCACGCTGCTGGTCGCGCGCCGCCTCCGCGCCGGCATCGAGCTCTTCCGCCGGTGTATCCGCCGGCAGCGGCTCGACCAACGGATCGAACAGCACCGGGCGGCGTGACACCGCTCGCAGGCCCACCGCGGCCAGACCGGCCGCGACGATCAACCCCAGCGCCAGCAGCCACGTGGGCAGACCGCTCTGCGGCGCTTCGGCACTCGATGCGGCCGCGCTGGCCGCCGGGGCGCTGCTGGCCGCAGCCCGGGCCGTTGCAGCCGCCGAAACGGCCCCGTCGACCGGGTACAGCGGATCCGCCGTCAGCCGCCGGTCGGCATAGGCGCGGCGGTGCTGGGCCACCAGCGTGGCGGCCTGGGCACGGTCTTCCCGTGCGATGTCGGCGCGCGAGGGCACCGTCAGGTCGAGGCCGCGCTGGATGCGGTGCATGTTGCCGTCGGGGAAGGCCTCGGGGTTGGCGCGCAGGATCGCCACCATGACCTCGTTGCGGTCGATGGCCGGCGACAACCCGGCCGGGCCGACCACGGCCCCAGCGATGGCCCAGAGGTTGTCGCCGCTGGCGGTGCCCTTGTAGAGATACGCCTGCTCGCCCGCCGGCTTGGCCCGCGGTGGACGGCGCAGCGGCGCGGCGCGCGAAGCGGCTTCGGTGGCCCCACTGGCAGCCTCGGCCGGCAGCGGCTGGGCCTGCGCCGGCAGCAGCGCGGCGACACCGCCGCCCAACACCAGCATCGAGACAACGCAGGCTCGGGCGGCGCGCATCGCTCAGCCCTCCACGATGCTGCGTGCCGTGAAGCGCACGTCGTGGAACACCATGCCGAGCGGCGCCTCGGGCGCGCACAGCACCGTCAGCACGGCGTCGGGGCCGGCATGGGTCATCAGCACGTAGCCGGCGTCGCCCTTGATCATCGCCTGCTCGAGTTCGCCACGGGCCAGCGCCTGCGCGGTGCGATCGGCCAGCGCCAGCATCGCGGCGCTCAACGCCCCGAGCCGGTCGACATCCACATCGAGCCCCGGCCGCACCGACGACACGTGGGCCAACCCCTGCGGCGACAACACCGCCGCGGCTTCGATCTCGGGCCGCGCCGCGCGCAGGTCGTCGATCAGGGTCTGCCAGGCGGCATGCCGATGCGCCGTCATGACAGGGCCCCCTGCCGTTGTGCCAGCGCCCAGGCCAGCTTGGTGTAGGCCTGCTGGTTGAAGCGCGGCTCGCCACCCACCACCAGGTGGTAGCGGGCCTCGCCCACCAGCAGCGGCCAGAAGGTCAGCTCCGCGAAACCGGCCGCGCTGGTGAGCCCCCAGCCGTCGCTCTCCAGGCCCAGCTCGGCGCGCAGCCCGGCGTGGCGCTGCTGCAGCAGCGCGAGCTGCCCGCACAACGCGGCCAGCTGCTCGCAGTGGCCGTGTTTCCAGCCCACCGCGGCGATCAGCAGCGAATGCCCGTCGGCCAGCACCGCGCGGCCTTCATCGGACAGCGGCGCCAGCAGCGACGGGAACAGCACATGCGCCGCCTCGGACGGTGCCTGCATGGCCTGCGGCAGCCCCTGCACCCAGCCGGCCGTCTGCAGCTCGTGCAGGAACGCCAGCGCCTGCGCCTCGTCGTCCAGCCCGGTGGCGGCCTGCAGCCACGCGGCGGTGAGGCGCGGCGTGGCGCTTTCGGCGAGCAACCGCTGCAAGAAGCGCCGCTGCGGCGAATCGTCGTTGCGGCTCACCGCGAAGTACGTGCCGGCCGGCGTCGGGTGCAGGTGGTAGTCGCCACCGAGCGTGAAGCCGGGCGGCGCTGCAGCGGGCCTCGGGGCGTTGTCGAGGAGGTCCATGCCGGTCCAGTCAGGTCGACACCGGGGACTCGACCTGTACGGCGTCGATCGTGTCGGGGTCGAAGGGAAGCGGTTGAAGGTGGCGCACCACCACCGGCAGGCCGATCAGGCCCGGGTCCAGCAGCGCGGCGCCATGGGTGGGCAGCGGGTCGTCGCGTGTCAGCCCGCCGGGCAGGTGGCGCACGAGGAAATCGTGGCTTTCGTCGTCCAGCCACGGCCGGGCGCGATCGACCAGCGCCTGGCGCAGCGCCAGCGCGCGCGGCCCGAGCGCCAGGAACACATCGACCAGCGCATCGAACACCGGCGCGCGCTCGCCCGCCATGCAGGCCAGCAGCACGCGGCGCGCATGGGCTTCGAGGTGGAGCGGGTCGCGGGCCACCTCCGCACAGGCCTGGCGCCAGGCCGCACGGTGGCGCACGCCGGGGGGCAGCGGCTCGCCGCGCATCAGCGCCGCCACGTCCACACGCACGAACGCCTCCGTGGGCCAGCGGTTCGGCGAGGGCGCAGCAGCGGCGGCATGAGCGGCGTTGTTCATGGCGGGCCCATGTTACAGACTCTCACAACGCTCTCCGTGACTGCCGGCCCTTGCAGGCCCCCGCGTCTTCAGGGTCGCGGCCGGGTCTTACACTTCGCGGCGCCATGAACCCCTCCCCCGAGCTGTTGAAAGCCGCCGTGCGCGACGTGCGCTGCGGCCCCGGCGTGCGCATCGTCGAGCCGGCCAACGTCTATGAATGCGAGCTGGGCGAGAACGTCTTCGTCGGGCCGTTCGTCGAGATCCAGAAGGGCGTGCGCATCGGTGCGCGCACCAAGGTGCAGTCGCACGCGTTCGTCTGCGAGCTCGTGACCCTCGGGGCCGACTGCTTCGTCGGGCACGGCGTGATGTTCGTGAACGACCTGTTCCAGACCGGCGGCCCCGCGCGCGGCCGGCGCGAGCTGTGGCGCAGCACCACGGTGGGCGACCGCGTCTCGATCGGCTCCAACGCCACGCTGCTGCCGGTGCACATCTGCGACGACGTCGTGATCGGCGCCGGCGCGGTGGTCACCCACGACATCACCCAGCCCGGCATCTACGCCGGCAACCCCGCCCGCCTGCTGCGCCCGCTGCCCGGGCCCCAAGATCCCGCATGACCTCTCCCGCCGCCGTTCCCGTCGTGGTGCCGTTCGCCGACCTGCACGCGCAGTACCTCTCCATCCAGCCCGAGATCGATGCCGCCATCGCCGACGTGATCGCCACCTCGGCCTTCGTGCGCGGCCCGCACGTGGAGCGCTTCGAGCAGGCCTTCGCCGCGGCCATCGGCACGCGCCACTGCGTGAGCTGCGCCAACGGCACCGATTCGCTCTACATCGCGATGCACGCGCTCGGCTTGCGGCCCGGCGACGAGGTGCTGGTGCCCGCGCACAGCTGGATCTCCACCAGCGAGACGGTGACCCAGGCCGGCGGCACGCCGGTGTTCTGCGACACCGACCCGCTCACCTTCACCATCGACCCGCGGCAGATCGCGGCGCGCGTGACGCCCCGCACCGTCGGCATCATCCCCGTGCACCTCTATGGCCAGCCGGCCGACATGGGCGCCGTGATGGCCATCGCCGAGCGCCACGGCCTGTGGGTGCTCGAAGACTGCGCCCAGGCACACCTGGCCACCTGGCAGGGGCGGCAGGTCGGCACCTTCGGCCATGCCGCGTCGTTTTCGTTCTACCCCGGCAAGAACCTCGGGGCGATGGGCGATGCCGGCGCGGTGCTGACCCACGACGCCGCCCTGGCCGAACGCATGGCGATGTTCGCCCGCCACGGCGGCCTGAAGAAGGGCGACCACCGCATCGAAGGCATCAACAGCCGCCTCGACGGCCTGCAGGCGGCGGTGTTGAACGTGAAGCTGCCGCACCTGCCCGCGTGGACCCGCCAGCGGCAGGCCCTGGCCGCGCGCTACGGCGAGCTGCTCGCGGGGGTGGAAGGCCTGACGCTGCCGCATGTGGCCGCCGGCGCGCAACCCGTGTGGCACCTCTACGTGGTGCAGCACGAGCGCCGCGACGCGCTGGCCGCGCACCTGGCCGCCGCAGGCATCCAGACCGTCATCAACTACCCGGTGGCGTTGCCGTTCCTGCCGGCCTACCAGCGCTTCGGCCATCGGGCGGAAGACTTCCCGGTGGCGTTCCATCACCAGTCGCGCATCCTGTCGCTGCCGTTGTTTCCGGAGATGAGCGATGCGCAGGTGGCGCGGGTAGTAGAGGCGCTGCGGGCGTTCAGCTGAACGGCCTTGTCGGTCAAGGCGCTTCTTGCTCCAGGACCGCGACGACGTGCCGAGCAAACGTCTCGAAGTCTTCCAGCGGATCGCCGGTCAAGGCACGTACGATGTTCCAGTCGATGGCATCGTAGTTGTGAACTGCGATGTTCCGAAAGCCGACGGCTCGACGGAGCCGTTGGGACAACTCTGCATCGATCACGCCGCCCTCTGCCAACCGGAGGAAGCTTTCACCCATCGTCTGAGGTATCGGCAACTCACGCGAGGCAATGATATGGGTCGCGATGTCCACGCAGGTTTGCACCGCCCGGCTGAGATTCAAGACCAGCACATCCTGCAAATCGAGATCGGTCTCCAATCGGAGGGCAGCATCCGCACGCTTCTCCCGTATTCGCTGCAGACATCGGCGCAACGATTCCAGCTTCCTCTCGATCACGACCCGATCCACCGGCGCCTCCTTTGTTCGAGTGCACGGTTGACATAGGGCATGAAGTCAGCGGCATCGAGCAGGTGCCGAGACAGGAGCGCGGCCCATGTTTCATCGTCGCCGAGCAGGCGCTGGCCGTGACGAAGGATCTGACCCAGTATCGGTTCGCCCGCCGTGCGCAAGTCCACCAGATCGACCGGGCGACCAGAGATTTCCGCCAGATCGCCCATCAAGACGTACTTCTGTTCTGCCGTCAGCGGCAATGGGCCCATCACCGCCACATCCACATCGCTATGCGGACCACTCCGGCCCGATGCCATCGAGCCAAAGAGCACGGCCAGCTCCACCTCTGGATGGTCTTTCAGGATCTCAATGATGGCAGGTGGCAAAGTGCGGGCAGCGCTGGTCATCCGGCAACTCCGGCCTCGTGAACCCTGGACGGGTACATCATCGTATCCATTTCGGCATCCGGTGGCGTCCGAAAGAAAATCGCGTTATCCTTTCAACAGGAAGGATCGCCATGACCGCCCTTGCCCGACCCCAACCCGATGCCGCCGAGGTGCTCACCAAGGCCGCCGGCCGTGCTGCCGAGCTGCTTGGCTTGAACGGTGCCACGCTGGCACGCGTGCTCGGTGCGAGCGAAGCAGGTGTCTCGCGGCTGCTGCGCGGCCAGCGCACCGTGCGGCCCGAGAGCAAGGAAGGCGAGATGGCCGCGCTGCTCATCCGCCTCTACCGATCGCTCGATGCCCTGGTGGGCAACGACGCCGAACGACGCCGGGCCTGGATGCACAGCCACAACACCGCGCTCGGCGGCGTGCCGGCCGAGCTGATCCTCTCGGCCCAGGGGCTGGTCACCACCGTGGCCTACCTCGACGGCATGCGCGCACCCGTCTGACCGTCTTTCTCCCTCTCCCTCTGGGAGAGGGCCGGGGTGAGGGCGGGGTGTGAGCTCCTGCCATCAGCCCTCCCCTCACCCCAACCCTCTCCCCAGAGGGGAGAGGGAGCCATACCCCATGCCAAACGCACTTCTCTGGCACCCCGACTGGTGGCACGCCGCCGCCCCTGCCACCCACACCGCCTGGCGCGGTGTCGAGGCGCAGCACATCGTCGCCACGCTGAAGCTGGTGGACAGCCTCGAAGAGCAAGACCTCCTCGAGCAGCTGCTCGAAGCCAGCAAGCCGCCCACCCCGCGCGAAGCACCGCCCGAGCAGCACTACCTGCTCACCACGCCGTTCCGCTACCGCTCGCCGCACCCCTCGCGCTTTCGCAAGCCGCACGAAGCCGGCCTCTGGTACGGCGCGGTGGAGCTCTCCACCGCCTGCACCGAGGTGGCCTACTGGCGCTGGCGGTTCCTGATGGACAGCGACGGGCTGCGCGACCGCGAACTGGTGACCGAGCACACGTTTTTCCAGGCCACCATCGAAGCGCGGCGCCTGATCGATCTGACCTCGCCGCCCTGGTCAGCCCACGCCGACACCTGGCGTCTCAGCCGCGACTACGGCGCCTGCCACCAGCTCGCCGGCGCCGCCCGCGAGCAAGGCGTGGACGCTCTGCTCTACGCCTCCGCCCGCGTGCCCGATCCGCCGGGCGGGCGCTGCCTTGCCGTCTTCACGCCGCAGGTGCTCTCGCTGCCGCAGCCCGTGCCGCAGCAAACGTGGGTGTGCAAGGTCACGCGCCAGCGGGCGCTGCTGGTGCACGAGCGCGAGCGGGCGACGCTGACCTTCGAAGAGATCTGACCCCCTCTCCCCTTGCGGGAGAGGTTTGGGGAGAGGGGCCCCTGCCGAACCACGCGCTCCCCATTCATAGAATCGATACGTGCAGTACGCAAACCTCGCCCCGCAGCGCCGCGCGCTCATCCTCGCCGGCGTCAGCGCCGCCGCCTTCATCGGCCCCTTCAGCCAGACCGTCTACACCCCCAGCCTGGTCGAGATCGGCCACGGCTTCGGGGTCGATGCCCTGCGGGTCAACCTGACGATCTCGCTCTTCGTCGCCATCCTGGCACTGTCGGGTTTCATCGTCGGGCCGCTGGCCGACCGCAAGGGCCGCCGCGCCACGCTGCTGCCCGGCCTGGCGCTCTTCGTGCTCGGCTCGGTGGTCTGCCTCATGGCGCAGCAGTACGGGCCGTTCCTGTTCGGCCGGGCCTTGCAGGCTGCCGGCATCAGCACCGGCGTCGCGATGGCAGCCATCGTCATCGGCGACCTCTACCCGCCCGAAGAACGCGCCGGCGCGATGAGCCTCTACCAGCTCGTCACGCTGCTCGGCCCGGTGGTGGGGCCGGTGGTGGGCGGCTTCATCGCCAACCACCTTCACTGGCAGGCGGCGTTCACGCTGCTCGCCGTGCTGGGCACCGCCGTGCTGGCCTACAACGCCCTGCTGCTGCCGGAAACCCGCCCCGCCACTCTCCACCAGGCCGCCGACCAGAGCAGCGCCACGCAGGTGCTGGCCAACCCCTCGGCGCGCGCCATCTTCGCGGTGGCGTTCTGCCAGTTCTACGGCTACTACACGTTCCTGGTGTTCCTGCCCGTGCTGCTGGGCGACCTCTTCCAGCTGCCCCCAGCCCAGCGCGGACTGGCCTTCGTGCCGCTCACGGCCGGGCTGCTGATCGGCAGCAGCGCCGTCAAGGTGCGCGCACAGCAATGGCGCCGCACGCAGATCGTCAACGTGGCCTCCTACGTGGCCGCCGGCACCGTGCTGGCCGTCTGGGCACTGCTGGCGCTGCACCAGCTCACGCTGCCGGTGCTGATGGCGCTGATGCTGGTCTACGGCCTGTTCGTGGGCGGCAGCCTGCCCTCGCAGACGACCATCCTGGTCAACCTGTTCGGCGCCTCGCGCGGGCGGGCGGTGGGGCTCTACAACACGGTGCGCTTCAGCGGCGCCGCGGCCGGGCCGTTGGCCGCGGCGGCGGTGGCGGCGCAGTTCGGGCAGCCGGCGGTGTTCCTGGTGCTCGGGCTCGGCCTCGGCGCGGCGGCGCTGGTGATCCGGCGGCATCTCAGCGATCCGTACGAAATCCACGCTGCAGCAACCCCACTGTAAAGCCGGCTACTTTCCCGCCGAAAAGGTCACGGAGCCACCGGTACATGCCACGACTGGGAGCCGCCGGCGGCTGCTAAGGTCTCGCCGTTGGCCTTCCGACATGTGTTGCGTGTCCGATGGCGCCTCATCAACCTGTCCTTTCACAGACCGACCGAGCGGAGTACACACAATGAAGACGATGATCACGATGCTGGCCCTGGCCGCGATGACCACGGTGTCGATGGCCCAGAGCACCGAAACCGGCGCCGCTGGTTCGGGCACCGGTGGTGCTGGCGCCGGTGCCGGCGCTGGTGCCGGTACCGGCGCTGCAGCCGGTGCGGGTGCAGGTGCTGCAGCAGGCACTGCCGGCATCGCCGGCCTGAGCGTGGGCACGCTGGCCGCCGTCGGCGCCGGCATCGTCGCCGTGGGCGCCGTGGCAGCCGCCACGAGCAACAGCAACAGCAACACCGCCGTGGTCAACAACACCCCCGGCACCGGCGGTACCACCCCAGGCACCGGCGGCACCGGCACCACCGGTTCGCGCTGATCGATCGTTCAGCCACCGGATCTGAAAGATCCGGTTCCAGCGGCCCGGCATCCCCGGGCCGTTGTCATGTCCGAACCAACGCCATCGCCGTGCGCCTGTTGCAAGCCTTGTTGACCACTGCGGCCGTCGCCGGGCTGGTGGGGTGTTCTCAGTGGCAGTCTGCCGCCTGGGACACCACCCGCCATTTCGTTCGCACCGACACCGCCATCGAGCAGGCCGTGCTGCGGCCCGATCTGCGATACCTGCGCGTGACCACCAACGGCTCGCCGGCGCTGCTGGTGCTGGGCGACATCGACCACGACGCCGCCGGGCGCCCCGTGGAGGTGTGGTACAGCGCGAGCCGCGAAGTGCTGCGCCTACAGAGCGGCAGGTTGGTGGGCGTGGCTGGCATGCCGGTGGAATGGCGCGACGTCCGGTTGCCCGCCTCACTGCCGAATTGGCAAGACATCAAGACACCGGTCACGTTCGTGCGCGAGCGCGACGAGATGCCCGGCTATCGCATCGGCTTGCGCGAGCAAATGACCGTGCGGCCCATTGCGCCGCCGAGTGGGACGGGGCTCCTGGGCACCGACGCGGCCGCCCTGCAGTGGTACGAAGAGACGGCCAGTGCATCGCCGGATCTACCGGCCACGCTCGCCAAGCAGTGGCGCCCGTTGCCGCCGACACGGTTTGCGGTGCGCAAGGCCGCCACCCCTCGCTCATACGAGCCTGTCTACGGCGAGCAATGCCTCGTGGACAACATTTGCCTCCAGTGGCAGACCTGGCCCCCGCGTTCCCCGGAGAACTGACCCGTGTCCATGCCCGCTTTCGCCCGCCCGACCCGGCGGTGGGCCTTCCTTGGCCTGGCAGCATGCAGCGTGGCGGTTGCCGCCACCGCCCAGCCCGCGCAGTCGCCACCGTCGGCACAGCCGGCCCAGGACGTCCGGCCCGGTGAACGACTCAGCGACTGGCTGCTGCGCCAGCCCAGCCGGGTCCAGGCCGATGCGCTGGCCCTGAGCTGGCGGGCCGCCAGCGAGGTGCCGGCGCAGGTGTCGCGCAAGCAGCAGCTCGTCGAGGCGCTCCAGAAGGCCAACCCGGACTTGGCAGCTTTCGCCAATGGGTTGCCGGCCACCGGCCGCATGGTGCTGCCGCTGGCAGACGCCCGTTGGCTGCAAGCCAACCCCGGGCAAGACCCGGTGCTGCAGCCGGGCGACAGCGTGGTGCTGTCGAAGCGCAGCGAATGGGTCGCCGTGGTCACCCCCACGGGGTTCGTCTGCCTGGTGGCCTTTCAGCCGGGCGCCGCCAGCGAAAGCTACCTGCGCCCCTGCGGCCAGTTTGAGGGCCGCGACACGGCCTGGCTCGTGCAGCCGGACGGCCAGGTGCTGCAACAACCGCTACAGCGCTGGAACGAACAGACCCAAGTGCCCCCAGCGCCCGGTGCATGGCTCTGGGCACCGGCCCGCAACAGCCGCCTGCCGGTGGCTGTCTCTCGGCAGCTGGCCGACTTTCTTGCCACACAAGGCCCAGCACCGGGCACTGCAGAGAAGACGGTGCTCGAGCGCCACGACCTCGACCATGTGCGCGCCGCCTCGGCACTGCGCGACCTGCCCGTCACCGTGAACGACTGGGGCGTGGCCGGCCTGTGGCAAACCCCCACGGCGCGGCTCGGCAAGGCCGGGCAAGCCACCTTCACCTACTTCCGCGCTGATCCTTACAGCAACATCACGATGCAGCTGCAGCCGTTCGACTGGCTCAGCGGCGCCTTTCGTTACACCGACGTGATGTACCAGCGCTACGGCAGCCAGGCGCTCAGTGGCGACCAGTCGTACAAGGACAAGAGCATCGACCTCAAGCTGCGGCTCTGGGAAGAATCACAGTGGCTGCCACAGGTGGCCGTGGGCTGGCGAGACCTGCTGGGCACCGGCATCTTCTCGGGCGAATACCTCGTGGCCAACAAGCGCCATGGCGACTTCGACGTCAGCCTGGGCATGGGCTGGGGCTATGTAGGCAAGCGCGGCGACATCAGCAACCCGCTCGGCCACCTGAGCGACCGCTTCAACAGCCGGCCCACCAGTCGCACGCAGGGCGGCGGCAAATTCAACGTCAAGGCCTACTTCCGCGGCCCCGCAGCGCTGTTCGGCGGCGTGCAGTACCACACGCCGTGGGACGGCCTCATCGTGAAGGCCGAATACGAAGGCAACGACTACAAGCACGAGCCCTTCGGCAAGGACCTGAAAGCCCGCAGCCCCTTCAACGTGGGCTTGGTGTGGCGCTACCGCCCCTGGCTCGATGTTTCGGTGGCCTGGGAGCGCGGCGACACGCTGGGCTTCGGCTTGTCCGCCCATGCCGACCTCGACGGGCTGCGCATGCCGAAATACCTCGATCCGGCTCCGGTGCCGGTGTCTGCCCGCCGGGCGACCGTGGCCGGCGACCCCGCCCGCACCGCCCGCGACATCGAGGCCCAGACCGGCCTGCGCGTGTCCTCCGTGGAACGCCGGCTGGGCACGTGGACGGCCGTGGCCACCGACCCGGTGATCGGCTATGCCACCCCTGTGGTGGAGCGCACCCTCGCCGTGCTGCACCGCGATGCACCGCCCGACACCGACCGGCTGGCCCTGCGCCTGGAGCAACACGGCACCGCCCTGGCGCAGGTGGAAGTGGACCGCGATCGCTGGTCGCAAGACAAGACACAGAGACTGCCTGAAAGCCAGAAGCCCGCACCGCTGCAGCTCGAAACGCCCCCTCCCCGAGAGCAGGCGCAGGCCGCCTACACCGCCGGCCGTGACCCCTTCCAATGGGGTGTGGGCCTGAACTTCCGACACAACCTGGGCGGTCCGGACGCGTTCGTGCTGTACCAGATGAACGTCGAAGCCAACGCGGAATGGCGCCCGCTCGAAAGCACGTGGTTCTCCGGCACCTACCGCGTGCGGTTCCTCGACAACTACGACCGCTTCCGCTACACGGCCCCGAGCAACCTGCCGCGGGTGCGCACCTACGTGCGTGAATACACCACCACGAGCCGCGACACCATTCCGAACCTGCAGCTCACCCACATGGGCCAGCTGGGCAGCAACCACTTCTATCTGGGATATGCCGGCCTGCTGGAAGGCATGTTCGCTGGCGCCGGCGCCGAATACCTCTACCGGCCCGTGGGCAGCCGCATCGCGCTGGGAGTGGACGTGAACAGCGTCCAGCAGCGTGGCTTCGAGCAGAAGTTCGAGATGCGCGACTACCGCGTGAAGACCGGCCACGTGACAGCCTACTGGGACACCGGCTTTGACAACCTGCTCGTGAGCGGCAGCGTGGGCCAATACCTCGCCGGCGACCGCGGTGCGACGCTGGACGTGTCGAAGGTCTTCCGCAACGGCGTGACCATCGGCGCCTACGCCACCAAGACCAACGTCTCGGCCGCGCAGTTCGGCGAAGGCTCGTTCGACAAGGGCGTGTACCTCGCGGTGCCGTTCGACGCGATGCTGCCGCGCTCTGGTCCTTCCTCGGCCGTGATGCTCTACGCGCCGCTCATCCGCGATGGCGGCGCCAAGCTGGGCCGCCGCTACCAGCTGTACGACCTGACCGGTCTGCGCGGACCCCGTGCCCTGAGCACAGGCCAGTGAGCAGTCACAAACTCCCCCCTTGAACCCACCACTTCCGTGACTTGAGCCCTGGCGGGCCAGCCCGAGAGCAATTACCGCGTACAAGTTTGCAACCTGCGGCGTGTAAGGCCATCCCCCTCGAACGGGGCCCCTACACTGCCCCGCTGCTCAATGTTGCAAATGCAGTCCTTGCCTCGGGTGCCCATGCGATCTCAAGTCTCTCGACTCCTGGCAGCGGCACTCGCCGCGTCCCTCGGAGCCACGTCCCTCCCCTCCTTCGCGCAAATCGTTCCGGGCATCTCCGGCGGCGGGGCGGCTGCTGGCGCGCTGGGTGACACCGGCGCCGGCAACACGATGGTGCCCCAAGGCGGCATGGGCTACGGCGGCAACGCCCCACTGCCCGGCCTGCCCACCACGCCCAGTATCACGAACTCGACGCTCGACCCCTCGGGCCTGCAGCGGCAGATGGACCCGCAGCAGCGCAACGCGGGCAAGGCTCGGCCGGTGCTGCTGCCCCCGCTGGAAGACAACGAGTTCCAGCGCTTCGTCTTCAACGCCACCGGGCAACGGCTGCCGCTGTTCGGCCAGAAGTACTTCGAGCAGCCTGCGCCGCCCGTGGCAGCGGCCAGCAACACCAACGGCCAGCCCAACGGCACCGACCCGGCTTCTGCCCCTTCGGTGCAGCTGACCGGCCCCGCGGACCGCACCTTTGCCCCGGCCGACCGCGTGCCGGTGCCGGCCGACTACGTCCTCGGCCCCGGCGACGAGATCTACATCCGCGCGTGGGGCAGCATCGACGTGGACTACCGCGCCACGGTCGACCGCAACGGCCAGATCAACATCCCGAAGGTGGGCACCATCGGCGTGGCGGGCCTAAAGGCCAACGAGGTGGAAGGCCACATCCGCGAGCAGGTGGGCCGCGTCTTCAAGAACTTCAGCCTCAACGTAAGCCTTGGGCAGTTGCGCAGTGTGCAAGTGTTCGTGGTTGGCCAGGCCCGCAACCCTGGTACTTACACAGTCAGCAGCCTCGCCACACTCGTCAACGTTGTCTTCGCCAGCGGCGGTCCGGGTAGCAACGGCAGCATGCGCCGTGTTCAGCTCAAGCGGGGCGGCAAAGTCGTCACTGAACTGGACTTGTATGACTTCCTGATCAGCGGCAGCAAGGCCGACGACCAACGACTGCTGCCCGGTGACGTGATCGTCTACACGCCAGCCGGCCCACGCGTGGCACTGCTCGGAGCGCTGGACACGCCCGCCATCTACGAACTTAAGGCCGAAGGCGAAAACATCATCGCTGTACTGAATTACGGCGGCGGCACGCGTGCATCCACCAACCTCAAAACCGCCCAACTCGAACGCATCGACAGCAGCCAACCCAAGGCGCCACGTACCGTGACCACGCTAGACCTAGCCAACGCCAGCGGTACCCCCCTGCGCGATGGCGACGTGGTGACTCTCTTTGCCGTAGCGCCACAGTTCGCCAATGCAATAACTTTGCGCGGCAACGTTGCTTCACCACTGCGGTATCCATATACCCCGGGCATGCGGGTGAGCCAGTTGATTCCCGATCGCGACGCACTGATCACGCCCGACTACTACGTTCGCAAGAACAAACTGGTGCAATTCGCCGAAGCCGGCGCTAGCGACGTGTCGACCCAGGTCTTTACCCGCGACGTCAAGAACATCATCGATGAGCCTAATTGGGAATACGCGGCCATCGAACGGCTGGACAGGCAGACGCTCACGATGCAGTTGATCCCCTTCAACCTTGGCAAGGCAGTGATCGACAAAGACCCGGCCAACGATCTGGAATTGTATCCGGGTGACGTGGTCACCATCTTTGCGAAGTCGGACATCCGCAACCCACTTAACAAGCAGACGCGTCTGGTGCGGATCGAAGGTGAGGTAGTAGCGCCGGGCATTTACCAAGTGGCGCCGGGCGAGTCGCTCCAAAGGCTCATCGCGAAAGCCGGCGGCCTCACGCCGCAGGCGTACCTGTACGGCACGGAATTTTCGCGAGAAGAGACGCGTAAGAAGCAGCAAGCAGCATTGGACGACGCGATCAGCCGCTTGGAAGTGAGCCTCGCCTCGGCCAACGCAACCCAGGCGGCGAACCTCAGCAACACGAACGCACAGACCGCGAACCAGCTGGACCAGGCTCAGAGTCAGGCGGCGCGGTTACAACTCGCCCGCTTGAAGTCTTTGAAGTCAAATGGTCGGATCTCCCTCGAACTCGACCCCGGTGTCACGAACGCATCGGCCCTGCCCGACCTTCGGCTGGAGGACGGTGACCGGGTACTCATCCCCTATCGCCCGGCGTATGTCTTCGCCGTCGGCGCCGTGAACAACAATAATGCATTGCTTTGGCGCGAAGGACGCAAGCTGCGCGAATACATCGACGTAGCGGGCCTTGACGCTGATGCCGACGACGAAAACATGTTCCTCGTCCGGGCGGACGGCACTGTCATCCATACCCGGCGCTCGGGCTGGTTTAAGAGCTTCGAGGGCACGGTTCTGATGCCGGGGGACACGCTTGTCGTGCCCACGAGGACCAACCGAGAAACGTTCTGGACCGGCTTCGTCCGCGGCCTGAAGGACTGGTCGCAGATTTTGTATCAGTTCGGCCTCACTGCCGCCGCCATTCAAACTCTGAAGCAGTAACCACGACAGCGAAGAAAAGCCTTACTTGGTCTCGAACGATATGTCAGATGATTTGCTGGTAGCGCACAGCGCGCGTGCCACCGGAGCTCCCAACGAGATCGATCTCGCTAAGGTCGGCACGACTCTCAACAAGAGCCGAAAGCTAATTCTCTGGGGCACTGCTCTTGCGGGCGCCTTTGCGTTCGCAGCCACGTTTCTCATTACACCGAAGTTTGCCTCGACAGTCCGACTGATGCCGCCGCAGCAGTCGCAAAGCACGGCGGCCGCGTTACTTGGGTCTCTCGGCGGCTTGGCCGGGCTAGCCGGTTCCGGCGGAGCTGCTGGAGCACTGGGTCTAAAAAATCCAGCGGATCAGTGGATCGGTCTGCTCAATTCGCGAACGGTCGCTGATGGACTGATCTCGCGGTTCGACCTACGCAAGCGGTACGATCTTGAACATCTATACCTCGCCAGAATAGAGCTGGATGACCGTACTAACATCCAAGCCGGCAAGGATGGACTAATAACCATCGATGTGGTCGATGAGGACCCAGAGTTCGCCGCCAAGCTTGCGAACGCTTTCGTTGACGAGTTGCGGAAGCTCACCAACAGTCTTGCCGTTGGGGAGGCAGCTCAGCGCAGAGTTTTTTTTGAGCAGCAGCTCAAAACTGCGAAAGAGGGGCTCGAGAAGGCGGATTTGACCCTACAGGCTTCCGGCCTGAACGAGGGCGTCATCAAGGCAAGCCCAGAAGCGAGTGTCGGCGTCATGGCCGATATTCAGGGCAAGCTCGCCGCCATAGAAGTGCGCATTTCAGTGATGCGGGGCTATTTGAACGATGGCAGCGCAGAGCTGAAGGCTTTGCTACTCGAACAGGCACAGTTGCGTTCCCAGCTGAGCCGCGTGCAACAGGCGTCGTCATCTCCCACCAGCGAAAAGGCTCAAAAGTACATCAAGAGCGTGCGAGACGTTAAGTATTACGAGACCCTTTTCGAAATCATGGCGCGCCAGTACGAGATCGCACGGGTGGATGAAGCAAAAGATGGCGCCCTTATACAGGTGGTTGATCCCGCTATAGCAGCGGAAAAAAAAGCAACGCCTAAACGCGGGTTGATCACCGCAATCGCGAGCGCGCTTGTCATGATTGGACTGATGGTGTACGTCTTAGCACGGGATGCTCGGCGCGAGCGCCGTCGAGACGATTAACCCGGCTAGCATTACTGCACTGAGTCTCGTCGTTCAACGAACCATCTTTAAGGTGTAGCGGTGTAGCGATCGATGGCAGCCAAGTATCGATCGATGACAATGTCTTCACTGAACTCGCGCTCCATCTTGAGCCGCCCCGCCGACCCCATCGCGGCGCGCCCGTCGACTCCGACTTTTAACATTCGTTCCATCTTCTCTGCCAAATCTACGCTCGAACGCGGCTTGCAAAGTAGTCCCGTGACGCCGTCGTCCACAGCATCCCGGCATCCAATGGAATCCGCCGCGATCAGAGGCAATCCCATCGCCGCCGCCTCGAGAAGAGACCGAGGTACACCCTCTCTGTAGAAAGATGGCAGCACTACACAATCCGATGATGCCAAATGAGGCCGTGTATCGTCCGTCACCCCCAGATAATTGATCACTCCCTCTTGCACCCACGCTTCCATCTGAGGCCGGGAAACAGCCGAAGGATTGTCCACTCCAATCGGACCGAGCAAGTCGAACTGTGTATCCGGATGCCGCGCTCTGACCAATCGGGCGGCCTCCACGAACTCACCCACGCCTTTGTCCCACAACATCCGCGCCACCATCAGGAAACGCGTCCTTTGTCGGTCAGGAACTCTATCAGAGCACAACGGCGGCCTGAACTTCTGAATGTCAACTCCAGAGCCTGGGATCCGTTCGTAGCAATCGACCTTCACCAAGCCTTTCGAAGCAAAGATCGCCATGTCTTCTCGATTTTGAAAGAACACCCACGCGGCCCTCCTGAGGGCGTACCGGTACATCCATGACACTAAAAGAGTGAGGAAGTTGTCCGATACGAATGCTCTTCCTAAACCAGAAACATTCGCGATCTGCGTGACTTGACGATTACTGCCCAGGGATAACGCTGTATAAATGTTCCCCTTAGGGGTATAACTGAGAACAACGTCCGGGTCGAAGCGACGTAATGCGTTTCTCAACTGCGAGATCGACCGCAGTTGTGGCAATGGATTGGTGCCGCCGTCGAATTGGACATTCTCGACTTCCGCGCCGAGCGATCGCAACTTTCCCTCGTGCCCATCGAAGGCACCTAGCGCAAGCACTTTGTGTCCCCGTTTAAGCAGAACACTAATGAGGCGACCTCGAAAATTTTCGATATACCAAGCAGTATTTGCAACAACCACAATATTCATTGAACGCTCCCTGCCCTGTCCTCCGGCCGGATTTTCTCTGCAGCGCCGCGAAGCAACTGATGAAGCTTAAGGCCAATTGCCTCCTCCCCGAATGCCCCACGCTCAACTTCTTCTGCCATACCCGGCTTTGGCAAGGGATTGGATGCCAGGAATTCCTCCATTGCCTTGCTCCATGCCACGGCATCGTCAGCACGAATGAAACGGTCAACGTACTGAGCCAGTTCCAGGAACGGAGGAATATCGGACGCCATTACATACAGACCGACAGCACAATACTCAAGCAAGGGGATGCCAAAACCCTCAAACACAGATGGGAACACGCCACAGCGGGAGGTTCCCATCAACCGGAACAACTCCTCGTCCGTGTCGACATCGAGGCGAATTGCAACGCTAATCTCGGTTCCGCGCTCCCGCACGGCCTCTTGCACTGAAGCCAACGATCCAAGGTCCCGCCCAACCAAGCAGAGACGCGCCCCTGCAGGCGCTACGCGCACCAGCATCTCGAAGCGCTTGTGCGATGCAAAGCTTGAGACATAAATAAAATCGAACTGCTTGACTTGGCTGTGTGATTGGCGCGCCCGTTGTACCCGATCTCGCGAAATTCCATTTGGAATGACATGGATCTTGTCCGGCAACACCTGACAATGCTTCTGTAAGTCATTCTTGACAGACTGCGAGACCACCACCAGATTACTAGCGAGACGCGCGAACCATAGATAGGACCAACGACGCAACGCCCCGCCGCGAGAGGCCTTTGTGTCAAACGCCTTCAAATCGTGGATGGTCAAAATGAAGGAACGTCGCCAAGTCGGCGTGAAAATAACCTCCGAGATGACAATGGTCCCTACCTCCGAACTTAGCGCGCAGGCATGTAAAAAGTAACCCAATCGACGTAGTCCACAACATAACGCCAATTTCTCTAAGATACCTTTTCGTGCCCGCGCATAGTCATCTCGCAACACAATGCGAGTGGGAATTTCTCCGCCATCGAGCAGGGACTTCAGAAAGAAGATCCGCCGAGCCGCGCCCTTGACGTCAGAGTCTGCATACGGATTGAAGAAGACGATGTTCATTCTTCTTGGCTACGCGAACGTTGATGCATTACAGGCCGAATCCAGATGCGGAGCTTACAGAAAAGCACCCAATAAATAAATACAGCGGCTGCCGTGATCGTCCACCATGGCACTTCTAAGAAGATCGGCTGTACGATAGCCCGAACGAGCCACAAAAGGGGCAAGTGCGTTACAAGTATAAGCAGCGAATGGCGCCCAAGCATACCTACGCTATCGCCGGCGGGCCATCGGCGACGACAGAACCACAGGACGAGCGCAGAACCAAGCAGCCCGTTGAAAATGTAGACGACGGGATTACCAAAGTTGAAGATTCGCAGGTCCACCCGGCCCTGCCAAGTGACGACGAAGAGATAGACGATGATGCCTACGGCAACCATCGCATACTGACTTCGCACGTCAAGTTCTGGCAGATTTACATCCCTTATTAGGCGACCCGCTGCGAAAAAGACGGCCCCCACTAGCCCCTGTCCAGCGTAGAACGGCAAGCTGGCGAACCAATCTGCGCTGGTTTCGATCCCCATCACGGCGATCCCCATGCAAGCTACGACGCTCACTGCATATGGGGGGGACGCAACCCACTGAGCCAGCCAGATTAGGAGCAGCGTTGAGAGCATCGCCGGGAGAAACCACAGCGGGGCGTTATGAACAAAATATCCGTGCCAATCAGTCGCGTAAATAGTCGCCACTAGCGGCCCCCAGAGTGGCACACCATCGCTCTTGTAGAACAACTGCTTTCCAACCCAGAGAATCCAACTCAAAGTCGACGCAATGTAGAACGGCTGCATCAAGGTCCATGCACTTGAGCGCGGCCGAACAACGTCTCGCCACAACAAGCCTGATATTACGAAGAACAACGGCATGTGAAATCCATATATCACCGTTGCCAAAATCTCTGGCGGTGTTGAGTGTCCCACCACAACCAAGACAATACCAACTCCCTTGGCTCGATCCAGATCTAGCCTGCGCGGGGCACAACGCATGGTTATCGACTGCTGCACCATCATATATGCCGCCTTGTTTCCAACGGACTAGACCGCTGCATCCGGTAGATCAACAACGGCACGAAGTAGTGAGGCAGAAAATAGATGGGAGTGGATATGTAAAACAGCTGTATCACTAGCGCCGAAACAAACAAGGCCACGCCAAGCGGTCTCTTGTCCCGGAACATGTCGATAAGCAAGAACAGTGTAAGAACAATATATGCCGAGACGCCAAAAACACCCAAGTCCCGGAAGTAGTTTAGATAGACGCTGATGGCAGGCTTGACCCCGAGGTTGAAATACGATCCCGGGCCAAATCCAAATAATAAGTGCACCCAGCTGGCGCTCGACATCACCTCCATGGTCGCAGCGAACTTCTGGTTTCGATCTTCGAACGATCCGCCTTCGAACTTGCGATAGAAGAGAGCGTCCATCAAAACGTCAGAACTTAACACGCCAACCGCTATAACCCCAAGGCCGAAGTAAACAAATAAAAGGCTTCTGGTCAGCCTACCTTCGGTGACAGTCTTTATCGCTACGGTAAGAAGAATAGCAAATGGAAGAAAGATAAACAACGAAACACTAAACGCCACAAAATAACTGGCCAGCGTGACGACAATGAATACAAAACGCCAGCCGCGACCTTCCCGCAGGAACCACAGATAGTAGACCATTAGCGGACCCAGCACCGCGAGGTACGCAGCAAAATAGCCGGACTCCTCAAAAAGACTCCGGGCGCGAATCAACACAATATCGAGAAATCCGGGCGTATAGTCCTCCACTGACGGCCGGAAGACAATTGCACCCAAATTGTATGAAGTGAAGTTAACAATAAAGAACTCAAAGATCCCGAACAGAGTGGCAATCATGTACCCGACAAACAGAATGCCGAGCACTTTCTGAGTCGTCATACTGTGCGCAAGTCGGTCCGCACCAAAATAGAATACGCCGTATGCGGCAAAGATGGCGAAAACATGATTCACGTTCTTTGGCGACAACGACGGAGTATTGACAGCCACGGAAACGAGTACCGTGAAGAGGAAAACCAGCACGAACCGATCAATGTTCAGCCAAGGGAACTTTGACAACCTTCCCGTTGCCAAGATCCATAGGACTCCCCCTAATCCGGTCAACAATGGGATGATGAACACCTGACTGACGTTAAAGGCATTAACGAAAGGGATGGATAGAAAGTAAAGGTAACCCATTAGAGCAACAACAGGTTATTCACCCATGCCCGCAGCGAGTAGGGGTCAAGTTCTGTCCCGGGGCCGGGCATATGTCTGATTCGATCAGCACACAAGTTCAGCTCTGCCCGGTCAACTACCACAATGCGATGGGCCAGGGTCGGCAGCAGCTCGGAAGCCAATGCGTTTGTCGTAACAAGATTGCGTCCGGTTGCGAGCGCCTCAAATGTACGCATGGTAAGACCGGCCTGCTTAGCGTTCTCGATATCTAGAATGCTGTTCGCATTTTCGTACAGTGCCAATACCCCAGGCTGATCAAGCTTCTGAAAAAAAACATCTTTCTTGGCAGGCGCTCGTCCTCGGAGTACGAGCTTCAAATAATCCACTAAGGAAATGTACAGATACGTCGCCAGCCGGATACCCTGCCGTTCGCAATGACAACGGATGTCGTTGAGCGTTTTGTATCGTGCCTCGTGATAAGAACCGACGAATACTAGGTCATTTTGCGGTACCGCTCCAGTATGCCCAAGTCGATATGCCGGCACGTAGAACAGCGGCAAGTACGGCAGACCCAACGTTTGGGCGTCTACCGAATCGAACGTCGCGGCCGCATCGAACTTAGGCAGGAGTTTCCGATAGTTCACTACACGAAGCGAGTCCCACTCGTAGAGGGTGAAGCGCGCCTTGGGCTGCGCACTCCGTAAGGCATCGATAAACCATTCTTCAAGAATCTCCCCTCGAATAACGACAACGCGGTCAAATTGCCCCGCGGCAGAATTCAGGATCCTCTTCATGTAAAGGCTAAACACAGATCGGCGAAGCGCGGAAGGAAGCTTCTTGGCAGGAGAGTAGATCCATCTGGACGGACGCTCTGCGAAGAAGACTACCTCATGACCCTGCTTTGTTAGCTCTTCTACGATCCTGCTGTGATAATCGTAAAAGACCGGGGCTATCAAAAGAATCCGCATCGGAGCCGCGCTCACTTCATGAGGCCTCGACGCTTCATCTCGTCGATGCTGTGTTGATAATTATCAGCTGCGAGAGCTTGACTCTGAACCCACTCGGCAAATCGGCTGACACCTTCTTCGAAATGCACCTTGGGCTCATAACCTAGCGCGCTTCGCGCGCGGCTCAAGTCCGCGAAATTGTGGCAGATGTCCCCTAGCCGGTAGTTGCCGCTGACCTCGATACGAACATTGCCGCCATAGGCATTTCGTAATGTTTTCGCCACAGTCATAACATCAGTCGGGACGCCAGAGCCCACATTCACCGAAAGGAAGTCTGTGCGGTCTGATTCGAGCGCCAACGTCGTGGCGTCCACAACATCATCGATGAATACGAAGTCTCTGCTTTCTTTACCGTCCTCAAAGACATTGATATCGTTGCCGTTTCTTATCCGCGTCGAAAAAATAGAGAGGATGCCGGTATATGGGTTTGACAGCGATTGCCCGGGGCCATACACATTTTGGTAACGTAGCGCAACAGCCGCAATTCCGAGTGACCTGCCGGCGGTAAGGACGAGCTGCTCCTGTGCTTGTTTTGTAATGCCGTAAATCGAGCTCGGATGCAGCTTACTTTCTTCGTCGGTGGCTAGAGGATGTGTGTCACCTCCGCACGACGGGCACTTGACTAAGAAATCCCCTCTCTTGAGTTGCCCATCCGCACGCTCGCGGGGATAGACAACGCCGCAAACCGCGCAGTTGGCCTTCCCTTCGCCATAGATGGATCTCGAAGAAGCTACGAGCAGCTTACGAACCTGATGCTGTTCATTAGCTAGCAAATCGAGCAACAGTCCTGTACCGCGCATGTTCACGTCCACATATCGATCGATCTCGTACATGGACTGACCTGTCCCGGTCTCCGCCGCCAGATGCACGACGGCATCCTGACCCACCAAAGCGCGGCGCCAATCGTCCTTGCTTCGAACGTCGCCGCGGATGAAATTGACGTCCTTCCGAATGGACTCGAATAGCGTACTATGCTCCCCGTGAATTTGAGGGGAAAGATTGTCCAAGACGGTCACTTCGAGCCCCGCCCGATGCAGACGCCGGGACAAGTGAGAACCGATAAAGCCGGCACCACCGGAAATCAGCACCTTCTGAATCTTCATTGCAAATCCTTCAATTCAATAGTTTTTCGGGTCAATCACCCGGAGAACGCGAGCAGGCACACCGGCCAGCACGGAACCATCTGGGTAACTACCAGCGACGACAACCGCGTTCGCTCCCACTACGCAATGACGTCCCAAACGAACGTTCGGCTGGATAACACTACCCACACCTAGGAAACAGTTGTCTCCGATTTCCACGAAGGCAGCCTCGCCATTCAGCTGTTCACCAATCTTTGCGCTCCCAATGCCCGTGAAGGGATGGTAGGTATCAACGATTGCACAGCGCGCGGTGATGGAGCAATCTTTTCCAATCACGATGCGGGAACTGCAAATGATATGCACCCCTTGCTCGATATTGCAATTGTCGCCCACCCTCAGATCCGGCCGCCTCAGCGTGTCAATCGCCTCAAGTCTGAGATGGTGTCGAACCCTGACATTTCTGCCAATGGACACGTACTTCGGGTTCAGGATGTGGATAGGTGAAATTAAAAAGCTACCCTCACCAAATTCTCGAAAGCGGCGTCGATAGTAGAGTTTGGCCACTATTTTGGCGTAGGCCTTCGACAATGCAGACATCCTTTCACTCCTGAACCGATGGCACCGTATCGTCGACCGGTTCCCATCGCGCCGTCTCGACACGGTAGACCTTGATCAGTCTCGCCGGAGAGCCTGCGATCATCGAATAAGGCGGAAAGCTCCTCGTGACAACGGACCGCGCGGCCACCACCGTATGGGCGCCAAGCTCAACACCCCCTAGAACGACGCTTCCCACGCCCAGGAAGACACCGGGCCCGAGACGGATCGGACCCTTGCTTTCCAAGTTCTGCTTCATGATAGGGCCAGAGCCCGGATCAATTCCGTGGGCCGCGTCGTTTATGTATACGTAATCGCTCAAGACGCAGCCATTGTTGATTTCGAGAGTTGAAATCGAATGTAGCTGACAAAATCCGCCGATGTACACTTCGCTGCCAATGACCAGGGCTCCTTCATGAGGCCGGCCCTCGTATTGCCTGATAGGGTTCAGTATTGACGATGGCCCCACGCGCGTATTCGTGCCAATCCTAATATGAGAACGATTGGTTAACGTCCTTGGAAGCCTGATCAGCGATCCCGCGCCCAACTCCACACCTCGGGGGCGATATAAGAGAGCTTTGGCTATTTTTTTTAGAGAAAGCATCATCCGACCACTCTTCCTTTCAGGAAGGGAACCACTTGTGCGAACGGAACCCGTGCGACTGCGGAGACGAGGATGACCACAAAGCCTCCCACCATCACCGCGACTTGCATTGCCGGTTTGAGATATTGGGTATTGGTGGAGACAACGGCACAACTGACACTGGTAAGCAGTGTGAAAGCCAAATGCGTTCTCACTGTCGGTGGCAGTAAGCTGGCAAGTGGTAACCCTTCTGCCCGAACGAAGCCAACCAAAAGAAATAGACTGCCTGCCACGATCGCAATTCCGTAGGCGGAAATCACGCCAGGTCCACCAAAAATGGCACCCAGGAGAATCCCCAGTGCTAAGTTAGTCGCCCCGATGATTACTTGGGCGACTGAGTTGATCGACACACGACCGGTGCCCATATTGGAGAAGTACGCAGCACCGCTCACTGTATTAACCTGCATCGCCAGCAACATTACCCATGCTGTCGTCAAAAAGTAGAAGTTAAGCTCCCCGAGCCACACCTTCGAAATGAAAGGCAGCAGGACACAGACGCCACCGTAGAAAGTGATCGAGACTAAAAAAAGGAGGGTGTATGTCCCCGCGTAGAGCTCGCGCAGAGCGCCCTCATTCTTCTCCTTCAGGTGAGCAATCACTGGGACCAGAACTTGGTTCACATTGACGACGATGGCGCGGAATTGCGAAACCATCTTGTTCGCCATTTCGTAATATCCCACCATACCCAAGCCGCCATAGTGACCAAGAAAGAGCTTTGTCAAAGGATCGCCAAGAAAGGATGCGAAGGTGCTGAATTGAAGGTGAATGTTATAGGCGATCATTTCCTTAAACCGATCTCTGCGCCACCGCGATGGAAACCAACAAGAGGCACCTATCTGTCTGCGCAAGACGATCCAGCTCGTCAGCAGCACAAAGACGGATTGAATGATCTGTGCCAAGCCAAGGCCTAAAAACCCACGGTCCTGAACAAACAAAAAAATTGACACCCCATAGACGGCGGTTCCAAGGATCAAGACGATGTTTCTGAGGTCAGCCCGCTGGAGTCCGTCCAGCGAGGAGAGAAAGACGCCTGCAACGGCCAGAAGGCCAAGTGACGCCATTGAGTAAGGCAGTAACTGTTGGGCATCCTGAACTGCCTCCGGCTCGAACACCAGTGGCAGCCCCATGCCGACTAGCGGGTACGCCGCCAGCAACATGAGCCCAACCAAAGCTAGTAGGCTGATGGCTCCTGTCTCCACTAACTCCGATGCGGTCTTCCGCTGATCCAGCGCCAGGTACTTTGCGACGAATCTCGCCATACCGCCTGCAAATCCTAGGTCGGTGATACGCGTCAAGGTCGACAGCGCCATGACAATCGACCAAACGCCGAGCCGCTTCGGCCCGATGGCGGCTAACAGGAACCGATAGACTGTAAATAGAAATACCGCTGACGCCGCCACCTGCACGATCGTGAAGATCGCGTTTCGAATCGTTTGATGCTTGCTCATCATGTGGCGCGTCCCTTATCCCAATTCACGCGTGACACGAGCAATAACACGCGACAAAGCGGCGGCGCTCTCTTGTCGCGGTGTGGCAGGAGCAAAGCTGGCGTGCCGTCGCATCCACAACGTGTCTGTGTACGTAACGGCCGCGTCACCGGACAACATCCGCAAAGCAGTGTGGCCGGCCAGTTGCTGAAGCCGGCCGGCCTTTAGCCGTGGGTCGCAATAATCGTGGAGGTGGCCACCGCCTACGACTTGCCCACTCTCAGCGAGGAGTTCCGGGACGGCGTGCATGCCGCCGATGAAGCTGGCAGCACCAGTGACGAGGATCTTCATGATCAGGGGAATTGTCCGCGCGGGTGCAGGCTTCGCATTGTGAACGACGGATTTGCAACTTATGGAGCCCCGGCCTTCGAGGGGGCATGCACGCGCACTCCTCCACGGCAATAGTGCCGGCGCCCACAGCGGCACCGCCGTTGCCCTGGCATCCTCGTCCTGCTACCTTCGTGAATTTCCGGGGGAGCACGATGACACTCATCGCTCGTCGCGAGGCCATCAGTCGCCGGGAGCTCTTGCTGATCGGGTCCACGGCAGTGGCGCAGGCCGCCCACGGGGCGCCCGGCTCATCTTCACACATAGGTCCCGGCTGGGCGTCAATCCTCGACTTCCCGGGCGCCGATCCCACCGGCGCAACGCCAAGCACCTCGGCGCTGCAGGCCGCGTTCGACGCTTCCCGACGGGTGTACCTGCCCGAAGGGCTGTTTACGGTCGGGGGCGACGGTGTCCGCCCCCAAAGCGGGACCGAACTGCGTGGCGCGGGCCCAGGATCGGTGTTGCGTCAACTAGACGGCTTAACCAACCAAGTTCTAAACCTAGAGGGCGGTAGCCCTAACCCAGCCCTTAACCTGCGGGACGTGATCCTCCGGGGCTTCAAGATCCAGGGGCTGGTAGGCAGCTTGGGCTTCTCCGAACACCAGCATCTCCTTCGCATCTCGGGCGCAACCCGTATCTTGGTCGAAGACCTCGTATTCGAGGGTTACAGGGGCGATGGGCTCTACTTGGCTGGTTCTGGACGCAAGGGAGACCCTCGGCATAACCAGGACATCACCATCACCAAATGTCTCTTCGACGGCGTCAATCGCGATAACCGCAACGGCATCAGCGTCATCGATTGCGACATGCTTCGTATCGAAAGCAACCGCTTCACGCGGTCGACTCGTCCCAATATGCCCGGAGCGATCGATGTCGAACCCAACAAAAACGACTGGCATGTCATCCACGACATCAAGATCCTAAACAATCAGTTCTTTGCCAACGGCGGCGGAGGTGGGTCGATTTGTCTCTTTTTTCCCTATGTGCCCTTCAAATCTCCGCCCAAAGGCATCAGCATCGAAGGCAATACGATCGAAGGCGCTGGTGTCGATGACCTCGACAAGGGAATCTTCGTAAAGCACCTCGGATCAGCAGGACTAGACCAACCCGAGCACCAAGTCGTGATCCGGGACAATACAGTCCGAAACACTCAACACGGATTCCGTGTTGCTGGGCTCAGAGGGGTAAACGTCGAGGCAAACCGCTTCATAGGGACGTCAACCAGTCCCATGGTCGGATCCGCCAACAATACCAGCGGCTGCATAGATGTGACCATTTTTAGGAACCAGTTCTTTGAACTGGCTAGCGACCCTACGAAGGGTGGCGATGGACTTCAGATCTTCACCGTTGCAAATCTTAGAGTGATCGAGAACACTTTTTCCAACTGCGGACGAACTGATGGAACAAAAGGGTGCGCCATTACCTTCAGCGGCGGGCAGTCGTCAAACGTCACCATGCGAGCCAACTCAATCAAGAATGATCAGGGACGGACCCAAAAGGCGGTCATCAGGGAGCGCAACCACAAGCTAGCCTCGGACTCCCTCGACGTCAGCGCAAACCACTGGGCCGGGTTGCGGAGCGACTTACCAGACCAGTAGCGCGCCGAGCCAGAAGTCAGGTTATTACCCCACACGGTCGCCTCCTACCAATCGACACCACCGGGAAGCCGGACGCTACGATGGTAGGCTACGCGTGAGGACTTCCAATTCACAGACGCGGTTCCGCCCTCGGAGCTCCACTTCGCGTAGAGACGTGTAATCGCCTAATCTGTGACCGTTCAAATTTCAGATGCGCGAAGCTAGAGTTTTGGCGGCTCGCGGTCTCCTGGCCTGCGTCTGAACAAATTCCCTCGGGGTCACATAGAGGTCGCCGGCGCGGTCTTGCTGAACCCGGAAAACGCTCTAATCCGAAGGTCACCTCCCAGGGGAAGGGTGACCACCTTGTGTTACGCAGCGATGGGCGTGACGGTTGCCTCGCGCTCGATGCGGTATATCGCGCCGGGAACCGAAGCGCCTCGTGTGCCAGTCCGGAGGAGCCCCAGTCGGCGAGGCCTTGAGATCGCCACAACGTTTCTGCGTGCACCATGCAGGTAGCGCGCTGAAGACGACGTCGGCATGCAGCCACCTGGACGGCCCTGCACGGTTCGCCGCCCGCCCATCCGGCGCAGTTGGCGGCACGCCGGGGCGGAGTTCGTCTTGCTACCGCTCGGCATGGGCGCGCAAAGCGCCAAAGCGGTGTAGTCGCTCAAGCCACACCGTCTGCAACAACCGCCCGTGCAGCGAGCATGAGCAGCTGCGGCGCCCATGTCGAAGAAGCGTCCATCGGAGGACGCGGCCCGCGAGCCGTGCATATCAGACGTTAACTTCTCACTCTTCTATCCACGGGCGTCTAATGGCCTGTTCACCACAGGGTGATGCTGGCTAAGCTCGCCGACGAGTTCGGGCAGGGAAAGCACCGCTGTTCGAAGGATCAGATTTCGCACATCCGGCTGTAATGCAGGTTCCGCGAAGGTTCAACGTCAGGGGAGCAGTAAGTCTCATGGCCATCTTGGCTTGCGCATTCATCACCGCGCTGTTGATCACGCTGTTGATCGTGGTGTCCGCACCATTGCACAACCGCTTGTCAGGCGACAGCGATCGGTCCCAGCCGCAAAAATTTCACACCCGCACCGTGCCGCGCATCGGCGGGGTGGCGCTGTTCGGCGGCGTGACTGCCGCCTGCGGCCCCAGCGACCTGCTCAATTCGCAGGCAGGCCAGCTGATGGCCGGTCTGCTCGGGGCCTCGTGTGTGGCCTTCGGTGCGGGGCTGCTGGAAGACATCACAAAGCGGGTCACGCCGAAGCAGCGTTTGCTGGCCACGGTGGTGGCCGCCGCCTTGGCGGGCTGGTGGTGCGATGCGCTGATCTTGCGCAGCGACATCCCGGGCCTGGACACGCTGCTGCTGGTGGCCGGCGTGCCGATGGCCGTGACGGCCTTTGCCGTGGCGGGGGTGGCGCACGCCACCAACCTGATCGACGGTTTCAACGGCCTGGCCTCGCTTTGCATGGCGATGGTGTTGGGTGCCATTGCCTACGTGGCCTATGAGGCGGGCGACCTAGCGGTGGCGCACCTTGCGCTGGCCGGGCTGGGCGCGGTGCTGGCGTTCTTCATCTTCAACTACCCGCGCGGCCTGTTATTCCTTGGCGATGGCGGTGCGTACTTCCTGGGCTTCTGGGTGGCGGAGACGGGCATCCTGCTGGCGGTGCGCAACCCGCAAGAGGTGTCGCCGCTGTTCCCGCTGGCACTGGTGATCTACCCCGTGTTCGAAACCGTGTTCACGATGTACCGCCGCCGTGTCGTGCAGGGCAAGCCGATGGGCTTGCCGGACGCCGCGCACCTGCACAGCCTGGTGTACCGGCGCCTGATGCGGCCGGGCAAGGCCCGCTCCGACCAGCAGCTGAAGCTGCGCCGCAATGCGATGACGGCCCCGCACCTGTGGGCGCTCAATGCCCTGCCGGTGCTGCTGGCGATCGTGTGCTTTGAAGACAGCACGCTGCTCTCGCTGGTGATCGTGGGCTTCGCGGTGGTGTACCTCACCATCTACCGCAGCATCGTGCGCTTTCGCACACCGCGCGTGATGGTTCGCCAGAGCCGCCTGCCGGGCGAAAGCGTGTTCGACGAGCAGGTCACGGTGCGCAGCAGCCTGTGATGCAGCGCCTCGCCGTTGCCTTCTCGGCCTCGCCGGAAGTGAACGGCAACGATCTCTCCCGGGCAAACACTACCCTCGTCCGAGGGCAGGCCGTCTCCTTCCCGCGCCGCCTCGCCTAAACTCTTGCGGTCAACAAACTGGCCAGCAAGCAGCCGGTGCATGTGGATGAGGGAGGCGTCGCTGCAATTCAGCGATGGACAGGCGTGCCGCAAGCCATGGGCCACGACCTGTTTGACAGACCGCACGTCGTACGCAGTAGTCCGCGGCATATCTGACTCCTGAACATCCCCAGCAGCGGGCCATGCGGTTGCGAGACCTCATTCAGGGAGACGGAGATGCACAACGGATTGAACCGGCGCGGCCGGTGGCTTTTGAGCGCACTGCTCGCGGCGATTACCGCCTGCGGCGGCGGGGGCGGTGGCGGTGGAACCACCTCAACCGCGCCGAGTGATACGGGAGCCGCAACCGGCAGCAACTCACCTCCCAGCACTGGCACGTTGGCACTGGTCGCGGGCAATGCAGACGGCGCGGGCAATGTCGACGGTACCGGCACAGCGGCACGGTTCAACGGACCCAACGCCGGCGCCGTGGATCGCAGCGGGAATCTCATTGTGCTGGACAGCACCAATGGCTTGATCCGGAAGATCGCTCCGAACGGGCAGGTCAATACTGTCTTTTCGTATGCGTCGACAGGGCTCTCTTTCCCCTCCGGGCTTTGCTTCGACCCCGATGGCAACTTGTATGTCAGCGAGGAAGGCTGGCATTCCATCCTGCGCATCACCCCGGCCGGGGCATCAGGGGTATACGCCGGCAACCACGGCACGCCCGGAACAGCAGATGGCGTGGGCGCAGCAGCTGGCTTCAATTTTCCTCGTGGCATCGCTTGCGACAACGCCGGCAATGTCTACGTGGCCGACTCTTCGAGCCACACCGTTCGAAAGATCGCGCCCGGAGCCGTCGTTAGCACGCTCGCCGGCTCGCCGATGTTGATGGGCAGCGCGGATGGCACCGGCACCCAGGCGCGGTTCATGAGCCCCAGCGGGGTAGCGGTGGACGCGAACGGCACCCTCTGGGTTGCCGACAGCTTCAATCACAGCATCCGCAAGATCACGACGGCAGGGGTGGTGAGCACTTTTGCAGGCTTGGCGGGCACGTCGGGCTATGTCAACGGCAATGGCTCGGCAGCGCGCTTCTCGGTGCCCATGTCGATCGCCGTCGATACGGCGGGTGCGGTGTATGTGCAAGACCAGATGAATGCCGCCCTCCGCAAGGTCACGCCCGCCGGCGATGTCTCCACGCTGATCAGCGGCGGTACTTCAGGGCTCAGGTTCAGCGTGGCAGCCGGTGCAGCCAACGTGGCGTACGCCATCAGTACCGACTATCACGCCATCTACAAGGTGGACGGCTCTACCGTGTCGGTTCTCGCGGGCAAGCCGGGCCGCGCAGCGCACCTGGACGCCACCGGCAGCCAGGCATTGTTCGATGGGCCACAGGGTGTCGTGGTGGCCGCTGACGGTTCGTTGCGGGTGGTCGACGGTGGCGGCACCGTGCGTGCCGTGAGTGGGGAAGGCGTGGTCACCACGGTGGCGGGCTCCAGCATCTACAGTGGCTACGCCGACGGTGTCGGGATCGATGCGCGGTTCTCTAATCCGCGAGGCGCTGCCATCGATGCCGGAGGCAACGTATATGTGGCCGATTCGACCGGCCACACGATTCGGAAGATGTCCCCCGGTGGCACTGTCACCACCCTGGCAGGACTCGCCGGCATCGAAGGCAGCGCTGACGGGACCGGGACGGCTGCACGCTTCTCGTATCCACAGGGGGTTGCGGTGGATGCCTCCGGCAACGTTTACGTCGCCGACAGCGGCAATCATGCAATTCGCAAAATCACGCCAGCGGGTGCTGTGACAACGCTGGCCGGAAACCCCGCAGCCCTCCCTGGTTCCACGGACGGCACCGGCAGCGCTGCACGTTTCAGTGCGCCCAGCAGTTTGGCCCTAGACCGGGCCGGCGTGCTGTACGTCACGGACAACTCCTATAGCACCGTTCGCAAGGTGACGCCCAGCGGCGACGTTGTGACCTTCGCTGGCGCCGCCACCAGCGCCGGCAGCGTGGACGGGGTTGGCACCGCTGCGCGGTTCTCAGGCCCGAAGGGCCTTGCGGCCGACGCCGAGGGGAACATCTATGTCGCCGACACCGGCAATCACACCCTGCGCCGGATTTCCGCGACCGGAACGGTGACAACGGTTGCGGGCGTGGCGTCGAAAGCCTCGTTCGAGCCGGGCCCATTGCCTGGAAAGCTGTCTTCTCCGCGGGGTCTGGCTGTGAAGGGAAAGCAGATCTACATCACGATGCAAAACGGGGTGGTCAGGGTCGACTTGGCGCCTTGAACCTCGTGTCACCGGGGCACACTGATCCATCAAGCTGAAGATGACTTTGCCGATCAGATAACGGGCAGCCGCCACGGCGACCCGATGCCGCAATGTGGAGCAATTCCACAACCTGCGTTGCAGCCTGATGCCGCCGACGGCATGGCCCGCGTATGCTGGCACTCACGAAGCGACTCCACCTTTCACGGTGAGATCGCCGTGCGGTGTCTCCCAGGCGCTTCAGCCGGTGTCACCGCCGGTCATGGAGAGTTGTACCGGGAGACTGCATGACGGCATCCGCACCCCCCACTGGTGCTGCGTTCCTGTTGTCCACCCTGCTGCCGCAGGCGGGGGATCGGCGGGCGGCCGCCAGCGTGGCGGGCGTGGCGCTGCTGCTCTTTTGCGGTGCGGTGCCGTTTGCCAAGTGGCAGCTGCCGGCGGTGTGGGGGTTCATCCCGGTCTACCAGTCGGTGTTGGTGGTCAACGACCTGATCACCTCGCTGCTGCTGTTCGGCCAGTACCGCGTGGTGGGCACCACGGGGCTGTTGCTGCTGGCGTGTGGCTATCTCTTCACCGGCGGCACGGCCGCCGTGCACATGGCCACGTTCCCGGGGCTGTTCGCGCCCGCAGGGTTGCTGGGCGCGGGGCCGCAGTCGACCGCGTGGCTCTACATGTTCTGGCATGCGGCGTTTCCGCTGTTCGTGATCGCGTTCGCATGGGCGGGCGAGCAGCCGCGGCCGGTGACGACGCGGCAGCGTTCGATGGCATGCGCGGCGCTGGGCACCATAGCGCTGGTGGCGCTGGGTGCAGTGGTGGCCACGGCGGGCCAGTCGGTGCTGCCGCCCATCATGGTGGGCAACCGCTACACCGGCCTGATGGTGGCAGTGGTGGGCACGGTATGGGCGCTGAGTGCGCTGGCGCTGGTGCTGCTGTGGCAGCGCCGTGATCGCTCGGTGCTGCACCTGTGGCTCACGGTGGTGATGCTGGTGTGGCTGCTCGACATCGCGCTCTCGGCCCTGCTGAACGGCGGGCGCTTCGACCTCGGTTTCTATGCCGGCCGGCTGTGCGGGCTGCTGGCCAACAGCGTGGTGCTGGTGATGCTGATGCTGGAGAACGCCAGCATCCACGCGCGGCTGCTCAACGCCACGCACGAGCTGCGCTCGGCCAACCATGAGCTCGAGGCCTTTGCGCACGCGGTGTCGCACGACCTGCGGGCGCCGCTGCGGGCGATGGATGGGTTTTCCGCCGCGCTGCTGCACGACCACGGCGCGCAACTGCCCGATGAAGCGCGTGGCGACCTGCAGGAGATACAGGCGGCGAGCCGCCGCATGGGCGGGATGGTGGACGGGCTGTTGACGCTTTCGCGCAGCACGCGCGGCGCACTGCAGCGCGGCCGCATCGACCTCACGGCGCTGGTGCACCGGCTGCAGGCCGAGCTGGCGCGGCAAGAGCCGCACCGGCAGGTGCAGTGGAACGTGGCGCCGGCGATGTCGGTCGAGGGCGACGAGCGCATGGTGGAGGCGGTGATGCGCAACCTGGTGAACAACGCGTGGAAGTACACCGGCCGCACGCCGCAGGCCACCATCCGCGTGTGGATGGAGGGGCCGGTGGAGAGCCGCTGCGTCTGCGTGGCCGACAACGGCGCCGGATTCGAGATGGCACGGGTGGGCGAGCTGTTCCGGCCCTTCCATCGGCTGCACCACGCTGAAGACTTCCCCGGCAACGGCATCGGGCTGGCCACGGTGCAGCGCATCGTGCAGCGCCATGGCGGCGGCATCGGGGTGGTGGCGTCGCCGGGAGAGGGCGCCACCTTCCGCTTCCGCCTGCACGGCGGGCCCTGGACCGCTGCCGCCGCGGCCGCGGTGTGAGAGAGCCGGCCGTGAACGAACGAGTGAGTGCCCCACCGATGCTCGAGATCCTGCACATCGAGGACAATCCGACCGATGCGCGGCTGATCGAGCGCCACCTGCGCCAGCATGGCCTCGGCGCGCGCATCCAGCGCGTGGACCGCAGCGCCGATGTGCTGGCCGCGTTGACCGGCCCGGTGCGTTGGGACGCGGTGCTGACCGACTTCCACTTGCCGGCGGTGGATTTCCGGCAGGTGCCGGGCTGGGTGCGGCAGCATGCGCCGGATTGCCCGCTGGTGCTGGTGTCGGGCTCGATCGGCGAAGAGGCCGCGGTGGAACTGCTGCGCGAAGGCGTGTGGGACTTCGTGCTGAAGGACAACCTGACCCGGCTGGTCCCGGTGCTGGAGCGCAGTTTTCGTGATCGCGCGCAGTGCCTGGCCGCGCGCGAGGCCGAACGCGAGCTCGCCCTGCACCGCGAACACCTCGCCGAGCTGGTGGCACAGCGCACCCGCGAGCTGGAGGCCGAGCGCGCCCATGCCGAGCAGCTGATGCACGCGAAGTCGGAGTTCCTCGCGCACATGAGCCACGAGATCCGCACGCCGTTGAACGGCGTGCTCGGGCTGGCGCGCATCGGCTGGCGCGACACCGCCGGGCAGCCGGCACGCGAGATCTTCGCCGGCATCCTCGAATCGGGCCAGCTGCTGCGCGGGCTGATCGACGACATCCTCGACTTCTCGAAGATCGAGGCGGGCAAGCTGTCGCTGGAGCGTGCGCCGTTCGACCTGGCCGCGGTGCTGCGGCGGGCCATGCGCTTCGGCCAGCAGCGCGCCGAGGCCAAGGGCATCGGCCTGCGGATCGAGTGGCCCGCGGAGCTGCCGCCCGGCTGCCTGGGCGATGCGCTGCGCATCGAGCAGATCGTGACCAACCTGCTCTCCAACGCGGTGAAGTTCACGCACCGCGGCGAGGTGGTGCTGGCGGTGCGCCGCGAGGCCGGCGAGACGCACATCACCGTGACCGACAGCGGCATCGGCATGAGCCCCGAGCAGGTGGCGCGGGTGTTCGCGCCGTTCGAGCAGGCCGATGCCTCCACCACCCGCCGCTACGGCGGCAGCGGGCTGGGGCTGACGATCACGCGCTCGCTGGTGGGCCTCATGGGCGGCACGCTGGCCGTGCGCAGCCGGCTGGGCGAAGGCAGCGTGTTCGAGGTGCGGCTGCCGCTGCCCGCGGCACCGGCCGACACGCTGCCGCCGCGCCCGCACGATGCCCCACCCGCCGCGGCCGGCCAGCGGCGCCTCGAAGGCCTGGCGGTGCTGGCCGCCGAAGACAACACGGTCAATCAGTTCCTGCTGAAGAGCCTGCTCGGCGCCGAGGGCGCGCTTGTCACGCTGGCCTCGAACGGCGTCGAGGCGGTGGAACACTTCCGGCGCGACCCGGCCGGCTTCGACGTCGTGCTGATGGACGTGCAGATGCCCGTGATGGACGGCTACGAAGCCACGCGCCAGCTGCGCGCGCTGGCCCCGCAGTTGCCGGTGATCGGCCAGACCGCCCACGCCCTGCCGCGCGACCGCGAACAGTGCCTGGCGGCCGGCATGTGCGAACACCTGACCAAGCCGCTCGACCCCGATGCCCTGGTGGCGGCCGTGCTGCGCTGGTGCCCGCGACGACTGGCGCCGCCGGCTGCGGCCGAGCCGCCACGCCGCACCATGGTCGAGGCCGACCCGTTGCACGACCCCGAGGTGATCGACCTGCGCATCCTCGCCCGCCGGCTGCCGCCGGACAGCGACCAGCTGCAGCCGCTGGCCCGGCTGTTCTGCGACACCGCGCAGACCACGCTGGCCGAGATGGACGACGCCCTGCGCCGCACCGATGCCGCGGCCCTGCGCGCGCTGGCGCACCGGCTGCGCTCGGGCGCCGCCGCAGTGGGCGCGCTGCGCTGCGCCGAGCTGTGCTCGCAGATCGAGACCCGTTGCACACACGACTGCGCCGCGGCCGCGCCGCTGCTGGCCGCGCTGCACCTGACCCACGACGCCATCGCCGCGCGGCTGCACGCCCTGCCCGCCGCGGCCCCCACCGGACATCCCGCATGACGCCCCCTGCCTCTGCCGCCTCCGCCCACACCGGCCATGTGCTCATCGTCGACGACGATTCGTTCAGCCGCGTGTTGTTGCGAGAGATGTTGCGCGCCGCCGGGCGCGCGGACGTGGTGGAAGCCGGCGACGGGCACCAGGCGCTGCAGCAGTTCGACCGCGGCGACCGGCCCGAACTGATCCTCTGCGACCTGCAGATGCCGACGATGGACGGCATCGAGTTCCTGCGCCACCTGGCGGCGCGGCGCTACAGCGGCCGGCTCTGCCTGCTCTCGGGCACGCAGCGCCCGTTGCTCGAGGCGGCACAGCGACTGGCGCATGCTCAGCGCCTGCAGGTGGTGTGCGTGCTGGAAAAACCCATCAGCGAAGCGGCGGTGCGCATGCTGCTCACGGCCGGGCAGCCCAACGGCAGCGCCCATGAGCCCGTCGCAGAGGAAGCCACGGCGGCAGCGCCGGCCCCTGTGGAACTCACCGCCGACGAACTGCGCGAAGGCCTCGCGCAGGACCGCATCGAGCTGCTGTTCCAGCCGAAGGTGACGGTGGACGACTACCGGCCGGTGGGCGCCGAATGCCTGGCGCGGTTCCGGCATCCGCAAGGAGCGCTGCTGGGTCCGGGGGCGTTCGTGCCGGTGGCCGAGCGGCATGGGCTGATCGACGCACTGACGCTGGAGGTGCTGCGCAAGGCGGCGCGCCAGTTCTCGGCGTGGGATGACCGGGTCGACCGCTTCAAGCTCTCGATCAACGTCTCGATGCTGAGCCTGCACCGGCTCGACATGCCGGAGACCTTCGAATCCATCGTGCGCGAGGCGAACCTGTCGCCCTCGGACTTCATGCTGGAGATCACCGAAAGCGCGTTGCCGCAGGATTTCGTGGTGGGGCTGGACATCCTGCTGCGGCTGCGGCTGAAGGGCTTCCAGCTCTCGCTCGACGACTTCGGCACCGGCTTTTCAACGATGCAGAGCCTGGGGCAACTGCCCTTCTGCGAACTCAAGCTCGACCAGCAGTTCGTGCAGGGGGCGCTGCACGACGAGAAGGCCCGCACGATCCTCGAATCGAGCGTGCAGCTCGGGCACGCGCTGAAGCTCGACCTGGTCGCCGAGGGGGTGGAAACGCCGTCGGAGTGGACGCTGGTGGAGCGCTTGAAGTGCGACCAGGTGCAGGGCTATCACGTCGCGCGGCCGATGCCGGGGCCGCTGGTGGATGGGTGGATCACGCAGTGGCATGCGGGGCCGCGGGGATAGGAACGGCGAGCTTCGCTCGTGAACGGAAGGGGTTTGACCCGGTGCGCTCGTGGTCCGGGTGGATCCCGGCCTGCGCCGGGATGACGGCTCCAAAGAGGTTGGCGTTCCACCAGTCGAGACCGCCCGCCATGGCTGCGAGTCATCCCCCCTCGTGAATCGTCACCCCGGCGCAGGCCGGGGTCCACGGGCACCATGAGCGCATCAGGTCGACTCGTTGCGCGAAGCTTGCCTCGCTCAATGCCGCACCCGATGCAGCGAACTGCTCGCATCCAGACCCGCATCGTCGTACACCCCCACCGCATGCCGCGCCACCAGCTCGCCGCCCAGCCACGCAGTGACCAGCGCGAGCCCGCCGCCGAGGAATGACGGCAGCAGGTCGATCGCCGCCGGGGCCGACGGGTGCTCGCGGCGCATCCACGCGCTGAGCAGGAACAGCAGCATCACCAGCACGTTGCCGCCCCCATGCACCGCACCGACCCGCTTCGCCCGCGTGCCGGCCGGGATGGCGAGCCAGTCGATGGTGCCGAACGGCGCCGCCACCGCGCCACCGATCAGCCCGGCCACCTGCAGCCACCACGCGGTGGAGGCCATCGCCGGCGAATCGGTGAGCAGCCAGGCCAGGTCGAACAGCAGCGACGTGGCGAGCAGTCCGAGGGGAAAGACGATCAGCATCTGGTGCACCGAGTGCCCCAGCAGTTTGGCGTGGCTTTGCATGGACGGTCTCCTGGCGAAGGTAAACATCCGCAGTGCGGCAAACGGCGATCCCGTGCCGGGCAGTGCTATAATCAACCGTTTGGCGCCGTCCGTACCCAACGGATCCTCGCGCCGAGATCGAGTTGATCTCCTTCCCGCTCCAGACCTCTTGTTGTTGCTCCGGCGATCTTCTGTTCTGGTAGCCCTGGCTTGCAGCGAGTGACCCTGCAACCTAGCCCCCGGATGGATCCATTCGCCTCGTGCAGGGCATTGCCGTGCACGTTCGACATTACAGACACGCCACCGGGCGGTGGCCCACTTTCGCACGACTGAACAAAGGACTGAAGCGGATGGCAAAGGAAGAGCTGATCGAGATGCGTGGCATCGTGGACGAGATCCTGCCCGACTCGCGTTACCGGGTGACCCTCGACAATGGCCACAAGCTGATCGCCTACACCGGCGGCAAGATGCGCAAACACCGCATCCGCATCCTGGCTGGCGACAACGTCTCGCTCGAGCTGTCGCCTTACGACCTGTCCAAGGGCCGGATCACCTTCCGGCACCTGGAGCGCAAGGGTCCGCCGCCGGCGAACAATCGTCCGCCCGTCCGTCGCTGAGCGACGGGCAGGCTCCCAACACCCGCGCTGGCTGGGGTCTACGCCAGCACTACCCCTCCAACAAGGAAAAAGACATGAGCATCGAAACTGGCACCGTCAAATGGTTCAACGACGCCAAGGGCTTCGGCTTCATCGCCCGTGACAACGGCGGCCCGGACGTCTTCGCGCACTTCCGCGAAATCCAGGGCGACGGCTTCAAGTCGCTGGCCGAGAACCAGCGCGTCGAATTCGAAGTCACCCAAGGCCAGAAGGGCCCGCAGGCTTCGCGCATCCGCGCGGTCAGCTGATCGGGTCGCCAGCCCCACTCGCGGTTCGCGTGGACCCCGGCCTTCGCCGGGGTGACGGATCGGGAGGGGGCGGACCCAGCCACTCAAGCCGCGTTCGAAGCGGCCTGAGTGTGGGGAGTCTCCACTCCCCTTGAACCGTCATCCCGGCGCAGGCCGGGATCCACGGACACCGCGAGCCTCGGCTCGCCTCCGTTGAGCCCTCAACGGACCTTCCACGCCGGCACCTCCCGCCGCCGCTGCATGCGCACCCGCACACAGCGCCCGGCCTCCTCGAGGAACGGCAGCCCCACCAGCAGGGCACCCGCCGCGATGAACGTGGGCACGTAGCCTTCGGGCAACGGCGTGCGTTTCCACACCAGCTGCCACTCGGCCACCATGTCGCCGAGGCCAAACATCGCCAGCGTCTGGGTGGGATGCAGCAGCATCACCGCCGCCAGGCCCATCCACGGGATCGCCTGCTGCATGCCGTGCACCCATTGTTCGTACCAGGGGATGCCCCGGGACTCGTCGGCCCAGTGCAGGTCGGCCAGCATGATGACCTCGTGCAGCACGCAGGCGCCGAGCAGGATCCACAACGTCGCCGCGTTCATCTCGAAGAACAGCGCGGTGCACACGCCACCGGCCAGCGCCGCGATCATCGCCAGGTGCAGCAGCGATTCGTGCAGGCCGGCGGTCTCTTCGATGTGCTGCGCGCGATGGCACAGGTAGTCGGCCAGGCCGACCAGCAGCCAGGCGGGCACCAGCAGGTACAACAGCGCGTGGCGCAGCAGGTCGAGGGTGAGTAACTCCATCGTCGAGATCTCCTTGTCATGTCATCGGTTTGGCCACCATCAGCCAGAACACCCACAGGAACGCGAACAGCGCCGGGAACCCCAGCGCCACCCACCAGCGCAGCAGCCGCCAGTAGGCCGGCGGCAGCGGCCGGCCGTGGCGCACCGCCTCGTCGGCCAGGCGGTGCATGCGGATCTGCAGCACCACCACCGGCAGCCAGCACGCCACCGCGAGGCCGAAGCCCATCAGGCTCCAGCGCACCCACGGCGTGGACAGCGGCAGGTTCATCAGGTGCAGCAGGTACAGCCCCGACAGCGGCTGGAAGACCACCGTGGTGCTGGTGAAGAGCCAGTCGGCCCACACGACCCGGCGCGCCACCACCGCGGTGGCACGGGCATCGCGCGAGAGGCTGACGGTGAGCAGGTAGAACGCGGAGCCGACCCCGGTGCCGAAGAGGAACGTCGACGACAGGATGTGCAGCCACTTGACCAGCACGTAGCTCATTGCCTGAGCCTCCTGCGCAGCGAGCGCGCCTGTTCGAACACGTGCAGCATCAAGAGGAGAGCCAGCATGGGAACGTTCTTCGAGATGGGCCCGTAGGGATGCAGCCATTGCTCGGGCAGGCGCAGGCTGATGACGATCGTGTAGCCCAGCATCAGCGCGGCCTGGGCCAGCCACACGGCCCGGCGGCTGGGCAGCTGCCAGCGCTTCGGGCCCACCGGCCAGAGGGTGAGCACGCCGAGCACCAGGTCGAGCAGCGCGGCGCCGTACAGCGCCAGCGGCTGCAGCGCAGGCGGCACCCCGGCGCGGGCCAGCAGCGCGTGGCTTTGCTCCACCGGGTAGAGGCCGAACGACACCAGCGCCGTCCACAGCCACACGAACGCCAGCGCCGCCCGCGCCAGCGGCAGCAGCCAGCGCAGCTGGGCCTCCTGGCGGACCAGCGCGGCGCTGCCGGGCGCGACAAAACGGGCGGGCGCCCGCGGCGGGCGGCCGAGCAGCTGCGTGAGCGGCGCGGCCGGCGCGGTGTTGCCCCGCTGCAGCATGCGCCAGGCGTCGCGGTTGAACAGCGCCCCGGGCACGTGGTCGCCCACGCGGGCCAGCGCATCGGCCCACCGGCGTGGCAGCGGCAGCACCCAGGCCGGCGGCAGGCCCAGGTTGGCCCGCAAGGCTTGCAGGTAATCGGCAAACGACAGCGGCTGCGGCCCGACCAGCGGCAGGCAGCGCGCGGGCGGCAGCGCGGCGAGCGGCGCGGCCAGCAGCGCCACGATGGCGTCGGCCACGTCGTCGCGGTGCACCGGCTGCACCGGCTGGCGCCCGCCCTGCGGCAGCGCCCACAGCGGCAGCGTGGCGAGCATGAGGAACGTGCGGCTGCTGGTGCCCTCGGCCCCGAACACCAGCGAGGGCTGCACGACGATGCCTTCGACCGGCAGGCCGAGCAGGCAGCGGTCGGCGATGTGCTTGCTGCGGTGGTAGGCCGTGGTGGCCTCGGCATCGGCGCCGAGTGCCGAGACCTGCACCACCCGCCGCACGCCCACGGCGGCGCAGGCGCGGAACAATGCGCACGGCGCTTCGGCATGCAGCGCGTCGAAGCGCTGCGCCCGGGTCTCGCGGAAGATGCCCACGGCGTTGACCACCGCTTCGACACCGCCCAGCAACGGCGTCCAGTCGCCGGGCGTACGGGCTTCGGCGAAATCGAGTGCGCGCCACTGGCTGCAGGGGTCCGGGCCTTCCGGCGCATGGCGGCCGACGCACAGCACCTCGTGGCCGGCCTGCAGCAGGCGCTCGCGCAGCGCGGCACCGATGAAGCCGGTGCCGCCGGTGAGCAGCACCCTCATCGCCCCCTCCCCTGCCACGGCGCCCGCCGGACGGCACATCGTTTGCCCACGCCGGAGCCCCGCTGTCGTTGGATGAAGGACAGCGCGGGGCAATCGCCGTTCCGGCCCTGTAACGAGGCGTAGCCATGACCCTTCCCGCCCTGGAGGACCCCTCGCGTCCCCTGCCCCATGCCCGCCTCGGCCAGCCGCCGGAGGACCGGACCGACGAGGCATCGACCGACCCACCACCGGGCCAGCCGTTGCCCGCGACGGCCGCGCCCGGCTCCGCCGGCTGGCTCGCCCCGGTCCTGCTCGCCGGCACGCTGGCGGCCACGCTCTCGGGCGCCGTGCTGATGTGGCGCAGCCGCGCCGAGACCGGCCACGCCAGCGCGGCGGTGAACGCGCCCAGCCAGTGGCTGTGGGGCCGTGGCGCGATCGAGGCCAACGACGTCGACGCCCGCCACACGCTGCTGGGCACCGCCGTGCACTGGCTCTCGAGTTGCTTCTGGGCAGTGGGCTTCGAGTGGTTGCGGCGCCGCCATCCGCAGGACACGCCGCTCACCGCGCTGCGCGACGGCGCCGCCACCGCCGGCCTGGCCGCGTTCACCGACCTGGCCCTGGTGCCGGAACGGCTCACGCCCGGCTTCGAGAAGCGGCTGTCGCGCCGCAGCCTCGGCGGCGTCTATGCAACTTTTGCGGTAGGGCTTGCGGTGGCGGCGCTGCTCAGCCGCCGTCGGTGACGCCGCGGTCGACGGCATGGCCCTGGCGGGCCGCTGCCAGCCGCTCGAGCGTGGCCAGCAGCGCCTCCGGTGTCACCGGCTTCGTCAGGTGGACGTCGAAGCCGGCGCCCTCGGCAGCGGCGCGGTCCGCATCCCGCCCGTAACCGGTCATCGCGATCAAGCTCGGCGGGTTCGCACCGGCCAGCGCCCGCAAGCGCTTGGCCAGCGCGTAGCCGTCTTCACCGGGCAGGCCGATGTCGAGCACCACCGCATCGGGCGCGAACGCCTCGAACACCGCCGCGGCCTCGGCCGCGCTTTCCGCCGCCCGCACCTCGATGCCCGCCGATTCGACCAGCAGCGCCATGCCGTCGAGGATGTCGCGCTGGTCGTCGACCAGCAGCACGCGGCGCGGCAACGTGCGGGGCGCCGAGGTGGCCTCGCCACCGGCCGCCGCGGCCGGGGCCGCGATGCGGGGCAGCCGGACCCGGAACGTGGCCCCCTGGCCCCGCCCGGGGCTTGCCGCCTGCACGCTGCCGCCATGGCCTTCGACCAGCTCCTTCACGATGCTCAAGCCGAGGCCCAGGCCGCCGCGCGCGCGTTGCAGCGATTGCGGCGCCTGCACGAACGGCTCGAAGATGCGGCCCAGCAGTTCGCAGGGCACGCCTTCGCCATGGTCGATCACCTCGAGCAGGACCGCGTCGTGGCCCTGCGGCCGCAACGCCACCTGCACGAGGTCGTCGGCGCGCGAGAATTTCACTGCGTTGTTCAGCAGGTTGCCCAGCACCTGCTCGAGCCGCGCCGCATCGCCGTGCACCCACAGCGGCACGTCGCTCACCGCCACCTGCAGGCGCCCGGGGGGCTGCTCGGCCGCCAGTCCTTCGCAGACGTCGCGGACCAGCGTGTTCATGCAGACCGCCGTGGGGTGCAGCACCAGCTTGCCGCGCATCAGGCGCGAGACATCGAGCAGGTCGTCGACCAGGCGTGACAGCTGACCGGCCTGCCGGCCGAGGATCTCGCGTTCGCGCACGAAGGCATGGGGATCGCGCAAGCCCATCAGCGACAGGGTCGCGACGATCGCCGCGAGCGGATTGCGCAGCTCATGCCCGAGCATCGCGAGGAAGTGGTCCTTGTCGCGATTGGCCTGCTCGGCCTGCTCCTTGGCTTCGCGCGTGGCATGGAAGAGGCCGGCATTGCGCAACGCCAGCGCCGTGCGGTCGACCAGTTCCTGCAGGAGCAGGCGGTCGTCGGCCGAGGCGGGCGGCCGCGCCGCATCGCCATAGAGGCGCACCTCGCCGAAGCTGCGGTCCTGCGTCGCGATGGCGTGACTGCCGAGCAGCACCACGCCCTCGTCGACCGTGCCCGCCGTGTGGGGGTGATGGATGCCGTGCACCTCGTCGCGCAGCACGATCTTCACGCCATCGGCCAGCGCGGGCACCAGGCCGGCGGCCAGGATGGAGAGCATCTCCTGCGGATCCAGCGTGCCGCCGAGCGCGGCCGCGGTACCGGCCAGCCGCTCGAGCCGGCGGCGCGCCGCGGTTTCGGCTTCGTGCAGGTGGCCGCGTTCGTCGTGGGCCTCGCGCAGGCGCTGCGACGACAGCACCAACGCATCGGACAACTCGCGCAGCTCGGGGATGCGGGTGTGCACCGCGGCAGGGGTTTCGCCACTGCCCAGCGCCATCGCGCTGCTGCGCAACTGGCCGATGGGACGGGTGATGCGCCCCGCCATCAGCCACGACAGGCCGAACGCCACGGCGAGCGACAGCGCCAACCCGGCCGAATACGGCAACAACGTCGCGTGCCGGGCCAGCAGGCCCTCGGGCCACTCGCGTGCCACCGCCACGGACCAGCCGGAGGCGCCGAGCGCCGTTCGCAGCACCTGGCGGTCGTCCGCCGACTCGGCGCCCACCGGCTGGGCCTGCAGCGAAGCGGCGATGGGACCTGCCGTGGCCCCGACCGCCTGGCCCCGACCGTCGAACACCGCCGCCGAGACGCCGGGCGGCAGCACGTGGCGCTGCAGCACCCCTGCGATCGAGTCGGCCGCCACCACCGCCGTGAGCACGTAGCGCAACTCGCCGTTGCGCAGCACCGGCACGCGGATGGGCACCGCCTTGCGGCCGCCCGGCCCCTGGGCCAGGTAGCCCCAGCGAGGCTGCGCGCTCTGCTGGATCTCCTTCAAGCTCTGCGGCTCGACCAATGCGCCGCGCGGCGGTGCGCCGCGCTGGGCCGCGGTGATCAGCAGTTGTCCATCGGGCGAGAAGAGGTTGATGCGGTACCAGTTCGAGCGAGCGCCGAGCACTCGCTCCGCCAGGCCCTGGTAGTTGGTGAACTGGCCGGCATCGAGCATCGGCGAGGCGCCCAACGCCTGCAGCACGTCGACCGAACCACCCAGTTCGACCTCGACCGACGTGGCCAGGCCGACCATCACGCTGCGCAGGGCCTGCTCGTCGCGCTCGTCCTGCGCCTTCGAGACCACGGCAAAGCCCAGGGCACAGGCCACCGCGAGCGGGGCACTGGCAGCGAGCGACAGCAGGAACAAAGATCTACGCATCTAGACACCGAGTATGGCCGTGGCCACGGAGCAAACGCAATGCGCGGCCCCTTTACCGATACACCCCCGACACACCCTGCCGGACGTGACGGCACACCGGCTGCCCCACTTGGGCACCGCCCCCTCCATTGCAGAGCGCACCATGACCCAAGACCCCACGCCCTCGACTTCCGACACCCCGCCGGGCACGCCGGCCGAGCAGAAGGTCCCCACCTACCAGGAACTGCTCGACGCCTCGCTCGAAGACACGTTCCCGGCCAGTGATCCCATTTCACCGAGCGCGGCGATGCATGCCGAGCGCCGCATCACCACCGCGAAGGACGCGCAGGACTGGACGCTCGCGCCCGGCGCCGACAAACCGGCCCCGCTCAAGCCGCAGGACTGAGCGACCGAGCGCGACCGCTCAGGCCGCAGGGCGGGCCTCGGCGTTCACGTCCTGCAGCGACACCGCGCGCTCGCGCCACACTCGGTCGGCGGCCTGCCGACCGGCGTCGACGAGTTCGGCGATGCGGCCCGGCGAGTGGTCGAACTGGCCGGACATCGAGTCGCCCCGCGCGAGCGGACGGCACACCCGCAGCCATTCGAACGGGCCGTCCCATTGCGGGGGCGGGTCTCCCGGCTTGCCGTGCAGCAGGATCGACAGGGCGAGATCGGCCAGCTCGGGATCGGACGACGGCATCTCGGGCCGGGCCCCGCGCACCTGCTCCACGGTCACCAGGCGCAGCGGTTCACCGCGTGCCAGACGCCCCGTGGCCACGAGCCGCTCGATCAGCGGCATCAACATCGACGTGCGGTTCAGTTCACCGTCCCAATAGAGGCGACCGTCGATGTCGACCGGGCGGTACAGCAGCGGGATGGCCGTGCTGGCTTCGATGTGCGCGGCGCGCAGGCCGGCGTCGCTGTCGAAGAGCCGCAGCGTTCCCTCCGGCAGCTCGGAGGCCGCCACACACACCAGCACGCGCGGGTCCTCGCGAGCGGCGATCGCATCGGCCAGTCGCTCCAGGGTGCGCTTCAGGCGCGGCCGCTCGTAGAAAGGCATCGACGTGCGCTGCAGGCCGCTGCCCAGCTGCCAATGCCATGGTGCGGGCTGCTGCAGCACCGAGGGCAGCAGCAGCGCCGTGAGCAAGCCGTTCAGCCGCTCGGCTTCACCGGGATCGCGCCCGAGCCACGCCCACGCTGCGGGCCACACGAACGGGAACGACGGTGTGGCCACTTCTTCGCACCACCATTGCTGCAAGGCTTGCGCGCTCAGGTCGTCGTCGCCCTGCGCCGAGGCGGCGAGCGCGGCATTGAAGGCACCGATCGACGCACCGCCGAACGCAATGACGTCCGCGCCCGCACTGCGCAGGCGCGGCGCCAGTGATTGCCACGCACCCGCTGCAAAGGCGCCCAGCACGCCACCCCCTTGAAAGACCACCGCTGTCTTCATGTCTGCTGCTCCGAGAAAGGCCGAAGTCTTCATTCGGCAAGGCCCGTGCCGCAGAAGCAGGCAAAGCAATTGCTCCGCAGCGCCGCACCACGGTCCACCCGGTCCCAGACAAGAGGAACCCCGATGCCCCGCCTCGCCCTGGACATCGAACAGCTGCGCGATTTCCACGACCGCGCGCTGCACGAGCCCCACCCCCTCGACAGCCCGCCGCCGCCCATGGAGGCTGGCCTGTGGGCCTGGATCGCCCGCAACCATCACTGCAACACGCTGCTGTGGGACGAAGAAGACCAGGCCCGCCGGCGCGACGTGGCCGATGCCGAGATCGTGCGCTGCAAGCGCGCGATCGACCGCCACAACCAGGCCCGCAACGACGCGGTGGAGCAGATCGACCTCTGCCTGATGGACCAGCTCGACGGCCCGGCGCCGGAGAGCCGCGCAAGGCTGCACAGCGAGACGCCGGGGGCGATGGTCGACCGGTTGTCGATCCTGGCGCTGAAGCTGCACCACATGGGCCGGCAACTGCAGCGCGACGACGTCGACGACGCGCACCTCGCCACCTGTGCCGCCAAGCTGCAGCGGCTGCAGGAGCAGCGGGCCGACCTGCTCGCCGCCCTCGGGGCGCTGCTCGACGAGCTGGCCGGCGGCACCGCGCGCTTCAAGCTCTACCGCCAGTTCAAGATGTACAACGACCCGACACTGAACCCGTGGCTGGCCCGCGCCGCCCGCGGGGCGCAGCCGGTGGAGCCCTGAACGGTGGCCGCATCGTTCGACTCGCGGCGCGTCGCGCACGTGCAGCGCATCGCGGTGCTGCGGCCCAATGCGGTGGGCGACTTCATCTTCCTGCTGCCGGCGCTGGCGGCGCTGCGCGCGGCGTACCCCCAGGCGCACATCACGCTGCTCGGGCGGCGCTGGCATGTCGAGTTCCTCACCGGTCGGCCGGGGCCGTGGGACGAGGTGATCGCGATGCCGGCGGCGCCCGGCGTGGGCGCCGCGCCGCAGGCCGAGATCGACGCGGCGGCGATCGAACGCTTCGTGGCCGACATGCGCGCACGCCGCTTCGACATCGCGCTGCAGCTGTACGGCGGCGGACGCCATTCGAACCCGTTCGTGCAGCGCCTGGGCGCGCGCGTGAGCGTGGGCGCACAGGCCGACGATGCACCGCCGCTGGACCGCACGCTGCGCTACGCCTGGATGCGCAACGAGCGCACGCGGCTGCTGGAGGTGGTGGGGCTGGTGGGCGCGACGCCGGTCGACCTCTCGCCCGCGTTGGCCCTGACCGCGCAGGACCACGCCGCGCTGGCCGCCGCACTGGCGCTGCCGCCGGGGCCGTTCGTGGTGCTGCAACCCGGCGCCAGCGACCCGCGGCGGCGCTGGTCGGCGCAGCGCTTCGCCGCGGTGGGGGATGCGCTGGCTGCAGCCGGTGCGGCCGTCATCGTGCAGGGCGATGCGGCCGAACGGGCGTTGACGGCCGAGGTGGCTCAATGCATGAGCCACCCTGCGATCGACGTCGGCGGGCGCCTCGGGTTGGGAGCGCTGGCCGCGTTGCTGGCGCGCGCGGCGCTGCTGGTGTCCAACGACACGGGGCCGTTGCACCTGGGCCATGCGCTGGGCTGCCCGTCGATCGGCCTCTTCTGGTGGATGAACCTGCACACTGCCGAGCCGCTGGCGCTGCGGTCGATGCGCACGTTCTACTCGGCCCGCACGCACTGCCCGGTGTGCGGCGCGGGCAACGTGTTCGGCGGCTGCGAACACGCGGTCTCGTTCATCGACGACATCCCGCTCGAACCGGTGCGCGACGAGGCGCTGGCCATGGTGTCGACCGCCGTTCGGCAAAAGCTGCCCGTGACCGGCGCGGCCCCGGCAGCGCTGCAGGCCGAGGCCGCGCGCACGCCGCTTGCCATACCCGGCGACCCCTGGCAACGGCCAGTGACCTAGGCCGGTGACACGGCGCTTTTTTCCTTCCCACCTTTGCAATCCAGGAGATTTCCATGTCCAAGCAACTCGCTCTGAAGACCCTGATCGCCGGCGCAGCCTGCGCGCTGTTCGCCGTGGGGGCCGTGGCCCAGACCGGCGGCGGCTCGGGCAGCACGGGCGGCGGCAGCAGCGGCTCGGGTGCCGGCTATCCGGCCGGCAGCACCGGCACCGGCACCGGCACCGGGACGGGCGGCCGCAGCGATGCGGGCAGCGGCTCGGCCACCGACAGCAGCACCAGCAGCGGCACGAAGTCGCAACGCGGCCAGCATTCGTCGGACAAGGCCAGCGCGCCGAAGACGCCGGAGGGTGTGCGCGGTGGCACCGGCACACAAGGCAACAAGGGCAGCGAAGGCTCGACCCAGGGCCTGGGCCGCTGACGGACCGCGGGGGCTGCGGCCCCTGCCCTGAACCGAGAGGACCCAAGATGACCCAAGTCGCCGACGTGATGACGCGGGGCGTGCGCACGATGGCGCCGTCGGACCCGATGGTGCTGGCCGCCCAGGCCATGGAAGCGCTCGACGTCGGCGTGCTGCCGGTGTGCGATGGCGACCGGCTGATCGGCCTGGTGACCGACCGCGACCTGGTGCTGCGCGGCATGGCGCAGGGTTGCCCGGCCGACACCACCCCGGTGGAAGAGGTGATGAGCCACGACGTGACCTGCTGCTACGACGACGATGCCGTGGAGGACGTGGTCGACCAGATGCGCGACCTGAAGATCCGCCGCGTGCCGGTGATCGACCACGACAAGCACCTGGTGGGCATGCTCACCCTCGGCGACGTGGCCGCCAAACACGGCGGCGACGTCGCCGGTGATGCGCTCGAAGACATCTCCGAGCCAGCCGCTCCGGACCGTTCGGGACAGTCGGCTGCCAGCGGCGCCGCCGGCGGCGGTGAGACCACGCCCCACTGAAGGGGCAATCCAATCCTCTTATGGGCCTCTTCAGCGCCTCACTTGCCGTGCCGCTGCTTCACCCGCTCCCACCCGTCGCGTGCCGCATGGCGGGCTTCGTCCCACAGCAGCGGTGAATCGCCGCGGGCGTCGGGCCAGCCCATGCCGAGCCGGCCTTCGGCTTCGCTCCACGTGCCCATCGGCGCGTGGCGCCGGTAGGCATCGGCGCCGTAGCGGTAGGCCGGCGCCCAGTCGTCGTAATAGGTGCCACTGCGCACGTACGGGCGGCTGGTGAAGGCCTCGCGCCAGTGGCTGTCGTCGTCGGCCTCACCGTCGTCCGCCCCGGCACCCGAGCCGGCCAGACCACCGATCGCAGCACCCGCCGCGGCGCCGGCCAGGCTGCCGAGCGGGCCGGCCGCGATGCCGAGCACGCTGCCGGCCACCGCGCCGCCGATCGCCCCTGCGGTGGCACCCAGCGCCTGCGTGGCCAGCCGGGCCACCGGGTGCGTGTCGAGGAACGCCGGCTCGCCGGCCCGGTCGTCGGGCTCGGTGCGCGGTTCGCTGCCGGGCAGCGGGTCGGGCAGCAGGTCCGGGTCCTGCGGCGCGGTGGGCGAAGTGCAGGGTTCGACA
>Ga0233424_10000485_pt1 | contig 49606 bp, 39 predicted proteins | sample Watercolumn_Towu_FD_181011 | JGI IMG/M metagenome (GOLD analysis project Ga0233424, IMG submission 181011) | Freshwater microbial communities from Lake Towuti, South Sulawesi, Indonesia - Watercolumn_Towuti2014_125_MG | ecosystem: Environmental > Aquatic > Freshwater > Lake | place: Indonesia...
GATCTCACGCCGATCGCGGCTCAGGAAACAAGTTTCCCCGGTCCAAACGCCGGCCCGGAGCACCTCGGGAATAGCTTCACGCCAGATCAATTCCCTGGCCCAGGTTGGCTGAAAATGGTCGATCGACAATTTGCTGAGGTCTTTATTTGCGTCGATTCCAAGCCGTTCGCGGGCCGCTTTGTTTAGGTAGAGAAATCGATTGTAGTCGAGGTCAGTGACATCAACCAGATCGGTCGTCGCATCGAGAATGCTCAAGAGCCAGTCATGAACAGAGTCGGAACCCGAGGCGGGGTTGTTTGGGGAGTGCGTGTCATTCATGGAGAACCGATCCATGACCGGTCGCCCGAGAAGACACTCGTCAACCGAATGCTGAGTATGGGATCGGGGATTTGTGCGGCCAACCAAACCTGAGCTGCAGGAACTACGGCTTCGGCACCCCGTCCTGGAGGCGCCGGAGATCCCTGATTTCATGCCGGTCTGCGCTCGGCCGACTGACGGGGAGCAGGCCTTTCGAGGAAGACCACTTCCAGTATTCGACATGCCCGTCAGCAAACGAAAGGTTGTAGCCGCGGTTGTGCCTCTCAGCCGGAGTGCTAAGCCAAATGGGCGTGGCCAGCACTCCTTTTTCCGGTGGTGCAACCGAAAAGGAACCGGCCCACACGCTGTCCTCATGTTCTTCAATGAAAACGAAGACTTTGTCCGGCGATGGGTTCTCAATTGCTGAATGAATGGTCTTCACTCGGGGTTCCATGCCCGCGGCATCCCCGTTCATGTAGAAACTCATCGAATAACTGCGGGTCCGGGGGAACGGGTGTCCCACGACCGTGGAGCGATCTTCCGGACACCGATATATGCCGACCGAACGGATGTAGGGATAAAGCGTGCCCTTCACGATATTCCGAGTTGTGATGTCCTCTTTTGGTCTGCCTACAACCCACGATCCAAGAGCGTTCCTTCGGCCAAAGAGCTGCTCATTCGGGCTGTCCGTACTCCTGTTCAAGGGCAACTGATCGCTGTTGTCGTCCACGTACGACAACCAACCCAACTGCAATTGACGCAAGTTGGTTAGGCAGGTGATCTGATGGGCTTTGGCCTTGGTTTGATTCAAAGCGGCAGAAAGCAAGCTGGCAAGGATAGCGATAATGGCTACGACGACGAGAAGCTCCACAAAAGTGAAACCGCCAAGAGAGCAACCTTGCTTAGGCGCAGAACGAGAGCCTTTGGGTTGGTCTATGATCTTCATCACTTGATCTTAGACATTCTCAGCGACTGCCGCGAGCTTGATTGTTGTTGTTCTAGCAGGTGCGCGGATAATTTCAACCGTTACGTTGTGAGCCCTTGGTGAAGCCGAACCATTCCGGTCAACCGAACGCGCATTGTCGTCTTGTCCTTTAGCCTGTCTTTCCGGATTAGTCAACGCCGCTGATTGGTTGGCAAATGACTCGGAGGAGCCCCGTGGGCCGCTGAGTTGACCGGGCGTTGGGCCGTGACCGTCTGAATTTTGAACATGCCAAGCTGAAAGCTGTCCATTTCAGCGACCTGAAAAACCGCCAACCGATTTTAGAGGGTCCACAAATCGCCGAAACCGTCCCTTGAAGCCGTGGATGGACCTGGATGGGCTGTAGCGTATCGATAACGGTTTGACTTGGTTTTTATGGAAACGTACATTGAGTTACCATGGTTGCTGCAGAAACCAAAACAGGGGCTGCTCCCGTTGGCACCGAATCGCCCGGTCGGTCTATCTCCCTCTGGAAGGACATCATCGAGCCAGTGCATCCATTTTTGGAGCGGGTGGCGAATCGTCTAGCTGACCAAGTGCACTCCTTCGATCCAGAAATTGTTCCCTATGCGAAATATGCCCTGACGAATCAAGGCAAGCAGTTGCGCCCTGCACTAGTGGCGCTTAGCGCCGGGGCAACTGGCCGGATCAACGATTCCCTGGTCACGGTCGCCGTCATCATTGAGATGGTGCATTTGGCGACGCTCGTCCATGACGATATCATGGACGAAGCCGAGATTCGCCGCCGCCGCCCAACCCTGGCTGCCAACTGGGGAAATACGATTTCCGTCCTGGTAGGTGATTGCCTGTTCGCCAACGCGCTCCGGCTTGCGGCGGATTTTCCAACCCCGGACATTTGCCGGGCGGTCGCATCGGCTACCAACACGGTTTGCTCGGGTGAGATCCTGCAGACGCATCAGAGGAGAGATTTTCGCTGCACGCGCTCCAGGTATATCAAGGTCATTGAGATGAAGACCGCCGAACTGTTTGCCCTTTCTTGCGAGTTGGGAGCCGCCTTAGGCGGGTCCTCACAACCGGGACGCGCGGCTCTGCGAAAATACGGACTGGCCTTGGGAACGGCTTATCAGGTTTTCGACGATTGTCTGGACTTGTTTGGAACCGAAGCCGTAGCGGGAAAATCGCTTGGAACGGACCTGGCCAGCGGAAAACTCACCCTGCCAATCCTGGTTGCGCTGGAGAGTGGCAGCCCGGAGGATCAAGCCAGGTTGCGCGACTATGTTCAGAATTGGGAACCTGCCCTTTTTCCGCGACTCCAGGAACTTCTGGAGAAATATGAGGCTCAATCCGTTTCGCGAGCCATCGTGGAAGGCTATCTGGAATCGGCCAAGAGAGCGCTTCGTTCGATCTCGGACTCCCCAAGCCGTGCGGCCCTGATGTGTTTGGCCGATTTCGTGAAACATCAGGCGGACCTGCTCGGCGAGAGAAACTAAACCATCTGCGCGATCATGATTGACGCCGTTGTGATCAATGCCGCGGTCAGCAAGCCGTCGATCGAACAGACTGAGGAAAGGTTACTGGTCCAACGCGCTCAGGCCGGAGATCTGACCGCGTACGACGAGCTCATCCGGCGTTATCAGGAAAGGATTTACGGCACGGTCTATCACATGACCGCGAATCACGAAGATGCCAATGATCTGGCTCAGGAGGCATTCATCAAGGCCTACCACGCTTTGAAGACTTTCAAAGGCGATTCAAGCTTTTTTACGTGGGTTTATCGGATCGCCATCAACAAGACCATCAACTTCCTCAAGCAGCGGAAAAGGCGCCCGCAGATGGGCTTGAACGACCTGGATTTCAATGCCGAACATGATCCGGACTTGGTGGCCTTGATTTCCGAGAAAACCCCCAGGAGGGACCTGAACTTATGCGAGCTCCAGGAGAAATTGAACGAAGCCATGCAGAAGCTGTCGCATCTACACAGGCTAGTTGTGACCTTGCACGATGTCCAAGGCTTGTCGCACGATGAAATCAGCAAAATCATGGACTGCAACACCGGCACGGTCCGGTCCAGGCTCTTCTACGCTCGACAGCAGTTGCAGGCTTATCTATCTGACTATCTCAAATGACCCATGAGTCCACCCAACCCAGAGTTCCGGAAACTCGAGAAACTTCTCGCCTGTAAGCGTTACGAACAGCCACCGCCAAGTTACTTCGATTCCCTCCGCGACGAAGTGATGAGTCGGTTGGAGGCAGAAGAACTGGTAGAGTATTCATCTTGGTGGCACTGGCTTATCGAAAAATTTGACGCTCGCCCCGTCCTTGTGTGCGCCTACGGCGTGGCAATCTCCGGCTTGTTGCTTGGCGGGTTTCGTCTCTCGCAGGTTTTCGAGAGCGAAGTCGCGGCCACATCTATCTTCAGCAGTCCCTGGCTCGCCGTGACGCCCGGCTCCAGTTCCACTTTCATGGACGATTTTGAGCAGGTTACTGCGCCGGACGCTATCTTCACTTCGGTGAGTTCCTTCTCCAAGCGTTCTGCGCCGGTGTTCGGGGTCGATCTAAACTCCCCGCTGCTGAATGACGCCACTGGCTCGCGCTTCACTCCCGTGAATCCGTCCGTCAGTCCGCGTTGAGCGCTCGAAACCTTCGAAACGCAGGGATCTGGTTATTCGGCCCGGTTGAACACCAGGGTGATCTGCGGCAGCGTGACAGTGAGCCGGTCTTCCTCTGCGCCCGCTTGGCCTGTGTAGGACCGGCCTCTCTCATCTTGAAGTTTGACTTGATACTTGTCTGCCTCTCGCTGCCAGGACCCTTGGCCTGAGTAAACCGGCTGCGGTGGCTCTCTGCTCCCCACGGGAGCGGCTGCCGGTGGTGGCGTCGGCGAGCCTGAAGGCGTGGAAGGCGATCCTCGACCGCGTGTCAGGCCGTAACGCTGCGCCATTTCAGGAGACATTTGGCTGCCACCCGACTGACTTTGCGCTGCCGCCGCCGCTGCTGCGGCGGCCTGAGCGGCGGCCTGAGCGGCCTGCTTGAACTGCTCGCTCATTTCCACTTTCAAGGTCACCTTGTTGTCGGTTGTCGCCATCAAAGTCACCGACTTTAACAATTCGGTTAAATTCCTTCTCAATGTCCGCATCTCTGACGCCGTGAGGTTAGGGCGCTTTTTCCGTTCCTGAACCAACGTGGAATAAAAATCCAAATCCCAGCGACCCAGGATTCTTTCATCGTCATACTTCTGCGATTTGCCCGTCTCCAGATAGTGCCGAAAATCTGCCAAATCCTGCTGCAGCAGTTCTTGCACGATTTCGGGATTGTAAATGATGCCTTGCGTCTTGGGATGGCTGATGATCTGGGTGACATCGCCTTTACTGAGCAAGAGGTTGTTGTATTCGACGTCCGTCGCGATGTCCTGGAATTCCTGCCGCTGGCCGAGCGACAGAAAGGGAGGGTACTGCGAGACCCGGCTGAGCAAAATCGGATTATTGTAAATCAGCCCGATAATGTCGCAAATCTGGTAATAGCTCGCCGGCATGCGATCGAAAGCCGCCACGCACTTCTCCAGCCCTGTGCTCCGGAGATCTTGTTTTCCTTTGCCCAAATATCGCAGGGTCATCGAACTCGTGTCATCCGAAGCAACCTGGACCGCGAAGTATCCGGCAATGTGAGTCACCAATCCGATCACGAATAGCCAGACGACCGCCATGGCCGTGCCTAGGCAAAGCCCAAGGGCTTTGTTCACGCGTTCCCATCGAAGCCGCGTCAAGTCCTCTTCGCGGTACTTGAAATGAAGCGCCACTTTTCGATGCACGAAGAACGATATTCCAACGAAGATTAGAAAGATTATCAGGAAAGCCCAGATGGGTGGCCACACTATACTCCACATCGGATGTTTGATGCCCATCATCGGCACAAATCGGTTCAGCAGCGGCGCCAGAGGGAACGCCAGGATCAGTCCCAGGACCAATCCGAACAGCGATATGGCGAGCCGGAGCGCGCCCTGCAGATACCCCAATGCGCCGACGACGATGAAAAGAAGAATTGCGAGAGTCCAGATAAGCATGGTAAACATTAATCCTCCTCTCCAACAAACGCACGCAAAAACTCAAAACTCCCGGCGAACTCCTGCGAACTCCGTGGACCACGAATCATTTGCCTTGCTGAAATCTCATTTGCAGGTTCACTGGCTAAGTTCTACTTGAACCCCAAATTCAAACCAGATTATGAAGGCTATCCGAGTTTCCCAAACAGGCGGTCCGGAGGTGTTGCAGCTTTGCGATTTGCCCGACCCTCAGCCGCACGATGGGCAAGTCCTCGTCCGCATGCACGCCATTGGGGTGAACCCGGTTGAAACGTACATTCGCTCCGGCAAATACGGGATTCTGCCCGCTCTTCCTTGCACACCCGGCTCCGACGGCGCGGGGGTGGTTGAAGCCGTCGGGAAAGGCGTCAAGCTCGTGGCCCCGGGAAACCGCGTTTACACGGCCGGCACACTGACCGGAGCCTACGCGCAATTGGCCCTCTGCGCCGAGAAACAGGTGCATCCCTTGCCTGAGAAGGTTTCCTTCGAACAGGGTGCGGCGGTGAACATTCCCTACGCTACGGCCTATCGGGCGCTCTTCCAACGCGCACGCGCCGTGGCAGGGGAATCCGTGTTGATTCATGGGGCGAGTGGCGGCGTCGGAGTCGCCGCAACTCAGATCGCGCGCGCAAGCGGGCTTCGGGTCATCGGGACGGCTGGCTCGGAGCGTGGGCGAAAAATGGTCTTGGAGCAAGGCGCTCATCACGTCGTGGATCATCAGGCGCCTGATTATCTGAGCCGGATTATGTCTCTGACCGAAGGACGCGGCGTCGATGTGATTCTCGAAATGCTGGCCAACGTGAATCTGGGCAAGGATCTGACTGCCCTGGCGCGCGGGGGACGTGTTGTGATTATCGGGAGCCGCGGCACCGTGGAAGTCAACCCGCGTGACGCAATGAGCCGCGAAGCCGCGATTCTGGGTATGGTCTTGTTCAACACACCGGAGAGCGAGTTGGCTTCCATTCATGCGGCGCTCGTGGCCGGATTGGAGAACGGCACGCTCTGCCCATTGGTCGGGCAGCGCATCCCGTTGGCTGAGGCGCCTCGCGCGCACCAAGCCGTGATGGAGCCCGGCGCCTTCGGGAAGATTGTCCTTGTCCCGTGAGAACCCGTGGAATCGTTGCGAAAAAAAACCGGGTCGCTTAGTCAGGGGGTGACCCAGCGACCCGGGGAATGTTCAGGATCAGTACAAACGAGGATTTGTGGGGAATAATCAGTTTCGGGTGTACAAAACCAAAACTGAAATCTGTTGGGCACTCAAAGAACACGCGACAAGCTCTGCCCGAAAATCATTCAAATTGCCACAAAACGCGCGTAATAGAGCATCGCTTCCGGGGACTGTCAAGGGGCCGCAAGGTCAAAAAAAGAAGCCAAAGAACTCCTCATTGTCTCCGAGCCATAGCCTTCCGATAAAACTCCCGGACCTTTGCCCTTTCCTCCTCGATCTCCGGCACACCCATGGAGCGCACCATCTCGCCGATCGGGGTTTGGGGATCATTCGACCAGAAGATGCCGCAATCCTCGTCTTCGTAGTAATTGAAGCCGACTTTCGCGCCGTAAACCTTTCGAAACGCTTCCCCGTTCCGGAGCTTTGCACTCCACGGCAACAGCGCGTAGCTGAGATCGATTTCGTGGACGAGGATGCTTTGCGGCGGCTTGATCTGTGCGGCGATCTTCCCGGTGGGCTCGAAGATGCGTTGTGCCGCCACGTGCTCGATACGATGTAACAACGATTGGCTCGCGCGCGGGCAGCGGGCTGGGAGGTCTGGGGCGATTGCGTGGGCCAGGCGATCAATTCCGCGCCGCGGCGCGCGAGCTCCCCCCAGCCCTCATCGAACTCCATGTCGTAACAAATCTGAATGCCGAGCTTGCCGAAATCGCACTCGAAAACCGGGAACGCGCTGCCCGGAGTGGAGCCGCCTTCCATGTTTCCGCGTTCGAACGAAACGACCAGGTGAACCTTCCGGTAGGTCCCCAGGATTTCTCCTTTGCGCCCGACGAGGATCGCGGCATTGGAGCAAAGCTTCTGCTCTTTGGAATCCAGCAGGTAAGTGGGAACCACGATGTAACAGCCGTGCTCGCGGGCTTTGCGCGCGAACACGTCTTGCACCGGCCCTTCGAGCGGAACCGAGCACGCGAGGGCATCGCCTTCAGCCTCGCCTGTGATGCACGTCTCCGGCAGCACCGCGAGATCGAGTCCGCAGCCATATTTCATTTTCGCCTGCGCCGCCATTTGGTCCACGATTCCGGCGAGCTGATCGAGCCGAGGGCCAAGGCCGGGATGGCGGCCCCAAAACGATTGCATGCAGGCGCCGACGCTCACCTTTCGGGGCGCAGTGCCGGACGAGCTTCTGCGGCTCGGTTTGATCTCGGCGGCCAGCGCCGTCGTGGCGCTCAGAGCGGCCAGGCTGCTCGTGTTTGCCAGGAATGTTCTTCGGTTCATTTGTCCTCCAGTGTCCGCGGTGGAACTCCGCCATCCCATGGCGTTATTCGGTTGCCGCTCGCGAGTTTCATGATGATGGCGCAGCATGCCACGAGAGGGACTTTCCAGGAAGCTTCTTGTTCCAGGTCGGCCTCAGTTTCCTTACGCAGCCCAATGCTCACTGGCTTTGCGTTCGCCGGAGTGATGGCTGGCTTTACCGGCCTTCGATGAGTTTCAGTTGGTCGAGCAACTTCTTCCGGAGCGGCTCGTCGGGTTGAAGGGAAAGAGCGCGGTGGAGTTCGTTGGCTGCCGCCAAGTTTTGTCCCTCCGCGCGCAGGACTACAGCCAGGCCCAGATAGGCTTCGCCCAAATTCGGCTGCAACCGGATGGCCTCGCGGAAAGCCGCCATCGATTCGGCGCGATGCTGGGGCTCGCCACCCAGGCTCAGCCCGAGGTTGAACCAGGCGGCTCCGAGATTGGGTTTTGCCTGAATGGCGGTGCGGAAGCAGGTCTGGGCCTCTTTGGCTCGGCCACGGTTCAACCGGGTCACGCCCAGTTGCATATGAGCCTCGATGTTCCCGGGCGCCAGGGCAATCGCGCGAGTCAGGACCGTCTCCGCCCCAACCGCGTCGCCGAGTCGCAGTCGGGCGCGTCCCAGGAAAAACATGGCGCGATCCGAGTTCGGATACCTTTGAAGCGTTTTCTCCAGAAGTTGAGACGCCTCGGCCAGGCGGCCGGACTTAATCCACTCATCGCCTTGGTCAATCCAGGCTGCCTCTCCGGTTTTCAAGCGATGAACTTCGGCGAGGAACGGATCCTGTAACGGTTTGTCATGCGGCAATTCCGCCAAGGCCTTGGTGAGCTGGTCCGTCTCGTTCGTGCGGCCCAGCCGCTGATTCGCGTTGAGCAGCAGCCGGTGAGCGGCTTTGCGTGTGGTCAAATCTTGCATGGCGCCGGCCAGCAAGCTGGCTGCCTCCTCGGGCCGACCCCGCGCGTTGGCCACTTTGCCCAGACCCAACGCGGCCAGCGCGGAGTTGGGGTCACATTGGCGGACACGGCGATAATGGGCTTCCGCTTCCTCAAGGCGGCCCAAGCTAATCAGCGTGTCGGCCAGTTTCAGGCGCGGAACGACCTCGCTTTCTGGAAAAAGCCTGACCGCTCGATCAAGATTCGTTACCGCAGCCATGGGGCTGTCCACGAGTTGCGCCAATCCGAGATAGTAGGGCCAGCGCGGGTCGCGCGGTGCAAGCGCGGACGCCTGGACAAAGCACTGGGCCGCTTCGGCCCGAACGTCGTGCGCCAGGAGCACCATTCCCATCCGGCCACGCGCTTCGGCGGAACGCGGCGCGTTTTGGATCGCCTGCCGAGCTTGAGAAATAGCGGCGGCAATAATGGGATCGAAGCCGGTTGTGTTCACGACAGTCGGCGTCGGCGCGGTGATCCGCAAGCTGTGCCGAATCCCAAGCAAGCTGGCGGCCAGCAGCCCGGCCAGTAACCACCCAATGCGGCGCCGGCGTGAGGAGGAACGCACGTCGGACGCCCGGTGGTGGGGACCGGTTGCGGAACGTACTTTGGACTTTGGGTTCTCAGGGCTCGAACGACCCTTGCTTTTCCGGCTCATACTCATTGGCCCGCAGTCGGAATCTCGGCAGAGGCGATCCGCTGTCCGGCGCCTTTGGCCAGCGTGATGATCTGATCGGCGGCGACGCCCGCGAACCGTTCTTCGCTTCCGTCAGGCCAGACCACACTGATGCTCTCGACTTGAGTTTTGGAGCCTAATCCAAAGTGGGCGCGCGGATCATTGCTGCACAAATAACTTTGAGCCGGATTGATCCAGGCTGTTCGCCGCCGCCCGTCTGCGGTCACCGTCACTTCGGCGCCGTACGCGTCCCGGCCACCGAGAGCGGGCTCCACCACGCGAACGGTCAGCCAATGCCCTCGGCCAGCGACGTTGCGGAGCACCTGGGCGGAAGCGGCAATCCGCGTCACGATCAAGTCCGGCCCGCCGTCGTTGTTCAAGTCTCCCACTGCCAAGCCGCGCGCGACCGCCGCGGTGCCGCTGAAAGCGAGGTTCACAGCGGAAACGTCCGTGAAGGTTCCATTCCCGTCGTTGGCGAAAATCTGGCTGCGCTGCTCGTAGCCGTCCCAGAAAGGATCGCGGTTGGCCTTGCCGTTGGGCGCGGGATCGATCGTGAGCCGTTTGATGCCGCCGTTCACCACCAACAACTCCGGGGCGCCGTCGTTATTCAGATCGCTGAACACCGTGCCGAAACCCGTGCCTCGCCAGGCTGACGCCGCGACGCGCGACGCCGAAGTGCGGTCTTGGAAATATCCCCGCGGCCCTTGTTTCCAAAGCGCGTGAGTTTCCGTGCTCAGGTGGGTCACGAGAATATCGAACAGCCCGTCGCCATCCGCATCGCCGAGTGCGACGCCCATATTGGCCTGGACGGCGCCCATCTCGTTGTAGGCGATCCCGCGTGTGGACGCTTCTTCGGTGAACGATCCGTTCCGCTGATTGATCAGCAGCCAATTGACATGCCCATCATTGGCAATGAGCACATCCGGCCAACGGTCCCCATTGGCATCCGCGCAAACGACGCCCAGGCCCGGTCCGGCCAGTTTTCCCAAACCGGCACTGAGAGTCACGTCCTCGAATCGAATCCCGCCGCTGCGAGCGCCCACGTTGTGGAACAGGCGTGGGATCGTGCCCGGAAACCCGGACGGCCCGCAGTAACCCGGTTTGCCCTGCGCATCCGGACACTTCATTGAGGGCGAATAATCCACGTAGTTGACCACGATTAAATCCAGCCAGCCGTCCCGGTCATAATCGAAGAACGCGGCCGACATCCCCCAGTGGGGGTTGTCCAGGCCAGCGTCGCGCGTGATCTCCGAAAACTTTCCGCCGCCCAGATTGCGAAAGAGCCGAACCCGGTCATACTCCGTGATGAAGAGGTCGGGTTGGCCGTCATTATCCACATCGCCGACGGCAACCCCCATCCCTCGGCCCGGGAGATCCAGGCCGCTGCCATCGCTCACGTCGCGGAAGCGACCGCTGCTTTCCTGGTGAAACAGTTGATGTTTGGCGGTGGAATTGGTCCCGGCGTTTTGCAACAGAAAAACATCCATGCGTCCGTCGCAATCGAAGTCGAATATCCCTATGCCGGAGCCAAGTGATTCGGGCATAAAATAGGTTCCGACCGGTCCGACGTCATGCACGAAGTTAAGCCCCACGGTTTCGGTCGCGTCCTCCAGCCAAGCGGGCGCGGGCTGGGCAACGGAGGCCGCCGTGGTAGTCGGTAAAGGCGGACCTTCGGTGGCTTTGCGGCAGCCGATTCCCGCCAGCAACATGCCGGCGACAATAGCCAGCAAGCTGAGCGGAAACTCTTCCTTAGCGAACCCTGAAGTGGAAACATCCTCGGCTGTTCCGGCGAGATTTGGACGTCGAGGCATTTGAACAGGGCCAAAAGTTGCTTGCTAAGCAACCAGAGACGCGAATCGAAGTCAAATGGCGGTTCGGTATAGCCTAGCCTCAGTTTTATCTGGCGAGCCTGTACAGAGTTGCACTCTGCTGCTCCGCCGATTTGCAATCGGCGGAGCTCCGGCGAATTCCAGGGCGTTGGAGGTTGTCGGGCCTTACGGAATACAACACCGCTTCGCGCGTGCTCGCGCCCGGGCGGAGTTCCGCGATACGCCAGATTGAAACTATTGAAACTCTCCGTTCACTCTGGTGCTCAATTACTGGCGGGGCTTGTCCTCGGTGATATGAAGCACACGGTCCACTTCCACGCCCTGGACGACATTAGTGCCGCCGCCGATCCAACGGACCTCAATGCGGTCAACCCGAGTGCGTTGACCTAGGCCGAAATGCGGATGCGTCCCATAATAGCTTTGGTATCCTCGACCGCTATGCACCTCGTCAACCAGCACCAGATCGCCAGCCACGACCTTGATCTTGGCTCCGACGCCGTCACGGTTGCTTCGGGTTCCGCGCGGTCGGATTTGGATCCAGTGGTTCCGACTCGGGCTCTCGTTCCGAAGAATCGTGGGTTCCCGCCGTGAGTTGAGGACGACGACATCAATGCGTCCATCATTGTCGAGATCATCGAAGGCGGCGCCGCGGCTGCTGCGCTTTACGGTCAAGCCATCTCCGGAGCGAGCGGAAACGTCAACGAATTTTCCCTGGCCGGTATTCTGCAACAAAATGCTTCGGGCCTCGTAGCTGGTGGTGTCGTCCCAGAGGTGGACATTATCCTGGAGGTGGCCGCAGGCGATGAACAGGTCGCGGTGGCCGTCATTGTCGAAATCCACCAGGCCGTTTCCCCAAGTGACTTGGTTGAACGTGCCGGTGCCGGCTCCGGTTCTGTGGGTCACGTCCTCAAAGAGTCCTCGACCCACGTTTTGGTAGAGGATCGCCCACTGCCTCTGGTAGGACGTCATGTGAAAATCGAGACGGCCATCATTGTTGTAGTCGCCACATTCCACGCCCATGGTTCCAAGGCCGACTCCGTTGCGGTCGTAGGCCAGTCCCGTGAAAAGGCCGACCTCTTCGAAATGGCCTTTGCCGTCGTTCCTCCACACAAAATTGGCCATGCCATCGTTGCCCACGATGATGTCGGTGTCACCATCATCGTCGTAGTCGGCGGAGACCACACCCATGCCTGTCCCCGCGTGCGCCGCTATGCCAGATTCGCGGCTGATGTCGGTGAACGTGCCGTCCCCATTGTTGCGGAAGAGCGTGGCGGGAACAGGTCCGTAGATAGCAGGACCCGCGTAGGCCGAGTGGCCATTGATGCTGCGCGTCTGATGTTTCGCAATGGTGAAGTCGCAATAATTGGCCACAAAAAGATCCAGATCACCATCCCCGTCGATATCCAAAAAGCAAGCGCCTGCGCCCACCTTGTCGCCGTTGGCAATGCCGGCGGGTTTCGTGGCATTGGTGAACGTTCCGTCTCCGTTGTTCCGGTAAAGGATGTTCGGTCCGAAATTAGTGAGGTAAATATCCGGGTAACCATCGTTGTTATAGTCGCCCACGCACACACCCAAGTGGTAACTGGTATCGGCCAACCCGGCCGCCACGGTTACATCTGTGAACTTCCAACCGCCGTCATTCCGGTAAAGGGCATTTCGCGGTGAGGGTGCGGATGGCGAGCCCGGCAAAGGCGCTCCATTCAAGAACAGGATGTCGATTTTGCCATCGCCGTTGTAGTCAAAAGTCGCCAAGCCAGAGGCGACGCTCTCCACAATGTAGCGACGCCCCGAACTGCCGTCGGTATGAACGAATGTAATGCCGGTTTGGCGCGTCACGTCCTTGAGCTGGATGGGTGACGGGGCTTCGGCGGCGCCGAGTCGAGGGGAGACCAACATCAAGACCAGCACCCCGAGAGAAAGCCAGAAGACACCAAGCCGGAACGATTCAGTTGGTTCCAGGGAGCGCACGCGGCCCGGCAATTGTGTTCGGCAGAGGATTTGCATTCCGTGTGACGTCCCATTTCTTCTCCCTCTCCTCCTCAAGAAGGGAGGAGAGGGTCGGGGAGAGGAGGTTGTTCTTAAGGAATTCCCCTCTCTCCGGCTCTCTCCCCACTCGTTCCTCGCGGGGAGAGAGAGGAAGAACGGAGTGAGCGCCTTTGATGCCGAACACTTTGGTGCGCCCATTGCCCGCACCTTTTGGTGAGCCTTCCGCACGCACGGCCAGTCGGCGAGACGCCGACTGCAGCAGCCGAGACGGCTGCGCTCCCTTTCTGCAACTGAATCGTTCCAGCTAGGGTGAGTGTTCACGGCTTCTTCGCTTGCGCAGGCGCGGGCGATGGGTTTTGTCCTTCCACGATGGTGATCAAGCGATCAACGCCAACGTTCCGGACGACATCGACTCCGCCGCCAATCCAGTTCACGCGAATCTGTTCCACCGCGCTGTGCTGGCCCAAGCCAAATTGGAGTCGTTTGCCAAAGTCACTCTGGTAACTGCGTCCGCTGTGGACCTCGTCGATCTGATTGAGGTCGCCCGACGTGACCGTGACGCGAGCGCCGATGCCATCGCGATTGGACTTCGCGCCGCGGAGTTGAATTTGGATCCAATGGTTGGTCCTGGTGGATTCGTTTCTGAGAATAGTTGGCTCCCGCCGCGAATTCAGGATGACCACGTCAAGGTCGCCATCGTTGTCCAGGTCGTCGAACGCCGCCCCGCGACTGCTTAGCTTGGGCAACAAACCGTCGCCGCACTGGTCAGATACATTCACAAACTTTCCCTGACCGGTATTCCGCAGAACGATGTTCCGGGCGTGATAACTGGTGGTGCTGTCAAACTGCTCCACGTTGTCAATCAGGTGGCCGCAGGCGATGAAAAGATCGCGGTGGCTGTCGTTGTCCAAATCGACCATTCCGACGCCCCATTTTACGTGCGGATAGGTGCCGGTCGCGGCACCGGTTTGCCGGGCCACGTCATCAAAGTAAGCTCCCTTGCGATTCTGGTAGAGCGGAGCAAGTTGGCGCTGGTACGGGGTGATGTAAACATCGAGCCAGCCATCATTATTCCAGTCGGCGCATTCCACACCCATCGAGCCCTGGACATTTCCAAATGAATCGTAAGCCAATCCCAAGATGGCCCCGACCTCCTTGAACTTGCCAGTGCCGTCGTTGAGCAGGGCAAAATTCGGGCGCAGGTCGTTCCCCACGATGAGATCCGTATCGCCGTCATTGTCCAGGTCAGCGCCAATCACCCCCATCCCGGAGCCTTTTAGTGACGCGATGCCGGAAGCCACGCTGACGTCGCTGAACGTCCCGTTGCGGTTATTGCGAAAGAGCAGATTAGTCGTGGCCGGGTAATTCAAGGGGCCAACGTAGGCAGGAAAGCCGTTCATGTGCGAGATCTGGTGGTTTTGGAAAGTAAAGTCCACGTAGTTGGCCACGAACAAGTCCAGGTACCCGTCTCCATCGAAATCCAGAAAACAGGCGCCGGCGCCGACGTGGCTTCCCACAGCCACGCCGGCCTCTCGGGTCACGTCAGTAAACGTCCCGTTGCCGTTGTTTCGATAGAGAATGTTTGGCCCAAAATTGTTCAAGTAGATATCTGTGTAACCATCGTTGTCGTAGTCGCCGACGCACACGCCCAGATGATAGTTGGTATCGACTAACCCGGCCGCGAGAGTTACTTCCGTGAACTTCCAGCCGCCTTCGTTTCGGTACAAGGCATTTCGTGGTGGCGAGGTCGGGCTTTGCGAGCCCGGCAAAGGCGCTCCATTCAGGAAAAGGATGTCGATTCTTCCGTCCCCGTCATAGTCGAAAGTCGCCAAGCCAGAGGCGACGGTCTCGACGATGTAGCGTTGGCCAGAACTGCCATCGGAATGAACGAATTGGATGCCGGTTTGCCGAGTCACGTCTCTGAGCTGGACCGGGCAGCTTGACTCGTCGGCGATGAGCCGGGTGATGGAGAGCAATGCGGAAATTGTCCAGCAAACCAATCCACTGCCTGAATAAGCGATTTCGCCCGTACCGCTCATCCTAAGGCCTATCAATTCAGTCCGACGGTTCCGTTCCCCTCACCCCGTACCTCTCCCCTGGGGAGAGGGAGAAGATTTCGAGAGTTATGGTTCAACTCACCATTCAGTGACCATTCCTGCACTGGAAAAAAGAACTCCCTCTCCCGGAGGGAGAGGGCTGGGGTGAGGGGGAACGCGGCGTCGAATTGCATAATCACCAGCTAAGGCGTCGATTGAAGCTGCTGGAAGAGTTGCTGGTATTTTGTTTCGTCAGGACTAACGGACAAAGCCTTTTTCACGGCTTCCAAGGCGCCCGTTCGGTCGTTGTTTTTCAAGCTTGCCACCGCCAGCAAATAATAGGCGGGGCCGCTCGGTTCCAACTCGATGACCTTCCTCGCCAGAACCCGTGCTTGGTCCGTCTTGCGATTGGCGCGCAGGTAGAGTTCCGCCAAAGCGCGATAACCCTCAACCCAACCAGGCGCGAGATCCTTGACCTTCTCATAGCAGTGTTCCGCAGCATCGAACTGTTCAAGTCGATCCTTAAGCCGGCCCAAGAAAAAATGGTTGAGACTGTTTTGCGGCTGCTCCGTCGCCAGTTGCTGAAAGGCCTTCACTCCTTCGGTAAGGTCGTTGCTTTGCACGTACAACGCCTCCAGGGCGGCCCGGTACATGGGATTATCCGGGTCGAGGACTGCTGATCTGCGAAAAAGGTCAGCCGCCTTTCCGGCCTGTTTGTGGATGCCGTAAATCTGGGCGGCGCCGAATAAAGTCCGAGCCACGGTTTCGCGCACCATGGGCAAACCGCTCAGCGTGTCCGCCTGGGCGCTTCGGTCGGTCAGGTCCTTGCGGTCAATCGCCTCCAATTTCCGGAACTGCTCGCGATACCGTCCAGATTCCTCGGTCTGGCCTAACCTAAGGCATGCTGTGTAAAGTCCAAAGTATGCCTGGGTATGGTCCGGCAACAGCGTGACCGCCCGACGAAAGCCCTCCTTCGCCTGCTCATAGGCGCCGGACTGCATCAGGGATTGCCCCAACAGATAACAGCTTTCGCTGGTGACCCTGGGCAGGCGGACGGCTTGTTGGAGAGTGCGGATCGCCTCATCAGTCCGACCCAAATCCATTTGAGCCCGGCCCAACCGATTTAAAATGTCCGGCGACGCAGGCCCGCGCTTCAGCGCTTCATGGCAAAGTCGGATGGTTTCATCGAGTTCTCCTTTGTCGTAAGCCACTCGCGCCATTATCTCGTAGGCGTCGGCCTGGTCCGGGCTCAACTCGAGGCACTTCTTTAGGTGCCTGGTCGCTTCTTCAGATTGGCCGGTGTTGTAATAGGCTGACCCAAGCAGAGCGTAGGCTAAGGCATCGCTCGGATACACCTCGGCCACCTGTCGCGCCACGGCCACAGCTTCCTGTTTTAGGGCTGTCGTCTCGATCTCGGGATGCGAGGCACTCAAACCCGGACGCGGGCTGGTTTCGAGGTTGGCCGGCTTCGACAGCGGCATGACGTTTGATACCGCTGCGGTGCGGGGTGATTGCGAATGGTTAGGCCTCCACCACCGCGACCAAACCAGCACCGCCCCGATCGCGAGGAAACCAGAAACCGCCAGGCCTAAAGTCCAAGTCCGGGAGATCCGCGCCCGGTCCCCGCGGCCTCGGTGCGAACCTCTAAACGAATTAGCCCTTTTGCCTTTCGTAATAGTTAGCGTGGTAAACCGCGTGGATGATTGGCGAACGATAGGAAGCTGTAGAGCAGGGGTCAAGCCGAGAGTAATTCCACAATTCCACTAATTCCACTCATGAAGAGAGTGCATCTTGACACCACCACCGTAGCGCAGACTTCCAAGTCTATCAGTATCAGTGGAAATCGTCGCAAGCTGCGCAAATTCTCTGGCGACGCGATTTCCCCATTCCCACAGGCTCCCCCGCTGCCCAGACAGGCTGGAAGCGCTGTCCTCCTTTGGTTGCGGCTATGCCACACTGCGCTGTATCGCGGGTTTCCAAACCCGCAGACCTCCGTCTCACCCGCAGCCTGCCGACTTGGAAGTCGGCGACACAGCAGGTTTGGAAACCTGCGCTACGATTCGGAGTGCTCTGCCGAACGGTGGCAGTGTACGGATGCGCCCATAGAGGGACGGGAGTTCCGCTCCTGGGAATCGGATATGAATCTCAAGACTCAGTTGGCGTGCCCGCTGGTATCGTCCGCGTCGCTGGCCCCTTAGCTTCGGCTGGGGCAGGAGCCGTTTTTCCGGGGCCAGACGGAATGTTTCTTACGTCAGTCGCAGGATTTTTGTTGCCACCGGTTCGCTTTCGTGGTTTTCTAACCGTATCCCGGGCCTCAGTAACGGAAGCGCAGCGCAAGTAACTATGACCTGTGTGCCGTTTACGTGGTCGAATGAATAACCTAACGAATCCAAACCTGTATGGGTAACCCCTCCTCCAAACACTCCGCGGTTTTTGCACTCCTGTCAGCTTTGAGCCTCACCACCTCTTCGTTGGCACAAGTCAATATCCCTGCAAGCCTCTCGGTCAACCCTCCACTCACAACTGCTGGCGGCAGCCTCAATGGTGAGTACTGGAGGCGCCCGGTCAACTCTATCCCTACGGACGGCGCCACCAATCCCACCAACCGCATCGACAACCAAATCAATGGCTTTGGCCGGCCCAACGGGACCTTTAAAGCCACGAGGTTCGTTTACCTTGGCAATGACCTCACGATGATCACGAGTTGGCTCGGCGCGGACGCAAGTTCATTTGCCGGGACAGCCAACAATCTTGACGATGGCGCGATTCGTTTAAGCGGCTTCATCAACATCACGAACGCTGGCACGATCCGCTTGGGCACAACTTCCGATGACGGTTCAAGGATTACAATTGGAGGCATTGATGTCGTCAATAACGACAGCGGCCACGGGGATGCAACCGTGGATGCAAATGTGGTTTTTGCCGCGGCGGGCCTTTACCCGATTGAAATCACCTTCTTCAACGGGGACTGGACCAGCGATGGAACGGGAGCCAACCTCAATCACTCGGGCAGTCGAGATTCCGCCGTCCATGGCGGAGCCAATTTCCATCTGCGTCTCGCTGGCGCAGACATAACGACCGCCAGCGCGGCGAGGCTGTTGTACTCAGCAGCCCCGGTCGTTTATGTGCCCGCGAAACTTTCCGTTAACGCGCCGCTTACCACCGCTGGAGGCAGCCTTAAAGGCGAGTACTGGAAGCGGCCAATCAACACCATCGCGACCGATGGCGCCGCCAATCTCGCCAACCGCATCGACACCCAGATCAACAGCTTTGGACCGCCCAGCGCGACATTCCGGGCCACTAAGTTTGTTTATCTCGGCAATGACCTTACACATGTCACGAACTGGCTGGGCGCGGACGCCAGTTCATTCATCGGGGCCACGAACAATCTGGACGATGGGGCATTTCGGTTCAGCGGCTTCATCAACATCACGAATGCCGGCCGGATAAGCCTGGGCACGACTTCCGATGATGGCTCGCGGATTACGATTGGGGGCATTGATGTCATTAACAACGATAGCGGCCATGGTGATGCAACCGTGGATGCGAATGTGGTTTTTACCGCGGCGGGCCTTTATCCGATTGAGATCACCTTCTTTAACGGGGATTGGACGAGCGATGGCACGGGTGCCAAGTTGAATCACTCGGGCAGTCTGGATCCCGCAGTGCATGGCGGCGCCAATTTCCACCTGCGTCTCGCCGGCGCAGACATAACGACTGCTGGTGCGGCGAGGTTGCTCTACCCGACGGCCCCCGCCGTGTATGTGCCCGGAAAACTCGCCGTGGCTCCTCCGCGAGCAAGTGCTGGGGGCAGCCTCAAGGGTGAGTATTGGAAACGAGGCATCAACACCATTCCCACGGATGGCGCCACGAATCCCACCAACCGAATCGACACTAAGATCAGTAGCTTTGGCTCGCCAACCGGGACATTCAACGCGACCAAGTTTGTTTATCTCGGCAACGACCTCACTCACGTGACGAACTGGCTTGGCGCCGATGCCAGTTCGTTTGTCGGGAGTACCGCGGCTACCAATAATTTGGATGATGGGGCCTTTCGTTTCAGCGGCTTCATCAACGTCCCTGTTCCCGGCACCGTGAACCTCGGCACAACGTCCGATGACGGCTCGCGGATTACGATTGGCGGCATTGACGTCATAAACAACGACAGCGGCCATGGTGATGCAACCGTGGATGCGAATGTGGTTTTTACCGCAGCGGGCCTTTACCCGATCGAAATTACCTTCTTCAACGGCGACTGGACCAGCGACGGAACCGGACCCAAGCTCAATCACTCGGGCAGTCTGGATCCCGCCGTGCATGGTGGCGCCAATTTCCATCTGCGCGTTGCCGGCGCCGACGTAACGACCAACCGGGCGGGGATGTTCTTCCCGACCGCTCCAGCGGTAACCGGACCCAGTACACTTCCAAATGGCCTCGCGGCCTATTGGAATTTTGATGGACATCTCCTGGATTCGATCAAATCGGCCCATGGCGTGGGCCGCGGGACTACGCCGCTGACTTTCGAGGATGGAAAGGCCGGCTTCGGAAAGGCGATCAAGCTCAATGGAACGAATTTCGTGGAGATCACGGGCAGTTCGAATACCCTCCAGTTCGCCAGTGGCAGTCTGTCCATCGCGGGATGGTTCAGGGTCGATACCTTCGACAAACAATGGCAAGCGCTCATCTCCAAGGGTGAAAACCTGAACTACCGCGTCGCCCGCCGAGGTGCGGGGAATAACATCGCCTACGCCGGTGGAGTGGGTGAGGGCGTCGATGACGTGCCCGCCATTACCAATGGCTGGCATCACTTCGCGGCTGTCACCGACGCGACGAAAGCCAAGTTTGGCACCGCGCTTTATGTCGATGGCAAGATCTATGGGATCAATACCAACAAAGCGGTGCTCGCCGCGGGCACTGCCAATCTGTTCATCGGTGAGAATCCGGAAGCGCGCAACCGCGTGTGGAATGGGGCCATCGACGACATCGCCCTCTGGAACCGGGTGCTCACGTCGGATGAAGTCTCGGCGCTGTATAATGGGGGAACCGGGACCGCGCTCAGCATAATTCCTGGCGTAAGTGCGCCGACCGGTCCATTTCCAGGCCCGGCAGCAAAAGTTGAAATCCTCGGCATTGGAACGTCCGCACTTCTGGGAAAACCCCTGACCGATCCAGACATGAATGGCTTGGATGCTCTTGGCGGTGCCACAAGTCCCACCTGGGATTGGGCCGGCATCACTTCCAGCCACGAACCCGACTTCGAAGGCGGAGAAAACGCCTTCAATGTCTTCGATCACAAAGTCGGCGGCGGCAACGACAAGTGGTGCTGCGACGATCCGACACCTGGCAAGCCCGTCTGGGTCGCGGTTCAATTCCATTCACCCGTCGCCCTCACTCATTTCACCATCGCCTCAGGCAATGACACGCCGGGGCGTGATCCGACGGACTGGGCGATTCAAGGATCCAATGACGGGAAGGTTTACAGCGATATTTACGTCGGAACCATCACTCCTTGGACGGCTCGCAACCAGGTGGTCAAGTTCACCTTGCCTGCTCCGGCCCAGGCTTACTACTTCATCCGCTATATCGCTTACGACACGCCGGCGCCGTTGCATCAAATCAACGAAATCGAATACTTCGGCAACGTCATTGCCCCTGTGGTTCCCGCGGACTTCGGTCAAACAGTCAACGGATTCCAGGATGACTTCACGGGCGCGACGCGCGATCCGGATTGGAAGGCCTTTGGACCGAGCGGAGATAGTTATTTGCAGGCCAGTGGCATCCTTTATGTGAATTCGAGCGTCGGTGACCCGAATCATCTCTTGTACACGAAGCCCGGCTACAGCAATGACGTGCATGAAGTGCTCGCACGAGTCCGTGCCTCCGTCTTCCAGGACAACCACGATTATTCACGCGGCGGCATCGCGGCCGGTGTAGGGACCAACAGCCAGGGGTTGAACTTGCACTTCCGTAGCAGCACCCAAGACAACGTCCCCGGCCGCCAATTCAAGTTTCTGGATGACCTGCGCGCTTGGGGTCCGGCTGGATTGAGGACGAATGTTCCTCCGCAAACCACGCCGGGCTGGACGAACAACGTTTGGTACTGGTTGCGCATGCGCCTGGATCCCAGGGCGGACAACACGAATAGTCTATTCGGGAAAGTGTGGGCGGCGGACGGAGTTACGCCCGAGCCTGCCAACTGGCAGTTGACGTGGCGCGATGCGGCAATCCCGAAACCGCTCCGGAGGGGCTTCGCTGGTATTGCTGGTTCAAGCGTCGATGGGAGTGGCAACGGCCTCGGACACCTGGAAGTGGACTACATCCTGATCAAAGCGGCTGGGCTGCCTCAGATCAAAGTGGACTTCAAACCAGTAGGACCGCCACTGACAGTGCCGATGTTCACAGGGGTGACGAAGTTGGCTAACAACAGACTGCAGGTCGGTTGGGTTGGAGCCGGAACGTTGGAACAAGCGGACAGCGTAGCTGGACCGTGGGCCGCCGTCCCCGCCGCTTCTGCCGTAGGCATCGTGACCCCCAGCGGAGTAGCGCGATTCTATCGGTTGCGGCCATGACCTTGTAACCAGAACGTCGATTCAAAGAAGACCGGAGGCAACTCCGGTCTTTTTTTTGGCAGGATTCGCTCATCCTGCTCTCCCGTTTGGAGAGGAATCGGGTCGTCACCGCTCGCAGAAACTCCGCCCGTTGTCCCTCTCCCATCGGGAGAGAGTTCGGGTGAGGGAGAACCGACCAATTTCACGACGGCGCAAAAACTGAGACCCTCATGGTTTACCTTCGTTGCCCCGTTGCCCGCTTTTCACTTGTTCCGGCACCACATCCCCTCCTATGCTGACGATACCATGGAAAAACGAACTTCTTACAATCGCCGCCAGTTCTTCACCAACCTCCTGGCAGGGGCGGCCCTGACTCAACTTTTGCGAGCCCAATCAGACCAAACCCCAGGCGACGTCTTTCTCGAACGTCCCGCCGCAGGCACACCGCATAAGGGCAAGGTGTTGCTTGCACTCCAGGCCCATTCCGATGATATCCCGCTCTCGGCCGCGGGCACAGTGGCTAAGCTCATCCAAGAGGGTTATACCGGCTACCTGGTTCGCGCGACCAATGACGACATGGGGGACGCCCCGAGCCTTGGCACGCCCGGCACAATCGGCGAAAACGTCCTGCGCAACGAGCGTGACAATGCCGCTTTGGTAGAAATTCTGGGCCTTAAAGGCAACTTCGATCTGAATTACAACAACCATTATATGGCTGGCGTTCCGTTGAATGAACTGATGTGCCGCATCATCTTCCTTATCCGGTTGCTCAAGGTGGACACGGTCGTTTGCTGGGACCCTTGGGCGCATGACGAGGAGAATCCCGACCATTACATGCTAGCCAGAGCGGTTGAAGCCGCCTGCTGGATTGCCGGACGGAAGCACGATTTCCCGGAGCATTTCGCCGTTGGACTCAAACCGCAGGCGGTCCGGGAAAAGTATTACTTCGCGCGTCGCCCGGAGATCACGCGCGTCGTGTATATCAGCGGTGTAATCGATAAGAAGATTGAGGCCAATCGCGCTTATGTGGCCAAAGGACCGGCCGGCACTAACGGCTCGCGCTTGCGCGCCGAGCTGGCCAAACGGAACCTGCGTCTCTCCCTGCTGGGGGACGATGACGCCACCGCCGACCTCAATTACATCCAGGAGTTCGTTCTGGCTCGAAACCGCGATCTGGGGCGAAAGCACGGCGTCGAGTACGCGGAAGCCTTCCATTACATCGGCCCCGGCGCCGGAAATTCACGCGTGGAAGAATACATCAAGCAGCACGCCGTGCCGTTGAAGTGACGGCACGAATCAATCATTATGAAAACCACAAATCCCCTTTCAAGCCAAGGGCCGCCCTGGCAGCAATTCTCATTTTGGCTCGGCGCGCGCCCATCCTGGGCGCAGCGGCTTCCTCAAACTGCGCGCAACGGTCTCGTTCCGAGGCGCCTCGCGCTGGCTGAGCCGCTGCGGCCTGGAAGGCCGCGCTCCAATCGCACCATAGAGAGAATTGCAGCGCAATGGTTCTGCGCTACCGCGCTGGCGGTCGGCCTTGTCGCTCTGGCTGCCGCTTTGCAAGCAGCCCAGCGGCCTGTTGCCTCAACACCCCGTGCTACGTCTGGCGACACCGCCGTTGAGCCGGATTGGTCGCAGCACCTCACGATCACCGTCGGCCCAGCCCCCGCGGACCTCGTCGGCGCGAACGACCGTGTGTTACAAGCGTCGGTGGATTATGTGGCTCGGTTGGGCGGTGGCACGGTGCGCGTGCTTCCTGGAACCTATCGCTTGCGCAATGCGGTTTTTCTCCAGTCCAAGGTGCGTTTGATCGGGAGCGGCGTGGAGACCATTCTCATCAAAGAACCATCAATCACAACGAAACTGGCGGAGGACAGTGATTGGTACGATCAGGAAATCACTCTGGAAGACGCCAACGACTTTGCCGTGGGGGACGGCGTCTGCCTGCGTGCGAAGAATCTGGACACCGGAGAACGGACCGTGGTCAAACGGACGCTCGTCGCGCGGGATGGTCGGCGGTTCAAGCTCGACCGGCCATGGCGCGAAAACTTCTGGAAACGCCATGATGCGACCGTCTCCACACTCTTCCCGATCTTGAGCGGGGAGACCATTTCAGATGGTGTCATCCAGGATCTGACTCTCGATGGCAACAAAGCCCATAACGACCATCTTGACGGAAATTACGCCGGATGCGTTTTCCTTCAGGATTGCAACCGCATCGCCATCCGTGGCATCCATGCGCGGAATTACAACGGCGACGGGATCAGTTGGCAGGTTTGCCATGACGTGATCGTCGAGAACTGCGCTTCGGAACATCACACCGGCCTCGGGTTTCATCCGGGTTCCGGTTCGCAGCGGCCTGTCATTCGCAATTGCCGCGCCGAAGGCAACGACATTGGCCTCTTCTTCTGCTGGGGGGTGAAGTTCGGCCTGGCCGAGAATAACAAGTTCGTCGGCAACCGCGTCGGCGTCTCGATCGGCCACCGTGACACCGACAATCTGGTGACGGGAAACGAGATTCGGCAAAGCCGCCAGGTTGGCGTGCTCTTTCGAGACGAGAAGGACACAAGCTTCGCGGGCCATCGCAATCGCATCGAGAACAACCGAATCATCGACAGCGGCTCGACCAATGGCGTGGCCATCGACGTGCAGGGCGCGACCGAAGCCGTCGTGTTGTCGGGCAACCAAATCCTCGAGACCCGCCAGCCGGCCGAGCGCATCGCCGTTCGCCTCGGTGCGGAGACAAAGGCCATTGATGTGCGGACCAATCAAATCACGGGCTTCGCCACAGCCGTGAAGCAGTTGCCGCAGACATCTCCTCGCTAGTGATGCGGGCCAGACGCCCGGATTTGAACTCGCGATAACAAGCGAATTGCTGTGACGAGCCAGGCAAAACCAGTTCCGAGCCGCAGCGACGACGTGGTGCGCCGGCACAAGCAATATCTCTGGCCCGCGGTCACGAACCTTTACCGGCAGCCGCTGGTGGCTGATCGCGGGCAGATGCATTATCTCTGGGACCTTGAAGGGCGCCGCTACCTGGACTTTTTCGGAGGTATTCTCACGGTCTCGGTCGGGCATTGCCATTCGAAGATCACGGGGAAGATCAAGGAACAAGTGGACCGGCTGCAACACACCTCGACGCTTTATCCGAACGAACAGATCGTCGCCTTGGCGGAGAAGATCGCGCAGATCACCCCGGGCAAACTCCAGAAGAGCTTTTTCACAAATTCGGGAACCGAAGCCAATGAGGCCGCGATCTTGGTCGCGCGCATGGCCACCGGAAGATTCGACGTTGTGGGGTTGCGGCACAGTTACTCTGGAGGCTCGTCGTTGGGGAAAGCTGCGACCGGGCAGGCGCCGTGGCGGAAGGCCGGCGTGGTCAGCGTTGGGATTTCACATGCCGTCAATCCGTACTGTTATCGCTGCCCATTGCATCTGACGTATCCCGATTGCGGTGTGGCGTGCGCGGGTGACGTCGAGAACCTGATCCAGACAGGCACGAGCGGTTCGATTGCCGCGTTTATCGCCGAGCCGATTCAAGGCGTCGGCGGATTTATCACTCCGCCGCCGGAGTACTTCAAAATCGTCTTCAAAATCGTCAAGAATTATGGCGGGCTGTTTATCGCGGATGAAGTGCAAACCGCGTGGGGACGCACGGGGAAAAAATGGTTCGGCATCGAGCAGTGGGAAGTGACGCCCGACATCTTGACGAGCGCGAAAGGATTGGCCAACGGTGTGCCGGTCGGCCTGACCGTGACCACACCCGAAATTGCCGACGCGTTTCAGGGATTGACCATTTCCACGTTTGGCGGAAATCCCGTCACCTCCGTAGCCGCGCGAGCTACGATTGAGTTGATCGAAGAGGAAAACCTCCTGGAAAACGCGCACACGATGGGCGCTTATTTTCGCGGAAAGCTCGACGAGTTGAAAGACCGCCATTCGTTGATCGGCGATGTGCGCGGAATGGGGTTGATGCAAGCGCTGGAGTTGGTGAAGGACCGCAAAACGAAGGAACCCGCGACGGAAGCGACCGCGCAGTTACTGGAGCAGGCGCGAGTGAACGGATTGCTCATCGGCAAGGGCGGTCTCTACGGCAACGTCATCCGTCTGGCCCCGATGCTCAGTATCTCGAAAGCAGATGTGGATGAAGCCGCGCGGATTCTCGACAAGTCCCTTGCCGAAGTGCGCGCCTAAAGATTGATTTCTGGCTTCACGCGGCGAAGCTTTCCTTTGTCATCTCCCCGGGGCGGCTCGCCAATTCTTGAACTCCTCCAGAACCTCCTCCCGAGAGCACCGCTCGCGATAGATGGCCCGCGCTCGGTAGCCGTACTCTTTGGCCACTGTGTATTCCGGGATGATGAATTGCCAGTCCCACGCCGGCTGCGGCGCGGACGGCGGCCCTCCGCCGCTCGGGGAGTGGGAAAACCGAATCCCTTCGGTCCGATCAAGCGTCACAATGTATTGGTGCGAGCCAAACAGGCCGTAACGGAATGACGCAATGGGAGATATGGGCTTGCGACTTCGCTGACGCCGGGCCGCATGAATAGATACGGCCTAGATCGACTGCGTTTTGCCTGCGTTATCTGCGGTTGAACCGCCTTTTCCAGGATGCTTAGATCGGGCCGTGCAAAATCCGATCCTGGTCGCGCTCGATGTTCCCACCGCAGAGGAGGCGCTTCGGCTGGCTCGACAACTGGCCGGAGTGGTCGGCGGTTTCAAAATCGGGAGTGAACTGTTCACTCACGCCGGTTCGGCGATCGTGCGTCAGGTTCGCGAACTGGGCAGCGCCGTTTTTCTCGATCTGAAATTTCACGACATTCCCAACACCGTCGCCAAGGCCGTGGCTGCCGCGGTTCAGTGGGATGTGCAGATGCTGACCATTCACACGGGCGGCGGGCGAGCCATGATGGCCGCGGCGGAACAATCCGCGCAGCAAGCTTCCCAAAAAGTCGGGTGTCCGGCTCCGCTCGTCCTGGGAGTGACCGTCCTGACCAGTATCAATTCCAACGAACTGAGCGAGGTCGGGATCGAACCCAATGTGAGCCGGCAGGTGGAACGGCTGGCCGATCTCGCGGTGAAATCGGGCTTGCGAGGACTGGTCTGTTCGCCCTTGGAAGTCGCGCGCCTGCGGGAGTTCTTGCCGTCCACAGTGAAATTGGTCACGCCTGGCATCCGCGGCCCGGGCGACAAAGCGGATGATCAAAAACGGACCTTGAGTGCGAGCGAAGCGATCAAAGCCGGAGCGGATTTTCTGGTCATTGGCCGGCCTATTTGCGCCGCGCCCGACCCAAAGGCCGCAGCGGAACGGATTGCCGCTTCTCTGGCAACCGCGTAAGCAGACTCGTGATCCATCCAACGTAGGGCAGGCTTCCAGCCTGCCAGTTCTGGCGGCATCCTGCCTCACGGATAGACGACGCCCCTGATCGCCATCTCGGATTTCAGAAACCCAGCCGCTTCAGCAATCCTTCGCAAGAAATGCGATAACGGAACGCTTCCACGCCATCCACGGCGGTGACGGGAATGGCGTGCTTGTATCGTTCGTAGATTTCCAGATCGGTGAGGATGTTGACTTCGACGAGATCGAACCAGCGTTGGCGCCGGGCGCGTTCGATTTCTTCCATCGCCTTGTCGCACAGGGGACAATTCGGTTTGGTATAAAACGTCACCGTCGCCATAGCGCTCGATTACCAAACCTGGACCGAGTCTGCGCGAAAAATTTTCTCGAGCAAGTCCCGATAGTCTGGCTCCGGCACGGTCAGGTCCACTACCTCGACTCCGTGATCCGGTAAGCGGCGCTGAGCGTCAATCACGACCTCGGCGAGATCGTCCTCGGGTTTCGTCAGGATGTGGAGCGCCTGGCGCATGGTTCAGAAACGTGCCACGTAATCGCACTTCGCCGCCAGGCCCGCGAGTTCGATGTCCGTCAACTCTTGAAACGGACAGGCCGGCTGGCCCAGCGCGCTCAAGAACGGATTGCCCTTTTGCACATAAACTGGGCGGCCCAATTCACGCACCAAAGGCACGTACTGAATGAAATGATCGGCATCCACCAATTCCTCCGGCGCCTCGCTCAGCGCCAGCGCGGCCGCACCGTGCAGGGAAAGGAGAATTCCCACTTGCTTCCACGCGCCGACGCCGGCCGCGATGCGAATCGCCTCGGCCGGTCGAGCGCTCGATCGGGGATCGCTCGTGACGACAAATAGAAGATGTCGCTTCATCAGTTGAAACTCACGAAACGATCCGTGGCCGCGATCAATTCATTGACCACGGACAGCCCCGCAAACGTAGCGAGATGGTTGAGAGGCAGCGTCCGGCGTTGCGCGCCATAGGCGCAGGCGTAAAGGTGAAGTCCGCGCGATTTCAGCGCTTGCAAGCGAGAATCGTTCACTCCGGCGACGGCCTCATCGATGCAATAGAGATAGACGATGACGCCCGCCTCCAGGGCCGCCTCCGCCAGTTTGAGGCCGCGGCCGAAGTTGGGCTGAGCGGGGTGGCTTGAGATCAGCAAACCGAGTTTTTTTCCTTCCAGAGCCGCGGGAAAGGCAATCGCGCCACTCATAATCCTACTCCGGGATCAGGAAGGGAACCTTCAACCCTCGCCGCATCAGGCTCGCAAAACCGAATTCACCACCGAGACGAGCGTCTTCGGGAGGAAAGGCTTGCTGAGAAAGCCGTCCAGTTTGGCGGAGTAATAGTGCATGATCTCCTCACCGACATTTCCGCTGTAGAGAAGAGTTTTGAGGTCCGGCTGGACGCGCTTGCACCGTTCGATCAGCTCCATCCCATTGATCGGGCTCATGAGGAAATCCGTGAGCAGCAGGTCGGGCTTGGGCTCCTCGTTGACGATGGATTGAAACGCTGCTTCAGGATCCGTGAAGAATCTCGGCCGGAACCCCTTCAATTTCAGGATGACTTCCACGACCTCCCCGATCATGGATTCATCATCGACCACGTAGATGAGAATGTCGCGGCCCGGCCCTTCTTCGACCGGCCTCGGCTCGTTCGGCACTGCGTTCTCACTGCTCGAAGGCATACTGTAATCGGAGACAGAGCGGAATCTATACGCGCGACAAGACTTGGCAACGATTTAATCGGAATCTAAAAGCAAGGGTGTGCAACGTCGTTGGCTCTGGCTCTTCCTCGCGATCGCGGTGGTGGATCTGGCCGCCATCTTTTGGTGGCGCCGTTCGCAAGGCGAACGCCGTTACGATGTCCCCATTCAACACGCGGCGCAGCAGTACGGGGTCGATCCCGCCTTGATCAAAGCGGTGGTCTGGCGGGAAAGCCGCTTCAACTCCGGGGCGCGCGGGACGGCCGGTGAAATCGGCCTCATGCAAATCCGTTCGCTGGCCGCGGCGGAATGGGCCGAGGCTGAGCGGCTTCTCTTCTTTTCGCACGAACACCTGCTCGATCCGAATATCAACATCCGCGCCGGCGCGTGGTATCTGGGCAAACTCCTGAAGCGCTACGGGCAGTCCGACGATCCCGTGACGTACGCGCTGGCGGATTACAACGCGGGCCGGACTCATGTCCTGCGCTGGATGCGTGGTACGGCCAAGACCAACAGCGCCGCCTTTCTGGTCGAAATGGATTTTCCCGGAACGCGCAGTTACATCCAGGCCGTCCGCGAACGGCGGGGGCGCTATCAGACCACCTTCGCGACGAACCCGCGGCAACGCAATAATTGGTGAACAGGAGCAAACGGATAGAACAGGCGTCGGATGGGGAGCGCACGCGCCCTCGCGTGCTTGAGTCGGCGCCCTCGCCGACTGCGTTCTAACGGACTGAAACCGTCCCATTCAGCAGCATCGTTTCGACGACTCTCCCACAGGCGGGGTGCCAGTCGGCACACGTGAAGGCGGTTCCGGCTAACACAACGGAGACCCTTCCGCAATTCGGAGTGCGGACGACCTCGTCCGCAGCGCTTCCGCTACGACCGGGGCGTTGGAAGGCTCTCGACGCGCACCGGCCAGTCGAGCCTGCTGCGGGCGAGGTCGCCCGCGCTCCGGTCTATTGGTGAAAAGTGTCGCTGCAGTGCTCAGAGGAAACGGGAGGCTCATTCGCGACGCATTCCCATCTGCGTCTATCTGCGTTCATCTGCGGTTGAACGCCGTCTTCAATCCGCCGTGAGTTCGCGCATTTGCGACTCTAGCTTTTGCCGCAGCTCACCCCGCTCCGCGTCCGAGGCTTCGCGAGGCACATGCACGGCGCGGCCAATCGCGACTTCGCACCGCGCGAACGGCAGCGGAATCTGAAATCGATCCCAACTCTTGAGGCAAATCTTCCAGCTCAGACGGTAGGTGGCGGGGACGATGGGCAGCCCGGTCAACTGGGCGAGGGAAGCGATTCCATCCTGCACCACGTAGCGCGGGCCGCGCGGACCGTCCGGGGTGATCGCCAGATCATATCCGCGCTCGGCCCAGGTGGTGAGTTCCAACAGCGCCTGAGGGCCTCGGCGGCTGCTCGAACCGCGCACGGGTTGGACGCCGAAGAGTTCGAGAATCCGCGCGAGCAAACCGCCATCTTTGCTGGCGCTGACCATCGCGGCCAAGGATCGCGGCGCGTTCTTTCGGCAAAGGAATTTGCGGTAGAGAATCAATCCCAGCGCCAGGCGATTGTGCCAGACGCAAAAGATCACGGGGCCTTTCAAGCTGCCTTCCATCAGGCCGGAACGATCCGCCACCCGGAAGCGAACCGTCCCGGCAATGAAGCGAATGAGCGCGTAGATCGCCGCCGCTGCGAGCCGGCCGTGCCACGCGACACCGTGCGGCGCCACAACGCCCGATGTCTTCGTCAAACGATCCACAAAATGGGTCATCCTTTCTTCAAGCACGCGCGGACCAATTCCTCCACTCCGGCTTCCGGCCCCAGCGATGCCAGCGTCGCGCGCACGGCGTCGTGCGCCTCGATTTGTTTATAGCCCAGCGCGATCAATGCGAGCACGGCATCGTTGATCTTCTGGTCTTGCGGTGACAGCGCGCGTTTGGCGCTGCTCGCCTCCCAGGCGCCGACTGCGCCAACTTTGTCTTTCAATTCCACGACGATGCGTTCGGCGGTCTTCTTGCCCACGCCGGAAATCTGGGAGAGCGCCTTGACATCGCCGTTGGCCACGGCGCCTCGGAACACCGTGACGCTCATGCCGCTGAGGACGTTGAGGGCGATCTTGGGGCCTATGCCGCTCACCGTGTTGATCAGCAATCGAAACATCTCGCGCTCCTCATCGGTCATGAACCCGTAGAGAACATGCGCGTCTTCGCGCACAGCCAGATGCGTCAGGATGCGCACTTCGCGTCCGGGAGCGGGCAGTTTGTCGTAGGAGGAGAGCGGAATGAGCACCGCGTAACCGACGCCCCGAACCTCGACCGTCACTTGAGTGGGCAGGACTTCAACCAATGTGCCGTGCAAAAATGTGATCATTCAGATTCGCTTCGGCTGCGTCAGACTATAGCGTCCGGCTTGCTGGGCGTGGGCGAGCGCCAGAGCGAGCGCATCCGCCGCGTCCGCATCCGGTGGCTCGGCCAGGCGCAACATTCGCTGAACCATCTTCGCCACGGCCAGTTTCTGCGCGGCGCCGTAGCCGACAATGGCCTGTTTCACTTTGCGGGGCGCGATTTCGTAAATCGCGAGACCAGCCTCCGCCACCGCGACGAGGCTCGCCCCGCGCGCCTGGCCCATCGCCAAAGCGGTTTGCAGGTTCTGCGCGTAGAAAAGTCCTTCCACCACGCACACCGTGGGGTGATGGCCCTTCAGTACTTCGCGCAATTCGTGAACGATTCGGACCAGACAACGCGACGGTTCCCAACCCGCCGGGCAGCGAATCGTGCCAAACACCAGCGCGCGTGGATGCGGCCTGGCGGCTTGAATAACTCCGTAGCCCGTGCCCCGCAGCGAAGGATCGACCCCGAGGATGATCGCGTGATGAGAGGCCGGGGCGCGCAATTGACTTTCGAGCACCGGGATGGCGACCGCTTTTCGGCCGCCGTCCAGACGCTGCTTCATTTGCTCAAACTGCCGTGGCGAAATGCCCATGGCCCGGATAGTGCCAGAGTTCCTCCGGGAAATTCAAATGCCCAAAATCGGAGAAACTCATCGATCCGCTCTCTGCGCTTCAGCGGCGGCGATGTCGCTGAGCGAAGGCGCGCGCCAGAGGTGCACCTTTTCCTCGCTGTTGATGGCCACGAGCCACTGACCGTCCGGAGAGAACTTGACGCGATCGAAGAGCGAACCTTCTCCAGCCAGCGTGGCCACTTCATGACGCGTGGCGACATCCCACAGCTTGATCGCTTCATTGCCATGACTGACGGTGGCGAGCCGTTGGCCGTCGGGCGAGAATGCCACCGGGTGGACACCGAGCAAATGCCCGCGCAGCACGTCGATGATTCTGCGTTCGCCCGGCTCCCAGAGATTCACCGTGCCGTCTCCGGACGAGGTGGCCAGAAGGCTGCCGTCGGGCGAGAACGCCATCCCGGAGACGCCCCAGTTCTGAGCCATGAACGCCGCGTTCGTATGGCCGGTCGCGAGATCCCGGAATTCAATCGTCCCGCTGGAGACCGGAACCAGCAGGTAGCTTTTGTCAGGAGCAAGGACCATTTGCTGAGCTCGAAAGAATGGTCCCGGATCGCCAATTCTCCATTCGGTTTTCAGTTCCCACGAAACCGCGTCAAACAAACGGACGTTGGAACCGGGTCCGGATGCCACCAGGGTTCGGCCGTCGTCCGCCAGTGCAAGAATGCCACCGCGAGGAAAACGTCCTCCCGGACCCCGCCGCCCACTCAGGCCGCCCGGAGGCCCGCCAGGACCGGGTCCGACCCCCCCACCCCGGCCCATGGAACCTCCCAGATTGGTGATCATCAGCCGCGTTGCCCAATCCAAAAATTTGATCTCGCCCCCCACCGTATTCGCATACACGCGCGCGCTATCCGGTGAAACGAGAACCCAGGCGATATCGCCTCCGAGCGCCGGGAGGGATTCGACCTCCTGGAGCGTGGAGAGGCTCCACAGGCTTACGGTTCGATTCGCGTTCACGCTCAACATGCGTTGGCTGTCCGGAAAGAATTCGACGCTCATCACCGGGGATGAAAGTGTTTCAAAGGACTTCCTCCGCGCGTTGGTTTTTGTGCTCCAACCAAACAGCGTTCCGTCTTTGCATCCGCTCACAATCGTATCCCCGTTGGGAGCAACCGAGACGCAGTTGACCTCGGAAAGATGTCCCCGCAACACCGTCACGGACCGGCGCGTCAGCACGTCCCAAATCCGCACGGTCTGATCGGCGCCCGCCGAGATGAGGTGCTGACCGTCTGGCGCGAAAATCAAGCCAGGGACCCAGGAGATATGACCGGCCAATTCCCCTGATTCCGCGCCCGTCGCCGTGGAAAAAAGCTTGATCATCGTTGACGTCCCTAAGAACGAGGGACTGGCCGCCAACAGATCGCCCTTGGGTGAGAAGGCCAGCGCGGCAATTTCTGTCTCGAACGCGTCGATGCTGCACTGCTCGGTCCTGGTTTCCAAATCGACCACGCGGATCTGGCCGCCCTCCGCGAACGCGATTTGTCTCGCGTCGGGAGAAAACGCCCACCGCTGCCACCCTTCCAATTGTTGGCGCGGCAATCCGAGTTCGATCTGTTGTTTGTCAAAATCCCAAACCCGAACCGCCATGTCCTGCCCGAGCATGAACAGCTTCGTGTCGTCCGGATTGAACGCCAGCGCCTCCACGCCTCCCTCTTGAGGAATCTCCGCGCTGAACTGCCGCGTCGCGATCGTCCAGATTTTCACCGAAGCTCGCTGCCGGGGACCGCGCCGGGAAAAACGGCCGCCAGCCGGCTGCCATCGTTGGAGAACACGAAAGCTCGAAGCCCAAATCCGCCCAATCCGCGCTCTCGAATCACCGCGAATTCCGACCGGGTCGTCAAATCCCAGAGCTTCAGCGCTCCCCGGCCTTCGCTCGTGGCCAGGAGCTGGCCGTTCGGAGAGATGGCCACCGCATCGATGGCGTTTGTTTGCCGTGGCAACGCGAATCCGGCGTCGCTCTGTGATTGAGTCCAGAAATAGCGCCACTCCCACTGGCGGAAGTCAGTTGAGAGAAATTTGCGTTGAGAATTGAGAGTGGCCTATGGTCCGCCGATCACGCCTCTCTCAACTCTCCCCTCGCTCTGACTCTCGATCCCTTTGCTCGGTCGATTGCGGTTCAATAGATCGACGACGCGTCCCAGGTTGTTCGCCGCGAGCGCCTGCTGAACGAGGTTCATGTCCGAGTTGTAGGAACGCCGCAAAGCCGCGAGCTCTTCCCGTTCTGCGCGTTCGCGTTGCCTGGCCTCGTTCTTCAGCGCGGCGTCGGCGGATTGGTAAAGACGGCTCTGTTCGGCCTCGGCGTGCGTGGCCCGGATCGCCAGCCAACTTCCCACGACCGCGGCCGCCACCAGCACGACGGCGACCGTGGCGCTGGCCGCGACCATCACTTTGTTGCGCCGGACGAATTTTTGAATCCGATAGGCCGTGCTGGGCGAGTGGGCCAGCACGGGCTCGTTGTCCAGGTAACGCTGGATATCCATCGCGAGACCGTTGGCGGTTTCGTAACGGCGCATCCGGTCCTTCTCCAGACATTTCATGACGATCCAATCCAGGTCGCCGCGAACAGCTTGAACGAGCACCGGGATCTTGGTGTGGCGCGCCTTGGTCAGCGCGGTGGCGTCCGTCATGTTCAGCGAACTCAGCCGCGTCGAGGGCCGCACCGGTTCTTCTTCCCGAATGATCCGACGCATTTCATCCAGTCCCGACTGCACCAGACGCTCCGCCTGGAACGGCGTCTGGCCGGTGAGCAATTCGTAAAGCAACACGCCGAGCGAATAGATGTCGCTGCGCGTGTTGATGTCCAACCCGCTCATCTCCGCTTGCTCCGGGCTGGTGTACGCCGGCGTGCCGATGAAAGATTGGAATTCTGTGAAAAGCGTTTTGTCCGTGAGCCGCTGCTCCGTGGCCTTGGCGATCCCGAAATCAGTCACCTTCGGCACGGGCGTGCCGTCGTGCAGCGTGACCAGAATGTTCGACGGCTTGATGTCTCGGTGAATCACGCCTTTCTGGTGCGCGTGCTGAATGGCCTGGCACACCTGAATGAACAGCCGCAGCCGTTCGTCGTTGGTGAGATTATTCTGATCGCAATACTCCGTGATGCGGATGCCGCGCACCAATTCCATGACGAAGAACGGGCGGCCCGTCTCGGTCGCGCCCGCATCCAGCACCTTCGCGATGTTCGGATGATCCATCATGGCCAGCGCCTGCCGCTCCGCCTCGAACCGGGCAATGACGCTTTTGGTGTCCATGCCCAGCTTGATGATCTTGAACGCCACGCGCCGCCGCACGGGCTCTTCCTGTTCGGCCATGTAAACGACGCCGCAACCACCTTCACCGATTTTCTGGAGCAATTTGAAACGTCCGATGCGATCGCCCGGCTTCTCCGTGACACGGCTGACCACGGCTGTGTCGCCAGGGCCAACGCCTCCGGGCGCGGAGGCTCGTGCGACCGCCGCCGCGGGAGTTTCGAGAAAACTCCCCACGGTAACATGTTCGCGCAGCAATTCATCGACCCGCTCGCGGACAGCGCGGTCATTCCCGCACGCCGCGCTGAGAAAGGCGGCACGTTCTGGTCCCGATCTCTCCAACGCAGCGAGAAAGATTTCCCGCAGGCGCGGCGCGGCGGGCTGTTTCGCAAGGTCGTTCACAAGGTTTTCAGTCAACCATGCGCCAATACATGAAAAAGTCCGCAAAAATCGGGGATGGATCGGGGGAGTGCGACGTGCCGTGCGCCAGGTGTTGTTGCCAGGTGCCAGGCGGAGCGCGGCGTTAACGCCGCGCTCCGCCCATGTTTAAAGTTCGAGGCCGCTGTAAACGTCGAACATCGAGCATCTAATTTGGAACCTGGAACTTGAAACTGATGAAGAACAGGCCGGAGCACCCGCTCCGGCCCGGCTCCCGTTCGAGGACTTCCGCGGCTGCGAAGATATGCGCACACGGAAGAAAACTTGCGTTCGATGAGACATGCGCGAACGCCCGCGAAAGTCCGCAAAGAATAACGCGGAATCCGATCCGGAATGGCAGTCAGTTAACCGCGGATGGGGCGGATGGGCGAACCAAGAGGTCAACTCAGTTTTTGCGATCACCCGTCAGAAATTGGTGTGCATGAGTGTCAATTAGTGGTTTAAGAAATTCCGAGCATGCGCACTTTTATCCTCGTCTTGCTATGGTCCGCCGCCGGCGTTCTCGCGGCTGACGCCTCCGCCGGTTGGAAGGCCGGCGTCAGCAAAATCAAAATCACTCCCGAAGAATCAATGTGGTTGAGCGGTTACGCCACGCGGGATCGTCCTTCCGAAGGCACGCGGACCGATCTCTGGGCCAAAGCGCTGGCGCTCGAAAGCGGCGACGGCCAGCGCGCCGTCCTGGTCACGCTGGATATTGTGGGCATTGACCGCGAGACCTCACGAGGAGTTTGTCAGGCTGCTCATGAGCGGTTGAAACTCCGCCGCGACCAGATCGCTCTTAACGTTTCGCACACGCATACTGGGCCGGTGCTGGGCCGCAACCTGGAAACGATGTATTTTCTGCCTCCGAACGAATGGGCCAAGGTGCAGCGTTACACGACGGAACTGAGAGGCAGAATTCTCACCGTCATGACCGAAGCCATAGATCGCTTGAAACCGGTGAAGCTTTCCTGGGCCGCCGGCCACGAGACCTTTGGCGTGAATCGCCGGAACAATCCTGAACCCAAGGTTCCGGACCGGCGGGCGGCCGCCGCGCTCAAGGGACCCGTGGACTACGAAGTGCCCGTGCTCCGCGTTGCTGACGAGCAAGACAAACTCATCGCCGTCGTGTTCGGCTATGCCTGTCACGCCACGGTCCTCTCGGATTATCAATGGTCCGGCGATTACCCCGGCTACGCGCAGATCGCGGTGGAGAGAGATCATCCGGGCGCGGCGGCGCTGTTCGTGCAGGGCTGCGGCGCGGACATCAATCCGTTGCCTCGGCGCACCCCCGAATTGGCCCTGGCCTACGGCGAACGCCTTGCGGCCGAAGTCGAGCGCGTGCTCGGCGGAGTTCAGGAACCGATTCTTCCGCGCCTTGCCACTTCGTATCGTGAGATCGACCTGCCGTTTGACACCTGGCCGGGGCGCGAAGAATTCGAGAAGAACCGGCAATCGACCAATCGCTACGTTGCGGCGCACGCCCAAAAATTTCTCCGCGAGCTGTCCGAAAGCCGCGACTTGCCCGCGGCCTATCCTTATCCCATTGGCGCGTGGCAATTGGGGGACGCGCTGACCTTGATCACGCTCGGCGGCGAAGTGGTTGTGGACTATTCGCTGCGCCTGAAGCGCGAGCTGGGGCCGAAGCTCTGGGTCGCCGGCTACAGCCACGACGTCATGGCTTACATCCCGTCGCGGCGGGTGTGGAATGAAGGCGGCTACGAAGGCGCGACGGCGATGATTTACTACGGACTTCCCACGCGCTGGGCACCGGCGACCGAGGAGTTGATCATTGCCGAAGTCAAGCGACAGGTGGGCGACTTGAGGCGAATATCGGCGTTGCGCTGAACTGTTTCGGCGCGTTAAGTTGAGCCACGCCTGCGCACGATTGGAGCCGCGTCACGGCGGGAACGTTCCATGCCTTCCATCTGGCCTGGATTGCCGAAATCTAGCGCACTTTGAATGGCGGCCTCCTGCCTCAGGGCTATTACGCGCTGGCCGGGCAAGTCGCAGGCGAAATCATTCCCGATGTGCTCACTCTTCAGCAATCGGGCGGTGCACCCGATCCGAGCGCGCTCCAGGAAGTTTTTGGCGGCGGCGCGGGGCCCACCGTGTTGACGGTCGCCGAGGCACCCCCGCGAGTTAGCGTGACGGAAACGACCCGTGAAGCCGCCGCTCTCGCCTTGCGCCGTCGCCGAATCACGATCCGCCATGCGACCGGGGACCGAATCGTTGCGCTCATCGAAATCGTTTCGCCGGGCAACAAGGAAAGCGAGCCGATGCTGCAAGCGTTCATCGAGAAAGCCGCCGCCGCGCTGCAGGAAGGGTATCATTTGCTGATTCTGGATCTTTGGCCGCCCGGAGCATTCGATCCTTCCGGCGTTCACGGCGCGCTCTGGTCGTTGGTGGGAGGAGCGGCGTCCCGTGCGCCGGCGGAGCGGACACCGACTTTGGCGGCGTACGCTGTGCGGGCCCCCGGACTTTACACCGCAGACGTCGAACCGTTCCGAGTGGGAACGGAGCTTGCCGACATGCCGCTGTTTCTGGCGCCGGAGCATTACGTCAACGTGCCCCTGGAACGCACTTATTGCGCCGCATGGGAAGGGGTTCCGGAACGCTGGCGTCGGGTGATCGAAGGCGCGGCCTAATCCAAGCGTGGTCTGTTTCAGATCACGTCAACGAGAGGGGGCAAGTCCAGCGCGAAACGCCTGGCGGGCTTTTTGCCAGGATCGGATCGTCATGCAGCGTTCCAAGAGCGCGATATCCAGATCGGGCAGAAGCCGGCTCTTGGAGGAGGGCGGGTATCCCGCGCGGCCCAAAATGAAAATTTCCAGTTTGTTGCGGCGCCAGAACCAAACTTCGGGGACTTTGAAGCGCCGATAAACCTCCAGCTTGTTCACGCCGCCGCTGGTGAGAGCGATTTCCAACACGAGGTCCGGGAATTCCTTTTCCTCGCCGATGCACCAGGATTCGTCCGGTTCCGCGCCGGCCTGTTTTAAGGCTTGTCGCATGGTTGCCTGGCCGCGGGGCATGATCTCCACGCCACACACGTCAAAGTAAATCTCCAGAAAGCCGCCCAGCCATTTCTTGATCCGTTCGTGTTCGTTGGAAGTTGTCATGATTTCGAGATCGCCATCCAGGTAATAGAACCGCGGGCCGGGCCGGTCATCTCCCAGGGCTTTGTCGAGCGCGAGGTAGCGTTTCCAGGAAATGCCGCAAAGGATCAGCCGCTCTTCAGGCTCTGTCCCGTCGGCGAGCGGTTCGGGCCGGAGCAATTTTGCCAAAGCTTCCGATTCCTGAGGAGCATTGAGAAGCAGATCAACCATAGTGCCATGCTATTGAACGCCCCGAGGTCCTGCAAGCCACTCTATCGCGGTTTCGCGGCTTGCTCCGAACGTTTGGAGAGCAGGAATGCCATCAAATGGTTGAAGTCTTCGGGAGCGATCACGTCGGCGAAATTCTCCGGCATCAGGGAGGTCTCCGATTCGTGGCGGGACTCGATATTCTTCAGCGGCACGGAGATTTCCTTTCCCGTGGAGTCGGCCAGAATCAAAAGCTCACCTTCCTCGCGCCGCGGCAGACCGCTCGCCACTTCGCCATCCTTGAGCTTCAGAATATGGGAACGGAAAGCGCGATCCACATTTCGGTTCGTATCCAGGACATCTTCGACCAACCGCTCCAATCCGCGATTGCCGATGCCATCGAGCTGCGGGCCAATCAACCCGCCTTCGCCATCGATCCGATGGCACACCGCGCAGTTTTGCTGAAACACGCGCTGGCCTTCGGCAGGCTTCGCCACCGCCGCGCTGTAGGCCCGGACCCTTTGGGCCAGCGTGCGCTCTCTCATTTGGTCCATCGGCGCAAGGCCTTTGGTGAGCTTCTCCAACCGGGCAGACACATCGGCGGGAGTGGCCGCAAGCAAACGATCTCGCACCGCGCGAATCTGGAGAAGAACCGGGGGCGCATTCCCGGCCTCGACCGCTTGCAGCAAGGCGTCCGCTCCCGCGGCGTTCGCGGCCAGCGCCAGCGCCCACTTCAATTGCACGCGGTGCGGCGCAGATTTCATCGCGGCCACGACAGCCGAACGCGCCGGCGCCAAATCGGTCTCAATCAGCGCGGTCCCGATGCCTTCGCGCAACGCCAGGGGCTGCGCGGCATTGGTTAGCAGTGGCGGCAAGACTTTCGCGGCGGTCTCGCGTTCCAGGGCCGCCAGAGCACGGGCCGCGGCCACTCTTGCATCCGCGTCATAATCGGAGCGCAAGGCAATCGGCTGAACCTGCGCCAGCACAGGCAGTCGAAGCCGGCCGGCCAGCTCGGCGGCGGTTTGCTGGCGGCGCGCAATGTCGCCCGGCGCAATGGACGGCAGCGAGACGACAGGCGGATCGAACCGCCCGAACGCGAGCCAGGCCCACGCGTCAGCCGCGTCGCCATCGGTGACTTCGAGATAAGCCGGCCTGCCCGCGTGCGCCGCAAGATCCCACACGATTTTTTGCGCGGTGTCGTTGCGCGGCGGGAATGCTTCCGCGATCACAGCGTGGCTGTCGGCCGCACGGAGGCGAACGACGTTGCGCTGGTGCGGCAGACGATTGGGTTCGCCCTGGTGGCCGGCGAGGTAAAAGCTCAATTGCGTTGGCAACGCGAACGCTCGAGAACGCAACGTCCCGGTAAGCGCCTCGCCCAACGGAAGGCTGGACAATAACCGTGCGCGCTGGCCATCGGCGCAGCCGCGTTCTTGAAACGCCCACGGATTGCGCGGATTGGCGGCGCCGTCCAAAGGCGTATTCCACCACGCGGTGTCGGGCGTGGCTTGAAGCGCTCCGGTACAGAGTTCCGTGCCCCAACTGCGCAGCGTATCGCTGAGCGTCGCGCCGCTCAGCGTCGCGCCTTGCTCGACGCTCGCGAACAGCGCGACTTGGAAATCGGCGTCCTCGGCGAACTTTTCGCGCGCGAACGGCGCGATCTGTTCGAGTTCCGTGGCCGGGGCGTGGCGCGCTGCGTGTTGCAAGGCTGCGGAAAGCGAAGTCCGGCTTTGATCCAATCGTCTCAGGTGCCGCAACAGGAACGTTCCGGCGAGTGGGGATTTGACGCCGACCGCGACGTCCGCCAGCGCGGGCAGTTCGGAGTCATTCCACGCCGCTTTCAAGACGGCGGAGAAAGTCGCGTCGGGGTTGAGCTGATCGCGAATCGATTTTCGGACCACATAAAGCAGATGCGTGTCCTCCACCGGCACACGCGCGCGCAACTCCAGGAGGTTCTTTACAACGGTGGTGCCGGCAAGTCGGAACTTTCTCCACGCCTCCGCCGCGCAACGCTGCGCCAGCGCGTCGGGATCTTTGAGGCCGTTGGTCGCGATTTCGTCTGCGGCCGCGATATGATGGATGTCCGTCTCCGGATCGCTCGCCAGGTGCGGTCGCGAATCCTGATCGAAGATGTCGGCGGCGATGCGCTGCGCGTGAACGCGAGCCAGCGTGTCGTCCGATCGTGCCGCGTTCAGGAGATCACTCGTCTTTGACGCTTCAAGGCGGTGCAACAGCCAGAGCAACTGGACTTGTTGAAAGGTGTTCTTTGGCCGGGCGAGAGCCGACTGCAATCGGCCAATGGCGGATTTGCCGAATTGGTCGAAAATCGCGCTCATCGCGAGCATGCGGCGAGGGAGGTTCGCCGAGGCAAGTTCGCCAATCAGCTCCGGGAGTCCATTTGGCAAAGCCAGCGGGCGAAGTCGCGCCTTTCCGTCCTGACCCTTGTAAACGACGCGCCAGATGCGGCCGCGTTCGCGGTCGCGGCCCGGATGCATCAACGGCACTTCATAATGGCCGATGATGCGGTTGTAAAAATCCGCAATGTAAAACGCGCCGTCGGGCCCGAGTTGGTTATCCACGGGCCGGAACCACGGATCGTCGGTCTTCACGAAATCGTCCAGCTCCACGGCTTGGGGGGTGGAGCCGTGGAATTCGAGCCGATCGCGGTTGACGCGGCTGGTCATGACGTTGCCGACAAAAATATTGCCGTGGAATTCCGCCGGCCAGAGATCGTCCGCGTAATAGAGCATGCCATCGATGGCGGTCGAGCCGTGGCTGTGCTCCATCAGGACGGGCGCGAAGCCGAGTCCATCGTGTGGTTTGCCGAAGCTGGGATAATAACCACCGGCGAGCAACTGGTAAGTGGGCGCGCTGTGGCAGTCGCTGGAGTAAAGATTGCCGAAGGGATCCCACGCCAGGCCGAATGGATTCACCTGGCCCCAGGTGTGATGTTCGATGCGTGAGCCGTCGAGGCGGATGCGATACGTGTTGCCGGAGTTCAAATGAACTTCCTGGCCGTCGCGGCCTTTCACGTGCGAGTCGTTGTTGAAGCCGTGCGTGGCGTAGAGCCAGCCATCGAAGCCGCGGCGGAACGAAGCCTGGTTGCCGTGCGTGTCGCGCGTGTGATCGAACGGACCGTAAAGGACTTCGCGCCGGTCCGATTTGCCGTCGCCATCGGTGTCTTCGAACAGCCAGATGTTCGGAATGCTCCAGGCGATGCATTTCCAGGTGAAGCCGTCTTTGCCGGCGCTTGCTGGACTGTAGAAAGGATACAGGCCGATGGGAATATTCAGGCCGTCGGCGAAGACCGTGACCTTGCGGGCGCGGCCGTTCTCATCGAAGTCGGAGAAAATGCGGATGCTGTCGCGGGCGGGTTTGTCGAGCGGGGCGGCGAAGGGATATTCGCGCGACTCGCTGATCCAGAGCCGGCCCAGCGTGTCGAAGGCCAGGTTCATCGGTTTGCGCAAGTCCGGTTCGGCCGCGACAAGTTGAATCTCAAAACCGGGCGGCAAATGAAAGGTTTTCTGCTGTTGCTCCGGTGTGAGTGGATCCGTCGGCCGGACGCCGGCGGCGAACGGATCGGCGGCGAAGGTGGCGCATTGACACAAAACGCCGGAAAGGAATCCAATGGCTGCCAGTTGCAGTCGTCGCCGCATTCGTAATTTGGGAGAATCCGAAATCCGAAATCCGAAATCCGAAATGGGCGACGGGCGGCTTGCTTTGCGTTTCATGGTAGGGTTTGATTTATGCCGAAACGTGGGGCGCGAAAAAGGATAAACTGAGCTTTGAATGAAACGGTTCGGACTTTCAGTCGTTGGCTGCCTGATGCTGCTGGCGCCGGGATGGCGACAAACTGCCTGGGCAGCGACTGCGCAGATCCAATTGCACTGCCTCTCGATCCGCTTTCAAGCCGCCACGAATTCTCCGGCACCCGCGAGTTCATTCATGCTCACGACCGACTCGACGGGCGCGGTCGTCAACGGGGAATTGGCGCCCTTGCCGTCGGGCGGTTTGCGGACCCATGGAAGCTTTTTCACGCTGTGGCGAGGGAGCGAACGCAGCGACGGGATTCTTTATCTCGACGTTCCGATCTCGCCGGACACGAACACGAACGGCGTGCCGGATTTCTTCGAGGTCGATCTGCCGCTTGCGGAGACGACGACGACCGGAAGTTTTGAAAGCGCGGATGCGAACGGCCAGGCTGCAGCCACCTGGCGACGGGAGGCGAAATCCCGGGAAGGCACGTGCCGCGTCGCATTGGAGGGTTTGAGCCTGGCTTTTGCCCACCGGTTCCAGATTCTGGAGCATTTCGGCGCGCTGCCGTATCGCAACGTCGAAGGCGAAACGAATGTCACCACAACGGTCACGCTGGTACAGACGGGAACGAGCCTTGCCTGGACCGGCAATATGGTGTTCTCCAAAGCAGGCGGCGGGCGCATGGGGCTTCAACGGGGAGCCTGGAAGGATTCCAGCGGATTAACCGTCTCGTATCACGCCATCGACGAATTGCCGCGCCAGGGCAACGAATACAGCGCCCCGCTGTCATTGCTGGACGGGGACCCGACGACGCGCGGGGAGGACTACGTTTCCTGGCTGTTGAGAATCGTGGATCCGAACGATGGAAACGGCAACGGCATTCCCGACTTGAGCGATGAAGGCGGAAAACGAATTCCTCCGGTGATTTCCCTGAGCCGGTCCGGGACCAATCTTTTGCTCAGCATCAGCGGCGAGATCGGAAAGTTGCATCAGGTGGAAATGGCGACGACGTTGGGCCTGGGGATTTGGAATATGGCCACAAACGTCACTCTGGCTTCCGATCCACACACCGTGCCCTTGAGAGTGCCGACCCCCCAGACTCGGACCACCTTCTGGCGCGTCAAGGCGCTGTAGAGCCGAACCAAGGGAACTCTCCATGAACCTGGTAAGGACGGATGGGCTTCCCAAGCCCCGCCACGAGTTTCCCCGGCATGGATGTTCGCTTCGCGGAACGCGGACCACTCCGTCCCTGACATCACTCTGCGATTGGAAAAACCATATCAGGGATGCGGTGGAACGCGTCCTTACGAGTTAAGCGGGCTGAAATGCGCACGCTCTACAACCTCCTCTTCACGTTTTTCTTTCTGCTCTCCTCGCCGTACTACTTCCTGAAAATGTGGCGGCGGGGGAATTGGCGCGAAGGATTCAGCCAGCGCTTCGGACGCTATTCGAGCCAGTTGAAGCAAGCCCTCACCAACCGACACGTGCTCTGGCTCCATGCCGTCAGCGTGGGCGAAGTCAATATTTGCACCCAACTCATCCGCGCGCTCGAACCGAGGCTCCCCAACTTGAAGCTGGTCGTTTCCACCACGACCTCCACGGGCATGGGCGAATTGCTCAAACGGCTCCCCCGGCACATCGACAAAATCTATTATCCCATCGACCAGCGAAGCGTGGTCGAACGGGCCACGCGGATCATCAATCCCGAAGCGGTCGTTCTCATCGAAGCGGAAATCTGGCCCAACTTTCTCTGGCGGCTGCAGGACAAATCGATTCCGGTGTTCCTGGTCAACGCCCGCCTGTCCGAAAAATCCTATCGCGGCTACAAACGCTTCGGTTTTCTTTTTCGTTCGCTCTTCGCGTCGTTGACCGGGGTCGGCGTGCAAAACGAAACGGATGCGCTACGATTGCGCGAGCTGGGCGGCCGGCCCGAAGCCATCCAGATTGTCGGGAATCTGAAATTCGACGCGGCGCGTTTGCACGAGCGCCCGCTGTTCGACGTCGCCGTGCTGCTGCGGCAATTGGGGGTGACAGACGGCGCGAGAATTCTGGTGGGCGGCAGCACGCACGCGGGCGAGGAAGCGATTCTGGCCGAGTTATTCCTGCGGTTGCGGAAGGAATTTCCAGACCTTTTTTTGATTTTGGTTCCCCGTCATTTCGAGCGCGGCAAAGAAGTCGGAGAAGCGCTGCAGCGCCTCGGGGTCAAATTCGTTTACCGCACCCAAATCAGCACGACAACCGCGCACCCGCCAGGAGAAGTGGAATGCCTGCTGGTGAACACGACCGGCGAGCTGAAATACTTCTACGAAGCCGCCTCAGTCATTTTCGTGGGCAAAAGCTTGACCGCGGAAGGCGGCCAAAACCCCATCGAACCTGGCGCGCTGGGCAAGGCGATGGTGTTCGGGCCGAACATGCAGAATTTCGTGTCGATCGCCTCGGCGTTCGTGGCCCGGCAAGGCGCAAGTCAAGTGCGGGATGCCACCGAGCTGGAGCAAGCGGTGCGGGCACTCCTCGGAAACGCGGACCGCCGCCGGGAGTTGGGGCGGAACGCCTTGAAAGTCGTCAGCGAAAACCTGGGGTCCATCGAACGGACCGTCGCCATGATCGTGAAGCATCTTCACGCGGAAGACGTTTACGTAAAACCGCAGGGACCTTAGATGGTGCGTTCTGGCATCAGGGCTTGCGCAGGACGACCGTGGATTCATAAAGCGTGGACCGGTTGACTTCTCCCCGCCGGACCCTCGATTGAGTGATGCTGGCACCGACGCGCTTCTCGCGGTTGCGGTGAATCCCTTCCGTCGCCAGACCGCGCCTTCGGGCCAGATCGGCGAGAATCTCATCCGTCCTGATCTCCAGGCCCTGGACGATCGAGTTGCCGATCACCACGAGACCGACTCCGCCGTGAGCCAGAAGCCTGCCTAACACCTGAACGAATCTGTGGCAGTCATTGAAATAGGCCGCCGCGTAGTTAGCCCAGCCGGGTCCTCCGTAAGCCCCGGCGTCTGCGCGGACTAGGCGCAGACCGGACAGGAACCGCTCCAGTTCCTGGTGCTGGAAGTCGAGCGGCACTTGCTCCTGATCCCTCACTGTCTGCCAGAATTTCCCAAAATTCCGCTCCTCCAGGCGGCGCTGTTCGCTCGGAGCGGTAAGCAACGAGAGCCAGTACATTTGCGGGCGCGTGTTCCTCACGTAATGGTAATTGTTCAAGTAGGGCGGAGAGGTGATCATCAAGTGCACGGAATGGTCCGGAAGACGGCGATTTTCGCTGAAGAAATCACCGTGATACACTTCACCCTCGCCGAGTCTATGCCCGCCGCGGGTTTCCTTCTGGCCCCACCGAATGTCTTCCCGCATCTGGTGAAGTTTGGCCAGCGGGACTTCCGCGACGTTCGCATCCTCCACCAGCGGTTTGCCTGCGCCCGGACGAGAACCCAGGCTCGGCTCGTAGGTGTAATTGGAGAAACTCACCATAACCGCCCCAAAAGCCACGCGAAACAAGTCGGCCACGCCTTCGTCAGCTATCGTTTGGATGAACTCCAGCGCATGAAGAACTTGTCGTTCGACCCGCGGGCTGAAAAACGGGATCCGCGATCGAAAATTCGGCGGCCGCACGGATGAGGAAGGCGGTTCCGCGCCCCAGCAGACGGCACGCTCCCTGAGCCGCTTCATCATCTTATTCAATTTGCTCGGGTCCGTTCGGATCGCCTGCAGCTTTGCTCGCGCCGCCAGCGCCGCGTAGGGATTGATTTCGAAGCCAGCGTAATCGTGGCCGTGGCGCGGGGCTTCGATCAGGGTGGTGCCGACGCCGGCGAAAGGATCGAGAACGAGCCGCCGCTTTTCCCCTCGGCTCTGGCTCAGATAAAAGTCAAGAACGTCATCAACAAAAGCTGCGGAAAAGCCGGCAATCCAGGGCACCCAGCGGTGGATGGGCAATTGTTTGTTGTCAGCGAACGCCCGGTCCTTGAAGACAGAACCGTTCTGATGGACAGGCCTCTCGCCAATTCCTGGCAGCACCTCTTGAGTCAAAACATTCTTTCGCTGTTAGAGCGACACCCCTAACCACCCGCGGGTCATTTGGAAATCGGTGTTGCCGCTGGCGAAGGCTTTAGGGCGGTACACTCGAGAGGCCACCTGCAAGACACGCTCCAGCATCCGATCCAACTTGTCGCCTGGCTCAGAGGGCTCCGCGTCCAATGTCAGATCCATCAGGTCTGCCTCTTCGGCCGTTCCGCTGCATTCACCTCGCGCGCCCACCTGCACCAGCGGGACCATCGGATGGCCTTGCAGCATGCGGTTCGACACGTGCGCCAGGATCACGTCAACGCCGGTCGCACCCAGGCCTGTCAGCGTTTCGACGTGGTGATCCGTGGGCGTTTCCATCACGTGAAAACCCGGCCGGCGGCACGCCTGGCCATAGGCAAGCGTCGGCTGCGCCGGTGCGGAATTCAACAGCGGCCTCGTGAACGCCGAGGTCAACACCAGCGTGGAATTTTGCGCGACGACGATTGTTCCTCCGGCGCGAACCACGAGGCTCGCCAGCGCCGCAAGGGCTTCCGCAGCAGGGTCCGGAACTGGCCCGTTCGACGCGAGCCCCAGCCGCAATGCTTCCAACCCGACTTCACACACCGCTTCCGGTTCAGCCTCGCGATGAGCCATTCGAAACCAACCCAGGACCTTCGCGGTCACCGATTCAATGCCTCCGTCCATCTGAATGCTGGCCCAGCCAAACTGGCCTGGGTCGATGCTTTGTTGTTCGAGAAAATTCCGCATCGCGTCGTTGTGCGTTTTCTCGCAGCCATGCTCGAGCACCAGTCCTTTCTTGACGAGCGGATGCGCCAAATACCCGGCCATGGTTCGAAGGTAAAGACGTTCGGAATCGCCGCCCGACACGCCGCAGCCCTCGGTGTGGGCCAGAGCCACATAGCGCAAGCCCGTTGACGCGGCCTCGCGGATCAGCCTGTCCGCAATCATGCGCCCGATCTGGCCGGCGCAGAGGCTCGTCGGCACAATCAGTCCGACGCGATCACTGGCGTATCCACGACGCGTTTGGAAAGCTTTGAAGCGATACGCCCGCCGTGGCACGGCGCAGACGTTTTCAGCCAGTCGCAACGGCTCTCCGCTCGGAGCCGGCGCCGTGCTGAGTTGAGCGAGTTTGCCCCCATTTGTCTGGCGCCATTCCCGCCAGATCTGGACTTGCGATTGCCCCGCCTTCTCCCCGGCGGTCTTCTCGCCCGATGCGGTCCGCAGCATCAACTCGAAAGTCTCGCGGCCCAGTTCCGCCATCGGCGTGCCGTCCATGTAACGCCCGGCGTTGACGTCCATTTCTTTGGTCAACATCCGGTAGCGCGCTGTGCTGTTCATGATCTTGAGGGTCGGCACGAACGGAAAGTTCGTGATCGAACCATTGCCCGTCGTGAACAGAATCATGTTGCAACCCGCGCCCACCTGACCGGCGACGCTTTCCAGGTCGTTGCCCGGACTGTCCATGAAGTAGAATCCCGGCTGCAGCATGCGCCGGCTGTAATCGATCACATGGTCCACACAAACTTCGGGATCCTTCTTGCGCGCCGCGCCGATCGATTTGACCGCGATATTGTAAAGCCCGCGATAATTGTTTCCGCCGCTCGGATTGCCCTCCGCCGAATGCCCGTGCCATGCGGCGCGCTCCTGAAAACGGTCGAGCTTTTCCAGAAACTGGCGTGCCGTCGCGAGGTCGCGTACGTTCTGCAAGATGTATTCTTCGGCGCCGATCAATTCGTCGGTCTCCGCCAGATTGGCCATGCCGCCATGCGCCACCAATTCCTTCGCGACCCACCCGACTAACGGGTTGCCGGACACGCCCGAAAACGCGTCGGACCCGCCGCACTGCAAACCGATTTTCAAGTGCTCCACCGATTGCGGAGAACGGCGGCATTGATTGGCCGTTTCCAGCCACGACTTCACGATCGTTTCGCCTTCCGCCAGCGCGGATTGATAATTCCCTTTCACACTTAGGAAGCGGTGAGGCAAATCGCCGATGGGGTAATCGTGCGCGGCCAGGTAATCGCGCAGCAAGGCGTTGGTCACCGGTTCGGCGCCCATGTCCACGGCGAGCGCCGCGCCGACATTGGGGTTTACGAGAAAACCCGCAAGTGTCCGGAGCAGCAGATCCAGATTGTTGGGCCGGTTTTGCCCTCCGCCCTCGGTGTGAGCGATTGCGACCACGCCGTCGATGTTTGGGAACCGCGCGGGCACGTCGGCGAATCGCGCCGCGAGCGCGCGGGCGTAGCTCGACGTCCAGGAAGTCGTGCCCAGAATCACAATAAAATTGCGCGTGCCGGCGCCGCGATTCGAGCCGCGCGCAAACCCCTGGAAGTAACGAGGCCCTGGCGCGCGCGGCACCTGGCGGCCGGGCTTGAACGCGGCTTCGTCGAATTGGTAGCGGACCAGCCGATCCAGCAGGTTCGCCCTTTCCGGAAGCTCGAACGTGACGTGGCGCTGGCGCAGGGCTTCCAGAATGCGCGCGTTGCAAACATAATCCCCCGGCGCGATGTCACGGATGGCCGAGCCGAAGGGAAGTCCCCAGGAAAGCAGCGGCGCGCCCGCCACGATCGGCACGAGGGCAAAACGGTGCCCTTCCAGAATGGTGTGCGGCAAGCGAAAGGCGCGCTTCTCCAACGCGATTTCCGTGCCTGCCTCCAGCCGGCGATTACTGATGGCGACGTTGTCGCCGTCGACCGGGAGCCGGCCAATTTCGTCGAATGAGAATCGGTCACTCATGAGCGTTCGGCGCGGCAGTCCGCGCCGGCCCGAAGATGATAAGCCGGCGAACCAGCGTGTCGAGCGCGCGCGTTCGTCCCATATTCGCCCCAAATCCGCGCGTAATTCAGGGAAGAATTCTTTAACCGGTAACCCCAATACCATTCGGAAATTCCATGTGAGTTAGTGTCTGAGAGAAAACCGATGAATCGCCCGTCTCTTCAAGAGATTTCTTCATACGTCTCGTGTGAATCTCGAACGAATCTCTGCGACGCGGTCGCGGCGTTCTTCGATTTTCCGCGGAAATT